>MAAC01009565.1_pt1 | contig 344703 bp, 339 predicted proteins | sample 1115981 | NCBI WGS metagenome assembly MAAC01 (sample SAMN04961126, study PRJNA320927) | seawater metagenome | isolation source: sample BD02T64 sea water enriched with oil for 64 days | place: USA:Gulf of Mexico | collected 2013-07-27 | reverse complement strand
GACAACACTTCTTTCGAGGTAGAGTTAATTACTCCAATCGCGATGGAAAAAGGTCTTAAGTTTGCAATCCGTGAGGGTGGTAGAACAATTGGTGCTGGTACAGTATCTGAGATCGTTGAATAACTAGTTGAGAGAAGCCTCAATGAGGCTACGGGTCAATTAGCAAAATAATAAACTTTGGTCCAGGATACGGCCCCGAGTCAATTAAGCAAAAGAAGAGTTGTTGAGTTTTAATAAGTATTTGATTATTGGGCCATTTATTTTTAAAAAAGTGTTTTATTTTTTTAAAAGAGATTGACAAAGGGCCCAATAACTCATAAAACCCTGACTCTATATGTAAAAAATAATGAGGAACGAATAGTCATGAAAGAACCAAGACTAAGAATAAAGCTAAGAGCTTACGATCATAAATTACTGGATAGTTCAGTAGGTGAGATTGTAAATACAGCTAAAGAAACTGGTGCCAGAGTTGCTGGACCAATCCCTCTTCCAACAGAAATTAATAAATTTACTGTTCTTAGAGGACCACACGTGAACAAGAAGGCTAGAGAGCAGTTCGAAATGAGAACTCACAAAAGGCTTATTGATATCGTGGATCCTACACAACAAACTGTTGATAGCCTAATGAAGTTAGATCTATCTGCCGGTGTTGATGTAGAAATTAAATACTAGAAGAAAAAGACTAAACTCAAATATATTAGTCAAAATTTTTATTAACCATGCATGCATCCCTAAGAGTAGGGTGATGCTGTGGAGGATCAATGACAGAAGAAAAAACAGCTGTTGAGAATCAGTCTACAACTGCAAATTCAATCGATCTTGCTGCGTTTTACGGCGTTAAAGCAGGTATGACAAGAGTCTTCGACGAGAACGGGAATCATGTTCCAGTGACTGTCGTTAAGCTAATCCCTAACATAGTAACTCAAGTGAAAACTGTTGAAGTAGACGGTTATGAAGCTTATCAAGTTGGTTACGGTGAGAAGAGAGAGAGTCTTGTTAAGAAGCCAATTAAGGGTCACCTTAAAAAAGCAGAAGTTAAAGCTAATTTAACTAGATTTGCTGAAATCAAAAATGAAAAAGTATCTACAGAAGATCTAGGAAAAGAAATTTCTTTAGGAATATTCACTCCAGACGCTTACGTTGATGTAACAGGTGTTACTAAAGGTAAGGGTTTCCAGGGTGTTATGAAGAAGTATAACTTTGCCGGTGGTCCAGCTGCTCATGGTTCTCATTTCCATAGAACTACAGGTTCAATTGGTAACAGAGCGACTCCAGGACGTGTTTTCAAATTAAAGAAAATGCCTGGTCACATGGGAGCAGTTCAACAGACTACTCAGAATATTAAAGTGGTTGAAGTTAATACAGAGAAAGGTTACATGCTCCTTAGGGGATCAGTGCCAGGATCTAAAAATGGCTTCATTAGAATAGCGAAAGCTTTGAAGAAATAGATTAAGGGGTTGTAAAGATGACAGATATAACAGTACTTAATGCAAAATTTGAAACTTCAGGAAAGCTAAGCACTAATGTTGCTCTAACTTCCGAAGATATAAATGTTCCTGTAGTTCACCAAGTTGTTAAGGCAACACTTGCTGGAAGAAGACAAGGAAATGCATGTACAAAAAATAGATCACAAGTTCGTGGTGGTGGTGCTAAGCCTTTCAAGCAGAAAGGAACTGGTAGAGCACGTCAAGGTACATCAAGGTCACCATTAATGGTTGGCGGTGGTACCGTATTTGGTCCAACACCAAGAAGTTATGATCAAAAATTAAATAAGAAAGTAGCTGCTAAAGCTATTCAGTCTGTTCTTGCTGATAAGCTTCAGGCTGGAAAACTAACTGTTGTAGACACTATTGAGTCTAATGGTAAAACAAAAGAACTTTACAGTCTTTTAACTAGTAAAGGTCTTTTACCTGCACTAATAGTTACTGATAAAAAAGATTCTCTAGCGCTTAGAGCTGCTAAGAACCTTCAGTACGGAAAAGGATTGGCTGCAGAAGGGTTTAGTGTTTACGAAGCAGTTAAATTTGAAAACTTAGTAATCGAGAAAGCTGCACTAGAAGCTATTCTTGGGAAATTGGGGTAAGAAATGGCACATTTAGAAAACGTATTAATCAAACCATTGATTACAGAAAAAGCTGCTGTTGCAACTGAAAAGTACAACAGGTTTGGATTTGTTGTTGATCTTAAGTCAAACAAGAACCAAATTAAAGAAGCAGTTGAAAAGCTTTATGATGTAAAAGTCTTAAGCGTAAAAACAAACATCACTCCTGGTAAAGTTAAAAGAGTTGGTAAAGCAATTAAAAAAACTGGAAAGGTTAAAAAGGCTTACATTGAGCTTGGTGAAGGTCAAAAAATAGAATTCTTTAAAGGAATCTAAGAAATAGATAAGTAGAAGAGGAACAACTATGGGTATTAAAAAATTTAAACCGACAACTCCTTCACTTAGACGAATGCAAGTCGTCAATAGTGATGAGTTGACTAAAGGTGTAGCACCCGAAAAGAAACTTTTGGCTCCTAAAAAGAGCACTGCAGGAAGAAACAACGCCGGAAGAATCACTGTTAGACACAGAGGTGGTGGAGTTAAGAGAAGATATAGAGTAATTGATTTCAAAAGAAATAAACTCGATATCCCTGCAAACGTACAAGCTATTAGCTATGATCCAAACAGAACGTGTAACATTGCACTTCTAGCTTATGCTGACGGAGAGAAGAAATATATTCTTGCTCCTGTAGGCCTAAAAGCTGGAGACACTGTTATTTCATCTGCAACTGCAGATATCACTGTTGGAAACTCTAAGCAACTTAAGGACATCCCAGTAGGAACGTTAGTTCACAATGTTGAATTACATCCTGGTGCAGGTGGGCAGTTTGCTAGATCGGCTGGTGCGTACGTACAAGTTATGGCAAAAGAGGGTGAAACAGCTCTTCTTAGAATGCCTTCAGGTGAGATTAGAAAAGTAAGGTCTGTTTGTAGAGCTACGATTGGTCAGGTTGGAAATCTTGATCATGAAAAAAGAAACATTGGTAAAGCTGGTCGTAAGAGAAAGCTTGGATTTAGACCAACTGTTCGTGGTGTTGTTATGAATCCAGTTGATCACCCGCATGGTGGTGGTGAGGGAAGAACTTCAGGTGGTAGACATCCAGTGACTCCTTGGGGTAAACCAACTAAAGGTTTCAAAACAAGAAAGAACAGAAGAACAGATAGATTTATCGTAAAGCGTAGAAAATAGATTAGGGAGATATTTATGGCCCGTTCAATTAAGAAAGGTCCTTTTGTTGATTATCACCTTTTAGAGAAAGCTCTAAAAGTGATGGATGACAGCAACAAGAGTTCAAAAGTAATTAAGACTTGGTCTAGAAGATCAACAATTGTTCCAGAGTTTATTGGATTAACTTTTGCTGTACATAACGGTAAGAAGTTTATTCCTGTATACGTAACTGACAATATGATCGGACACAAGTTAGGGGAATTTGCATTAACTAGGACTTATTATGGTCATGGTGCAGATAAGAAGAAAAGAAAGTAAACAAATTTCAATGCCGCTTCGGCGGCATTAGAATAGGAGAGGCTCGTTATGGCCATTAAAGTTAAGAATCGCAAAATTGGTATTGCCCCAAGAAAGGTAAGACAAGTTTGCAACTTAGTTAGAAACAAGAAGGCATCTGAAGCAATTAAGATTTTACGTTTTTGTGAAAAAAAAGAAATTGCACTTATGTTAACTAAGCTTATCAATAGCGGACTTGCTATTGCAGCTGATTCTGACAAGTACGATATTGACAACCTAGTTCTGACTCAAATCTTTGCAGATGGCGGTCCAACTTTAAAAAGAGTCCAGCCTAGAGCTCAAGGACGTGCATTTAGAGTTAGAAAAAGAAGTAGTCACGTTACTCTTGAATTAAAAGAAGCATAGGAAGGATACAATGGGACAAAAAGTACATCCATACGGTTTTAGACTAGGATACATTAAAGGTTGGCAATCTAAGTGGTACGCAAAAGATAACTATGCAACTCAGTTGCAAGAAGATCTAGCGATGAGAGCTTATGTTGAAAAAAGCATGAAAAATGCTGCTGTTTCTAGAACTGAAATCGAAAGAACGTCTGACCAGGTTAAGGTAACTGTTTATACAGCTAAGCCAGGTGTTGCAATCGGTAAAAAAGGCGCAGGAATTGAAAAGATTAGAAAAGACCTTAAGAAGTTAACTAAGGGAACTTTAATTTTTAATATTGCTGAAGTTAAAAGACCAGATGCAGATTCAAAATTGATTGCAGAAAATATTGCAGGTCAGCTTGAGAAACGTGTTGCTTTTAGAAGAGCTATGAAGAAGGTTATGCAATCTGCCTTCAGAGCTGGAGTTAAAGGTATTAAAGTTAGAACTGCTGGTCGTCTTGGTGGTGCAGAAATGGCAAGAGCTGAGGGTTACTCAGAAAGAAAAGTGCCTCTTCATACATTAAGAGCGGATATTGATTATGCCACTGCGGAAGCGCACACAACATATGGTGTAATTGGTGTAAAAGTTTGGGTATATAAGGGAGAAGTATACGTCTAATTTTATTTAGATGGATGCTTTGAACAAAGGAGTACCTCTGGCTTGTGATTAAAACAAGTTAAGTGCTAAACAGTTAAAAATACAATATTTATGAGGTCAATATGCTAAGTCCTAAAAGAGTAAAGTGGCGTAAGCAACATAAAGGTCGAATGAAGGGCCAAGCCAACCGTGGAAATAGTATCACGTTTGGTGATTTTGCTATACAAGCTACAACTTGTGGGTATATAACAAGCCGACAAATTGAAGCAGCACGAGTTGCTATGACTAGAAAGATTAAAAGAGGCGGAAACGTTTGGATTAAAATTTTTCCAGACAAGTCTCTAACAAGAAAGCCGGCTGAAGTTAGAATGGGGAAAGGTAAAGGTTCTCCTGATCAATGGGTAGCGGTAATAAAACCTGGTCGAGTACTTTTCGAAATTACACACGAAGACGTGGAATTGAGTAAAGAAGCTTTAAAGCTAGCAATGTACAAGCTTCCAGTTAAAACAAGAATTATTAGGAAAGAAGTATAATTCCTTTTGGGATTATTTCGAGGCGATTATGCAAAAGTTAAAATATAGCGAAATAAGTGGATTGGACAACAAGCAAATTGACGCCAAGGTTAAAGAGATGAGAACAAATCTTTTTAACATGAGAATGCAAAAGAGTGCAGCAGGTTTAGAAAAACCTCATGTGGTTAGAATTGCAAAAGGAAATATTGCTCGTTTGTTAACTGTTAAAAATTCTAAGGGTGAGTAGCAATGAGTGTTGAGAATAAAAAGTTTAAAAGAAAACTTGATGGTGTAGTAATTTCTGACAAGAATGACAAGACTATTACAGTGAATGTAACACGTCGTTTTAAGCACAAGACTTATAATAAGTTCGTTTCTTGTAGTAAAAGATACCATGCTCATGACGAAAACAATACGGCAAAAGTTGGCGATAAGGTAATGATTATTGAATCAAGACCTCATTCAAAACTTAAGAAATGGGAACTTTTAAGCGTTCAGGGTTAAACCGAATTGCATAAGTTGAAGTTAAGCTGATTTAGATGGAGAAAAACCCATGATTCAAATGCAAAGTAAGCTCTCAGTTGCTGACAACTCGGGAGCAAAAGAAGTTAAGTGTATCAAGGTACTTGGAGGCTCAAAAAGAATGAGCGCCGGTCTTGGTGATATTATAGTAGTTGCTGTACAACAAACTCTTCCTGGTGGGAAGATCAAAAAAGGTGACGTTAAGAAAGCGGTTATCGTTCGTACAGTATACCCAATAAGAAGAGAAGATGGATCATATATCCAATTTGATAATAATAGTGTGGTGATCTTAAACGCAAATAATGAACCTGTAGGTACTCGTATCTTTGGTCCTGTTGCGAGAGAGTTGAGAGCTAAGAACTTTACGAAGATCTGTTCTCTAGCACCGGAAGTTCTTTAACTTGCAAGGATAATAGAGATGCAAAAGATCAAAGTTAGCGATGAAGTAGTAGTAATTGCGGGAAAAGATAAGGGAAAAACTGGTAAAGTTCAAAGACTTAACCTGAAAAAAAGTACTTTATTAGTTGAGGGGATTAACCTTGCTAAGAAAGCGCTAAAACCTTCTCAGGAAAATCCTGCAGGTGGTTTTTCAGAAATGGAAAAACCTATTCATCTTAGTAATGTTGCAGTAATTAGTCCAAAGACTAATAAGGCAACAAGAGTAAGATTTGAAGAAAAAGATGGAAAACTGGTTAGAGTAGCTGTAGCTTGCGGCTCAGTTCTAAAATAAGTTGAGGCAAAAGATGAGCAGATTACGTGAAACTTATAAAAATGAAATTGTAGCGAAACTTAAAGAAAAATTTCAATACAAGAATATCCACCAAGTTCCAAAACTTGAGAAAATTGTTGTTAATTGCTGCACAAAAGATGCAGTAACTAATGCAAAAGTTGTTGATTCAATCGTTAAGGACTTAACTGACATTGCTGGACAAAAGCCAGTTGTTACTAAGGCCAGAAAATCAATCGCAGGATTTAAGTTAAGAGAAGATATGCCATTGGGTGCTTCTGTTACTTTAAGAGGCGAGAGAATGTATGATTTTCTAGACAGATTAGTTACAATTTCTCTTCCAAGGGTTCGTGACTTTAGAGGCGTTTCTAAGAAAGGTTTTGATGGACGTGGAAACTATACATTAGGTCTTAAGGAACAAATTATGTTCTCTGAGATTTCGTACGATCAGATTGATAAAGTTAGAGGCCTTGGTGTTTGTATTGTAACTTCGGCAAAAAATAATGATGAAGGACGTGAGTTACTGACTTTATTAGGTATGCCTTTTACGAAATAATTAATTTTGAGGATGAGATAATGGCTAGAAAAGCAAAAATCGTTAACAACGAAATGAAGAAGAAATTAAGCGCAAAGTATGCTCCTTTAAGAGCTGAGCTTAAGAAAATTATTATTAGCGCTGATTCAAATGATGAGCAAGTAGCAGAGGCAACATTAAAGTTGCAGAAGCTTCCTGCAAACTCTTCTAGAATTAGAGTAAGAAATAGATGTGTATTAACAGGTCGCCCAAGAGGTACTTACAGAGCATTTGGACTTTCAAGAATTAAGTTCAGAGAGTTAGCCCTGGCAGGTATGATTCCTGGCGTAACAAAATCAAGCTGGTAGATAAGGAGCTGACTTATGATGACTGATCCTATTGCGGATATGCTGACTAGAATGAGAAACGCCATTAGAGCGGGACATGATAGAGTAGATTTTCCTGCAAGTAAGGCGAAAGCCGGTTTATGCAAAGTTTTAAAAGATGAAGGATATATTCGTTCTTTTAAGATCATTGCAAAAAGCCAAAATGATATAAAAATTAAAGTTCTTTTTAAAGACGATGCTATCGTCGGAATAGAAAGAGTTTCTAAGCCAGGTCTGAGAAGATACTCAGGTTATGCTGATTTTCCAAGAGTTATAAGTGGTCTTGGAACTTCAATTGTTTCTACTTCGAAAGGGATTCTTTCAAATAGAGAAGCTAAGAAGCTTAAACTCGGTGGAGAAATCCTCTGTAACGTCTGGTAGGAGTTTACAATGTCTAGAATTGGTAAAGTACCTGTAGTGATTCCTGAAAAAGTTGAAGTTAAAGTTAATGGAGCACATGTTGCTGTTAAAGGTCCAAATGGACAACTTGAATATACTTTTACTAACAAGGTGACAATTGCTTTAGAGGGTAAAGAAGTTAAAGTAGGCCCGGTTGATGAATCTAAAGAGTCAAGATCTCTTTGGGGAACAACTAGAACACTCATTAGCAACATGGTTGTTGGTGTATCTAAGGGTTTTACAAGACAATTGATATTTAACGGTGTTGGTTATAAGGCGCTAGTTAGGGGAGAGAATATAATTCTTAACCTTGGATTTTCACATCCAATTGACTATGTACTTCCAAAGGGTGTACAAGCTAAAGTAACTAAGAACGTAATTGATTTATCTGGTTGTGATAAGGAGCTTGTTGGTTTCGCAGCAGCTAAGATTAGGTCATTCAGACCACCAGAGCCTTATAAAGGTAAAGGTGTTAAATACGCTGAAGAAACAATTATAAGAAAAGCAGGTAAAGCTGGATCTAAATAAGATCTGGCTTTTGCCATATTATTAACTTTTTGCCTAAAGATAGCAAAGCTTAGGGTGGAGATAAAATGAGAAAGAAACAAGGCAAGATTGGAAATCCTGCGGACGCTCGTCGTTACCGTAGAAAACTATCTATCCGATCTAAAATTAACGGTTCAGCAGATCGTCCTAGAATTTGTGTATTCCGTTCAAACAAACATTTAACAGTTCAAGTTATTGATGACAATGCTCAGCAAACACTATTTGCAGTTCAAACTTTTGGTAAGGACGCAATTAAAGGTGCAAGCAATAAAGAGGGAGCTAAAGCAATCGGTGCAGCCGTAGCTGAGGGCCTTAAGGGTAAGAACATTTCAAGCGCTGTTTTTGACAGAAGTGGTTACAAGTATCACGGAGTTGTTGCAGCTCTAGCTGATAGTGTAAGAGAAAACGGAATTCAGATTTAAGGGATATCTCATGACTGAAGAAACTAAAAAAGAAGAAACTAAAGTGGAAGCGAAAGCTGAAAATAAAAGAGCTCCAAAAAAGAAAGCAGGACCAAGAAAGCCAAGAGCTGCGGCGCCTGTTTCTGAATTTGAAGAAAGAGTAGTGGCTGTAAATCGTGTTGCTAAAGTTGTTAAGGGTGGTAGAAGGTTTTCTTTCTCTGCACTAATGATTATTGGTGATAAGAAAGGTCGTGTTGGTTACGGACTTGGTAAAGCTAAGGAAGTTCCAGAGGCAATCAGAAAAGCAACTCAGGCAGCTCAAAAAAATATGGTAAACGTTCCAATTGAAAACGGAACAATACCTCACCAGATCACTGGTAGATTTGATGCTGGGCAAATTTTATTTAAGCCCGCAGCAGATGGTACAGGGGTAAAAGCCGCTGGAGCTTGCCGTTCTATTATGGAGCTTGCAGGTGTTACAAATGTATTAACTAAATCTCTAAGAGGAAATAATCCTCATAATATTGTTAAGGCTACTTTTGACGCTCTTAAAAATTTAAGAAGTGTTGAACAAGTTGCTAAGGCTAGAGGTAAAGAAGCTCAAGGGCTTCGAATTAAATAGTCGAGGATAATGAAATGGCCGGAAAAACTATAACTGTAAAGTTGAAGAAAAGTACTATTGGTTGTAACCCAAAGCAGAAAGCTAACGTACGAGGTTTAGGTCTTAGAAAGACAGGAACTATAAGTACATTAGAGAATACTCCTGCTGTTCGTGGAATGATCAAAAAAGTAATTCACCTTTTAGATATTAAAGAGAATTAAGACTAGATAGAGGATACTATGTTAACGTTAAATAATTTGAGCAGCCCTAAGGGCGCACATAGAAACATAAAAAGACTTGGTCGTGGACAAGCTTCAGGACAAGGTAAGCAGGCCGGTAAAGGTCACAAGGGTCAGAAAGCAAGATCTGGTGGTGGAACTAGAGTTGGTTTTGAAGGTGGAGCAATGCCTCTATACATGAGATTACCTAAAAGAGGTTTCTCAAATGCACCTTTCAAGACAATCTATGCCGAAGTTAACCTTTCAGCAATTGAAGCAAAATTTGATGGTCAAGAAGTTAGTCGTGAGTCTTTAGTTGCCAACGGTGTACTAAAAGGGATTAACAAAAGAAGACCAATTAAGATACTTGCTAACGGAGAGCTTTCCAAATCATTAACTTTTGTTAATATAGATAAGTTCTCAAAATCAGCTCTAGAGTTAATTTCTAAAGCTGGTGGAAAGATTGAAACTAAATAAGTAAGGATTCATTTAAATGGCCAGTGCTCAAGGAAAGCTAGAAGAGCTTAAGAAGAAAGTATTTTTTACGTTTATATTACTTGCTGTGTATAGAATGGCTGCGCAAATACCTGTTCCAGGTGTAAATGCAGCTGCTATTGCTTCATATTTTTCTGAATCTGGTGGTGGGATCTTTGATCTTATCAACACTTTCAGTGGTGGAGCTTTTAAGAGATTTTCTGTACTTGCTTTAGGTATTATGCCGTACATTACGACATCTATTATCTTTTCCCTTTTGGGTGAGGTAATACCTCAGATTCAAGAGATGCAAGAAGATTCAGAGGGGCATAAGAAGATCCAGAAATGGACTAGGTATGCAACGGTTGGACTCTGTGCTGTACAAGGCTGGGGAATGGCTGTGATGTTTGAAGGCTTTAAAAGCACTGGTAATATTCCAGTAATACCTGAGCCAGGACTTCTGTTTAGAATAACTACTGTTATTACTCTTTGTGCTGGAACGATGTTCTTGTTGTGGCTTGGAGAGAGAATTACAGAGTATGGTCTTGAGAATGGTATTTCTTTAATTATTTTTGCCGGAATCGCTGTTGAGCTTCCTGCTGAAATGATGCAAAAGTTAACTCTTTATAGAAACGGAGAATTGACTGGAATTAGTCTTCTTATCACATTGGCTGTGATATTAGTTGGGTTCTTTGTTGTTGCATTTATTGAGAGGTCTCATCGAAGTATACCTGTGCAATATGCAAAAAAAGTTGTTCATAATAAAGTTTATGGTGGAACACAGTCTCTTCCTATTAGGGTAGATACTGGTGGAGTTATGCCTCCTATTCTCGCGTCATCTTTATTGGCAGCTCCGGCAACAATGGCTAACTTTGTCTCGGAAGCAAATCCGTTAAAGCCATACTTAGATACAATGATTCAGTCACTGTATCCTGGGCAGTTGTTATTTAATATTATGTTTGCATTGTTAATTGTTTATATGACTTATTTTTATGCTCCAATTCAGTTTAAGACTAAGAAAGTTGCTGAAATGTTGCAGAAGAATAATGCCTTTGTTCCTGGAGTTAGACCTGGGGCAAAAACAAGGGAATATTTAGATTTTATTTTAAATAGAATGACTTTCTTTGGTGCACTCTTTCTTGTTGTGATTTGTATATTACCTACAATTGCTACTGGTGGAAACACGAGATTTGGTGGAACATCGCTGCTTATATTGGTCAGTGTTTGTGTTCGTGTGATGATGAATGTTCAAGCCTTTATGTTTTCCGATAAATATGAGACAGCATATAAGTCCAAAGGAAAATATAACGGACAAAATAGAAGGTTTTAATGAGACCACAGTTGATTTTGTTAGGTGCGCCTGGGACAGGTAAAGGTACTCAGGCTAAGAATATCGTTGAAAGCTTTGGTTATAACCATATTTCAACTGGTGATCTGCTTAGAAATGAAATTGCTAAAGATTCTGAATTAGGTCAAAAAGTTAAGGGTATCATGGATCGTGGTGACCTAGTTAATGATCAAGTTATTTTAGAACTCTTAAATGCCAATTGTGATATTGGTGATACGGCTTATATATTCGACGGGTTTCCGCGAAATATTGAGCAAGTAAAGTTGTTAGAAACAGAAGTCTTAAAAGGCAGTGCTTCAAGGGCTATCTTTTTTGATATTGATTTAGAAGTCCTTATAGAGAGAATTTCAAATCGAAGAATTGCTCCAAAGAGTGGAGAGATTTATAATTTAATTTCTAGGCCTCCAAAGGTTCCAGGGAAATGTGACATTTCTGGGGAAGACCTCATACATCGTAAAGATGATAATGAGGAGACGGTTAGAAACAGACTGGAAGTCTTTAAGAGTACAATTGCACCAATTCTTGAGTATTACGAAGAGAAAGGGTCCCTTGTGAGAATAGATGCATCTAAATCAGCAGTAGAGGTGTTTACCCTTGTTGAGGCAGCTGTAAACAATTAGAGTTTAACTATAAAAATATCAATATATGTTGCAAATTCATCCCGCTTTAGATATAAGGCAGGGATCAGTGGAGTTTTGACTTAATGGCAAATACAGAAGTCTTAGAGATAGAAGGAGAGGTAGTTGAACTACTTCCCAATACAAAGTTTAAAGTTAATTTGCCAAATGGGCATAGTGTTATCGCCCATATTAGTGGAAAGATGAGAATGCACTTTATTAAGATCCTTCCAGGTGACAAAGTGCTCGTTGAAATTAGTAAATATGATCTTTCGAAAGGAAGAATCACATATAGAAGTAAAGGCCGGTAGGCATTATAAAGTACTGTTAAAGAGGATGTTATGAAAGTTAGAGCGTCAGTTAAAGTAATGTGCAAAGACTGTAAAGTTGTAAAAAGAAAAGGTGTATTAAGGGTTGTTTGTAAGACAAACCCTAAACATAAACAAAGACAAGGTTAAAAACCTTAGGGGAGTGTAGCTATGGCAAGAATACTTGGTGTTGATATTCCTCGTAATAAAGTGATGAGAATTGCTTTAAGATCAATCTATGGGGTTGGTCCTAAAGTGGCAGAAGAGTCTCTCACAAAAGCGGGAATTGAAATTAATAAAAACTCAAATGACCTAACTGAAGAGGAGGCGAACAACATTCGTTTAATCTTAGAGGGTGATTACACTGTAGAGGGTGATCTCAGAAGAGAGATTGGTCTAAACATTAAAAGATTGAAAGATCTTGGTTGTTACAGAGGTGTTCGTCACAGAAGAGGTCTACCAGTAAGAGGACAAAGGACTAGTACAAATGCTAGAACTAGAAAAGGTCCTGCGAAAGCAATTGCTGGAAAAAAGACTAAGTAAATAGTTGGAGTTTTAAAATGGTAAAGAAAACTAGTAATAAAAAGAAAGTTAAAAAGAATATTCCTCATGGTATCTGCCATATTCAATGTTCTTTTAATAACACAATAATAACTTTTACAGATCCTAATGGTGGAGCTATTGCATGGGCATCAGCTGGACAACTTGGATTTCGTGGATCTAAAAAATCTACTCCTTTCGCTGCACAGATGGCATCTGTAGATGCTGCTAAGAAAGCGATGGAGCACGGTTTAAGTTCTGTTGATGTAAGAGTTAAGGGTCCTGGGGCAGGAAGAGAAAACGCGATCAGAGCACTAATTGGCGCTGGGTTGAGAATAACTTCTGTTGCAGATAAGTCACCAATTCCTCACAATGGATGTCGTGCACCTAAGAGAAGAAGAGTTTAATCGAATATAGTAAGGAGATTATCCGTGGATAATTTTGTAGCAAAAAACTGGACGAATATGATCAGGCCTGTTTCTTTAGAATCAGACAATGAGAGTATGAAAGCAAACTACGGAAAGTTTGTCGCAAAGCCACTTGAAAGAGGTTACGGACAAACATTAGGGAACTCTTTGAGGAGAGCATTACTTTCTTCTCTACAGGGAGCCGGTATTGTTGCTATCAGAGTAGAAGGTGTTGAGCACGAGTTTGGGACTATTAATAATGTGAAGGAAGAAGTTTCTGAAATTATTCTTAACTTAAAGGAAGTATTCTTTAAGCTGAAAGGTAAAGAAGAAGTTATTCTTACTCTTGATAAGAGTGGTGAAGGTCCTGTAACTGCTGGAGATATCTCTGAAAGTGCAAGTCTTGAAGTTCTTAATCCTGAGCACGTTATTTGTAACGTTTCTTCTGGTGGTTCAATTAACGTTGAGCTTAAGATTGCAAGAGGTAAAGGTTATGTTACTGCTTTAGAAAATAAAGAAACATATGATCTTCCTGTTGGTTGGATTTATGTTGATACTCTTTTCTCTCCAGTTCACAGAGTTAACTTTACAGTTACAAACTCTCGTGTAGGAAAGAGAACGGACTTTGACAAATTGACATTAGAAGTTTGGACTAACGCTGGTATTCAGCCTCAAGATGCAGTTGCATATTCTGCAAAGATTTTGAGAGACCAGCTTGCTGTATTCTTAAACTTTGAAGATGAAGAAGAAGTTGTAAGAATGGAAAAGGCGCCGGCACAAGCTGCTAGTCCTGCAAACAGTGCTCTATTAAAGCCTGTTTCTGAGCTAGAATTGTCTGTACGTTCTGCTAACTGTTTACAGAATGCTAACATCAAATATATTTATGAGTTAGTTTCTAAGACAGAAGGTGAAATGTTAAGAACAAAGAACTTTGGTCGTAAATCGTTAAACGAAATTAAAGAAATTCTCAGTAATATGGGACTTGGTCTTGGAATGAAGGTTGATTCAATAATGAAAGACCTTCAAGATGGTGAGTAAGTCCTACGTTGAGGGACTGTACTTCTTAATAAGAAGTGCATAGGAGTTGAAGTTATGAGACATCAAAAGCATAAGTATAATATTGGAAATGGTCCTGCACATAGAGTTTCTCTTATGAAAAACCTAGCTATCGAAATAATCGATCATGGTAAGATTAAGACTACAATTACTAAGTGTAAGGCAATCCAGCCATTTGTTGAAAAACTAATCACTATTGCAAAAGAAGATACTGTTGCAAATAGAAGACTAGCTTTCAAAAAAATAAACAATAAAGACGCTGTTCAGAAATTATTTAATGACGTTGCTCCTAAGTTTAAAGAAAGAAATGGTGGATACACTAGAATCATGAGAATGGCTGATGGTAGAGTTGGTGACAACGCTCCAATGGCTTACATTGCTCTAGTAGACTAGTTCAAAGTTTAGTTTAAAAGTTCAAAAGACCTTCGGTTTGCGCCGAAGGTTTTTTTGTTTGTGGAAAATTATGTCATTAAGTTCTAAAACCCTAGTAATAACATTAGTCCTTAGTTTAACCTTAGCCTATTCACTTTTTGAGAGAAAGAAGTTTGAGGGAATGTTGTCTGCTGGAGATTCTGAGCCAATTCTCAAGATGATGCCTGATTTTTCTTTAGATGAATTTAAAACTAAAGAGCCTCTGACTAAGGCATTTTTTAATGGAGCTAATGCTACCTTTGTGCACTTTTGGGGAACCTGGTGTGCACCATGTGAGGCAGAGTTTCCAGAGTTTATAAAGTTTGCAGCTAAGTTCGAAAAAGAAAATGTTAAATTTCTTCTGCTTGCAGTTAATGATGATGATAAGAAAATTAAGAAATTTTTAAAGCGATTTGGAAAGCTTCCGTCAAATATAGTTGTTGCACACGATAAATCGGGAGCGTCGATGGGACTATTTGGTACGGTTAGAGTTCCCGAGACCTATTTGTTTGATTCTAATTTCATAAATTTGAAGAAATTTGCAGGACCTCAGGCGTGGGAAATGAAATCTTTTTTTCCTAGGGTCAAGAGACTAATCTTTGGTCACTAGAGTTTAATCAATACTCCGTAATATTTGTTTGTTTCATGTGAAATCAGTGGTTTGACTGATTTGTCTTTGTCAAAAATCTCTACATTTTCCTAAAGATTTCCTTTTAAGTGCCGAAAAGTTAGACAGATTTATCCGAAGAATGCGGATTATTTTTCAACACGTCGGTGTGAAATGGAGATTTTGAAATGATTAACTGGAAAGAGATTAGCGGGCTGCATGTAATTTCAAAACTCGAGGAAATTCTCGGGAAATGGTTTGGTGTTGAGCAAGTATACTCTGATATGCATTATAAAATTCGCAGTGGCCATATAGATAAAGGCCATGAGTTTAAAAATCATTTCTTAAAAGTTCAGATGCAAATGAGTCATGGGTATAACTATATTGGACAAGATATTGAAAAAGTTACTGATACTCTTGAGGGTGAATCTGAAGATGCTAAGTCATTTGATACATTTTTTAAGCATGTAAAAGGTGTAGGTGCAAAAATTGAGGTTGATGGAGAAATTTTAGGTACAGTATTTGCTTATCCGTTTATATCGAGCTCCATTACTGAAGAAGAGATAAAAGATATTAAGAAGCATATGATTTCTGAAGGGGCTAATGAGGCAGATGCAACAGCTGCGGTTGATGGCCTTAGAAAATTGTTCCCTAGAGAGGAAGAGTCTCTACAAGAGCTTGTAGAGCTTGTGGCTGATGAAATTAAAACATTCCACTCTGAGATATCTAAACGTGAAAATAGAATTAAAGAGTTAAATTCGGAGCTTGGAGATAAGTATCGTTATCATATGATGATTGGTAAATCTAAGAATATGCAAAAGATCTATAGACTACTAGAGAAGATTTCATCTTCTGAGTCTTCAGTACTTATACAAGGTGAAAATGGAACAGGTAAAGAGCTTGTTGCTAAAGCGGTACATTTCTATTCACCGAGAAAGGACAACCAATTTGTTCCTGTGAACTGCTCTGCATTTAATGATAACCTTCTCGATTCTGAATTATTTGGTCATGTTAAAGGTTCATTTACAGGAGCAATAAAAGATAAGGCTGGGCTTTTTGAAGTTGCAAATGGTGGAACATTATTTTTGGATGAAATTGGAGATACGTCTCTAAGTATGCAAGTAAAATTACTAAGAGTCCTTCAAGAGGGAACATACCTGCCAGTAGGTGCTCATGCACCTAGAAAGACTGATGTTAGAATTTTAGCAGCAACAAATAAAGATTTAAAAGCAATGATGGCAAGTGGTGAATTTAGAGAAGATCTCTATTATAGAATCAATGTTATTAATGTTGATCTACCTTCTCTAAAGGAGAGAGTAGAGGATATTCCAATTCTTATGGATTATTTCTTAAAGAAGAGATGTGATGAGGGTGGATTTGCCATGAAGCAATTTTCCAAAAAATGTATGGAAAAATTCTTAGACTATCACTGGCCAGGGAATGTTCGTGAACTTGAAAATGAAATTGAAAGGTTAGTTGTTCTAGCTGGCGAAGATAAAATGATTACTCCAGATCTATTAAGTGCAAGAATATTAGATTATGGAGAAAAACCAGCTGCTGCATCTCGCGGAATTAATACAAATGGTTCTCTTAGGGATGCTCTAGAAGAACTTGAAGCTATGATGATTAAGGAAGGTTTGAAGCGTTGTAACTACAACAAATCAAAATTATCTAAAGAGCTAGGTGTTTCAAGAGCTTCACTGATAATGAAGGTTGATAAATACGGCCTTGATAAGAGGAAGAAAGCCGCTGGCGAATAAGAAAATTAAAATAACTAAGAAATGAGCCTCACTAAGTGAGGCTTTTTTTGTTTGCAGCATTGCGCATTTTAGTGCGTTAGCTGATTGCTGTATGACGCATCAAGGTAGCTCTTCTACACCTAAAATTGTATGATATCGCCACTATTTTAGGAGGATATATGGATACTGTTTTAGAAGAGAAACGTGCCCTGTTGCTAGAAAAAAGAGGCCAAGCTGAACTTGGTGGTGGAACAGCTAGAATTGAAAGACAACATTCACAAGGTAAATATACTGCTCGCGAAAGAATTGAACGACTTATAGATCCTGGAACATTTATAGAATTTGATAAATTTGTCACACATAGGTGTGTTGAATTTGGAATGCAAGAAACTGAATACTTAGGTGACGGAGTCATTACTGGTATTGCAGAAATGAGCGGGAAAAAAGTTGCCCTCTATTCACAGGACTTTACTTGTTGGGGTGGAGCTCTTGGAGAATATCATGCAAAGAAAATTTGCAAGATAATGGACTTTGCCTTGGCCAACAGAATCCCAATTATTGGTATGAATGATTCTGGTGGAGCAAGAATTCAAGAGGGTGTAGATGCTCTTGGTGGATATGCTGAAATTTTTTATAGAAACGTAAAATGTTCTGGTGTTATTCCGCAGATTTCTTTAATCATGGGACCTTGTGCTGGTGGAGCTGTTTATTCTCCAGCTATCACAGATTTTATTTTCATGGTTGATAAATCTTCATACATGTTTGTAACTGGTCCAGATGTAATTAAGACTGTTACTCACGAAGAAGTTACAAAAGAAGAACTTGGTGGAGCAACAGCTCATAATGAAAAGTCTGGTGTTGCACAATTTATTAGTAAAGATGAAGATGAGTGTTTTGAAAGAGTGAGAGAACTTCTTGCCTATATTCCAACAGCTTGTTTCACGAAGCCTACTGAAAAATATTCTTCTGACCCTGTTAATAGAGACAATAATAAATTAAAAGACCTGGTTCCTGCTAACCCAAAGAAACCATATGATATGAATGAAATTATCTTGGAAATTGTAGATGATTCTCAATTCTTAGAAGTTCATAAAGGTTGGGCAAAGAATATAATTGTTGGATTTGCTTCAATTGGTGGAATTAAGATTGGTATTGTAGCCAATCAACCCCAAATTCTTGCAGGAGTTTTGGATATTGATTCTTCGTGTAAGGCTGCAAGATTTATTCGTTTCTGTGATGCATTTGATATTCCAATTTTAACATTGGTTGATGTTCCCGGCTTCTTACCGGGAACTGTACAAGAGTACGGAGGAATCATTAAACATGGTTCTAAACTGCTTTATGCTTATTCTGAAGCAACTGTTCCAATGGTTACACTAATCACTCGTAAAGCATACGGTGGAGCTTATGATGTAATGGCATCTAAGCATATTCGCTCAGATGTGAACCTTTCCTATCCTACAGGCGAAATCGCTGTGATGGGTGCCGATGGAGCTGTGAATATAATTTTTAGAAATGAGCTTAAAGGCTTAGAAGGTGAAGCTTACGATACAAAGAAAGCTGAACTTGTTAAGAACTATGAAGATAGATTTGCAAATCCTTATCGTGCTGCTGAAAGAGGATATCTTGATGCTGTTATTTTCCCAGAGGAAACTCGCCAAAGGCTTTTTGAGTACTTTACTGTTCTAAAGAATAAAGTAGTTGATAAACCTAAGAGAAAACACGGGAATATTCAATTATGATACGGCAACCAGAAAATACTAGTAAAAGAATTTTAATCACTAACCGTGGTGAGATTGCCACTCGTATTGCTAAGGCATGTAGAGAGCTTGGTCATACAGCGATTGGTATTTGGACTGACAATGAGGTTCATGCCACTCATCTACAATTTTGTGATGAATGGGTACATCTTAAAGGAAGTACAAATGCAGAAACATATTTAAATATTGATAATCTTGTAAAAGTTATCAAAGAAAATAATGTAGATGCTGTTCATCCAGGTTACGGTTTTCTTTCTGAAAATGCTGATTTTGCAAAAAGAATGAAGGATGAAGGAATTACCTTTATTGGCCCTAATGTTGAGTGCATTAAGGTGATGGGTGATAAAGCCACATCCAAACAACTTGCTAATCAAATTGGTATTCCAACAGTTCCAGGAACTGATGCTGCTGTTTTATCTGTTGAAGAGGCAGTTAAGGTTTCTGGTGAAATTGGATACCCTGTACTATTGAAAGCCGTTGCCGGTGGTGGTGGTAGAGGAATGAGAGCTTGTGCTAACGACGAAGAAGTTAGAGCAAATTTTGATGCTGTTGGAAGAGAGTCATTAGCGGCTTTTAATAATGGTGATCTTTTAGTTGAAAAACTAATTCTTAATCCTAGGCATATTGAAGTTCAAATTCTTGCTGATAAGAAAGGTAATGTTTATCATTTCTTTGAAAGAGAATGTTCAATTCAAAGAAGACATCAAAAAGTTATTGAAGAAGCACCTTCTCCGTTTATTGGAGATGATGAAGAGCTTAGAAAAAACATTTGTGATACTGCTGTAAAACTAGCAAAAGCTGTGAAGTATGATTCTGCAGGAACTGTTGAATTTATTATGGCCGAAGATAAGAATTTTTATTTCTTAGAAATGAATACACGTATTCAGGTAGAGCATCCAATTACGGAAGAAATTACGGGAATTGATTTAATTGTCTGTATGATTCAGTCTGCACTTGGTGATGACTTAGGGTTTCCTGGACAAGAGTTTATTATGAGATCGGGTCATGCAATTGAGTGTAGGATTTGTGCTGAAGATCCCCTTACGATGCTTCCTGCTCCTGGAATTGTAACTGGTTTTGAAACAAACTTTCCTCAGGGAACTAGGTTTGATCATTGTCTTTTTAAAGGTCTCAACGTAACTCCAGATTTCGATCCTATGGTTGGAAAACTTGTTTGCAAGGGAATCGTGAGAGATGTTGCTATAAGAAAAATGAAAGCAGCTCTTGGAGGATTGTTTATTGAAGGCTTAAAGACAAATAAACCTCTTTTACAGGCCATTGTAAATAATCAAAACTTTATTGAAGGAAAATATTCAACCGACTTTATTAAAATTGAAAATCCTCAAGGTGATGTAAGTACTGACTTAAATCATTTGAGATTCTACAAAATGCTTGCTGGTGTTGAAGCTAGAAGGATGGGGATGTAATCATGAGAACTTATTTAATCGATGAAGAGAAAAATGAAGTTATTGTTGATATCTCTAGAACAAAAGTTCACTCTAGTGAACTTGTAGAATTTGATTTTTCTACGATTGAAGATAATGAAGTTACAGATAAGAAAACTATCTTTGTAAGACAACTATGTGGTCAATACTTTGTATCCGAAGACAATAAGAGGTGGGCTAAAATTTCAAGACAAGACCTTCCTTCACGCATGTTGAGTGTGAATAGAGTCTTTGATGTTTATAGAGGTTACAAACCATCTGGTCTTAGTGGTGGGAATGAAGGTGAGTTATTAACTCAGATGCCAGGGAAAATAGTTAAGATATTAACGAAAATTGGTGATGAAGTTGAGCCAGGGCAAACACTTATAATATTAGAGGCCATGAAAATGGAAAATGAGATTAAATGTGGTGCACATGGAACAGTGAAAGCTATACATATTAATGAAGGAGACGCCTTGGATCAAGGTGTTCTGATGATTGAGATTGAACCTAATTAAGGAGTTCTATATGAGTTTTAATGATGGAAATAATTCCAACGATTTTATGAATGATATTGATCGAATGAAGAAAGAATTTCAAAATGGCGCAAAAATGATTGGGCCGATAGCGATTTTATTTTTATTAGTTGTGGGAGGTTTTACATCTTTCTACACAGTTGAGCCAGATGAAGAAGCTGTAGTGATTCGTCTAGGTAGATTTTTAACAACAAATTCTCCAGGGCTTCACTTTAAAGTTCCTATGGGTATTGATAAAGTTATTAAAGTTAAGACCAAGAGAGTTCTTCAAGCTGAGTTTGGTTTTAGAACATCGAATACAAGAACTAGAAGGACGACCTATTCTGCAAGTAACTATCAAGATGAGTCTTTGATGCTTACTGGTGACTTAAATGTAGCAGATGTTGAGTGGGCTGTTCAGTATCAGATTGCAGATCCATTTAAATATCTTTTTCAAACTTCATCTCCCGAAACAAATATTAGAGACGTTTCTGAATCTATTATGAGAAGAGTTGTTGGAGATAGATCAGTAACTGATATTCTAACAACAGGAAAAGTTGAAATTGAATCTCGTGCCAAAGTCCTTATGCAAGAAGTACTGAATAAGTACGATATGGGCGTAAGTATTGTGACTGTTAAATTACAAGATGTGAATCCTCCAGAAGTTGTTAAGCCATCTTTCAATGAAGTGAACGAAGCTAAGCAAGAGCAAGAGAAGGCCATCAATCAAGCGGAGGGAGAATACAATAAGGTTATTCCTGAAGCGAGAGGTAAGGCCGACAAATTAATTAGTGAAGCTGAAGGTTATGCTACGGCGCAAGTGAATCGTGCACTAGGTGATGCTCAGAAATTTGAAGCTCTATTAAAAGAATATAAGAGAGCTCCAAAAATAACTAGAAAGAGAATTTATCTAGAAACAATGTCTAAAATATTTAAGAAATTTGAAAATATTACTGTCGTAGATCCTTCTGTGAAAGGACTTCTTCCTATTTTCAATAATTCATTAGGAGGGGGTAAGTAATGAGAAATAAACTAGTACCAATTATTGTCGTTATAGGACTAATGGTTATTCTTGGAAAGTCTTCTTCCTATATTGTGACAGAAGGTCTTCAAGCTATTATCACTGAGTTTGGTAAACCTGTGGGAAAACCAATTACAGAAGCTGGACTACACTTTAAGAAACCATTCGTTCAAGAAGTTCGCTACGTAGATAAGAGAATTCTTTCTTGGGATGGAAATCCAAATCAGATTCCAACTAAGGATAAGAAATTTATTAAAGTAGATACAACGGCTAGATATAGAGTTGTAAATGCCTTAAAGTTTATTCAGACAGTAAGAAATACAAGTGGAGCAAGAGCAAGACTAGATACTATTCTTGATTCTGCGACAAGAAATGTTATTTCAGCTCACAATCTTGTTGAAGCGGTTAGAAACTCAAATGCCATAATAATAAAACTAGAACAAGAAAAAACTGAGACGGAGAAACGTAGGGCCTCTGGAAAAAATTATGTAGAAGAAGGTGTTACAGGGGAAATTGAAAATGTAGACACTGGTCGTGAGAAGCTCAGTCAGCTTATCGTTGAGAAGGCGAGTCCAGAACTTTTAGCTTTTGGAATTGAATTGATTGATGTTCAGCTTAGAAGAATCTCTTACGAGCAATCAGTAGAGAGAAAAGTTTACGAGAGAATGATTTCTGAAAGACAGAGAATCGCTCAGAAAATTCGTTCAATTGGTTCAGGAGAGAAGGCAAAAATTGAAGGTCGTCTTTTAAAAGATCTAAGAAAGATAGAGTCTATTGCTTATAGAAAAGCTCAAAAGTTTAGAGGAGAGGGAGAGGCAAAGGCTGCTTCAATCTACGCTAAAGCTTTAAACAAAGGACCTAGGTTTTACGAGTTTATTAAATCAATGGAAGTTTATAAATCTTCTCTTGGTGGTAAGACTAATTTTATCATTTCATCTGATTCTGAATTTTTGAGACACTTAAAAGGTAAGTAATGATTGAATATGTAGTGCCCGAAAGTCCTGATGATAGAATTCTAAAGAAGGCCTCCGAGATTTTAAAAAACGGTGGTCTTGTTTGTTATCCAACAGATACGAATTGGTTAATTGTTTGTGATCCCTTTATAAAAAAAGGGCTCACTAAACTTTATCGTTTAAAAAATGAAGGACCACTAAAGCACTACAGTTTAATTTGCGACACTATATCAAGAGCGCAGGAAGTGGCACATATCCATGATAGTGCTTTCAAAATGATTAGAAAGAAAGTTCCTGGTCATTACACTTTTATTTTTGAAGCTAGAAAGAAAATAACAAGAGCCGTTCAGGCGAATAAGTCTGATAAAGAAGTTGGTGTTAGATTCTGTCCTGATTTAATTTCTCAGAACTTAGTGAATCTTCACGGAGATGTTTTGCTCTCCACTCACATAACAAATGAACTTGTGGGATTAAATGAAGGTGAAGAAATTTACAGTTATCAAATTGAAGAGACGCTGAGAGGCCCTCTAGATATGATTATTGATCCAGGAGAGTATAACTTTGTAGGAGCTTCAACTATGGTGAATTTAAGTGTTGAAGGTGAAGTTGAAGTTCTTAGAGATGGTTCTGGTATTTGGCCCTAGGCTACTCAAATTCAATGAATTCATTTCCGTAACCGTTATATAAAACTTCCCAACTTTCATGATTTGGATTCGCAAAAGAATCAGGGTTATGAGAGATCTTTAGGGACCACCCTAGAAGAGATTGATTGAAAGATTCGATATCAATTTCATTTAGCTCATCGCTTACTTCCCAAATTAGATTAAAACCATAATTTAAGCCAACTAGAGAATCATCATCTTCTAAACCACTTGTGAATATTTGATCATAATGTCTTGAACTTGAAGACTTTTCATTTTGAGACCAAAATCTTATAGGTGTTTTACTGACTAGTTTTGATAATTTAATTTCAGCTACATTGGGATTTGTCTTCATTTTAAGCTGATAGAAAATTCCACTACGAGTTTTTGGAAGTAGATTTACAGTAACACCATCATTGCTATCCTCGTTCGAGATTAATTCCCAAGAGTTATGTGAGAGATTCTCAAGTGAGCTTGCATCTTCTGAATAGGATAGTTTATATGACCTTATCCCACGATTAACATTGAGGTAACTTTTCTGCCCAGTAGTTGAAATATATTCTGGAAATTCATCGGTAGAAAATAAAATGGTCAAAGGGAATTGATTCTTCTTGTTGATGAATCCTTGGTAGATTTTATTATAACCCTCAAAGACTTCTTCTATTTTATAGTTACTTCCATTTTGAGAGAAACCAAAGAGATCTTTGATTAATACACCCTCGGGTAAAGTAATATTTTTAATTGCGCAATATCCATCGACATCGTTGTTTAGTATTTCAAGTTTGAAGAAATGATTTCCCTTCGGTTCGTAATAATCAGTGTTGTTGCCATCATAGAGTATGCTTTCTGCGTATAATCTCTTTGCTACAGTCCCAAGAACCTTTGGATGGACTCCATCTGGAATGAGCTTTCCGACATTTGTATAATTAATGAAACTAGTAATGGGTGTAAAACTATCTATAAAGAGTAGGCCCTTGTTTTTTGCAATGAGTTTTAATTTAGAATTCCATTCGTTGAAGCGCTGGTAGAGATTTGTAATATTTAAGGCTGAACTAGCATCTTGCCAAAAAGAAGGAAAGATAGAATTTATTACAACAATGGCACCACTGTTCTGAAGTTCATTTGTAATTGTTAATATGTTGGAATTATATTCGCTTAGAGTTGTTGCACCTCTATTATCATTATATCTTGCATCGTTAATTCCAATGGCAAGAAAATAAACAGTTGGAGCATGGGCCTTGATGGAAGCTGTTCTATTTATTATATCTTTGGTTGTGTTTCCACCAATGCCTTCGTTAACAAAATTAATATTCGGATAGAGATCTTCTATGTATGTCGTAAACCCAATATCGTTGCCATGACCAATTTTACCTTGTTCAGTAATAGAGTCACCAACCCAAACCAGCTTGCTTTCAGGGATTGAGTTCAGAGTTTCTAAAAGGGTGCGAAACTTTTCTTTGTCGGTTGCTTCTTTTGTAAATTCTCTCTTGGTCCCCGTAGTCGTTTCTTCCAAAGGAGCTTCTTTACAAGAGAAGAGTGTAAATAGAAGTAATAATAAAGTTGTTTTTTTCAATCCATCATCCATAAAGAGGTTTGTTAATAACCTTTTCGGAATATAAATAGAAAACTTTGTTGTTCAAGATTTCTCAAGAAATGAGTGGAGGCTTTTAGTAATGGTGCTAAGAGAATTTTTAGATATTAATTCTAAGTTGAAATAATACATTGTTAGAGATTTCTTTAGGAAGTGTTTGGAAAGCTTTAGGATTTATCCCTAGTTTGGATTGACCATGAGATTTTCCCATGGCCAGTCTATATATTATTTTAATTTCTTCGCTAGGCATTTCGTGGACTCAATAATCATATTGCTACTTTGGAGGAATGTAAGGGTAGATGTAAAATCATATTGAATATTATTCTTTGTGTCCTTAGGTTGACCTCTATGAATTAATTTTGAAATTGATCCATCTTCTCTTTTTTCTACTGTCTCAAAAACTCTGTTCCATCTTCTTCTTTCAACACCAGCAATTGTAATTATGGCCTTATCGTCTTCCATTGTTATTTCAAAGCTACCTGTTGCAAGTGTTGTATTACATTTAAGCTTTCCATTGGCATACAGCTCTACAACATATCTAAAGCCACTTTCTACAGTAAACATATTGGGGCCAAAACTTACATTCAGATCTTGAACAGCTTCTCCCTCTTCTCCTTCAGCACTTAGAGTATTACCTATAATAACTTTTGGTTTTGCAGTAGCTGGTTGGCATGCGGATGGATCTCTTTGAACGCCATTGATAGTACAAGATTTGCTAATTGATTCTTCTTTCTTAGATCCACAAGAGAGAAAGAGAGTTGATAATAGTGAAATGATAATGATCGATTTGGTTTTCATAGATTTTCCTTTTTAATTTTCATTTGTCGTTTCTGCTTTTATTCAAAGTTGTAAAAGCAAGGCACGTGCCAAGAAATCATCTAGTTTTGGAACAAAAGAGCTTTGACTTGTGAAGCTTGATTCAAGTTCAATGAGTCACTTGCTTAGCGAGATATGGACATTTACTTATGATGGACGGCTAAGTGTTCGTTTTCATTTGGGCACTGTTTGGGAACCCTAAATTTTAAATACTTAGGAATCTTATATAGAAGTTTTTGTTGTTCCAAATACGAAACAGGCAAGAAGTTGTCTACTTGCTGAACAGGGTGTGGACTTATTACAGGGAGCCTAGAGATAAATGCCTAATTTCTATAAGATAAACAAAATATATGACTAGAGGTAAGTGTATGTTATTGGAATTATTAAAAAGATTCACTCTTTCGTTCTTTTTATTTATCAGCTGCTTTTTCTATATAGTATCTGGGAGCGCCGCTGAGAGTATTAAACACTCGGTTGGGGTGTATGTTTCACCCAATGGACTTAAGTACTTTAAGGAAAATTTGATGGAGATCGTTGAAAACAACGGTTTTGCTATTGATGAATTTACCTACGAGGGTACTCAGATCACTATGGACGAGATGGACCTTGCGGACCTTGCTCCTGACGATGAAATGAAAGAGACTATTAATACGGTCAAAGAGCAGTTAAATAGATACTTCACAGGCCTTGATTTACAAAAACATAAATTTCAAATTGATATAAAAGGTGTTGAATTTTCTGCAAATTGGGAAAAGTTATCACTCGATTTTTATAAGCCACAAATTGCTGAAGGTGAAGAGCCTTATGATGTTCTTGTATACGCTTGGCTAGAAGCTTCAGATATTAAAATTCACGTTGACGAAATTACTGCCAGAGATTTGAATCATAAATTCCTAGGAGATGTGGGAGTAAATGGTCTTTCTATAGAGCAGGTAGATAGTAGTGAAAAATTAAGAATTGGTTTACCACTTAAATTCGGAAAAGATAAAGATGGAAAATTCAATTTATTAGCCTCAAAACCAGTTTCAAATATGAACGATGTAAAGTTCGAAGCTGATTTTGATACACCACTAAGATTACCAAAGATTGATATTCTTATTAACGGACATAAAATTTCTTTAAACTTAGAAGAAGTTGAAAAACTAGTTCGTGAAAAAGAACCAATGATGCTTGAAAAAATTCAAACTTCTCTTCAAGACTTCTTAGAGAATCAAGCGCCATTAATGATAACTGAAAAAGCAAATGCAGTATTAAAAGAAGGTCTTGGAGAAGTTTCTCAAATGGCTCCTCCTGGTGCACCTGCTGGAAGAAACGTTAAGAAGTTCTTATGGGCCCTTAATTTAGAAGAGTTAAACTTTGCCGGAGATAACCTACACATTGGTCTTGGCGCTGTTGTAACAGACCCTACACGTGCTAGAGATGTAGCTTTTCCTGCGAAACTAACGGCACTTAAGTATCCAAATCTAGAAAAAACAGAAGTCGAAAACTATGACATTACACTGGCGCTAAATCAAGGTCTTGTGAATAGAATTGTACAACTTTCATCCCTTAGAGGATATTTTGAAAATATGGACATAGGTGATGGAGAAACGATTAAGATCGTTGGACAGCCTATCTTAAATATGAAAGGAAAGGGGAAGGGAAAACCTGCGACTCTTGGATTAGAAATAGAATACACAGTGACAGGTTGGCAAAAAATATTTGTAAAGAACCCAATCCATATCAACTTTGACTTGAATCTTGAGTTTCCAATTGATCCTAGATCTGGAAAAATTGGAATGAAAGCTACTGGTGTAGATATGAGTACAGTCTTTCTTGATAAAAAATATATTAGAGCTTTCTCAGGAAAAGTGAGAAAATCAGTAAGAGCTCAAATTAGTGATATGCAGGGTAGTATTAAAGGAATGGAAATCGCAGATGAAATTCCTGTACCTTCAGATTTAGGTGGTATCTTACTTGATAAGAAGAAAATCGAGATAAATGATGCAGGATATATGATGATTTATACAAACTATTTAGAATTATAATAAAGAGGTAAAAATGAAAGTTTTAGGAATGATGATTGTAATGATGATGAATGTTTCAGTAATGGCTGCTTCAATAAATAGTTTTACTGTGAATGGTACAAAGGCTGAAAAAGCAACAGTTTACTTAGTTGCTGGAAAGCAATTTATAACGGGTGGATTCGTTGTATCTAAAGTCTTTAAGAAAATTGGGACATTTAATGCAGATGGATCGGGAATTAGTATTCCTGAGACTGAATATAAGAAAGATGGATTTAGAGGACCAAGTCATGTTCTAGTTGTTTCTCATGACCAAGCTCACCTTTCTTTAAATAAATACAGTGTTGATGCAAATTCTCAGTTTGGAGAGCCAGAATATATGAGTATTGCTGATAGAATTCAGCCAGATGGTTCAAATACAGATTATTCACAAAGAAAAGCGATACAATTTAGAAGAGTAGATAAATCAGGTAGATTTGATTTTTAATTAAAAAATAAGCACTTAAGCGAGGCAGTTAATCTATTTGCCTCGCTCTTTAATATCTCTCAAATTCCATAAATTCAGGTTCTTACCCCCTAAATCTATTAATTTAAAGCGTTTCTGTGTTAAAATTTAGTCTATGATTAGTAAATTAATAGGCTTATTGATTTGTTTGATTTCCATCCTCCTTCCTTGGCGACTGAGAGTGTTGTTTAGTGAATTTCTAGGTTGGGTTACTCAGACGATTTACTATACCTATTATGGAATCTTGAATTTCTTATTAAAGGAACTTAAGAATGATCAAGAGAAGTCAGCAGAAATCAAAAAAGGGGAAGAGGTATGAAGTACAGTGGAGAATCTGTAGCAATTCTTTTCTCTGGTGGAACTGACTCGACTTTAACGGCAGCACTACTTGAAAAGTCTTTTGAGAAGATTCACTTAGTGACTTACAATCGTTTTGGTTTCCACGCCACTGACAATACTGCTGTTCAAGCTAAGATGTTAAAAGATAAGTTTGGTGCCGAGCGCTTTGTTCACGACATTTTAAATGTTGATAAACTCTTCAAACATATTTCCTATGAGAGATACGTTAAGAATATTAAAGAATTTGGTTTCTTTAACTTATCTACTTGTGGACTCTGTAAGTTATCAATGCATGTGAGAACTATTATTTACTGCAAGGATAACGACATAAAATATGTGGCCGATGGTGCAAATCAGGCCATGAGTATGTTTCCCGCGCAAATGGAAGGGGTTATAGACGAGCTGAAGAAGATGTACGAGCATTTCGGCATTGTCTATTTTAATCCTGTATTTGAAATGGATGGTCATGAAGATAAGGGATTTATTGAGAAAGCAAATCTACAACTTTTAAATGATCCAACCATTCCTGAAATCGAAAAGATAAATTTACCTGTACGTGATAAGAAGACAGAAACTCCTGGAGATAAACTCTTTAAGTTAGGTCTTGCGCCTAACCCAAATGTAAAGGGTTCTAAGTATGATAGGAAGAGGCAGCCTAGATGTTTTCAATTTATTATCTTTAACATTTTTGCCATTAAGTATTATCTACAAAAAAATACCTATGAAGAATACAGAGATAAAACAGTGTCTTTCTACAAACATAAAATTGGTGGAATGATAGATCTTATCGAAAAGAAAGATGATAAGAAAGTTAGAAGGTTGTTCGAAGAATGAGCATGTTTGATCAAGAACTAGAATGTTGTGGTGCTGAGTTTGAAAAGAATCATATCTCTTTCTTTGGGTTACTTACACTTTCATTCCCTGTCATTGTCATCTCATTTGTTCTCCTCGTAATTCTTTCTCCCCTGAGATTATTTAAGAAGAGATTTCAAATACTGGAAACTCTTTTTAGATCTTGTATGAAGTTGATCTCTGAAAAACCTTTGATGGCGAAAACTAAATGCTCGCTTGCGGGATCAATGTTTAAGGTCTCGCCAAGGTTGTCTGGATTAACTTTTAAATACTTCAATTTTTCTATTTACCTATTTGTTTGGATTCTAATATTAACTCTTCTAAAAGTTGTTTTTTAATATGAGCTATAAAGTAAACGATATACGAGATCAATTTCCCCCTTTTAAAAATAATAAGAAAGAATTTATTTATATGGATAATGCTTGTACGACTCTGCGACCACAGTCAGTAATTGAAAGTATAACTGACTATTACAATTATCATCCCTCTTGTCACAACAGAGCTCTTCATACTTTTGGAAAACAAACGACAGAGAAGTTTAGTGAGGCGAGAAGTAAAATATCTAAATTTGTTAATGCCAAATCAGCCAACGAAATAATTTTCACTAAGAATACAACTGAAGCGATAAATATCATTGCTAAAGGCATAAACTGGCAAAGTGGAGATTGTATATTAACTACAGATATGGAGCACAACTCCAATCTACTCCCGTGGCAATTTCTTGCTAAAGAAAAAGAAGTAAATCATCTTCAATTTGATGTAGATGTTTATGAAGGGAGTGTTGATCTTTCAGGTTTTGAAAAGATATTAAAAGAGAACAAAGTAAAATTAGTCTCCTTCTTTCACACTTCAAATGTTTCAGGGATAACTCTTCCTGTAAGAAAATTAACTGAAATTGCTAAGAAGTATGGAGCTATCGTTCTAGTTGACTGTGCTCAAGCGATGATTACTCACAAAGTAGATGTTCAAGATCTTGGAGCTGACTTTATAGCTTTTTCTATGCATAAGTCTTTTGGGCCATCTGGCTTTGGAATTCTATATGGGAAGTCTGAACAGCTAGAGCTCTTAACTCCAATGATTTTTGGAGGAGAGACAGTTGTTGATGCCTATTACGACTCTTGTACCTTTAGTGAAATACCTTTTAGGTTCGAAGCAGGATTGCAGAATTATTCAGGGGCGATCGGTTCTTCTGCTGCGATAGACTTTATTGAAGATCTTGGACAAGAAAATATTAAGGCCCATCTTTTAGAATTGAATACTCTGCTTACAGATGCTCTAGCTGGAGAGGATAGAGTTAAGATTATTGGTCCAAAGGACCCTGCTCTTAGGCCTAGTATATTAAACTTCACTATTGAAAATTTGGATATGGCCGAGGTCTCTGTGATTTTGGATAAGTCTCATCGAATCATGGTAAGAAGTGGAGTCCATTGTTGTCATGCTTGGTATCATAAACAAGAACTGAAACCTACTTTAAGAGTCTCTTTGAGTGTTTATAATACAGTGGAAGAGATAAAGACTTTTATTAAGGCGATCACGCCTATAATACGTTTTTACTAAGATACTTAAAAATTTCTTCTGCAAATAAAGTATGGCCAAGAATATTTGGATGAATAGTGTCTCCATTTGGATCTAGGAATAAGTATTCTTTACTACTATCTCTAACTTTAACGAGATCAATTAATTGAAGGCCTTTCTCTTTAGAGAACCTTTCTAGCTCGTTATTATAATTAAGACTTCTCTTGGCTATAAGAGAGTTCTCTTCTTTTCTTTTATTATTTTTAAAACGATTGTTTGTAGGAAGATTTACTGGAAACTTCACCAATATAGGGACTATCCCATTCTTCTTAGAGATTTCAACCATTGATCTATAGTTGTTAAGATAGCTCTTTAGGGGGACTCTTGTTTTCCTAAGTTCTGAATTATCTACATGTCTTTTTGGAAATAGAGAGAGGATTAACTTAGGAGTGTAGAGCTCTTTGATGAAATTACGAATCATAATAATATTGGCACTAGAAGTTTTTACTTCACTATCATGTAGATTCTGACCATAGAAGAAGCGATAGTAATCTAGGTCGTTTATAACGTATGTGAAAATAATGTGTGTAGGTTTCCATTTCAATACTTCTTTTAAAAGCTTATGACCTTGAAAACTTGAATAGCCTATCTGTGAGAAATTCTTAACAGAAACACTGTTTGGAAGTTTTTCTCCAAGAAGAGAGGAGTAGGATTCACTATCTTTGACTCCCCAACCGAAACTAGGTGATGCACCCATAACGGCGAGTTTTATTTTCGCTGTTTTCCACCTTTCTTCTGAGGTTGTTTTTCTAAAACCATCTGAATCAGTATTCGCAACTTCACCAAAGAAATTAGCTGAGTAATTGTTTTTAACCTTCCACAGCTTATCTTTATCCTCTAGGAGGATTTTATTAATACTATCTAGGTGTCCAGGTTTATAAATAAGGAAAGAACAAAATTCAATGAGAACTATTAGTAGAGTTGAAAATAATAGCGATATTAAGACTTCTTTCTTTTTCATAATATTCTCATGTGGAGCTGCAAACAATAGTATGCGCTAAGTCTAGATATGGATCAAGGGGATATGATTAGAGATAAGGCTAAGTTGTTGAAATCCTACACTTTGTCGTACACTTGTTGGTCTAAAATTCATTATTGGGGTAGAATAAGAGAGTATTAAAAATATAAATGAATATAGGTCCATGCTCAGTAAACTACAGAAAAACTTTAAATTTTTAAATGAATCTTCAGATTATAAATCCGATTTTGATTTGTCTATTTACGAGTTCTTTCATTCTAAAAATTTGTTTTCGAATGGAGTACCCAGTGGCGCTCCTGAGTTAATGAATGCCATTAGTGACTGTTCTCAGTGTTACTACGGATTGCAAATTGATTCATATGTAAATGGGTGTTTTCATGATTGCCAGTATTGCTGGGCCAAAACTGATTTAACTAAGTCAAATCAGTGGAATAATCCAATGCCTGTTCCGATAGATATCACAGAGTTTTGGAAAATATTGTATACTATTTTTGAAACTAATGAGCCCCATGCGCTAAGAGCTATTATTGAGAAAAGAACGCCTCTTCGTATAGGCTCGCTATCTGATCCGTTTATGACAATGGATAAGAAGTATAATGTGACCTTGGAGATGCTTAAGATCTTAAATCACTACGACTATCCTGTGGTCATTTTAACTAGGTCTCATCATATTGTTGAAAAGAGATACTTAGATGTTATGAATCCCAAGTTGGTAGCGATTCAAATCTCTCTACCGAGTTTAAATGAAGAATTTACCAAACTATTAGAACCTGGTGCGCCTTCTCCTATCAAGAGACTAGAAGCACTCAAGGTGTTGAGCGATCTAGGCTTTTGGACTACGGTTAGATTAAATCCACTTTTTCCCATATATCCAGATGGTAAATATTCTAGAAATATTGAAAGTGATTTCTCTACAGATTTTTTCAGTTTTAAAAGTATTGAAACGTTATATGAGTATGGATGTAAATCTCTTTTGACTGGATTTGTTCACCTAGAAGATCAGGTGATTAAACTTATTGAAAATAAAACACAAATAAACCTCTACGATATGATGAGCAACGAATTAAAAGAGGAAGGTCCAGGTTTTAGATACTCTAATAGTGAGATTAGAAAGTACTATGAACTCATAAAAGAAGAGTGTCAGAAATTTAATATAGAATTCACAACTTGTTACTTAGGTCTTGGAGAGCCATATTATTGGAAAGATCAAGACCTCTGGGACAACAAAGATGACTGCTGTAATATTAAAAATAGATTAGAGTCTTTTAAGACCGATACGCAAATGATTCCCATAGTAAATAGATTAGAAATCTCTAATGTTGAAATGAGTTATTTTCAAAAAAGACTTCATAGCTTTTGGCAGAGTTTCAAATCTTACTTTCTTAAAAAAATATTTGAGAGTTCCAAATGAGTTATGTATTAGGTATTTCTTCTTTTTATCATGACAGTTCAGCTACTCTCTTAAATAATGGTAAAATAATAGCTTCCATAGAAGAAGAGAAGTTTTCTAGAGTTAAACATGATAAAGAGTTTCCTAAGAGAGCTATAGAGTACTGTTTAAGTTGTGCCGGAATTTCTATTAATGACTTAGAAGGGATTGTCTTCTATGACAAACCTTTGGTTAAATTTGAAAGACTTTTAGAGTCATATATTTCATTTGCCCCAATGGGATTTGAGTTATATGCGAAGTCTCTTCCTGAATGGTTTAATGGAAAGATCTTCTTAGAGGGAACAATTCGAAAAGACTTACATGCTCTCTTTAGTGATTGGTCAGGGGAGACCGAAATCTTCTTTGCCGAGCATCATCAGTCTCACGCCGCCTCTGCTTACTTTGCTAGTCCGTACGAAGATGCTGCAATTCTATGTCTTGATGGAGTTGGTGAGTGGAATACAACGACGACTTGGCACGGTAAAGGAAATAAACTCTCTAAAATTTCTTCCATAGATTTTCCCCACTCTCTTGGTCTTCTGTACTCAGCATTTACCTACTTCTTAGGTTTTGAAGTTAATAATGGTGAGTATAAAATGATGGGTCTTGCACCTTACGGAGAACCTGAATTTGTAGAGACAATTAGAGAAAATTTAATAGATATTAAGGAAGATGGGTCTTTTCGATTAGATATGTCTTTCTTTAATTATGGAACAGGTCTAACCATGACAAACGAAAAGTTTAATAAACTTTTCAAAATGACTCCTAGAGAGAAAGATACATCCCTTAGTCAAATACACATGAATCTAGCAGCTAGTATTCAAAAAATAACAGAAGAAGTAGTCATTAGGTTGGCACAAACTTTACAACAAAGAACGGGTGCAAAAAACCTTTGTCTAGCAGGTGGAGTGGCCCTAAATTGCGTTGCCAATGGAGAGCTCGTTAAACAAGGAATCTTTGAAAATATTTGGATACAACCTGCTTCTGGTGATGCTGGAGGTAGTCTTGGTTCTGCGCTTTGTTATTGGCATCAATACCTAGATAAACCAAAGGTAAATGGTTCAACTGATATCATGCAGGGAAGTTATCTTGGCCCTGAGTTTAGCAATGATGAAATAAGAGAAGTACTTAATAAGTATAAGTGTCACTATGAAGTAATAGAGAATTCAAGAATATGTGCAACTGTTGCATCTGAGTTATCTAATGGGCAAGTGGTGGGATGGTTTCAGGGTCGCAGTGAGTATGGCCCTAGAGCACTTGGGCACAGATCTATCCTAGGTGATCCTAGATGTAGAGAAATGCAGAGTAAACTAAATTTGAAGATCAAGTATAGAGAGTCCTTTAGGCCTTTTGCTCCTGCTGTATTGAAAGATCAGGTTAGTGAATACTTTGATATGGAAATTGAAAGCCCTTACATGCTTCTTACAGCACCCATCTCTAAAGACAGGAGAATAGAAGTTGAGTCTAATTTGAAGGGACTTGATCAAATTAAGTCTATTCGCTCAGATATACCAGCTGTTACTCATGTGGATTACTCTGCAAGAGTTCAAACCGTTTCTAAAGAGAGAAATGATAAATTTTACGATCTCTTAGATCATTTTCATAAAATCACAAAATGTCCTGTTCTTATTAACACATCATTTAATATTAGAGGTGAACCAATAGTTCTATCTCCTTATGATGCTCTCAATTGCTTTATGAATACTGAAATGGATATTTTAGCCATTGGTGATTTTGTTCTAAGAAAAGAAGATCAGAATATTGAAAATTTTAAATCATATAGTACACATGAACTCGGGGTAAAACCTAAGAAGACATTTTTCAAAAAACTTGAAAAGGATATTACTGAACTTAAGTCTTTTGGATATCAGTTTACTATTATTCTTGCGGTTATTGTCGGTGTTTTACTTCCTAAAATTTGGAATTATCAATTTTCAATTATACCTATTGTTTTAGGGGCTATCTGTTTATTGTTACGCTCTGTTAGACCGACGCTTTTATATGTTCCGTATATAGTATGGACTAGGTTTTCTGAAATCATGGGCTTTGTGAATTCGAAAGTTTTACTCTTTGTTAGTTATTTTGCACTCATTAGTCCCATAGGGGTTCTTATGAAGGTTCTGGGAAAGGATCCGATTGAGAAGAAGTACAGGAGTGAACTTTCATCCTACCTTAAGGATGTAGATGAGGAATATGATCCAAAGTCCCTTAAACGTCCTTTTTAAAATAGAGCATAGATTGCAGGAAGAATAGAGCTCCCTCCTGCCAATGTAATAAAGAGACTTAGTACTGCGAAGACCATAAAGATAGGCATTAGCCACCACTTCTTATTCTTCTTGATAAGTAAGTAGATTTCGTGAAGCATTTTATTGTTAGTTCTTATTTTTTGGATAAGAGTTTTCTTCTTAACAATACTTTTTTCTTCAGCCATTTTGATTCCTATATTAGTTCTTCTATCGACTTATTATAACCAATTATAGTGAAATATGAAAATTTAGTTACTTAGAGAAAATAATGATTGTATTTATGGCCATAAAATAAGGATTTAAGGGGGTTATTCAAAGAAAGTATCTATAACTTTCTTTGCCGCTAAATAAGGTGTCGTTTTTCCCTTTGTGACATCTTCCTGTAGAGTAGGTAGAGATATCTTCACTTGTGGATGTTCCTTAAGTCTTATGTCTAACATTTCTCCGACAAGCTTCATCATCCAATTCTTATTTTGAAGAGTTCTCTTGTCTTTAAATTCTCCATTTTTTAAAGCTTCTTTGTGGTAACGATTAATCATATCCCACACACAATCAATATTTTTATTTTCAAGAGCAGAAACTAGCTGAACTTCTGGTTTCCAAAATGAAGTTGGATGAATAATTTGTAAGGCGCTCGTATAATGAGATCTTGTTTTACTCGCAAGATTTATTGATTCCCCGTCTACTTTGTTTATTACAATAGAGTCTGCTAATTCAAGAATACCTTTTTTAATTCCTTGTAGTTCATCACCAGCATTTGGCAGCATGAGAACCATGAAGAAATCTACCATGGAAGCCACTTCAATTTCTGATTGTCCTACACCAACAGTTTCAATGAGAATAACATCGTAACCTGCTGCTTCGCATAGAAGCATACTCTCTCGCGTTTTTTGAGAGACTCCTCCAAGAGATCCTGCCGTTGGGGACGGTCTAATGAATGCACTCTTGGATTGTGAGAGTAATTCCATTCTTGTTTTATCTCCCATAATACTTCCACCATTTATAGGGGAGCTGGGGTCAACGGCTAGAACGGCAACTTTAAATTTTTTTGAGACAAGATATAAACCAAAGGATTCAATAAATGTAGATTTACCAACTCCTGGAGTTCCTGTGATACCGATACGAATACTCTTTCCTGTTTTAGGAAGGACTTCTTCAAGTAGTTTTTGACCCTCTTTTCTGTGAGTATCAAGTTTGCTTTCTATTAGAGTAATAGCTTTGGCTAAACTTCTTCTATCACTACTAAATAAGGAGTTCGTATCTATTTTTGACATTATTTAATCGCTTCTTTAATCAGTCTAAGAACATCTGTTGCAGCATCCAATATATTTGAACCTGGTCCGTAAATTCCTTTAACACCAATATCATAGAGAAATTTGTAATCTTGTTTTGGAATAACTCCACCAGCGACGACTGTGACGTCATCTGCTCCTAGCTTCTTTAGTTCTGCAATAAGGTCTGGGATTAATGACTTATGTCCAGCAGCGAGTGAAGAAACACCAATGACGTGAACATCATTTTCTACAGCTTGTTTCGCTACTTCTTCTGGAGTTGAAAATAAAGGAGCAAGGTCAATGTCAAAGCCAACGTCAGCATATGCAGTGGCAATAACTTTCGCCCCTCTGTCATGGCCATCTTGTCCCATCTTGGCAACAAGCATTCTAGGTCTTCTTCCATGAGTATTTTCAAATTCTTCTATTTCTTTTGTTAACATCGCCCACTTCTTATCAAATTCGTAAGCACTTCCATAAACGCCTGAAACAGTTTGAGAGTTGGCCTTGAATCTTCCCCAATGCTTCTCAAGAGCATCAGAGATTTCACCAATAGTACAACGTACACGAATCGCTTTAATCGCTAAATCTAGTGCATTGCCCGTTCCATGTTCGGCGTAGTTTGAAAGTGCCTCTAGTGCAGTTTCTACTTCTTTATCATCTCGATTTTTCTTAAGTTCTACTAGTCTTTTAATTTGAGATTCTCTGACAGCTGAATTATCAATTTCTAGAATTTCAATTTCTTCTTCTTCTTCTTCTTTGAGTTGATACTTATTTACACCAACAATTGTACACTCACCTCTGTCGATTTGAGCTTGTTTGACGGCAGCGGCTTCTTCAATTTTAAGTTTTGGGACACCTGACTCAATGGCCTTTGCCATTCCTCCAAGTTCCTTAACTTCTTTCATTAACTCTTTTGCTTTGTCTGCAATTTGGTTAGTAAGGGTTTCCATCATATAAGAACCACCCCAAGGATCTACAACATTAGTAATTCCTGTTTCTTCCTGAAGAATAATCTGTGTATTTCGTGCAATTCTTGCTGAGAATTCTGTTGGTAGTGCCACAGCTTCATCAAGAGCGTTTGTATGAAGTGACTGAGTTCCACCAAAGACAGCTGCCATGGCTTCGACAGTGGTTCTGACTACATTGTTATAGGGGTCTTGCTCAGTAAGTGACCAACCTGAAGTTTGGCAATGAGTTCTAAGCATTGTTGATTTTATATTTTTAGGATTGTATTCATTTACAATTTCAGACCACAACATTCTAGCTGCCCTTAGTTTGGCAATTTCCATGTAGAAATTCATTCCAATTCCAAAGAAGAAAGAAAGTCTAGGAGCGAAGTCGTCTATGTTCATACCGCTCGCAATTGCTGTTTCAATATATTCACGGCCATCGGCAAGTGTGTAAGCGAGTTCCAGGGCGTTATCTGCTCCTGCTTCTTGAATATGATAACCAGAAATTGAAATAGAATTAAATTTTGGCATTTTCTTAGAAGTGTATTCAAAAATGTCAGCAATAATTTTCATAGAGGGAGTTGGTGGATAAATATATGTATTTCTCACCATGAACTCTTTTAAAATATCATTTTGAATAGTTCCTGAAAGTTTCTCTTGGGCAACTCCCTGTTCCTCTGCTGCTACAACATAACTAGCAAGAATTGGAAGTACGGCGCCATTCATCGTCATTGAAACAGAAACTTTATCAAGAGGAATTGAATCAAAGAGAACTTTCATGTCTTCAATACTATCGATTGCCACTCCGGCTTTACCAACGTCCCCAGTAACTCTTGAGTGATCTGAGTCGTAACCTCTGTGAGTCGCTAAATCAAAAGCAACGGAAACACCTTGTCCACCAGCAGCGAGTGCTTTTCTGTAAAAAGCGTTAGATTCCTCTGCTGTAGAAAAACCAGCGTACTGTCTAATTGTCCAAGGTCTACCAGCGTACATAGTTGCTCTTGGTCCACGAATAAAAGGGGCGAAGCCAGGCATTGTATTTGTGTTATCTAAACCTTCAATATCTTCTTTTGTGTATAGAGGTTTAATATCTATACCTTCAGCAGATTTCTTAATTAAAGTTGAAGGGTCTTTACCCTTTCTCTCTTTAGTAGCTAGTTCATTCCAATCGTTAACAGTTTTCATGTTGCTCCGTAAGCTGAGAAAATAATTGATTTAATCAGAAACTAGCAAATATTTGGCAGTTTTGCACTTGTAGTCACCTATAAGTGATGGAAAAAAATACGGAATGTTGCACAGTGTTGTAGTGTGCTAAAATAACATAGGTATGTGTGTGAGGGTTTATTACTCTTGCATAACTAGTTGAAATTTAGACTAGGAGGGAACATGTTCTCAAATTCTTCTTCGGGCTTGGTTCTTGAAAATAGCCTTCAATGTTATTTCTTTGATCAATTAAATGAACTTAATAAAAAAAGTTTAAGGCCCTTGTCGAATGAGGCGATTTTTTATTCTAGTCTCGTAATGGATCGATTTGGTGTTGTACACCAGCTGTTTGAAGAAAAAGAGGGCAAGTATACCAATAAGTCTCTTGGGATTAAGTTGATGGAGACTGTTCACCTTTCTAAAGAAAGAAGAAAGAGGGAGTTGAAAGATATTGGGGATACGGCCTTATTTGTAAGCGGCTTTTTTTCTGATTCACTCAATGGGAAAATTATAGACGTTCGGTATTATCAGGAAATTGGACAAGCTGCTTATTCAAAATTAAATTCTCTGGTACCTTCTTTTTATGATGTTGATTCCTTCTATGTTGAATTCTCAAAATCATTTTCCAATATGGCATTTCTGATTGAACTACTTGCTAAAGAGTATTCCTCAAAAAACAAGTCTAAAGACCTTTTATTGATTGCTTGAGCTCTAAGTACCGGAATTTTTTAGTAGTGTAGCTCGTTTTCTTGTGTTTATTTATTTTCATATTAGAATAATAGAATGTATTTCTATTTATGGATTTAAATGAATAAGCCAAAAATTATTCTCATTGGAAAAAATAAAAATCTCTTAGATTTAATTTGTTTCTCATTGCAGACGAACTTTCGTTTTGAGATCGTTCGTTTTGTTAGTATTTTAGATGTCATAGAATATATGGATGTAAATACGGACTTCTGTTTGGTTATCTCTGATTTTGCTATTGGTGAAAAACAATTCTCAAATACATTAAAAACTTTCATGGACAAGAAAATAGATGTTCCATTTTTCGCTCTTGGTGCAACTAAGAAATTTCGAGAAAAGAATGAAAATAGAGAAGTGGTTTCTGAGTATATAGGGAAGAAAAATATTCTGGAAGACTTAAACTCCGCTGTTGAGAAGTATTTCTCAGTAGATAAAAGTGTAGAACCCAAAGAATTTTGTGAAGTAGGCTTTAGTGTCTTAACTTCTTTCGAAGGTCTTCAGACAGATTTATTTATTCAGTTGCCAACAGGAAGACACTTAAAAATTTATCGACAAGAAGATCAGATTAATGATGAAGATGTTTCCAAGTATCAAGGGAAAGGCGTTGATGAGCTATTTCTACATAAGAAAGTTTCTCATTGGCTTTTAAATACAATTAATAAAAATATTGAATCAGTAGTTGATAATATTGAAAGTAACAAGCCTGTAGTATTGCAAGTTGAGCCACCAATGCCCGAAGTAAAGGTTGAGGAAGTTGTTGAAGAGGCGCTAGATGAAAAAGATCTAATGTCTAAGTTGAATGAAGCAAGTGAAGAAGAAAACTTAAACAAAATACATAAAGATATAAATGAAATTTTTGAAATAACTGAAGAACTTGAAAAAGAATTAGGTGAAAAAGTAGGGAAAGCGGTTAAGGCCGTTCAAAAGGTGCCACACCTCTCAAAACTACTTAAAAAGTTAAATGTTTCAAGAAATGGAGATGACTATTGTAAGTCACATGTGGGTTTGCTTTGTAAGTTAACCACAGCTATTTGTCATATAATGGATTGGAAACAAGATGCGACCATTGAAAAATTAGTTTTTGTCTCTTATTTACATGATATTACTCTTTCGGATTTTCCTCACCTTGCAAGAATACAATCTAAGGAAGAGCTTAGGAAATTAGGCGACAAAATTTCTCCAGACGAAAAGAAAGTTTTCCTTGAGCACCCAGAGGTGATTAAGAAACTTGTTGATGAAATGCCTGAAGCCCCTGCAGATGCAAGTAATATCATTTTACAGCATCATGAAAATTGTCAAGGAACAGGGTTTCCCTTCGGTCACAGTGCTAATCGGTTATTACCATTAACTGCTGTGTTTATTATTGCTCATGATCTGGTTAGTTTTATTATTGATGATCCAAATTGGGATATGAAAGTTTTTGCGGAGTTGGCCAGTGAAAGGTACTCGGGTGCAAACTTTAATAAAATTGTCAGAAAATTAAAAACTCTTAAATTAAAATAATCAAGGACTTCGAAAAGTCCTTGATCGCTAAAGTTATCTTAATACATTATCCGTCTTCTCTTCCTACAATAATTGTATTCCACTTCCTAGAGAAAACCTTCTTGATAGCTTTTTGAAATTCTTCGTGAGTGATATTACTAATATCTTCATTTCCTTTGTGGTACCAGTCTAGACCGAGTCCCTGAAGAGTTGGAACTGAGTAGATATTTGCATAGTCTTCATTCGTTTGAACGTTAAGAAGAGTTTGTCCTTCAATCATTTTTTTGATGCGATTGAAGTCTCTTTTGGTTAGTCCATTGATGCGAAGGTTTTCTAGAATATCTTTAATCGCTTTAAGGGCAGGTTTTACTTTGTCATGACCTGAGGCCATGTAAATTCCCCAGTATCCCGCTTCAAGAGCAGTAAAGTGAATAGGTTGAGCAGAGTAGCATAGTCCTTGCCTATCTCTTACTTCAACAAAGAGCTCGCTTGATTGTCCAGAGAGATGTGTAGCCACCATCTTTAGAAAAATATTTTCTTTTGTCCCAAGTTTTGAACCTGGAATGAAGTGAAATATTTGTGTTTGCTCTCTATTAAACTCGATAAAGTGTTTCTTGCCTTGTTCTGGCTTAATTGGTTTAACAACGAGTTTCTTCTTAAGTCTCGTTGGTAGATCTTTAATCTCTGGAGTCACTAGGGAGGTCACTTCTTCAAGAGTTAAGTCGCCACAGTAACTGATCAGGATTTCTTTATTTTTTAAGTTTTGAGCGTGCCTTTCTTGAAGATCTTTTCTTTTAAATTTTTTGATGTTTTCTTCACTACCAAGAATGTTGTAACTATATGGGTGACCTTTGAAGGCGTACTCATTCACTTTTTCAAAACAATGCCTAACAGGATCTTCTTTTTGATTTTCAAAGTGCCTTATGGTCATTTCCTTTTCATGGTCAATGAATTTATCTTCAAAAGTAGGGTGTACAAGTGTTGTAAAGAAATCTTTAAATAGCTCTGGTGCATTCTCTGTTAGACCGTGCATGGTTAACCCGTAGGCATTTTTTCCTGTGAATCCTGAGATGTAGGCAGATTTATTTTCTAAATCACTCTTAAGTTCTTCGTTGGTCTTATCTTTATGACCCTTTGAGATGGTTCCACTTAATAGATGATGAATACCATTTGTTTCTAGTGTTTCTTCAGTTAGTCCTCCCTTTAGATAGGTATGTAGGACAAAAGTAGGGTTGAGAGGATTGTATCTATAGAGTAATGAAATACCCTTTTTAAGTTCGATAACTCTTACTTGAGGATCATACTTTGAAGTTATCCCGTGCGATTTTACATTTTCTTTTTTTGCCATCTTTTCAAGTTTCTCAATGTTCTTTTGAAAAGAATTTAAAGTTTCTTCAGCTTTCTCTACATTAGTTTCCTGTGGAACCTGTAGCGAAATGTGAATAGGTCGAGAAAATATTTCTTTAAAGGTTTGATTTACAGCCGTGACACTTGTTTTCTTAATTCTTGATATGAATTCTTCTTCACAGTGGATGTCCCCAGTTTGAGCGTATCCATGTCCTAAAGAAAATGAATAAGAATCTAGTGATTCTTTTTCATAGATTTTAGAAGCCACGTATTGATTTTTAATTTTTGTGATCTCTTCTTTGGTTAGACCTTCTTGCACTAAGCCTTTAAAAATTTTCTCTAGCTTTTTTAGGGCAGGTTTTAAATTTTTATGTGGCAGACTAATTCTTAAAAAGTGAACTCCACCTTTTGACATGAACATAGTTGAACTTGAAGCTCCGTTTGAAAGAGTTCCATCAATCACTAGGTTCTTATGTAGACGAGAAGTTTCTCCGTGTCCTAACGTACTGAGAGCTAAGTCCTCAGCTGCTGCGTTTGGATCAGAGTAAGCGGGACCTTGAATTGTTAGTGTAAGTTGAGACATGCGAACGTCTCTCTTATGAATATCAATCGAAGGTACTTTCTTAAGCTTAAAGTTTGGAAAATTTGAAGACTCACCTTTAGGTAGTTTATATTTTTCAATAGTTTTTATAATCTTGTCTTTATTCTTTAAGTCACCAGAAACAACTAATAAGGCATTGTTTAAGTTGTAATATTTCTTTCTAAAGTTTTGTAGTTGCTCTCTATTGAACTTTAAGATTGTTTTCTCTGTTCCTAGTATTGGATGAGCATAACCACCGGTGAAACTTCCCTTTTGAATTTTTTGAAAAGAGTACTGGTTAGGGTTATCTTGTGAACGTCTATATTCTTCGAAGACTACACCAATCTCAGGTTCAAAATCATCTTTCTTAAACATAGGGTTGGCAACCATATCCATTAGGATATCAGCTGTTTTGTTTATTTTTGAAGAGGGTGAGTTTATATAGTAACAAGTGTAATCAAAAGATGTGAAAGCATTAACTTCACCACCAAAAGATTCAACTTCGTGAGCGATTGCAGCTCCTGGTCTAGTTTTGGTCCCTTTAAAGAACATATGTTCAAGAAAGTGAGCAATTCCCTGATCTTTCTTTGTCTCAAGTGCTGAGCCAGCTTTAAACCAAATTTGAACAGTTGAACTTGTTGATCCGGGAAAGTCGATAAAGAGAGTTTCTAAACCGTTTTTTAAAGTGACTTGATCATGTTGCATATATATCCTATATATTTAAATTTATACTCTCTCTATTATAGTGAAAGGAATTAATTTTTTCAGGTAAATCTGTGAATATTCGAGAAATTAGATCAATTTACATTCATTTTCCCTTTTGTCGACATTTATGCAATTACTGTGACTTCTATAAAAATATCCCCAAAAATAAAGAAAAAGAATACGAAGCTTATGAAGCCTCACTAGTAAAGGGGTTTGCGCTTCTTACGGATCTATTAAAAGAGAATGACTCCACACTTGGGGCCTTAAATACGCTCTATTTAGGAGGAGGAACTCCTTCTCTGTGGGGAGAGCGAGGCGCAGCATTTTTGAAAAATTTTCTCCTTGATAGAAATATCATCTTGGGCCCTAGTTGTGAGTTTACCTTTGAAGTTAATCCTGGTGGCTGGACAGAGGAAGGATTGCTGGCCTGGAGGGACATTGGCGTCAATCGTTACTCTTTGGGAATTCAGTCATTAAATCCTCATTTTTTAAAATTGATTGATCGCGTACACAATATTGAAGACGTTCATGAAACTCTTAATTACTTTAGTTCTAAAAAATTATCTTTTTCTGTTGATTTCATGTTGGGTCTCCCATTTTCTAAGAAATTCAAAAGAGATATAATTTCCGAACTAGAAGAAATTTTAGTTCATGATCCTGAGCATATTAGTTTATATATTTTAACCACTAAAGCTGGCTACATTCATAAAGATCATCTTCCTGATGATGAATATATCGAAGGTGAATATTTAAGAGTGTCCAACTTTTTAATTAAAAGAGGATATGATCATTACGAAGTGTCTAACTTTTCAAAGAAAGGTAAAGAGTCCAATCACAATTTACAGTATTGGAAAAGTGAGTCGGTCGCGGCGCTAGGACCTAGTGCAACTGGTTTCTTAAAAGAAGCTCAGACGAGGTTTAAGTGGAAGATGACTCAAGTTGATTTCGTTTTGGAAAAACTCACTGCAGAAGAGATGAAACTAGAAGAAGTCTACATGGCCCTTAGGATTAATCGCCCATTTGATTTGAGTATGTTCACTGATAATCTTTTGGAATTAGAAAAGGTTCTAGATTTATGGCAAGAGCGAAAATTACTAAATACGCGAGCTGGTAGTACAATAAGTTTAAATTCAAATGGTTTTTTGATTTTGGATTCACTAATGGATGATTTATTTAAACATGAATTAGTATGACACTTTTCTCAAACTCTCTAGGAGAGCTTTGAAGTGGGCTTCTCTGTCATAGGTCCATCTTTCAGAATATTTTAACTTTGGATAGAAACCTAATTTTCTAATCCCCTTACAACTCGTTACACTAAGTAAATGGTCAACATTAGCCTCTGTTACTTGGTATGTTTCATCTAAAAAAGCGCTGGTTAGAGGAACAACTCCATCATTGGGGCCAGACTTTTTATCAGCGATATCTCTAAATAACTCCAGTGGAGAGTCCCACCCAAATGTATCTTCTTTAAATGATCCAAAATTAATTACCGGAACTTTGCTTATAATATATTTATATTGATCCTCTAAAATTTCATTTCTTTTCTTTGAGGCTGATTGAGTTAAGCTGTCTATTCCTTCAGGGGAACCGCCAAGTAGGTTGAAGAGCCAATTTCCAAGCTGTCTCGTTAGAAAATTATTAGAAAAATCTTCAGCTATAGGGGAACCTTTAAAGGGGGTTTGAACAGTTATTATTCCTGAGATTTTTTCAAGAAGCTCCGGCTTTTTTGAGAGGGCCTGGAAAGTATCTATACCGCCTTTACTGTGTGTGAAAATAATAATGTTATCAGGCATATCTTCTAGAACTTCAATAATAAAATCAGCATTTTCCTCTGGTGAAGCTTCTGACTCTAGTTCTATTTTTTCGTAATTTACATCCTCTTCAATGAGCCAGTTTTCATGGTCATCGAAAATTTCGCCTAGAACCAAATTTAACTTGATTCTTTGACTCGCAGTACTTGAAAAAGATTGAGAAAGAACTCCTGGAATTAATAAAACCGTTTGATTCTTTAAATAGCTCTTTAAGAGTTCACCGTTAAAAGATTCATTCTGAATTTGAGTTTTAGTTAATAAATACTCTTTAGATATATCAATACCCTCTGCGAATACATTGCAGCTCATTACGAGACAAAATAGGAGAAGTGTTTGAAATTTAGACATATGTCAGATATCCAACCTTTTAGCTATGAGTTTTCAATAGGTTACCTTTAACCTTCGCTATTCATCTATTCTAATTACAAAGTCCATGCCAACCCCCTAAGTACTGGATATTAAGACCTTTTTTTTAGGAGAAGAATTTATTATTTTTCTACCATTGACACTGGAACATATGAACACATCTTGGTGATGACGAAAATGAAAGCTTACGGAGCGAAGAAGTAATGACTACAGAAAATACAGAGAATGCAGAGAATACTGAAGTAAATATTGAAGAGACGCTTAAGACCGTAGAGGACACTCAAGCAGAAGAAACAGTTGAGGCTGCTGACGCTACTGTAGAAAAAGTAGAAGTTGTAGAGGAGGAGGACTTTAAATCTAAATTCTATTACCTCGCAGCAGAAATGGAGAACCTAAGAAGACGTCACGATAGAGAGACACAAAACCTTCTTAAGTACGGAAATGAAAAAGTTTTATCTGCACTTTTAGATGTTGTAGATAACTTAGATAGAACACTTCTAGCTATTTCAAACGATGAAGATGAGAAAGTAAAAAATATCTTCACAGGTATTGATATGGTTAAGAAGCAAATGACTGATGTTCTTTTACAAAATGGCTTAGAGGAAGTTGAGTCATTAGGAAAAGTTTTTGATGCTAATTTTCATGAAGCACTGGCACAACAACCAGCGGAAGGAAAAGAAGATGACGAAATTATTTCTGAATTTCAAAAAGGTTATATTTTAAATGGTCGCTTATTAAGGGCCGCAAAAGTAGTAATAGTAAAAAATTAATTAATAATATTTTAGGAGAATATCATGGGTAAAATTATCGGAATCGACTTAGGAACTACAAACTCTTGTGTTTCAGTTCTTGAGAATGGAAAATACAAAATTATTGCAAACGCTGAAGGGCATAATACAACTCCATCTGTTGTTGGGTTTGCTAACAACGGTGAAACACTAGTTGGTCAAGTTGCTAAGAGACAAGCAGTGACAAATCCTTCAAAAACAGTATACGGAATCAAAAGACTAATTGGTCGTAAGGCAAATACTCCACAGGCTGAGAAGTTTCAAAAAGTGGCACCATTTGAAATCTTTGCAAATAACAATGGTGATGCATGGATAAAAGTTGATGAAAAGGAAATGTCTCCACAAGAAATTTCTGCTATCGTTCTTCAAAAACTTAAGAAAGCGGCTGAAGATTACCTTGGTGAAACTGTAACTGAAGCTGTTGTAACAGTTCCAGCTTATTTTAACGATGCACAAAGACAAGCGACTAAAGACGCAGGAAAAATTGCTGGTCTTGAAGTTAAGCGTATTATTAACGAGCCAACTGCAGCTGCACTTGCTTACGGATTAGATACTAAAGTTGATAAGAATATCGCTGTATTTGACCTTGGTGGTGGTACATTTGATATTTCAATTCTTGAAATTACAACTGATGGTGTTTTCGAAGTTAAAGCAACTAACGGTGACACTTTTCTAGGTGGTGAGAATTTTGATGAAGATATCATCAACTTCTTAGCGGAAGAATTCTTAAAGTCCGATTCAATTGATCTTAGAAAAGACCAAATGGCCCTACAAAGATTAAAAGAAGCTGCTGAAAAAGCTAAGCATGAACTTTCAAATGTTAATTCAACAGATATTAATCTTCCTTTCATCACTGCTGATGCCTCTGGTCCAAAACATTTAAATATCAATCTTTCGAGAGCAAAATTTGAAGATTTAATTGCTAAAGATTTAGAAGCACTAGCTAAGCCATGTTTAACTTGTCTTGATGATTCTGGACTTGATAAGAATGAAATTGATGAGGTTATCCTTGTTGGTGGATCTATTAGAATCCCAGCTGTTCAAGACAGAGTAAAAGAAATCTTTGGAATAGAGCCTTCTAAAGGTGTTAACCCTGATGAAGTTGTTGCCGCTGGTGCAGCTATTCAAGGTGGAGTTTTAGCTGGAGATGTTAAAGATGTTCTTCTTTTAGATGTAACTCCTTTATCTCTTGGTATTGAAACTCTTGGTGGAGTTATGACTAAGCTTATTGAGAAAAACACTACGATTCCTGTAAAGAAATCTCAAGTTTTCTCAACTGCTCAAGATAACCAACCTGCAGTTTCTATTCACTGTCTTCAAGGTGAAAGAGAATTTGCAAATGATAACAAAACACTTGGACGATTTGATCTTACTGGAATTGCTCCAGCTCCAAGAGGTGTTCCTCAAGTAGAAGTTATCTTCGATATCGATGCTAACGGAATCGTTCATGTTTCTGCTATCGACAAAGCGACTGGTAATAAGCAAGAAGTTAAAATCACTGCTGGTTCAGGTCTAAGTGAAGATGAAATCGAAAGAATGGTTAAAGAAGCAGAAGCGAACAAAGAAAGCGATACTAAGAGAAGAGAAATTGTTGATACTAGAAATAGTTTAGATGCTCTTATCTTAAGTAGTGAGAAAATGCTTAAAGATGGTGCAGATAAAATCGCTGATACTGATAAGAAAGAATTAGAAGCAGCATTAGAAGCAGCAAAAGGTAAATTAGAGTCTGAAGTTCTTGATGAACTTAAAGGTGAAGTAGAAAGACTTCAAAATGCTTCACATAAAATTGCTACTCAAATGTATGAAGGTGCCGAAGGGCAACCAGGTGCAGAAGGGCAAGCGGGTGCAGAAGGTCAGCCAGGTGCAGGACCAGAAGCTCAAGCAAAGAAAGACGATGACGATGTAGTTGACGCTGACTTTAAAGAAGTTTAAGTAAAAAAGTAAATTAATTTTGAAGAGGGAGAGGTTCATTTTGGGTCTCTCCCTTTTTCTACAAAAGAGAATCAAATGAGTAAAAGAGATCTATATGAAGTTCTGGGCGTAGATAAGGGCGCAGGCAAAGATGAGATTAAGAAAGCTTATCGTAAGCTTGCGATGAAATACCATCCAGATCGAAATCCTGACAATGCTGAGGCAGAAGCCAAGTTTAAAGAGGCTTCTTCGGCGGCTGAAGTTCTGTTAGATGAAAATAAGAAATCTCGTTATGATCAATTTGGTCATGCCGGTGTCGACGGTCAAGGCGGTGGTGGCTTTGGCGGAGGCGGTGGCGGAGACTTTGGAGATTTAGGAGATATCTTTGGTGATATCTTTGGTGATATTTTAGGTGGTGGAAGAAGAGGCGGAGGCGGAAGAAGACGTTCTGCAGCTCGTCCAGGAAACGATCTACAAATGGCCCTAGAGGTTGAATTTGCAGAAGCAGCTTTTGGTTGTGAGAAGACAATTCAAATTACTCGTCTTGCAGACTGTGGAACTTGTCATGGATCAGGAGCTAAAGAAGGTTCTAAGCCTGTTACTTGTGACATGTGTGGCGGAATGGGAGAAGTGAGAAGACAACAAGGCTTCTTCACTGTTTCTCAAACTTGCCCTAAGTGTTCAGGTTCTGGTCAATCAATTAGTGATCCTTGTGGGAGTTGTCACGGGGAAGGAAGAGCTAGAAAGAGAACGGATCTTTCTGTAAAAGTTCCAGCCGGAATTGATCACGGTCAAAGGTTGAAACTTTCTGGAGAGGGTGATGCAGGTATTAAAGGTGGCCCAGGTGGTGACCTCTATGTCGTAATAGATATTCAAGAGCACGAACTCTTTGAGAGAGATGGTTTTGATGTTCATTGTACTATTCCAATTTCTTTTTCGAAGGCGGCCCTTGGTGCTGATATTGAAGTTCCAACGTTAGATGGAAAAGTTTCAGTTAAAGTTCCTGCGGGAACACAGGCTGGTAAGAAAATGAGATTAAAAGGAAAAGGAATACAGCGCTTAGGTGGTTATGGTCAAGGTGATCAGATCATGCATATTCATGTTGAAACTCCTCAAAAGATTTCTAAAGAGCAAGAAGAGCTTTTTCAGAAACTCTCAGAATTTGATAATGAAGTTTCAAATCCTATGAGTCGTGGATTTTTCGATAAAGTAAAAGATCTATTTCAATAAAATCTAGGGCCTCGAAAGGGGCCTTAGTTTTTTGGAAACCAGCAAGTGGGTCTAGCTAACCCAAATATACCATTCATAGAAGTATCTAGCCGGCATTGAGCACTTGGATAATAAGTTTCAGAAGTATTTAACTCAGTAACTACTTCAGTTGATCTCTCTTCGAAAGAAGTTTCATCACCAAGATACGAGAAGAAGAAAATTTCACTTTCGAGTGCTGTCATGGCCCGTTGACAGTAACTATAATCAGTATGACTTTTACAAAAATATTCAATGTAGGGATCAGTTGAAAGTTCATCTGCTTGTTTCAGGTATTTAAAAAGAATTGGTAGGCATGTTTGGGTAGCGTAGTAATCAGCCTGGCCCTCCATTGTTTTACCATTTACTTTTAATGGTAAGCCTCCTATTCCATGCCCTATTTCATGGCAAGCGGTAAGCGCGAGTCCATCTAGAGTCATCCCATCTAGCCTTGCAAAACCACCAAATAGAAAAATATTGTGTGAGAATAGGCCATCTTGTTCCACTCCTGAATATGAAGCGTGTACTATATCTAGGTCCCACCAGTAACTTTCAAGATCACCTACTTTTTGATTAATACTCAAAGAATGAGAAGAATCAGGTTTTAGCTCATCAAAGGCAAGATATATGGCCTCTTTTAACTGGCTAAGTTGATCGTAATTTACGCTGGCGTGAATGTTGAGTGATAGGAGACTAAGGAGGATAAGTTTTTTCATGGGCCAAATCTAGCGAAAAGACATGAACTTGGCTGCTTTTTTGAAGAAAATACAGTGTTATGACTTGGTGAGTAGAATAAAACCATCTAGCACTTTCTCCTACCTTAAAGTACAATTTAAGCCTACTTTTAACGGATTAAGAGAAGCTAAGCTATGAAAAATATTCTTTCTATACTAATACTGATTTCATTTATTTCATGTTCGGGGGTCTCGCTCCTTTCCGGTGGAGACCCAAAAGACCTCTATACTGAAAAATTTATGGTCTTTATAAAAGCAGTTAAAAATGAGTATAAGAAAGGGCAGTCTCAACATGCACTTAAAAAGCTTCAGTCCTATAAAACTGAAATGTTACTTCCCACAGAAAAGGCACTAAGAAGAAATTTAATTGGTGTTATAAATTTTTCAGAAAAAAATTATGAACAAGCTATTTATAATTTTGATTTAGCTCTTTCTACTTCAAGATTAGATAGTGGATTAACAGCTCAAGTACATTTAAATCTTGCTAGCTCATATTTTAAAATGGGTTACATTGATAGAGCTTATTCAACTTTATCTATTTGCGACTTCAAGAACTTACAGAAAGAAGAAAGTAAGAAATTTCATAAGTTAAATTATAACCTTGCGAATGAGCTTGATAGGCCTATTCAATCTATGAAATCTTTAATCTGGTATTTATCTAATATAGGATCACTAAGTGGCTTAAAAGTAGAGCCCATGTACGAAAAACTCATTGGAGCTTTCTTTCAATTGGAAGAAAATCAAAAGAAAAGAATACTACAGGAGTTTGAAGATGAACCCTTCTTGGTTGTAGGTTACCTAGGTTATCTTGAAACAGAAAAACTCTATTATAAAGGCTCGAGGGAAGATTCTAAAAGCTTACTTAGTTGGGTAGAGGAACGTTACGCAAACTTTCAAGAAATAGAACTTCTCATTTCAAATTTTAAATTTAGACTAGAGAATTTTACGAAAATGAATCCTCATGCAATCGGTGTAATTTTGCCAAGAAGTGGAGATAAAGTTGAATTTGGTAAGCGTGCACTAGTTGGAATTGATAATGGAATAAGAGAGCTTAATAATAAACTTGAGGGAAGACCTCCCTTCGAAATCTTTGTTAAAGATAGTGAGGGAAGTGGAGTCGTTGGCTCTTATAGAGTTAAAGAGCTAATTGAAAAGCACTACGTTTCAGTTATTATTGGAGGTCTATTTTCTTCTGAAGCTACAAAGGAGTATCTAGAGGCAAAGAAGCACGGAGTACTCTTTATTAGTTTATCTCAGATCTATTTACCTAAAGAAGAAAAAAATCACTTACTTATAGAAATTCCAGGATCAGTTGAATCATTAGTTGAGAACCTTTTCTCTGAGAAAATGTTAAATCACTTTGGTAAAAATGCTGCAGTAATATATCCTAATTCTGAACGTGGGCAAGCATACGTTGACGAATTTTGGAGAAAAGCAAAAATTCATAATGTAAATGTTACTGAAGTTAAGTCTTATAATAAAAAGCAAACAGACCATAGGGATACTATTAAGAAACTCTTAGGGCTAAAATATAAGCGAGAAAGACAAGAAGAATTAGATATTATGGAAGGAATTCATTCTCTGGAAAAAAGTAACACCACGAGAAGAATCCAAACACTGAAACCTATTATTGATTTTGATTGGGTTTTCATACCTTCTTTTCCGAATGAGGCGCTACAAATAATTCCTTCTTTTAGCTATTTTGATGCTTTTAATTTAAATATCATTGGTGGACCAAGTTGGAGATCTAAGGCACTAAGCCGCGAAAGCTATAAGCTTGGTTCTTTGTATTTCGTTGGAGATGACTTTAGTATTAAAGACAAAAGCTTTTTGAATAATTTTATTGATAGATATAAAGTCAAACCTCGCCTCATTGAAATGAGGGCCTTTGATGCTTTTCAAGTTGTAAACTCTATCCTTGCGGACAGCTCTCCAACTTCAAGAGATGAATTAGAAATTCTTGTACGGAATAAAGAAAAGCTCACAGGAATAACAGGATCTTGGGTATTGCAGGACAATGTTTGGTTAAAGAAAATGGTCCCTCTAAAGCTTAGGAGAGGGAAAATTAAGCCCGTGTTCTTAGAGGCTAATAAGTCTTTGTAGATCTTGGAGGAGAAATAAAACCTACTCCATAACTTAAATTAATGAGTATCTGAACCAACATAACTTGAAAAAATAAATTCATTTTATTCGCACTGCTGCAGACTTTCCATGTGAAATATATCAATACCAAAAAGTATATAAACAGAGGTATGAGTTTTAAGAAACACTCATAGAAAGGTATTGTAACAATATAGAGAAAAAATAAACTTGGAACAGTGTATAGAAAGTTAAAGCTATCCGGAAATAACATAAATGATTTAGCTCTAAAATTTGCACTTTTCATAACTGTTATAATCATTTGAAAAAGGTTGTTCTTCCTCTTGTGATGAACAAAGAGTTCTCCAAAATACATGGCCTTCTTATTCGCTTTTAATAATAAATGAAGAAGTACATTTTCTTCATTTCTAAAAAATCTCTTATCAAATGAGAAGTTCTCTTTTTGAAATAGTGACGTTCTCATCCACAGGTTACAAAGAATTAAATCTTGCTCTGTGGCATCCTGAGTATCTGTTTTAGAGACAGTATGCCTCTTTCTTGAGTGAGCCGTCGCAATTGGAGATGTTAATGCCAAAGAGATTGCTGTCTCTGTACTGTCCTCTCCAGGATAACTCGCATCAGGACCTCCAAAAATATCTAGATTTGAATAGGTAGACAAAATATTTTCAACTTTTTTAAAGTAGCCATCACTTACGATGACATCATCATCAAGGAAACATATCCAAGGAGTCTCAACCATTTTAGCAAGGTCGTTTCTCACTTCTCCAGGGGTCACCTTTTTAAAGCTTTTAAAGGTGACGTTAGGGCAATTTTGTAAGTAAGCCTGACTCGCATCATCGTGGCCATTGATTCCCACAAGTACTTTTGCCTTGGGTGATTGGCTCGTAATTTCAGCGATACATTTCTGTAAGAGGTCTAAGCGGTTGTATGTAACGATAATAATTGAATAGTTCATAAATATTCTTTTGATAGATGGAGTTATGCCTTATTATAAACATATGTTAGTTGAATTTCGTAATGTTTTTAATTTTTATGACCTTGAGGTTGTTGTACGCTCCAAGAGTGAAGAATTGTATAAGAGATTGAATCTTGATTTTTCAAACTTCATTGTTGAAGACCCTAGTGAAGTATTTCTTGAAATAGAATGTTTTAAGGAGAGTCCTCCATTAGATAGAATTGGAAATGCTAAAATTACTCGTACTTCTTCAAATTCAATAACCCATGATCAAGGCCCTATTCGTTTTAATAATTACTTTGAACAGGGTCTGACTATTTTCGATTACGATGTTGAAAAGTCTAAAATATATTCTTTAGATATAGAATTTCTACATGAGTTAACATATTTAATTATTTTATCGAGAGTTGGAAAGAGGCTTGATCTGTTGGGGCTGCACCGTATTCACGCCATGGGCGTACAGATTGGTGACGTCTCATGTTTGTGCATGTTCCCCATGGGTGGTGGTAAGAGTACATTGTTAGCAAACCTTTTAAATTATGATGATGTTAAAATTATTTCGGACGACTCCCCATTGATTAATACAAGAGGGGAGTTTTTAAATTTTGCCATTCGCTTGGGAGTAGCTCCTGAGCTCATTAAAAATATAAAAAACCCTGATGAAAATATTTATTCACTAACAAGAAGACAGTACGGAAAGAAAGAACTTATCTCTTTGGAGGGGATTTCAAATGAGCTCGCCTCGAAAAGTAAGCGACAAGTCCTTATTCAGGGTAAGAGAATTAAGGGTTCAACCTCAAGATTACATAAAGCTCGGCTAGATCAGAAAATTTATTCTTTGATGATAAATATGGTAATTGGCATTGGATTGCCGATGATTTTTGAGTATTTTTGGGAAAACGGATTCACTGACTTTCTAAGAAAATCTAAGATTGCATGCTTGAGATTTTTCGCAATGATAAGAGTTTTATTCAAAAGTGACTTCTATATATTTGAAACTGGAGATGAACCAATCAAGAATGCGAAGATATTATATGAATTTCTAAAGGAAAAATCGTAATAAATTCAGCGAGTTAAAAAAGTAAGGTTATTGAACCTTACTTTTTACTGGCTTGAATTCTTTTAAGGATTCTTGCTTTTTTCTTAGCTTGACCCTTTCTTTGTTTCATTTTTGTAATTGTTCTTTTTCTACCCATTCCCATGAGATATCCTTTTGCTACGTGTTAAATTACGATTAAGTTTCCTCATACTATGGAAATTGACCCGCTCTGACAAGCAAAATATGTCTTTTATATGAATGAATTTTGGCGCTGTGTTACCATCGTCTCTATTAGTTTTTATAGGGTTTTGGACACTTAGGTGTTGTCAATAAAAAGCTCTAAATGGTACATTTTATTGAATGAAATTTAAATAAAGGATTATGTCATTATGGCCGTCAAAGGAAAGACAGCAAAAAAGACTTCTTCAACTAAAGCTAAGAAGACTACAAAGAAGAAAGCGAAAGTTTCTAAAAAGAAAACTGCTACTTCTACTTCTAAAAAAGCAACGAAGAAAATTGCTAAAAAAACTACAAAAAAAATTGCTAAGAAAGCTACAAAAAAAGTTGCTAAAAAAGCTTCAAAAAAAACTACGAAGAAAAAAGTTATTTCTAAAAAGAAAGATAGTACTCTTCGAGTTAAGTCTACGCCTAGTAGCGAATTAGAGGCAGCTATCGATCCGTATTCGTTAGTTAGAATGTCTACTAAGAGACAAGTTAATTCTGTTGAAGAGAAGAAGGCAAGACTTCGCTCTAGAAGAATTCACTGGAACGAAGATAAGAAGAGAATCGCTAAAGATATGCTCGAGAGATATACTGGGCATAGCATTGAAGATTTCGAACAACAAATTATTTTAACAAATTTCCATTACTATATGGAGAGATTCAACGTTCTCTTAGATGATGCTCATTATACAAAAGGTTCTGCCTTTAAAGCTTCTTCATCTAAGAAAGCAAAAGTTACAATTGTTGAGTTTGGAGTTGGTTCTGCCATGGCAGCGTTAATTGGAGAACTTGTCTCAGTTGTATCACCTAAGGCCGTTTTATTCTTAGGTCTTGCTGGTTCAGTACATCCGTCGCTAAAAGTTGGAGACTTTGTTCTGCCTATTGCTTCAGTTAGAGCTGAAGGAGTTTCGGATCACTTCTTGCCACCACAGGTTCCCGCACTACCAACTTTTAAAGTTCAAAAGTTTGTTTCTCAAATTTTAGTTGAACACGGTCATGATTATAGAACGGGAACTATCCATTCTACTGATTTCCGTTTCTGGGAGTTTGATGATCGCTTTAAACAAAATTTAATTGAAGAGCGGGTTTTAGCTGTAGAGATGGAGACCGCTGCATTATTTACGGCCTGTTTTGTAAGTAAGGTAAATATTGGAGCATTACTTTTAATTTCAGATTGTCCTTTGAAAAAAGGCGGGATTAAAACTAAAAACTCTGCGAAAGAAGTATTTAGGAAGTATACTGATATTCATATTGAATTAGGTATTGAAGCCATGGCAGACATTGCTGATCGTGGTGAGAAAGTTAGACATTATAATTGGTAAATAAAGATCATATAAGGACTTAGTGATGTTCAAGAAATTTTTAGATTGGTTTTCAAACGATTTAGCCATTGACCTTGGTACGGCAAACTGTTTGGTTTATGCAAAAGACAGAGGAATTATTGTTGATGAGCCCTCGGTTGTTGCTGTTCACCAGGGAATAAAAGGTGTTAATAAAGTCTTGGCCGTAGGTCGTGAGGCTAAGGAGATGCTTGGTAGAACTCCTGGAAGTATTAAGGCCATTAGACCAATGAGAGATGGAGTTATTTCTGACTTCGAAGTTACTCAGGCAATGCTTAAGTACTTTATCCAAAAATCTCTAACAGGATCTAAACTAGTTAAACCTAGAATTATCATCTGTATCCCATTTGGAATTACTCAGGTTGAGAAAAGAGCTGTAAAAGAATCTGCTGAGCAGGCAGGAGCTAGAGAAGTTTACTTAATTGAAGAACCAATGGCTGCAGCTATTGGAGCAGGTCTTCCAATTACAGAGCCTTCTGGGAATATGATTGTTGATATCGGTGGTGGTACTACAGAAGTTGCAGTTATCTCTCTTGGTGGAATTGTTTATTCGCAATCTGTAAGAGTTGCGGGTGACAAATTTGATGAAGCCATTACCAATTATATTAAGAAAAAGTATTCACTTCTAATTGGTGAGAGAACGGCTGAGGCCATAAAGATGTCAATTGGAAATGCTTATCCATTCGATGAAGAAGTTAAAACCTATGAAGTTAAAGGTAGAGACTTAATTGCTGGAGCTCCTAAGATTATAGAAGTGACTTCAGATGAAATTAGAGACGCTCTTGCGGATCCAATTTCTGAAGTTGTTGAAGCTATAAAGGTATCACTTGAAAAGACTCCTCCTGAATTGGCTGCAGATATTGTAGATAATGGAATTATCTTAGCTGGTGGTGGTTCACTACTTGCTAATTTAGATGTTCTGATTAAAGAGAAAACTGGATTACCAGTATCTTTGGCAGAAGATCCTCTTACTTGTGTTGTTAGAGGATGTGGAAAGGCTCTTGAGTCGATTCACCTACTAAGACAAGTAGCGACATTATCTTAAAACTTTAAAATAAAGAGGTGGCTTTCATGGTGGAAAGCTCAAAAGAGAAGTTCACAGGATTGAACGTTTCAGAAATCTCATCGAAGATTTCCAGTTTCGTTAATAGCGAAAAACCTATAAGAGTCTGGAGCAAGGGGAGTGAGCCTTCCCTTGCCTTTATTCGAAATATTGAAAAAAGAGTAATCACGCTTGATGTATCAACTTCTATAATTGAAGTTGATTTTAGTGATAAAGTCTTTCTTAACTTTTCTTTTAATAGTGTTGATTACTTTGCGAAGGGATCACTTCTATCTGAGAATAATGGCCTTCTTTCAATAGAATTAGAAGAAGAAGTCTTTAAAAGCGAGAAGAGGCATAATGAAAGGTTGTTAACTTTTCCTCATCATCAAGTTCATGCTTATTTTAAAGTCTATTCTGATGAAAACTCCAGTAATATCATTTCGATCAACAGGTTTAAAGAGACTCCAAATAGTGCTCTTGAATCATTTGTTTCTGAAAAAATGAAACAAATTGTTGATGAAGAAGATGCTATAGCTGAACTTATGGGCTTTAGAATCTTAGATCTTTCTAGTGATGGACTTTCTTTCTTTGCAAACAGTAGGGAAACTTCTTACTTTGCGGGTTTAAAGGATGACGGTGGAATTCAATTTACATTAATGTTTGAAGGAACCTCCTATTCTCTAAAGTATGCTGAAATTGTTTATATAGTAGATTATGTAAATCAAAGGGCTGCTAGAATTCCAATGAAGAAAATAGGGATTCATTTTGACGAAAACGATGAGATAAAAGAGAGCATAAATAAGCTCATAAATGATTCAGGAGCTTTACGAGAAGTTGATAAAAGTTTTGAATCATTCTTAGCGGACTAACTTTCATGAAGACTTTATTTAAATTTATAATATTACTTAGCTTAAGTTCTTGTGCCTACTTCAAACAATTAGGCACAGGCCCTACTTTTTCATCTACTCCTGATAGTCCAAATACAGCAAGAATAAATAAAGAATTTCAGCTATCTGACAAAGCGGGGAAATTCTATGTTCATAGAGAAAAGGGTTTTAGTAAGAGTAAGAACCAGTTCATAGTTAAAAAAACGGTGAAAGCTGGAGATAATGGTAAAATTCTTGAGAAATTAATTATGATTTCAAAGTTAGGAAATCTCAATAAAAAACTAACTATTCTTAGACCTACTGTATCTGAATATAGTGTTTGGTTTGATGGCAAAAAATATACCACTCGTATGAAAATTAATTCTAAAAAACGTTCCATGGATGTGACGCTAAATTCACCTGAGCGGCAATGGCAAGGAAAGAGGTCTTACTCCTTTCCAAATGGCGATGGTATATTTTGTTATTTCTCTCAAATCACTGAGTGCGCTAGGGCCACAGGTTTTATAGAAAAATCTATTAAAAATGATGGTGGATCTATGAAGGTCATTATTATTTGGGAAGGATACCCTTACTTTCAGGAGCAATATTTAAATGTACCAAGCTCAGTCTTTTCAAGGGCAAGGTTTTCTTACGACGGAAAGAATGCCAAGGGTGAAAGAAGATTCACTCTAACTGTAGCAAACCAGTCTATATTTTATTTTTTAGATAAGAACCATGAACTTTCAAAAAAGTTTTGGGTGTCGCAAGGCTTATCTATGGTGGAGAAGAAATAATGGAAAGTTCGGTAAGAAAGTTTTTATACTCTCTTTTTACAATGTTCCTAGCTGTGAGTGCTATTTTTATCATTCTTAGAGCAACTCCAGGGGATCCTGTTGAAAAAATTCTAGGCCCTGAAGCTAAAGAAGAAGAAATTGTGAAATATAGAGAGCAATTAGGCTTAAATGAAAGTTTAGGCGATCAATATAAAAACTATCTTGTGGGAATTGTTAGCGGCGAGATGGGTAAATCTCTTTTTAAGAAGAAAGATGTCACTGTTTTAATTAAGAAACATATGAAGCCAACCATTGTTTTGGCATTTGTATCTATTTCTTTTGCAACGATACTAGGAACAGTATTTGGAATTTATGCCGGTTTTAAAAAATCAGGTTTATTTGATAATACTTCGAGAATAATTTCATTAGTCGCTCTCTCGTTTCCTATCTTTTCACTAGCTCCAATTCTGGTTTATATATTTGCAATAAAGTTTAATGTTTTACCTGTTTCAGAATGGGGAAGTTTCGCTCAAGGTATATTGCCTGTATTAACGTTAGTTATTCCACTGAGTGCAGTTATAATGAGAGTCGCTAGAAATAAGTTACTTGAAGAGTCTGGAGCACCTTGGGTTCAAGTATTAAGATCAAAAGGAATGAGTGACCTTTCTATTTTGAGAAGATTATCAAAAGTGTGTATGCCTACAATTTTAAATGTAGTTGCAATACAACTCTCTGTTGTTTTAGCCGGAACAATGATTACTGAAACAATATTCGATATTCCTGGAATGGGTTTACTCCTCTTTGAAGGAATTCAAAACAGAGACTATCCTGTTGTTCAGGGAGTTATCATTTATTCCACAGTTATTTATATGGGCGTGTATTTCATTGTTGATTTTGTAAATGAGAAAATAGATCCAAGGATTTCGGCTTAGTTATGAAAAAGAATAAAATAAATAAAGAAATTAAAATTGGGTTTGTACTTATATCATCCTATTTACTTTGGGCCGTTGCATGGATTGTTTATAGTCATTTTATTAAGGGTGAGATTACCAGTCCTTATTTTCCTGAAAGTGATATGACAAAAGAGTTACTTAGACCTGGAGTTAATGGCTTTATGTTAGGTACTGATATATATGGACGATCAATTATTGAAATCCTCTCTGCCGGGTTAGCCTACAGTTTAGGAATTTCTTTTATGGTGAGTTTTACAACCGCTACGATTGGTATAATTGTGGGTTACTTATCTGTGACAGGAAATCAAACAATAAAGATTTTAAGTGATTTAGTTATAAACCTTATCTTCATTTTTCCAAGTATCTTAATTGCTATTATGGTGATGTCGGTAACGGGACAATCATTTTGGGGATTAGTATTTGCACTAGTTATTACAGGATGGCCTGGATACGCAAAAATTGCCCGTGGAGAAACTCTTAGGGTAATGAATATTTCATATGTTGAAAGTGCTAGGGCAGTTGGAGTCACTGAACTAAGATTATTTACAAGAGTTGTCATTCCTGCAATTTTACCTCTAATGATGGTGCATATTGTACTGGGAGTTAGTGGTGTAATTATAAGTGAAGCAGCTCTTGGTTTCTTGGGGCTCGGTGGATCTGAGTACTCTTGGGGGGGAATGTTAGCAATAGCTAAGTCTGTTCTTCTGGAAGCGCCCTATATAGTAATAATTTTATCCGTAGTTATGGCGGGGTTAATTATTGGATTAAATTTATTGGGAGATGGATTGAGAGATTACCTTGATCCAAGGAAATCATTTTCAAGTTAAAAACATCTTACAATTATTGTGTAATTTTTATTTTGTAATAGAATAGAATGCAAAAGGTGGTACGAATGAGTAATTTAGGCCAATTAATTATTACTGGCATATCTGGAAAAGGTCTTTTAGATGAAGAGCGTGAATTTTTAGAAAATGAAAATATTGCGGGAGTTATTCTATTTGCCAATAACTATGAGAGTCCAGCACAGCTTGCTGAACTAGTGAACCAAATTCAAACGACAAGAAAAGAGTATCCTTTATTTATATGTGTAGATAATGAAGGCGGGAGAGTTTTTAGGTTTAGAAATGGATTTACTAATTTTCCTCCTATGATGGATCTAGGACGTTTAAATTCTCCGAAAACAGTATTTGAATGTAGCCAGATTATGGCCAAGGAACTAAAGGCATGTGGAGTAAATGTAAATTTTGCTCCAGTATGTGACATCTTCAATAATGAAAAAAATAAAGTCATTGGAGATCGCGCCTTTGGTAAGGATGCTGAAACAGTTTCGAAAAATATTTCTTCAGTGATTAGAGGTCTGCAAACTAGCGACATATTATCGTGTGCAAAACATTTTCCAGGACATGGTTGTACAACTAAGGATTCACACTTTGACCTTCCAATAGTGAAAAAAACACTCGAGGAATTAAGGAATGAAGAATTTCTTCCTTTCCAGAAAGCAATTAAATCTAGAGTTGAATTTGTTATGATGGCCCATATGATTGTTGAAGATATTGATCCTGATATTCCAACATCACTTAGTGAAAAAGCATACGCTCTTCTAAGAGAAGAGCTTAGGTATACTAAAATTATTATTTCAGATGATATGCAGATGAAAGCAATTACTGACAGATATTCTGTAGAAGATGCTGCAGTTATGGCGATAAATGCTGGTGCTGATATAGTTGAGTATAAAGATATGGAAAATGCTAAAAAAGCGTTGCAAGGTCTTAAAGATGCTCAAAAAAATAAGCTGTTAAAAAATGACACAATTATTGATAGGCATGATCGTGTGATGAGCAGTAAAGAAAAGTGCTTAAAAGAATATACTCCAATTTACATTCCTGAAATCTCCAAGGTTGTAGGAACGATTCAAAGTAAAAATTATATCTCTGAGATTTTCAAAAAAATTGAAGAATTAGATAAATAACTTTTTACTCAACTATTATCGAGGGGTGATTTTTTTGCCCTTCGTCTTCTTATTCACTTCCTTTTGATATTCTATACTTAGATGAAAAAATGGGTATATCGTATCTTTTTAGTATTGTTTGTTTTAGTGGAACTTTTGGTTTCAAACAATTCCTATGCTCAAAAAAAGAGATATGATGATCTTTCCACACGTGAAGTTCTCAAGCTTTTAAAAGATGCATGTAAAAGAGGACAAATGGCCAATTGCTACGAAGCAGGTCAGATGTATATGTCTTCCGATAAAGAAGCTTTAAAGGCAAAAGGAAAAAAACTAATAAATAAAGCATGCGACGGTGGGCATGATAATGCCTGTGATTATCTAAAGGGAGGACTCGCAAGAGATACGGGTTCTGCAATTCTATTCTACTCCTCTATTGGTCTTATTGGTTTCGCTATTTTTCTTGTGACAATAATGATGTTTCAAGATGAAGAAGAGTTTAAGGCCGCCGAAAAATTAGACGATAGTGAAAAGAGTAATGCCCCTCAAGAGAACTATGGAATAGTTCTCCGTTACTCAAAGCCATTTTTTAAAAGGTATGTTACTCCCATCGTTTCCACGATGAAGTCTAAGAAGAAAATTAAGGAAAAGTATAAGAGAAAGTTGGCTTCAGCGGGACTCACCAATGTTCTATCTCCCGAAGATTTCTTCTCATTTAAAATATTTTTAATTGTAGGTTTTCCAATAGTCTTTATCGCTGTCAGAGTATTCTTAGAAGAGACTTGGCCACTTTCGATAATTCCTGTGGTTGGTGCTGTTGGTTTTGTGTACCCAGACATATGGATTAAGGGTCGTATCCAGCAAAGACAGAAAGATATTATTATGGCGATGCCTTTTTGTGTAGATATGTTGGCGCTGTCGGTAGAGGCGGGATTAGATTTCATTGCTGCCATGACAAAAGTGATTGAGAAAGCAAAGGTAACACCGTTGTCTCAAGAATTTGAAACTATGATTAAGGAAATTAAAATTGGTGCTAGTAGGGCTGAAGCTCTTCGTAACTTAGCATGGAGAATTGACCTCATTCAAATATCTTCTTTCTGTGCCACATTGATTGCTGCAGATTCTGTTGGGGCATCGATTGGACCAATATTAAAGTCTCTCGCGGTAGAAATTAGACAAAAGAAGTCTTCAGAAGTGGAGAAAGCCGGTGCTACAGCTGCAACCAAAATCTTGTTCCCAATGTTATTTCTGATTGTTCCTGCCGTATTTATTATAGTTGCCGCGCCGATTGTTTTAGAACTCGTCATGGAAAAGAAATAATGTTGTATGAAATAAAGTTTAAAGAAAATATTCTTTGTAAGAAAGCAAAAATAGCAAAAAGCTTTTCAGATAGACTTGTTGGATTGATGTTTAAGAAGCACATGAAAAACTTTGATGGCTTACTAATTACTCAATGTAACTCAATACACACAATGTTTATGAGATATAAATTGGATTTAATATTTTTGGATAAAAATCTAAATGTAATCAAAATAATTGAAAACATAAAACCTTGGCGAATGACATTGATGTATTTTAAATCCACTCAGGTCTTAGAGCTTGAAGGAGGATCATTAAATGGATCGATTCAAAAAGGTGAGCAGTTGGAAATGAAATGTATAAATTAGTTGTTGTTGGTGGGAAATTAAGAGGTGAGGAATTTGAACTTCAAGAAGGAGAAAACTCTCTCGGAAGAAGTGAAGATTGTGACATTCATTTTCCAGTTAATGGTGTTTCAAAAAAACATATGATGATTACTGTTACAGGAGATGTCGCTTATCTACAGGATATGGGAAGTTCAAATGGAACGTTCCTAAATGGAAAGATTGCCAAAAGAGCGACAGTAAAGAATAAAGATAAAATTGCTCTCCCTGACTCCATCTTGCAAGTTGTATATGTAGAAGAAAAGAAAGTTATTATTAAGAAGAAAGCAGCGGATGATGAAGAAGATGAAGACATTGATTTCATGTCTGAAGCACCTCCTATTCCTGAGCCATTGCCGGCAAAACTTATTTGGGCGTTTAAGTATAAGTTAATGCCAGTTTTTCATGGAATTAATGAGGAATATGAGTGGAGATCGCTCTTTGGAATTCTTCTTGTTTTACTAAGTATCATTACTATTACTCTAACTATTTATCCCGTTATCACTACGAGTAGAAATACTCTACTTAAAGAAATCGCTGAACGGGGAGCTCATTACGCTGAAGAAATTGCACGTACCAATGCTAGAGCACTTGAGAGTAAGAACTTAGACCAATTGAATACAGCTTTTATGAATAATATTAAAGATGTAACGAGTTTTGATCTCTTTGACTTGGATGGAAGAATTGTACGTCCTCTTGTGAGAATGAATAGTTATATTGAAGATACTCACTCAATTAAAGTTAGAGAGTGGGCTGAGAGAACAAAATCTGAAGATTCAGTATATAAAAGAAGATTAGGTGAGGGTGAAATTGGAATTGGTAAGAAAATTATGGCCTTCAATCCAAAAACAGGAACAACTGATCCCGTAGGTATTATTGCAATTAGGTTTAATCCAGCTTCTCTTGCAGTAGAGGCGCAGGAAAGTACGAAGTCATTTTTAGAAGCATTAATGACATCATTTTTAGTGGCAATCATATTTTTCTCAATCATTTATTATCTAACAATTAAGCCTCTTGAAGAAATGAAGTATCAAATTGAAGAAGCCTTGAGGGGAAAGAGACGAAATTTAGAAAGTCGATTCCTCTTTAGTGAAATGGATACTTTAAGAGGGTCTGTTAATTCGGTTTTACAAAGAATTAGAGAACTACAAAATGAAGAAGTTGATAGTGAATTTGCTGAAATGGAAAGTGACGAGGGATATGTAGGAACCTTAAAAGAATTTATGATGGGTGCTCCTAGTGGTGTCCTCATCCTTGATTCAGAGAAAAATCTACAAGCTTTAAACACAGAAGCTGAAGATTTGACAGGTATAAGAGAGTCTAGTGCCCAAGGAATGAACATTTCAGATGTTTCTAGAGAAAAAGGTTTTGCAGGAACAATAATTGAATTATGTGATAATTCAGCTAATAACGGGGGAACAAATCAAGAAGGTGAGTATGAATTGCAAGGAACTAATTATGCTATCCACGTGGCATCGTTACTTGGAAGTGATAACTTTGCTAAGGCCTTCTATATAACATTTGTTAAAGCATGAAGAAACAGAACGTAAGAATAACTCGAGATTTAAAAAAGCCTGAGGGAGTAGGAACTCACTATAGGCTTTTGTGTATGACTGGAAAAAATAAAGGTCTAGTTTATTACCTTAGAGGTAAACGTGCATTGATGGGTCGTTCTGAGTCTGTCGACGTTCAAATTTTAGATACAAAAAGCTCAAGGGAACACGCAGAATTAACAAGATTTAATGACACCTTCATTGTTACAGACCTTGGATCTCAGAATGGAATCATCGTAAACGATTTAAAAGTTAGTCAACATCAACTTGTTAATGGTGACAAAATCATTGTTGGACAAACTGTTTTCAAATTCAGTTGTATTGTGGTTGAAGACGATCTCGCCTCTGTCGAATCTGACGAAGATGATGATGAAGACGACGATGAAGAGGAAGAAGTTGAAGTAAGAAGAAAGAAAAAGAAAGATGACCCCGCAGCAAAGAGAAAAAAACTTATTTACGGATTGGTAGCGATCGCTGTTTTATTCCTTGTCTTAGACGATGGTGAGAAGCCTAAAAAGAAAAAAGTAGCTGTTAAGGTAGAAAGGGAAGATACGAGTCTCGCTGCAGATATTAAAAGACGTAACCGAAACTATGATCAGGAAACCGAAGAGAAAATCGGAACTATTCTTTTTAGAGGTTTTAGAGAATTGCGTGAGAAGAATTATATGCGTGCCATTGAAGAGTTTGACATGGCGTTGATCCTTAGCCCTAATCATGGAAGGGCGAGTGCATATTTACTTAAGTCAAGAATGCTTCTTGATGAAGAAGTTAAAAGTCAGTTTAACAAGGCAAAACGTGAAATTGATTCACTTAAGTTTAAGAAAGCAGTACGAATTTATTGTTCTATATTGCGCTATCTCCAAGAGAAGCCTGAAGATGAGAGATATAAGAGAGCTGAAAAGGAAATTAAAAGTATTGTCGACGAACAAGGATTGAGGGCTGATGAAGTTAAATGTTTCTAAAAACAATTTACCCTACGGTGAATTTGATTTAACTAGCGAGTTAACAATGGCCGGACAAGGTCTAAGTTTTCTCATTGGTCGCTCAGATGAGTGTCATGTTCACTTAGATGATAAAATGGTTTCTAGAGAACATGCTCAGCTTAGTTTTAATGGTACAAATTGGACAATAAATCAAATCTCAGAGTTCGGATCTGTACTGGTTAACGGAAGTAACATTCAAGAAGTAGAACTAAATAATGGTGACATGATCATGATCGGTCCATTTGTTCTCACATGTTTTATTTTTCCAATTCAATCTAATGTAGTCCAAGAAGCTGAAAATATATCTGAGTCAACTGAAGAGGCTCCTTCTATGACTGAAACGATTGCAATTAATGCAGAAGAAGTTAAGAGCGAAGAGAGTTCTGATGATGAGTCAGACCTAGGTGATTTGAGTTCTCTTGATGATGATAATGATGATGATAAAGAAGGTGATGATAATAGCGATGGCGGAGAAGCATCCGCAATTGGCGAGGCAACATCTTTTTTCTCTGGAGAAAATACAGAGGTAGAGTTTCCTGAAGAAAATGATGGAACGGAAACTTTTGAAGAAGGTGGAGATGAGTTTTCTGATGAATATGCTGACGCTGACTCAGGCTCTGAAGATGATTATGGATTGGATGATGATGATTATGAGGAAGACGATAAGACTCAGGTTCTACAGTCTTTTGCTACATTTCACTTAGAACTCTTTGGTGAAAATTCTCCATATGACAAATACAATATTGAAAGTACAGAAGTCATCATTGGTCGAGATCCCGATAAGTGTCATATCGTTCTGAATGATCCAGAAGTGTCTTCAACCCATGCGAAATTAAAAAAGAATAATATTACTTGTATGCTAGAAGATATGCAGTCTGGAAATGGAACCATTTTAAATGGGGAACGAATTAATCAAGCTGTACTAACAAATAATGATGAGTTCATTGTAGGTTCTACGACTTTTACTTTTAAAGTTGGATCGGACTTTCTTGAAAAAGAAAAAAATACATTAATGCCAGTTGAAGAAAATCAATCTGTAGAGGTTGAAGAAATAATTGAAGTACCTTCTGATTATGATGATGATGATCTAGATATTGAAGCTGGCGAGTTTGGAGCCGATGAAAATGCAGGGCCAGTGCCGCTATTTTCTAAGCAGGCATTGAAAGATCCTGTTCAGAGAAAAAAGCTTATCTATATTGTGTTAGGACTTGTTGTCGCTTACGTTATGCTTGCTCCTGATCCCGCTGTAGATGTAAGTAAGAAAAATAAGAAGAAAAATGAAAAACTCTCTAAACAACCTAAGAAAAAACTTTCAGGTCCTAAGATTAAACTTAAGCCTGAGGAATTGGAATTTGTTGACTCTCAATATTTGTTATCCCAAGAATTGATTGAGAATGGGAAGTATGAACAGGCTATTTTAGCTTTAGATAGATTGAAGCAAGTTATTCCTGAGTATAAAAACTCTAATCAACTTTATAATTCTGCTAAAACAGGTTTGGCTAAAATTGAAGAGTTAGAAAGTAAAAAAAGAGAAGAGATAAGAAGAAAAGAGCGAATAGCTAAAGTTGCAAAATTAGTTGTTAAAGCTAAGGAAGCAGTAAAACAAAGACAAGAGACTTTCGCTAAATCATTATTTCAAGAAATACTAAGTTTAGATCCTGAAAATTATGATGTTCCACAGATGAGACTTGAAATTGATGAGTGGAGAAAGGAACAAGATCGTATTTCTGTTGAAAAGGCACAAAGAGAAGCTGAAAGAAGTAGGCAGGTAAAATCTCTTGAACCAGGGAAAACTTTCTATTTAAAAGGTGAGTGGCATAGTGCAATTTTAAAACTCGAATCCTTTCTAAGGCTGCAAGGAATGGATGATGATCTTGTAAAAGAAAGTTCACGTATGTTAAGTGAGTCCAAAGAGAATATGATTAATATTATTGGACCTCTTATTGGTAAAGCAAGATCTCTTAGAGAAGGGCAAGATTTAAAAGGTGCCTATGAAAAATATAATAAGATTTTAGAGTTTGATCCTACTCATAAAGAGGCCCTTAATGAAATGGATACAATTAGAGATACTTTGACCTTAAGATCAAAGAGGATCTTTAGAGAAGCTATTATTGCAGAGTCTTTAAGCCTATTTAACGAAGCTAAAGAAAAATTTCAAGAGGTTCAGCAAGTTTCTCCTTCTGATAGTGAGTATTATCAGAAAGCTACCGAGAAGCTTAAGAATTATTTGGAGTAATGATGATGAAATTAAAAAGTTATACAATTAATACCAATCAAGGACCTTATCTTCAAATTAATGAAGATGACGCAGTGGTGGATTTAAAGAATAAGCTCTTCATGATTTTTGACGGTTTCGGTGGCACTAATATTGGCCATAAAGCGGTTGATCTCGTGAGAGATACGATCCAAAAGTTTTACACAAAAATAGGTGGAGATCCAGATTCAACATTTCCATTCTACTATAGTCATAAATATTTAATTGAAGGAAATGCCTTGGTTAATTCCATGCATCTCGCTCATTCAATGTTAAAAAAATCTAATCAAGACAAGAATCTTTCTGAAAGAGGAGGAGCATCTTGTATTGCTGCAAGTCTAGCCGATAGTATTTTAACTCTATCTTCTACTGGGAATTGCAGTGCTTATTTACTGAGAAGAGGAAAAATAGACAATATTGTTCGACCAGACTCTCTTGAATCTCTAAGTGAAGACAACTTTGATATACAGTTTAGAACAACTCCCATGAGTGGCTTCGGTCTCTTTGATGATTTACATTTAAATGTTAAAGAGTTTAAAGTTCTAACAGGTGATTTATTCGTGTTTATGACTGATGGCGCTTACTCAAGACTAGGTATTGAAGAGATCAAACATATTCTAGAAAGAAATGATCTTGACGATAATAGTAAGGTAAAAGAGTTTAATAAACTCTCTAATAAGAGAGGAAACCTAGATAATCAGTCGACTGTTTTACTACAGTTTTAGCCGGTGTTTTGAATAATCAGTTGCTTACCTACCTGTTTTAGGTGACAATAAATTCATGGCAGAAAAAATATTAGTCGCAGACGACAGTCTCACAATTCAAAAAGTAATCGCAATCACTCTAGCAAATACAGGCTATGAGCTTTATGAATGTCTTAATGAAGTTGAACTTCTAAAGATGTTAAAAGAAGATCAATATGATCTTGTGTTACTTGATTTCAATTTATCCGATTCAAAATCAGGATATGAACTTTCAAAAGAAATTAAAACTGTTTCCAGTTCGAGTCAGATTTTGGCCATGCTAGGAACCTTTGATACGGTTGATGACTCTGAGTTAAATGACTGTGGCATTGGTGATAAAATAGTTAAGCCATTTGAGAGTGAAAAATTCATTTTAAAATGTAGAACTTTAATTGATAGCAAAGGTGAACTTACTGAAGTGAATCTGGAATCAAGTGAAATTTTTGAAGAAAGTTTAGAAGAGTCTATTTCAGAAGAAGTTGAAATCGGTTCTGACTGGATCGTTGATTCTCCTAAACCTACTGATGTTTCAAGTGCAACTCTTTCTCAATCTGATCAATTACCTGAAGAGGTTAACTTTGATGGAGATGTTGCTAAAGATGCTCTTAGTGAAGAAATTAAAGGATGGGGAATTGAAGTTCCTAGTGTGATTGGAGATGAAACTAAGTTTGATCTCTTTCCACCAAAAATTGAGGATGCTTCATCTCTTGATGAGCCACACTTATCCCTTACGGAAGAAGACCTAGAGCATCCTGATATCGGATCAAGTTCGGAGTCTCTTGAGTCTGTAACATTTGATCACGCTGAGCTTGTCGAAGAAAATATAGAAGATGATGATGAAGATCTGGATGCCACTGATCCTCAATTTCAAATGCCCGCAAATTTTTCTGAAGAATTAAGTTCAGAAGTTGAAGAGCATATAGATAGCGAAGACTTTTGGGCAGTTGATGATGTTGATGAGTCGCCATTTGAAGATGATGTAAATTCCTTTGAAACGGCTACTCCCGAAGCAACGAGCTTAGATGATCTTGATGATCTTGCTGAAGAAGAAGTTGATCAAATATTTTCTGACTTAGAAAGTGAAATTGATTCTGAAAAAGAAAGTTACTCTATAGATCAAAGTGCAGCAGCGCTAAGTTCTACACCGGCAGCTGCTGTAGAATTTGATTCTGATGAGCTTGTAGCAGAAGTTAAGCTGGCTATAACTCCTGTGTTAGAAGAGCTTGTTAAAAAATTCTGTAAAGAAAAAATTGAACAAGTTGCATGGGAAGTCATTCCTGATCTTGCAGAAAATCTCATTAGAAAAGAAATAAAAGATATTGCAAACTCTTTAGAGAGTTAATCTAAGAATAAAGATCCTGTGTAGATTTTTTTAATTAAGCCCTTTTGATTTAAAAGGGCTTCTCCACTTTCACCAATTCCAATAAAAACTCCTCTCTCTTCAATAGTTTGATCCTTTATAAGAACGGACTTATTTAAATGAATTGAATAGGATGCCCACTTCTCTCTGACTTCTTTAGAACTAAGGCGATTGTGAATAATGAATGAATATAATTTAGAACAATATTCTTTTATCTGTGAACTCTTTAAAACAAGATTAGAGTCAATACAAGATCTTCCAAACTTAAAATTAGAATTTGGCCGTATTTCTTCACTCTTTCCTAAATTTAGTCCAACTCCAACTAGAATATTTTGATTATAACCTTGGCAAAGGATACCTCCGCACTTCAGTCCTTCAACCGTAAGTAGATCATTTGGCCACTTTAGTGATAATTTATGACTCTCAAAAAACTGACAAATCAGAATACCAAGCTCCAATGAAGTCAAAGTCATCACTTCATTCGGCCTTATTTTAAAACTCATTGCCAGTGAATTATCTAAGCTTTCCCATCCATTTCCAGAACGACCTCTTCCAAGTGTTTGAAATAGAGTAGAAAAGAGAATATTTTCCTCATGTGGATTTTCTTGGATGAACTCTTTGAGCGAAGTTTGTGTCGAAGCACATTCTTCTGAGTGGAAATGTTCAATTTTATCGTTCATACTACTGTGACCTTCTTTTCAAATCTCATAAGAACAGGTAAAAATAATAAGTATCACAAATCACTATAAAGGGGCTAAAAACATGTCAATTATCGAAAGATCACAACCTAGAGAAATAAAATTTACTACTGGAATTAATCCATATGCTAAGGGAAGTGTAATTGCTGAATTTGGTAATACTAAAGTTCATATCACAGCAAGTGTTGAGGAAAGTGTCCCTAGATTTTTAAAAGATAAAGGACAAGGATGGGTAACTGCTGAGTACTCTATGCTTCCATCATCTACTCACACAAGAAATAGACGAGAGAGAAGCAAGGTTAGTGGTAGAACGCAAGAAATCCAAAGATTAATTGGAAGAAGTTTAAGAGCAATTATCGACCTTGAGAAGTTAGGGGAGAGAAGTATTCAAATCGATTGTGACGTATTAGTTGCAGACGGTGGAACGAGAACAACTTCAATCTCTGGAGCATATGTAGCTTTAGCCATGGCCGTAAAGAAGCTAATGGAAGAAGGACTACTTAAAGAATCACCCATTAGAGAGCCTTTAGCGGCACTAAGCGTTGGAGTTACATCAGCAGGAAAAGTTATTGCTGATCTAAATTACGAAGAAGATTCAACATGTGAAACAGATATGAATATTGCTATGACTAAGTCTGGTAAATATATTGAGATTCAAGGAACTGCTGAGGGTGAACCATTTTCAAGAGATGAGTTGAATGCCATTTTAGATTGTGCTGCAGAAGCTTTGAAATGTGTATTTAGCGCTCAGGAAAAGGCCCTCTCGTAATGAAGTTCATCTTAGCCTCAGGTAATCCTCATAAAGCTGAGGAGTTCTCAGAACTCCTCGATAAGGACGTGATCGAAGTCATTGCTGCTAGCGAAAAGTTAGAAGTGGAAGAGAACGGAAAGACTTATAATGAAAATGCTTTCTTAAAAGCTAAAGCTTATTATGATAAATTCCAAGTTCCCGTCTTGGCCGATGATTCCGGATTAAATGTTGCAGCGCTCCCTGAAGTGCTGGGCATTCATTCGGCCAGATATGGCGGAGATGGCCTAAACGATCAAGATCGAGCAAATCTTCTTTTAAAAAATATGGAAGAGCAGGAAAATAGAGATGCTTACTTCACATGTGTACTCTGTTTTTACATAAGCCCTCAAGAAATTTTCTTTTTTGAAGGCCGTCTAAGTGGATTAATAGGTAAAGAATACAAAGGGGAGCATGGCTTTGGTTATGATCCTGTATTCCACGGTTTAGGCCCGCACGTCAATGAGAGCGTGGCTGAAGTGCCTGAGTGGAAGCATGAAAACTCTCATCGGGCCCATGCTTGTAAATCTGCTTTGAAGTTTTTCAAGGAAAGAGATTGCCAAATAGTGTAATAAGCCTTATAAAATTCCCACCTAAAAAAATATAATGTCGGAGTGTAGCGCAGGGGTAGCGCACCTGCTTTGGGAGCAGGGGGTCGGAGGTTCAAATCCTCTCACTCCGACCATTTTTAAAAAAATCCACTAAATTTTACTTACTCGATAATGTTTTCAAACAGAAGTTCAATGGCATCTGTATTCTTAGCTTTAACTAGCCAGCTCATCCAATTTTCTGAATTACTAAAGTTTTCATCCATTTGCACAAGACGATAGCCAGGTAGTGTTGGAAAGAAGTGATGTAGTATGTGGCTATTAAACCCAATCAAAATATAACTACTAATCCATTTAGGAAATATTAAACCACGAGTGTATTGTTCTTGATCTTTAAAGTGAACTTTCTTGGTTGGCACGCCTTCCTTACTTATCATTTGTGGAACACCACTATGCTGACTAAGTAGAAGTGGATCACTGATCAATAAGAAAATTAAATAACCAAGACCCCAGATTTTAAAAAATGGTGACCAACCAAAAGTATAGATAAGGGTAGTGTAGGCAGTAATTAAGAAAATAATACTAAAAGTATTTCTCCACTTGAACTTCCAAGAAGGATACATACGAAAGAGTTTTCTAATATTCCAAAAGTTATCAAAAGAGAAAGAGAGAGTCATGATTGGGATCCAGCACTTCCAGCATAGGTTCACAAATTTTCTCTTACCTTGTGAGAGATCTCTTGGGGCAACTATTGTCATAGTTGGATCCCTATCTTTCCAACCTGTCCAAACATGATGCTCTCTGTGAATGTATTTCCAGGGATAGTAGGGGAGAATACAAATGAATGAGGCAAGATGACCAGTTATGGAATTAAGTCTTTTGTTTGAAAAGAAATGGTTATGACCAAGGTCATGTAAAATAGCAAACCAAGAAATAATATTAACTCCAAGAATAACTTGTCCTAGCAGCCAGATACTCCAACTTTCTGATGTGGAAAGATAGAGGGCCGAAAGAGTCGTTAGCGAGAGAGCAAATATAATAAAGAAAGCTAAGAAATTATTTGTCTTTAAATGCTTGTACTTACTTTGGAGAGTTTTGAAATCGTCACTAGTCATTTACCATCTCCATCTTTTTAAGATAAGTTCCTAAATTAAAATGAGCCTTAATCTCTTCACTTACTTCTTCTCTTGAAATTACGTACTCTTTAAAATGTCTTTGAATGTTTTCCATTGAATCTAATGTATGTGACATGCCATTGCTCATGAGGCCTCTTCCAGTAAGTAGATCACTAATTGCATACACACAGTGATAAGTTCGTTCTTTTCCTTCTCTATTGGTCCAAAGTACTTTGTATTCTACTTCTCCACTTTGAAGCTTTCTTTCTTGATTCTGTGCCTTCGTAAAGAGCTCCTTCATTATGATGTAGGAACCCTTGTAATAGAGCTTCTTTTCGTTTTTTAGGGCAAATTCAAGGGTTTCTTTCAGTGAATAGTTCTTCCCTTTTACACTCTTAGCGAATACTTCCACATCATTTGGCGAGGTGGCAGGTAACCAACTTAAATGAGTACTCTGTATCACTTTCTTAGTTAGATCATCAAGCTCAACAAAAAGGGCAAAAGTGTGAGGACTCCAGCCTGGTATGATTTTATGATCATAGGAAAATAAAATCATTTCATACTTAGCGAAACAACTTAATGTACCTAAGAAAATTATGAAAGTGAGAATTTTTTTAATCATAGTATTAATTTGTTATAATTATTAATTTTCAAATTAGTGTATTCTTTAAGATTCGACTTACACCAATTCACAGTGATCATATTTAATGTAGATCCCGCCCCTAAACCAAAATGAACTCTTGTATCATCTTGAGCAGAAAATCCATTTACAATTTTTGTTTCAACTCTTTGAATTTGAGAAATACCTTCGCTATCAGTGTAATTAACTTTTACAACAGATCCTATTCCATCTCTATTGCAAGTGGCCTGTGTGGAAGTAAGGGATAATCCTATCCAGTGATTCTTATTTGTAGTGGCTTCATTTTTAAAGACTAGGGGATCGCGGTAAAGAGAGCTGACAATTAAATCCATCTTTCCATCGTTATTAAAATCTCCAGAGGCCATTCCTCGCCAATTTCCAACTTGATCCATTCCTACTTTATCAGCGATATCAATGAATTGAGGTTTACTGGCAACCCCTCTATTTAAGTACATTCTATTCTTTTCAAATCCGTGAATGCACATTCCTCTTAAATCTCCCCATTTGTTTATGAATCTGTGAATAGAGGGAGGCGAGCGTGCAATCTTTTCATTGATGTACCAATAGTCGGGACATGAGTCGTCTTTTTTATCAAACTTATTATCTACCATACCGTTGGCCTGAACGAGGTCGACATGTCCATCATTATTAAAATCCGTCGAAGAAGCTCCCCAACCAAATCTATTCTCATTTAAGCTACCAGCTGCTGTGGCATTATCTATAATCTTTGGTTTCTGATTTTCGACGCCTGGAAAGAATGACCAAAGTAAACTTCCCTCTGCTTGTAGAGGATGATGAACGTTTGATATGTAAACATCACTCATTCCGTTTCTATCAAAGTCAGCTACTGTTGCATTCATTCCTTTATAGGTGTCTTTACCAATATCTCCGAAATACTTTCCTTTAATATTGATAAATCCTTTTCCTTGTTGGTTGTAGTAGAGATCGTCAGCACCAAAATCATTTGCCATGTAGAGATCTGTCCAGCCGTCTTGATTAAAGTCCGCAGTACCAATTGCCATAGTCCATCTTGTTTCAGGCATACCAATCTCTTTTGGATCTAGTATCTTGAAACGATCTCCCTGATTTAAGAAAATAAAATTTTCAGAACCGTTGTTAGACATGTGCCAACTGTCGTGCATGAAATCAAACATTCTCTCATCACCTTCATATTCAGCTTGTGGAAGAGAGAAGAGATTTAACTCAGTAGGTTTTTTGTAGTTTTCTAAATGTGTTCTAATGGTGTTTCCGGAAACGAGATCTAGTAGACCATCATTGTTGAAATCAAAGAAGTTTGCTGTCGCCGAGTTACTAAACTTCTCAAGTCCTAATACTTTAGTACTTTCCACGAATTTTACAGAGCCTGTTTCAATGAACTTATTTACAAAGAGTCTGGACGTACCCATACTTCCAAAAGCATAAGTGATATAGAGATCTTTATCCCCATCGTTATCATAGTCTACAAAGAGAGCATTGGAAGGAACACCATATTTCTTAAAGTCACTTGCGTAGAAACTTAATTCTTTTGAGTCAAAGCGTTTAAAAGTAAAGTTACCTGTATTGAGAAAGAGTGCGTTTCTATCCTCTTTACTCTTGTGACCATTTGTGAAAAAGACATCTACAAGTCCGTCATTATTGAAATCACTTACGGCAACTCCATCGGATATGGCCAGGATCCATTTTCCCATATGCTGAACTCTGGGATCCACTGCTTCGAATATTTCACCCTTAGAGAACTTCATTCCAGTCTTCTCTGTCTTGACTAGAGTCATTTTAAAATCAGGTTTATAAAAGCTTCCAAAATCATTTAAAACAAACTTATAAACGAGAACACTGATGACTGCAATGAAGAGGATTGTGAAAAACCTCTTAAAATATCCCGAGTGTATGAAGGATTTTTTAAGGTACTCAATTCCTCCACTCTTAAGTTCTTTCGTATGTAGATATATTAGTTTTCCAGAACCAAGCAGTAACGCTGCATAGAAGAAGGTATGGTAACTTTTAAATAAGTGAAAGAATAAATCAAATAATGCGAGTAATACACCTACTATAATCTGCTTCTTTTTGTCACTAGGAGTAGTTGCTGGATCTGTAATCATAAAGAAAACAAATAAGAAAAATGGTGGAGAAGTAATAGTTCCAAAGAACAAAGTATTAAAAGGAAGATAGTGTTTAATTAATATTGATCTAAGTACAAGCTGTAAAACGAAAACGACAAGAAAGGATCCAACTAAATAGTGACGATTAATTTTAGGCATGAATAAGAATAAAGAAGGCATAATGATAAATAACGACATTGAGGTCAACCCGTTCCACTGATAAGCGGGTGCGGGAGAAATAAATTCATTGGTAAGGAGTAAGGAGAGTACAACACCCATTAAGCCTGGATTGAATATATGCTTGCCTTTAAAAGTAAAAAAGAACTTTGAAGCAATTGCCAGAAATACGGGCACGAGTGGAAAAAGCAAACTGTGACCGTAGTTTAGAAGAATCGATAATCCTAAACCAGTGGTTATGGCACTCAAGGGAAAGATGACTTCTTTCTTAAAGAGTTTATCAAAAAACATTTGCAGTAAACAGACAGCAGCAGTGGTTAGAAAAACCTGCTCAAAACTTCTGTTAAATCCGAGAACAGTGATTCCTAATATATTATAAGCAAGAAGAATTAGGCAGACGGTATACTTGGGGGAGAGTTTAAATTTTCCTAGCCCAAGATTAAAGTAATTGATTAAATTTTCCATAAATGAATAAAGTGACAGTATTGGTTAGTAATAGCTATAATATTGTATGACTTTACTTTCGCTTCTAAAAGATTATCCCAATATTAGTTTAGCTACAGAGGGTGATAACGAAGAAATACTTGAGTATTACCATCGGTCTCAACTGACAACTAGCTCCCATAATATTATATACAAAAGAGGTAGGGATTTCTTTTCTTTTATGAAGGAAAAATCTTCTGAATATCTAGTTTTTCTTCTAAGAGATGAGCAAGAGACAATTCAGGGGATAGCCACTGTTAGTTACCGAGATGGGTATATTAACTCTAAGCTAGTAAAAGTAGGTTACTTAGGGGATTTACGCATTTCCCTCAATAGAAAACTCATTCGTCAGTGGCGAGGTTTCTTTTCATTATTTATCAATAATTCAAAAAATCTCGAAGAAACATTTCATTGTAGGCACTATCAAACAGCGCTTGTTCACGACAATGTACAAAGTAGAAACAACCTAGCGAATTCAAAAATTAAAGGTATTAAGTATAGTCTGCTTGAAGATTATCATATGGTTAATATTGTAGGATCTTATGGATTTAGAAAATCACAAAACTATAAAATTGATAAAGTTACGCAGGAAAATATTGTAGAACTTATAAACTTCTTAGAGAGTGACCATAAGCTGAGATCTTTTGGTCTAGAGTATAAGTCAGAGTTAAGCTATCGTTTCAAAAACTGGGAAGATTACTCTAAGAAGAACTGGATTCTGTTAAGAGATCCTAGAACGGATGAGATCCTTGCTGCTACAAGTCTGTGGGGGCCAAAGTCTTCAAAACAATTACTGATCAGTGGCGTGCCTACGATGTTTAAACTGCTTAAGGTCATTTCAAAATATATTCCATTTTTAGATGTCTTTGATTTACCGCAGGAAGAAAAAGCTATTAGTATCAAATATATCAATCAAGTGAGTTTTAAAGAAGATATTTCTAGAATTGAAAAAGGGGTACTCTTTAAAGAATTAGTGAACTACTTCTATTGTGAGTTCAGAGGACTAAATCTTTTGGCTTATTGCGATTTTGATAGAGAGAACTTTAAAAGTGAACTAAAGGGATATTTTACTCATGCAACAGCAATGGGTTTATATACTGTCCACAAAGTTTCTGAAGATGGTGAAACGTTTGATATAATAGAAGCTTGTGGGAATATGCCAGCATTTGATATGGCGTTAGTATAATGGTCTTTCTACAAGGTTTTCAAAAATTATTAGTGAGTATGATTTCGTACTCTATTAGAAACCCCAAGAAAATTATTTTCTTTCTTTTTACTCTTATTGTAATTTGTATCGGCCAGGCAAAACCTTTTAAATTACTTATCACTATTGATGAGTTGCTAAACAAGAGTTATCAAACTTATCAAGAGTATAGTGATCTAAAAGAAGATTTTGAGGTGATGCCTTCAGTATTTGTTATAATAAAGAAACAAGACTCTGTTCTAAACGAAGCAGACCTTTGTCATATTAGAGGTTGGCGAAATAAAGTAAATTTTAACACTTCTAATATCTACTACTCTATCTCTCCCATTACTCTAAGAAAAACAAGCTATGTGAAGGAGCAAAATGGAGAGTTTCCTAAACTGCTCTTTAATCCCCTTTTAAGATTCAATTGTGATCTTCCAAGGACTGATAATTCTATACTTTCGCCAATAGCTACAACTCCGTGGAAGAAAATATTCTCAAATGATGACTATTCTGATTTTGGCATCAATATTACTTTCTCTGAGAAAGATGAATTGAACTTCCAAAGTAAAGTTATTCCACAGCTCGTGAGAAAGATGAAAATTTTTTGGAGTGAAACTGAAAAACTCTATCCTGAGCTTAAGGCGTACTTTATCGGTGAAGCTTCCTATCACCAAGAGATGTCTGACGGTTTAAAGAAGAACTTTAAACTCAATATAATTATTTCAGTAATCATTATTATACTGTTCAAGGCCTTCTTAGGAACTTGGAGTTCAAGTCTCATCTTCCTCGGAACTCTGATCTTAAGTACAGGGATCCTCTTTGGTTTAATGTCGCTAACTGGCACACCTATCGATATTTTAAATAATGCCCTCTTCTTACTTTTAACAGTGAGCTCAATGGGAGATTTTATATTTCTCTCAAATTTTCAATCTCGAAATCCAGATAAACACTGGAAGGAAGCTTTCTTAAATAACGCTTTACCAAGTTTTTTAACTTCCCTTACAACTTTTGTAGGTTTTATTTCTCTCTATTCAAGTGACTTAGATATTGTGAAACGATTAGGTCTTTGGGCCGCTGTTAGTGGAGTGATTGAATGGATTGTTATATTTCTAGTGCTACCAGCTTTTCTAACATTTCTTAAGAGTGATTTTAAATGGATCGATTCGCAGAAAGTTTTTAAGATAATTTCAATCAATTGGATTTCTAAAATAAACTTTCCTCGAAAATTAACCTATCTTCTTTTAGTTGCTTACTTATTTATTCCTTATTCTCTAAACCACCTAAATGTTTCTGACGTACCATTGGAGCTATTTGAAAAAAAGAGCTCTTATAGAGTTGGAATGGAATACCTTAAAGAGAGCAGGGGATACTCTGGAGATGTGAGTTTGGTCTTTAAGGACTTTAGCGATGAAGAATTTAACCAAGAAGTTTTAAGTAAGATCAAAGCGTTAGTGAATGTTGTCAAAATTGAATCACCTTATTTAATGTTGAGTTATTTTACAGAGGGGCTTAGTCCCTTGAATCAAAAAGTCGTAAGAAGATCCCTTAGGACATCTCCTAGTTATAAGAGGTTAATTTCGGAACCAGAAGCTAGGGCGATTATTTACCTTAAATCAACTGACCTAAAGTCTATTAATGATATGAGAATATATGTCAACGAAGAGTTGTGTACTTCTAAGAGATGTCACTTGTCAGGACTTCATGTCGCTTATGCTGACTTTTCTCAGGAAGTTCCAAAGACACTACTCCGCAGCTTTAAGCTCTCTCTAGCCATTGTTTTTATGATTATTCTAACTCTTAGCTTTATGGTGAAAAATATTCCCGTATTTAAACTTTCAATGACCACGTTTTGGGGAGTGGCGATTGTTATTTGTATAATGAGTGTCTTTCAAATCAAAATTAACTTTATTACCTGTGTCGTTATCTCCACTCTTGTGGGATTAACTGGTGATAATGCTATTCACTTCATTTTAAATGGTATTAAAGGAAATAATTTAGATCAGGGGATTGATGAGAAAAGTGAGGCCTCTATTATAACGGCAATTATCATGTCGATAACTTCTCTGACTTTTCTCTTTTCTTGTTTTAATCCTCCAAAGGTTTTCGGAGTTCTCTTGTTTGTAGGCTTCTTACTTTCTTTATTAGGAGACCTCTACATGCTCAAATCAATTATGAGAAAAAGTAGAGATCTCTAAGAATAACTTATCTATTATACATCATGAATGGATTGATAATAAGTGCCACTGGTGCAGCTCCAGGGCTTTGATTTAAAATCCTCGCCGCTGTACTTATGTCATCTCCATTTTTTACTTCAGGAAGTAGAGTGTTATAAGACTTTAATTCCCAACTCGTGGCCTTTCCGTAGTGATAATTTCTAAATTTAACACTCTTCATTTTCCCACTTTTATTGGCTATCTTTTTACTCTTCATATCATCAGCAGATGTAAATGAAGTAGGGAGAAGGGACTTTAAATCCTTAGGAGGATTCATTAAGAACTTAGGAAGATCAACAGTAATCACTTCTCCAGTGATATCACTTCTAACTATTGTTGGACCATTTACGATATCAACGAATGTTTCAGCGCCTCTATCAATTCTACCAATGAAAGATTCAAACATCTCTGACCTGATTAAAGCAGATTCGTTAGCTTCTCCATTTCTTCTCTCTTTCATCTCTTCCCAAGCGACAACAGATACTCTTGCTGCTTCTCTTAAATGCTTGAATGAAAGTTGCATTTTTTCTTTTCCACCATCAAGGATCGTGAAAAGTTTTTTGTATTTTCTCTTGTTTATTTTAGCTACTATTTTCTTTGCCGTGACACCGTCAACTTTACTAAATCCAAACATCGAATCAATCCCATAAAGAGATCCCATATCTTTTACGAGAGATAGAGTTCCAGACACGTTATAAGCAGAGAACCTGGCTGACCACGAAAGACCATAATGAAGATTTGCTAATAGAAGTAATCTTTCAGATTCACCAATTAGACGGTATCTCTTGAATTCATCTTGAAAGCTTGCAGTTCCATAAAGTAATTTATGGTCCCAAGTCATATTATTAGTTGAAAAGTCTAAGGCCTGAACTCTCTCTGCGGCTTTCGCTAGGGCAGGATAGATTTTATTAGTTACAAACTCTTGTAAGTCACTAGTTTTGTGAAAACGATTATTAGTCATTTCATATTCAAAAGGCTCACTCATAAATCTAAAACCAGCATCCCATTGGTCTGTTGGAAGATTAACTGACATAAATGAAGCGAATCTATAAACTCTAGTTAAAAGAACACTGTGAGTAACTTTCTCTCTTTTAAGTAGAGGATACATTCTATATGCAAATGATTTCATCTCTAACATTGGAGTTAGGATAGCCGCTACAAGTTTTAAATCATCAGGATAAGAATCGTAATTCTTGTCGATATGTCTTAATTGTTTTTCTAATTCAATTGGATCTTTGATACTTAGATAAGTCTTTCTAAAAGACTTGAACTCTTTAGAGAGGCGAGAGTCATCAACTTCAACTTTACTTGAAATAGATCTTCTTCCACGTTTTTTTGCCTTTACTTTAGCCTTAACTGTTTTCTCGTGTGAAATCCATTTGTATCCGCTTGTGTATTGATCAAGACTTGCAAATGTTAAGCTACTGCAAAGCAGACTTGCTAGAATAAAAGTCATTTTCATTTTTTACTCCTTACCAGTAAATAAATTTTAAAATTTTCTTATATTTTGGTTGGTATTTATCAAAGTTTCTCTCAGTAACTTTCAATGCTTGTCTGTAGGGTCTTAGATCTCTCACTGCCCACTTGCCCATTCGTAAAGTCCACTTCATTGTTTCAAGTAGACCCATTTTAGGAAAAGATCTTTTAACAACGTTCTTACAGCCAAAAAAGAGAATGACTTGTAAGAATCCGACAAAGGCGAAAGTACTTAATAGAGTTCCAAGAGAGCTCTTTGTTCCTATGTATTTCTTATAAATATACATCTCAACATTTACATGAACTGCTTCATCTATGTGATGATAGTGGTTAATTAGCGACCAAGCGTTTGTATGATTGTCTTTGTAGACATTCTTGATGAGTTTGCTGTATTCCACAGTAAAAGCTTCAAGCTTGGCTCCAGGAAGAGTGACTGCTAGAGGATTCTTTCTAATGCAAAAACAGATGAATTTTCTAAGCATCTTAACTTTTGGAACATTATACTCTCTTGGCCAATCAAATTGTTTCTGTGAAGATAGAAAATTTCTAAAGGCGATAGAGTGATAGACCTCTTCGTAGATAAATTTATTTACGATATCTTTATCTGTCTTATCAAGTGAATATCTCTCTCTTAAACTTCTAAAGGCATACACCACGAGTTGTTCAAAGTAGATTTGCACTTCGGAGAGGAATTTTACATATTCTATGAAAAGGTTTTCTTTGATTTCTTTAGTTAGGGTGTCAAAAATTTCAAGACCATGGAAAGGAGTTAACTCATCTTGGTAGTCAGACTTATCTAGCGCCATTTTTGGATATGTTTCAAAATCCTGCCACTTAGATTTAAACTTATTCATATCACCTATATAGGAATCAAATTGTCTTTGAAATTTTATAGTTTCAGTTGTTTCCATTAGGTCTAGTCTGTCTTAAAATTAATTGAACAAAGATGGTTTTGTCAGGCTCTTAAGCCTAGAATATTGTAACAAACAAATAAGGAATATGTAGTGATTAATAGTATGGGGACATATATTCTAGTGGGGTCATTTGCTTATCATATTTTTGCGGGGTTAGCAGTTCTCGGCCCGCATTCTTGGACTAGAATCTTTGGGAAAAAGCTCTATGACCTCACCTTTCCTGACCAATTTGGTCCACAATATGACATCTGTTTAAAGGCGTTGGGAATTTTTGCTCTAACTTTGAGTGCATTTTGTTTGCGTGGAGCTATTGTTGAAGATTTAGCTTATAGACAATTTACACTACAAACTTTAGCAGCACTTTTCTTTGGACGAGCACTATTTAGAATTTTTCGAAAAGATTTATTTCTTGCTGCTTATAAAATAGATCTTAAAAGAAGTTTGATTAATATCATTTTTAACCTGGTATTAGCGAGTTTCACTTTAGTGGTATCATTCAAGATAGATGCTTAGTAAATTAACAACTCTATTTATGATTTTCTTTCTAGGGGTAATACATATTGGCGCTTTAGCGGCATTTATATATTTCTTTGATGTTAAACTTCTACTCATGACAATTCTTCTGTGGCAATTCTTTGCACTGATAGGAATTTCAGTTTGTTTTCATAGGGAAATAACCCATAGGTCTTTTAAGTCTATCTACCCAATTAAAATATTTCACTTAACTTGCGCTCTCATCGCCGGTCAAGCGGGTCCGATTATGTGGGCACAGGTTCATAGAATTCATCATAAACATTCTGACAAAGAAAATGACCCACATTCTCCTATAAAAGGTTTTTGGCGTTCACACTTTGGTTGGATATTTGAACAGGGAAAGAGAAAACAATTAAAAGACTTTCAATCAGTTCCTAAGGACTTAGCTGAAGATAAAACTCTACGCTTTTTTCAAGCAGTACACTTTCCTTTCTTCTTCCTCTTATTTGCTCTTCTCTTCTTCATTGGGGGGTGGAAATGGCTACTTTGGTTTGGATGTGTGCGCGTGACTCTCACTTTAAATAGTTCATGGATGATAAATTCTCTAGGACACGTTTGGGGTTATCAAAATTATGAGGGAAGAGACTTTTCAACGAATAATAAGTTTGTGGCCCTCCTCACTGGTGGAGAAGGATTTCATAATAATCACCATAGAAAACCAAATTCTTCAAATATGGCCCATATGAAAGGGGAATTTGATTTAGGATTTCAATATATTAGATTGCTCAGAAAGTTAGGTCTTATTACTGATGTAATAGAATAGTTAAATATAGAAGGATATTTCTTTACTCTTCTTATGTTCAAAAACCTTATCACTTCCTTTAATTCCAAGTTCCCTTAAAAATTCAATTTGAATATGTGGCTCATCTGCAAGGGTTGATTGGAAACGAGGCTTTTCTTCATTAATTAAATTCTGTTTTTGGTGCCTCATGATTACCACATCTTGCTCTATAACTTTTCTAGTGTAGTAGTTTAAGAAAGGCTTAATCAGGCTACCTCCAATAGGAAGTTTATAGGCAATATAAGTGTAGACTCTGGATTTAAAGGTCGACACAGGAGTGCATTGGCTATTGATGACATATTTGAAACTGGAGCCAAAGGAATAATCAACTCTGGTTATATTTGGAAAAATAAATTTGTCAGTATGAACCATGGGCTCATTCTTTGGATTTAAAAATGCTTTAATGAGTACGCCAATATTGTCATTGGGTTGATCATACTCAACATTGACTACTCCATTCTCAGTGCTTACAACGGCTGGGACATGTTGAAAGGAGCGATTTCTAAACCAACCTTTATGGACCCATACGGTATGGGGAACATCCACAAAATTTTCCGTAAGGTTTGTCACTTCATTTTCAAAGTCTGTGACCATATAGTAGGAATGCCAAGAAGGATCATTTCTATAGGGAAAGTCCCAAATCTTTGAGATATCTTCCTTTCCTTCTTCTCCAAACCAAACCCAAATAATTCCATCTTTTTCATGAGTGGCAAAGTTTTGAACTATTCTTCTTACTTTCGTTTTCTCTACACCTTCAGAAGGTACATTTTGTACAACCCCTGAATTGTTGAATATCCATCCATGATATGAGCATTGAAGATTTCCGCTCACACAAGATCCTTTAGACAGGGGAGTTCCTCTGTGAGGACATCTGTCTAAGAGGCAACCTGCGACGTTATTTTCATCTCGAAAAAGAACGATGTTCGTATCATAAATCATACGGGAAATAGGTTTCTTTGATAGTTCTTTAGAGGTGCAGGCAATATACCAATTGTTTATTAATGCTCCATCTCTTTCTTTTAAACTACTAATCATACTTTTCTCAATTATTTAAAACGACCACTTCTTCTAATTTAATATTACCAGAAATTTTTATCTGCTTAGAGACTTTTTCGTAATAATGTTTAATGCCATTCTCTCGAGTTATAACTTCAGCTGCTTTAAGCTGTCCCAGTTCTCTAGCCAAGCGGTAGTGAAAGTGTTCAAGCAAAAGTTGCTCAAAACTATTTTTTACCTTTGCTAGGAGAGCATCAGAATATTGCCCTTCAAGTAGAAGTTCATACTTTCTAGGTTTTCCACTAATATTATGGGCAAATACAGAAATTGTTCTGACATTGAATTCTAACTCTAACTTCTTGGATATGTTTTTAATTTCAGCGTGGGCTAATTTCTCTCCCGCTATATCAACATCGCGTAATCTACCGATGAATTCAAAACAGGGTGTTTTTTCAAGATAATCACTCACTCTTAATTCATCATTTAGAGCGTATCTAAATAGGCCTGACCCAGAGGTGAGTAGTGGTTTCACTCTCATGTCTTTTTCTAATTCCCAACTACTTAGAATTTTCTTTGTTTCAATATTTTCAAATTCATAGAAGTGGGAGTTAATGGCCAGAGGATACTTGTCACCAAAAGGAATAGTGACGACACCTTCTGTGGCCCAGAGACCTTTTCCCTGAGTCTCTGCGTGTGCAAACATAGTGGAAACATTTTGTGCCCATTTATTAGAAAGAGAAGTGTCCCACATACTGATGAGTTTAAGTTCTGGGAAGAGCTCTTTTGAGACACTGCTATCAAAACTATTAATGCTTTTTAAAATCTGAATACTGCGGTCTACACAGTCCTTATCTGAAAATATATGCAGCTGTTTTTGAAATGACTTATCTTGCAGACTCGAAATAATTTCATCTTTTGAGACCATCATCATTTCAATTAAAGAAAGAAGATAGGTTGGGCTCCAAATGGAGATGAGTGAAACTTTTTTTGAGAGTAACGAGAGTAGGGCTGCTTTTTGAGCGAGCTGTGAGCTTTCCAAGTGGGAAATTCCACTATCTAAGGTCATAAGGTTTTTTAGAAAGAGCCGCTTCCAAAAAGGAAATAAGTCAGCTTCATCAACACTTTGATTTCTTAAATTATCCGGTAACCATGAGAGGGACCAGTAGTGTGTTCCCTTATTAATTTCAGGATATTTCTTATAGAGGTCAAATAGCCAAGGTTCGTAGGCGTATTCAAGTTCGTTTAGAAAAGACTTAGTATAAGGAATCCATTTAACATTTTGAGTTGAACCACTAGTGGGCTCATATTTCTCAACTTCTAGCGCCACAGTTTCTAAACCAGAACTCTTCTGCTTAAGAACACCATCTTTCCAGTCTTCATAAGTACTAGGAGAGAATTTCTTTTTAAAGTCATTGAGGTTTTCAACTTTTGGGTAGAGAGTTTTGTACTTTTTTAGAATTTGATTTAGAACTTTTTTCTGAGCTAATTCTGGATCAGATAAACTCTTTAAAAAATGTTCATGTTTTCTATGTGATAAGGACTTTAGGGCCCAGTGACAACACTCTTGAATCATAGGTTAATTTTTAAGAGTTTATCTAAAGTGACACGATACTTTTTCTTAAGAGGTTTCATGATGACCTTATAGGGGTGAGTAAAGCCTAGGGCAAGTGAAACTTTTCCAATGCACGCTAACTCATCACCTTTTTCCCAATTAGGGTTTGAGTCTTGAAAGAATTTTATTTTTTTATTCTTTGCTGTGATTTGGTCGGTAATGGGGGCTACGAATTGTTTTAATCTTTCATGATTATCATCATCAAATGAAATGATTCCAGTTTCTCTACTGAAGCAATTTGGATAAATTTTTTCCGAAAGAGATTCTATAATATTTAATTTATCAGACGGAGTATTTACATTAACTCTCGGGTAATATTCATGGAAATTATTGGCAAGTAAGAGATAAGTCTTATAGCCCTTAGAAATTAAGAACCACCAAACGGGCTTGAATGGATTCTGCAACTTTGCGAGCATGATATTTTTAAGAAACTCGATAGTAAGAGCAGAGGTTCCCCAATAGTCTTGGTGAATAATTGTGTCGCCACTGTAAATACAATAAGGTTTTTCGGGATGATCATCTAAAGAAAAGAAAGTAATAGTAGAAAATCCACATATTTCTTTCTTTGGGTTTCTCATAATAATGATTTTCATCTTTTTTAAGAGGTCTGATGTAAATTGATCCAATTGAACATTTTCGTAATAAAGCGAATATAAATTATAGAGCTCAGTAATAGTCTCTCTTGTAAGGGATGTTACAAGCTCGGTATTTGCTTTTAATTTACGTTTTGATGGTTGTTCCATATGGTATTGCCCCCACAGAATTATAGTAAGTATATTTACTATTTGCAATAGATTCGCTCCCTGGCACTATTTTCGATTTTTGTATGAGGTCCTATTTTCAGCTATTTGAATGTAGAAATGAGACATGATATATTTTCTAGTATAATGAAATTACTACTAATTCTTTTTACATTTCTTATTCAGGCTAAAACTCTCGATGAGCTAAAAAATGAATGTATGAGCTCAAATGCGAACTCTTGTTTTGAAGCAGCCTATCTTGCTAGTCATCAAGGCAAGCAGCTGGAGCCCCTTAATCTCTATGAGTCAGGGTGTAAGCTCAAGGATGGTAAGTCTTGTTATGCTGTCGATAAGATTTATAAGAAGTTGGGTCAGTTAGATAATGATCATAAGTTCTTAGTTCTTTCCTGTGATTATAATTTCTCTCTTGCTTGTTATGAGCTTGGAGAAATATTTTTCGAGAAGAAATCCTTCTTAGAATCTCTTGAAGTTCTAGAAAACTCTTGTAATTTAAAGAATGAATTAGCTTGTAAACGACTAGCTCAAATAAAACCCTACTTTTCCAAAGTTGTTAGATCAGCAGAAAAAGATTTAAATGATGAGGAAAAGAAGGATCAGGCGAATTACTTAAAACTCCTAAAGGAGAAAATGGCTTTCTTAAAAAAGAGTTGTGAAGGTAAGGAATACAAGGATTGTACAAAACTCTCTCGAGATTACCTTTTTTTGGCAAACTTAAAAGAGGCAAGAAAGTGGGCGGAAACGTCCTGCAACAACCAACATGATCAGGGTTGCTTGGTCCTTGGAGAGGTTGAACAAAAGGAAGGTAAGAAGGAGCTGAGCTCCTTTGAAAAGGCCTGTGATTTAGAAAATGGTGTAGGTTGTTTTAGATATGCTCAAAGTATTGAACAAGGAAACCTCGCCCGCGCCATGACGTTCTACCGCAGAAGCTGTGAGTCAAAAAGCAATGCTAGGGCCAGTGCCTGCTATAAGTATTCTTATTATCACAAAACTAGCCCGAAACTTTCAAAGAAATTTCAGTTGAAGGCCTGTAAGCTTGATAAAAGCTTGTGTCAGAATTAGTTTGTCATTGGCATGGTGAATTTTCTATAATTTCTCCATGAAAACACTTATCTCTTTTTTTCTTATTTCTATGAGTCTCAATTCTCTTGCTTGTCCGAACTTAGCAGGTCAGTACTTCTGTGAAATGGGCCAAGCTCAGGTTGTGAAGCTCGATATTTCTAAAAATATCGATGGTGGTATCACCACTTATACTTTTAAAGAAAATCAAGATGAGCGCGTGAGTTGGATAGCGGATCAGCGAGAACATTTGCTGCCAGCTAGCTCTATGGACGGAATCACAAATCTTAAATACATCGCTTCTTGTCATAAAAAGATTCTTACATTGAAAATGAGTGGTGATATTCCGGAATTTAACCAAAGAATTCAGATGACCACGGATATCTGGTCAGGACAGAGCGGTGAGTTGATCCAGCGGACAAAGGGTCATTTCTCTGATGGGACACCTATTCCAGAAGCCAGAATTAGCTGTCTTAAGGTGAATGCTGCTGCGAGCAAATGATAGAGCTATCTCAGAAACTTACATTCTAGGATAAGTGGCTGAAAATTCAATAGTTTCTGGCCTCACAACATCTTACATTTCATAATTTATCATGTACGAATCGCCTTTATTAATGGTAGATTTTTCGTACATACACACACACATTTCAAGCAAAGGAACCGCTTGTGAAGCTGAAGAGACTAATAGTACAAGGATTCAAATCCTTTAAGGACCGCACAACTATTCATTTTGATGATGGTATCACTGGTATCGTTGGACCAAATGGTTGTGGAAAATCTAACATTGTTGACGCCTTATTTTGGGTAATGGGTGAGCAATCTGCCAAGCACCTTCGTGGAAAAACCATGAAGGATCTTATATTCGCAGGTTCATCTAAATATAACCCAGGCTCATTCGCCGAAGTTACACTCGTTCTTGATAATGACACTGGAAAGCATATTCATATTGGAAATAAAGTTTCCAGTCCAAGTGAAATTCAACTAACAAGAAAGCTCTATAAAAATGGTGAGACTGAGTACCGCATTAATAATGTTCCTGCGAGACTCAAAGATATTCAAGAAGTTTTCATGGATACCGGTGCGGGAGCTAAGTCTTATTCAATTATTGCCCAAGGGGAAATCAACCGTCTTGTTCAGGCTAAGCCAGAAGAACGTAGAACGATGATTGAAGATGTGGCAGGAATTACAAAATTTAAGCTAAGAAAGAAAGAATCATTAAAGAAAATTGAACAAACTCAGCAAAACTTAAATAGACTTCAAGATCTACAATCAGAAATTGAAAAGAATTTAAAGGCCCTGCAAAAGCAAGCTGAGAAAGCAGAGAGAGCGAAGTCACTTAAGGAAAAAGTTAAGAGAAATGATATCGTTGTCCATGCGCATAAAGCCTATGATCTTCTTAAGGATTTAAGAGATGGAAGAGTTTTATTAAATGAAAAATCTTTAGAACTAGAAGGATGGGGAACTCGTAAGAATTCTCTTGAAATTTCTCTAGAGGAAGAAAGATTTAAGAAGGAAGAGCAAACAGAGAAACTAGAAATTCTTCAAACAGAAAGAAATGAAATCTCTACTAGGCTTGCTACTTCTGAAGAGCGTTTCAATAACCTTTGTAAAACACTAACAGATAAAGAATCGCTCATTGAAACAAGACAAAAAGAAATGAGTGAACTTCAAGAGGAGCTTGTCGAAAGAGAAGCTAAGATTGAAGAATTAGAAACTTCTATGACTGATCTTCAGGCTAAGAATGAAGAGTCTGTTAACTTTGAAGAAGTTGAAGAAAAAATAGAACTTATGAAAGAAGAGCTTGAGCTTAAGACAGAGCAAGTTGACTCTTTAAAATTAGGACTTGAAGAAGAGAAATCTGAACTGAGTAAATTAGAGCAAACACTTTTCCAAAATACTTCTAAGTTAGAAGAGTTTGCAGCTAACCTACAAGATATTACTGAAGAAATTGAAGTTTTAGAAAAACAATACTCAGGTGTATCAACACAAATTGCTGATGAAAGAGATGCAGTTCACGCTGCAGAAGAGTTAGCAAGTGATCTCTCTGAAAAAGAAATTGAGTTTAAATCAGTTATTGAAAACCTTATTTCAGCCAACAAAGAAGTTGAGCTAGAACTTAAGGATAAGAGTAAAGCATTCATTACGACAGAATCTAAACTAGCTTCTTTAAAAGAAATTAGTGCAGCGATGGACGGAGTAAGAGAAGGTGCTGTTGAATTTCTTGAGAATGTTGATTCTGAAAATTACCAACTTCTTGGAAATCTAATTAACTGCGAAGAAGATCACGCGAAAGCGGTTCAAAATCTTTTATGTGATTTCATGGATACTCTTGTATCTACTGAAAATGATATAACTCCTGTTCTTGAGTGGTGTAAAACTAACAATGAAAAGGCTTTAGAATTCTTAGTTCCAAATAAAAATGGTGAAATGACTTCTGAAGAATCTGTTGAGAGATTAAGAGTTGCTACTGGTGGAGATATCATTCCAGTACACCAACTATTAAATCTTCCAGAGGAATATAAATCTAAACTCATTCCATTCTTTGATGGTTACTTCATTGCATCAGAATTAAACCCTGAAGCCATTAATCTTGTTTCTGACTCAATTAACTTTAAGGCCATTAGCTCTGCGGATGGAAAATCGTTAATTAGAAATGTAGGAAATGGAAAAATCTTAACAATGATCGGTAGCTCGGAAGGGCAAGGGGTTGTTGAGAGAAATAACCAAATCATTGAATTAGAAAAAAATCTTGAAGTTCTAGAAGTAGAAGTGAAAGAAATTGAAGAGAAATGTGAAATCAGTGCAACGACTCTTGATGATAAGAGAGATGAGCAAGAGCTTTTAAGAGATCAGCTTTCTGAAGCAAAATCTGATTTTGCTGCTAAGAAGTCGGCACTTGATTCTAAACTTGCTGGAATGGAAACAGGAAATGCTCGCTTAGATATCCTTACAAATAGAAAGAGTGAAATATCTAAATCAAGATTTGATCTCTTAGAAAGTGAAGACAATCTCTCTAAGAAGAAAAATGTTCTAACTGAAGAGCTAGAAGATAAGACTTCTAGATACGAAGAGTTAAACGAAGAATTGATTGATTTCAAATCAACATATGAGACTGAAAGAGAGTCTTATATGGAGAAACAAGTTGAGATCAATACTTTCAAAGAAAGAGTGAATAGCTTTCAATCTCAAATTGATGACATTTCTTCTCAAATGGAAAAGCAAACTTCAAGAATTGATTCCAATAAAGAATTAGTTGAGAAGTACCATGAAGAGATTGAAGAAACGAACAATCAAATTGATCTTTTAGAAGACTCTAATCAATCAATGGCCACTGAGCTAACTGATCGTGATGATATTCTAAATATTATGAAAGATGATCTGACTCAACTTCTACTTGCCATGCAAGAAAGAGAAGATGAGGCCAAAGAACTTAATAAGAAAATTAATAAAAATGAAAAAGACATTACTGAGTACGAGTTAAAACTTACTCAGTGGCAAAATGAAGAAGTTGAAGTCGTTAAGAATGTCTTTGAAAAGTATCAAATTGATCTTAGAGACGCTATCGGTGGATTCCTTGAGTATGAGGAAGACGACTTTACTGATCTTCTCGATGTTCAACAAATGTACTTCATGGAGACTGAGACTGGTCTGCAAGTGGTTGAAAAAGAAGCTTACGAATTCACAAGAAGATACGGTCAAGACCTTAAGGATTGTGCCTCTAAGCTTAAAAATTACAAGCAAGAGTATGGACGTCTTGGAGAGATTAACTGGCAAGCAATTGAAGATTTCGATCGTCAAAAGCTTCGTTTTGACTTCTTAAAAGTTCAAGAAGTTGAACTGAGTCAATCTCTAGAGGATCTAGAAGTTGCTATTGCTCAAATCGATGAAAAATCTAAAGAAAGATTTAAAATTGCTTTTGAAGAAGTTGATGTGAGATTTAGAAAAGTATTCCCAATCATTTTTGGTGGTGGGGAAGCCATGCTTAAGATTACTGGTGACATCAATGATACTGAATGTGGAGTTGATATTATTGCTAAGCCGCCAGGTAAGAAAATGCAGAATATTAACCTCATGTCAGGTGGTGAAAAGGCCATGACAGCTGTGTCGTTAATTTTCTCAATCTTCTTAGTTAAACCAGCACCATTCTGTCTTTTAGATGAGGTTGACGCTCCTCTTGATGATGCGAACGTTGGTAGATTTAATGAACTGTTAAGAGAAATGAGTTCTGAGTCTCAATTCATCTTAATTACACATAATAAGAAAACTATGGAACTTAATGACACGCTTTACGGTGTGACTATGCAAGAGCCGGGTGTTTCTACTGCTGTATCAGTTCAATTGCACTAATTTTCAATATTCGTTATAATAGTGAAGTCTACGGAGGCTTCACTATTATGACTAAAATACTATTTGTTTTCTTTCTTCTATCTACCCAAATTTTCGCGAAATCTTTTGTCCCAAAAAACTTCTCAGCATCTTTTGAGCAAGTTTATAAAAGTGCCCTAACGGGAAAAGAAAAGAGATCCAAGGGTCAAATCGATTACTCTTATCCAAGCAGCATTAAACTCATTACTTCTAGTCCGGAGAGTCTGACTTATGTGAGCAATAGAGATAAGACTTGGTACTATACCCCTCCTTTTATTGAGGGAGAGCCAGGACAGTTGACCGTACAAGAGGCGACTAAGAATACTCTTACAAAATTTTTGAATGTCTTAAAGAAGGGATTGAAATCAAATAAGGTCTATAGTGTGAAGATGCTAAAGAATAGTTACCTCTTAAGTTTTAAAAAGAAGGCCAAGAAACAATTGGGCATAAAAGAAGCGACACTATTTTTTAAGAATAACCAGGCTAAATTTAGAGAACTTAAAACTGTGAAAATGATTCTTACAAATAAGAAAGTGAAAGTGTTAGAACTTTCAAAAATTAATGAAAGTCCTAAGTTTAATAAAAATCACTTTGTCTTTACAGCTCCTAAAAATACAAAGGTTAATAAATAAAGACTTTTTCACTAATTGGGAGCTGCTGATAAATAGAGTAGTTCCTAAGAACCAATTTGATATATTTCCTCGTTTCCCTATAAGGAATATCTTCAATGAAAATCTCCATATCACCATTAAAACGAGATTTCCTCCACCTATGCATAGCATTTTCACCAGCGTTGTAAGACCCAATCGCCATGGGAAGATTCTTAAAAGACTTCTTTAGGTCTTCAAGATATCGTACTCCAAGAACAATATTAGTATCAATATCGTAGAGATCCTTCTCATTGCGATAGGGAACTCTATGACGTTTTGCTAACTTCACTGCTCTCTTTGGAATGATCTGCATAAGGCCATAGGCATCTGCAAAACTTCTCGCATCTTTATCAAAAGCTGACTCTTGCCTAATGATTGAGTAGGCGAGGTCGGCATCGTAATCACTCTTAATAAATTTTGTGGCGAGATTAGGTTTAGGGTAAATGTAGTGGATGTATTGTTTAGAAACATCCTCTCTCTGCTCTTCACTCATGTTGAAATAAGTTCTAAGACTTCCTCGAAAGTTCTTAGATTGGTTCATTTTTCCAAGGAGAGAGAGTTTCTCATTCTCTCCACTTGAGCTATATATAAATGAATTTAAGTAATTCTTTGAAATGTCGAATTCTCCAAGGGCAATTAGCCATTCGAATAATCTATCTTCACTGCTCGAAATAGTGTTTTTGACGATTTCTAGCTTCAGGCCCAAGAGCTTTTTAGCTTGTATTCCATAGTATCCAAAAGGCGCAATCTCAGAAGTCTTTTCAAAGAACTTAATGGATTCCTCGGACTTCTTTTCTCTGGAGAGAGATTTTCCCAACCAGTAGGAATATTTAGAAGTGTTATCGAATTCAACGTGTAGATCTAAGAAGAGCTTTGAAGAGACCGAGTAGTTCTTTCTCTTATATTCAAGCCATGCGAGTTGCCAAAGAACAAGTTCTCTTTGCTCAGAGTCTGCAAAGCTAAGAGATAGGTATAAGCTCTTGATCGCTTTTTTTATTTTCTTCTCTTCTTTAGAAATATTGCCAAGTAGGTAGTGGACAGTTGAGGTTTGAACATCTGTTGGTTTAAACTTCTTTAAAGTGTTCTTTAGAATTTTCTTCGCTAGCTTTAAGTTGTTGGCAGTCCAAGTTGCTCTCGCCCAACGTAGTCTTGCTTCCACTAATTCTTGTTGGTACTTATCGCTAAAGATGACTTTGTTCTTAGTGATCCACTTTACAAGAGTGTGAGTAGAGCTAAGGGCGAGATCTCTTCTTCTTTGATTTTTAAATACGCGAGTGATCCTGTGCCAAGATTTTATTTTTGTATCTGGTTCTATGTCTTTTGATTTTAAAATTTCTTCATAAGTAGAAATGGCCTGTTTGAAATTTCTTGCACGTTCATAATCTCTGGCAACACTATAGAGCTCTTCAGAAGTTGGTGCAGTTATGTAGCGAGGAGAAATCTTTTTTAATTCTTCGTTGTAGATAACTATCTGTTCACTAAACTGTTCGTCCTCTGCAATTTTTAAGGCCCTATGAATGAATTTTTCTTTTTCATCTTTTCTTTTTTGAAAAGGGTAGAGAGAGAAGTTGTGTTTAGATTGCCACAGCTTAATATTTTTCTTCTTAGCGATAGAAAGTGAGCTCTCAAAGTATTCTTCTTGTAACCATTTTGGAATTTTAGCTTCGTTCCAAGTGGAAATTAATTTGTCTGCTGTCCAATCACAACTCTTAAGCGCTTTGATGTGAGAAATTTTACGCAGAGGAAAATTTTCGATAAGAGATAACTCTTCGAATTTCTCACAGGCCAATTGATTGAAACCTTCTTTCAACTCTAGGTTGGCTCTATGATATTTATTTGCCAATATCTCCGGTTCTTCCAGCTTAACTTTACCGGTTAGGTTTAAAAAACCTTTCTTGGGGGCCCTAAGCAACTTAGTGGCACATGAAGTAGAGAGAGAGATAATGACTAAATAGCTTAAAATCCTTTTATTTTCCATGACTTAAGTCTATTGGGATATGTTGTTAAAGGCAAATCATAAAAATGGTGAATAATTACACAACCCTTTGAAAATTGGAGCAATTTGTACTACAAAGGGGCACAACAAAACTCAATTTTTTCAGGATTTAAAATGCAAACAACAAAGTTTGAAAACAGAACAGTATTTTTCACTTCACTAGGTTGCTCTAAGAACTTAGTCGACTCGCAAGTTATGCTTGGTTATATGGGATTAGATGGTTTTGAAATCGTTCCTGAGCCTAAAGAAGCAGAAGTTATTATTGTTAATACATGTTCATTTATTGAAGCTGCAAAACAAGAATCGATTGAGATGATTTTAGATTTAGCAGACTATAAAGATCAGGAAGCTGGAAGCTGTAAGGCGTTAGTTGTTTCTGGTTGTATGGCGCAGAGATATTCTGATGAGTTAGTTGAGTCTCTTCCAGAAGTTGATATGTTCATTGGAACTGGAGAGTATAATAAGATAACAAAACTTTTAAGAGCGCTAGAAGATGGAAAACTTGAGAGTAAGTCATTTGTTGAAATCCCAAAATTCATTCACACGGAATTTGATCCGCGTTTAAATACGTCACCATTTTATACTGCTTGGTTAAAAATCTCTGAAGGGTGTAATAGAAATTGTACATTCTGTATTATTCCAACTCTAAGAGGAAGATTAAGATCAAGAACTGTAGCCTCGCTCATTGCTGAAGCTAAGAAGTTAGCAGAAGGTGGAGTAAGAGAGCTTAATTTAATTTCTCAAGATCTCTCTGATTACGGAGTTGATCTTGAAGATGAGAATAATCTCTTTGAATTACTTTCTGGTCTTGAAGCGGTAGAGGGAGTCGATTGGATTCGTCTATTCTACTTCTACCCAGATGAATTAACTGATGAAGTTATTGAGAAAATAGCAGGTTCAAAGAAAATTTGTAATTACCTAGACATGCCTGTGCAACATTTTTCTAACCATGTGCTTAGAAGAATGAATAGAAAGATTACTGGTGACAGAATCATGAATAGAATCGAAAGATTACGTGAGAAGAGTCCAGGAATCGTTCTTAGAACTTCAATCATTGTTGGTTTTCCTGGGGAGTCTGAAGAAGATTTTCAAGAACTTTTATCAGGTGTGCAACAAGCTAAGTTTAATCACCTAGGAATTTTCAGATACTCTGATGAAGAGGGAACACCTGCTTATAAACTGGGTGATAAAGTTGATCAAGAAACAATTGATGATCGCTTTGATCAACTCTTTGAAACACAAAGAGAAATCGTAAGAGAGCTTAACCAAGTTTACCTTGGAAAAGTTATCGATGTTCTAATTGAAGGACAACACGAAGAAACTGAACTTCTCATCCAGGGAAGACACGTTGGACAAGCTCCAGATATTGACGGTAAAGTTATAATCAATGAAAGTGATATTGAAGGTCTAAATGAAGGTGATCTCGTAAAAGTTGAGATCACCGAAGTCTTAGATTATGATTTAGTTGGTCGCGTAGTTACAATCAACTAGAGCTGTTGCTCTGGGTGAATTTGTACCGGTGCTCCTGGATCAAAGTCAAATGCTGGTCCACCAACACAAGTACCACCAGTATAAGCGTTCTCTGGTTCTTCATAACGATTGTATGGATCTAAGAACGCATCAGTTTGCGTATTACTTAAGAAATTTCTTACGTCTGCGGCACCAACAAGTGCTGAGGCTGCAGCGTCATCAGGGTCGTGTCTATCGATTCCTGTAGTTGTAGTCCAAGTACTACCACCATTTTCACAGTCAATTTGATTGGTGAAAGTTGCGTTCACACATAGACCTAACTTCACTTTAAAATCTCTATCAAAGTCTCTTACAACCATATTGATTCGGGCCTTAATAGTTCCCGCTCCACTCTTACACACGTAAGTGTATAACGGTTTAGAAGAGGTCGTTGTAGCGAAAGTTGCAGTTGTCACATCTCCACCAATATGACTGGCTGAAGAGAGTGTGGCTATAGCATAGTTTTGAATATCTAGAACTTCAGGAGCATAGTTACCTGAGCTACAAGTTTTAATATAGTTAGAGTAGAAAGTATTTGTTTGGTAATCTGTTCCACTGTAACCATCAGTATAATCCGCTTCAATACTAGTGGAAGATCCACTGACTGAAATATTGTGAACCATAGTTGTTGCACCTGTTAAGTAACCACCATTGCCATTAAGTGATTTCCAAGTTGTTCTTGGACCAGAGAGGCAATTGTAAGCAACTCCGCCGCAAGTTGCAGTAGACACTGTACCAGCTGCACTTGAGCAAGTTCCTTCTTGCACGGTTCCAGCTGCGTTTGCACCAGCATTATTATGACTTCCTATTGTTAAGTTCCATATTTCTCCACCACCGAGTGCTAAACAAGTTGCCTCATCTTCTGCTCCAGTGGCAGCTCCACCAGTACACATTGCATTGTTTGCAATACAGTCTGCAGCACTTGCATCAGCTGTAACAGCATTTGCTAAGTTCGTATCAACACATTCAAATGGTTGAGCTGACCAAGTCATTTGAGTAGACTGTGGTGATCCTTCATCACAATTTGGTAAAGAAGGGTCAGCCCTTTGAGTCGCGTAGTCAAATGTACATAGGTTCTGCAGACTTGTTACAGATGCAGTTACTCCAGCAGCATCACTTGAGAATCCAGTTACAACTGTAGGAGCTCCAATGGTACATGCAGCAGGAACAGAGTGTGTGAATTGCATTGCAGGTGTTGAAGTTCCTGAGGCATATTGCCAGAAGGTATAAGGTGTTTCATTCACAAATTGGCACATTCCATCACCAACTGAGATATTCATTTTAACACCATTCCAGTGCAGTTCATCTTCTCCCGCATCAAGGTAACAAGTGATATCTTTAACTTCTATTCCACCGTTATTCATTTGGTCATCAGTTACGCGACAAGGAGTTCTTCCGTTCGCTATCCCTGATTTATGCAGAATATAAGAAGAAGAACCAGTCGTATCTGCTAGAGATATATGATCATATACTTTAATAAAGAATTCATAAGTTGTTGAGCCAAAAGAGTTCGTTGCAGTTAGCACGTATTTTTCTTTTGAACTAGGACCCGTTGGTATTCCGTCAATTCCTGCTACAACTCCTGATACTGAGAATGTAGATAATCCAGCAGGTAGTGCTTTATCTAAAGTAAGAATGGTTGCACTATCACTAGCGGCTAAGTTGAAGTTGATGGTCCCTTCTTGGCCTCTGTAGAAATAGAAAGCGGCTTCGTTAGAGATTTGTCCTGTGGCTCCCACTGTTCCCACAAAGGGAGCGATATCGTCAAAGTTGGTTGAGGCCGTAAAAATTCCCTCTGTAACTGAGACATAGACTTTACTAGTTATAGGATCGTAGGAATGTAACATTCCAATTCCCACATCACCTGTGGTGGCAATATCATTTCCTTTTGTCGATGAAGAAAATGTTCCAATTGCTGAATTGAATATTACGTTATTGGCTTCAAGAGCAGTTACCGTTGCGGTTACTGCCGCAAGATTAACGGCAGTCAGTGTCTCTCCAGTAGAAAGAGTCGCTGGATCTGAGTTTCCTGCATTTAATGTTGTATCGTAAACCGTAAGGTAGAGATTATCATTAACTTCATCGTTAAATATAACTCTAGCCCTATCAACAGCACCAACTTGTAGTAGGTTGTCGTGTTTAGCATACACAGTATAATCAGGATCTTTAAAGCCTGCAGTACTGGCCGCACTTACTTTTGTATTATATTGGTAAGCACCTTCACCTAAGATATATGTCTTTTGTGAAGTGAATGATGAGATATTATCAATATCATCAAATTCTGCAAAAGTTCCTTCAAGGACTTTTACTTCTAAATAGTAGTATTCAAAAGTTCCCTTGTTAGCATTTGTTGCTGGGGGAGTTGCTGAAGTTTTAAACTTACCAGTAACTGTACCAATAGCTCCATTGATTGAAGAAATAGCATCACCAATTTCAAAGGCAAAGTAACTTGGTACGTGTAAAAGAGTACTATTTGATGCCGCAAGACCAGCAGGCGCTTCATTTACTGAAATAATTACTGGTGTAGTGACTGCGTTTCCTAGTACGTTTGTTGTCGTTACTGTAAAAGTTGTAGGAGGGAATGCTGTGGAGATTAATCCATAGAATTGACCTTTTAATATCCAGACTTCACCTGGTCCTACACAAGCACCAATAGTCAGATTCACTGGATTTGAACACTGATCAACTGTGGCAAAGAGCAATCCTTGAGACCAGTTTCCAGCATTATTAGTACAATCAAATTCATTAGTATAAGTAGCGTTATCACAAAAACCTTGTCCCGCAGAAATATCTGGAGAAATAGCATACTCTAAACTCGCTAGTTCTACCGCACCTAGAGTAGGTATAACTGTTTGAGATAGTGCCACTGGAACAACATTTGATACAGCGAAAATTCTAGTGGCATCAGCCGTTGCAGTTGTTTCCGCAGAGAAGAATGCCGAAGCATTATCTAAATCATCGTTATCTTCAAAGTTCTTATTAATCCAAAGCTCTCCAGCTCCAGTACAAGTCCCCGAAGTTGTATAAATTATATCTGTACAAATACTTCCAATAGCAACAACTGTTGCTAGAACATTATTATTTGCTGAATCAATATAATCAACGAGAGCGATAGTTCCATATGGGTTGGAAATATATCCGCCTACAACGAAACTACTAGAACTCGTTGCTGGAATTATAATCTTATCTGTGATGGTAGAGTCGTATTGAACCTTAGTTAATGTCTTAGGTTGAATCGTGTCTAGTAGGCCAATTTTAATGATAGTTGAAATAGACTGGCCTAGAATATTCTTTGCTGAAATGGTATAATCAGTCGCCTTGAGTTCAGGTATAGTAAGCGCGGTTCCTGTGTAGTTAGATCCTAGAGTTAGAGTTGTAGCCGTTCCTACAGTGGTGACTGCAATATTTGCACCTGTAAAAGTTCCTACAGCATCAACAACTAAATTCTTTGTCGTTACAATTTCATTTGTGAAACTTGTACCCACTCCCACAACTGCAGCACTACCATTTGTAAGCGTCACACTACCTGAGAGAATTTTCTTAAAATTAGCTAGTAGGGTTCCATTGGCGGCAAAAGGTAAGTAAGTTGTCATGTCTGTATTAGAAGTAATAGTTTCAATTTGGTGGAGTTCACCATTTATTTCAATTGATTGATTAACTTGAAGTTGCGAAAGAAATGCTGTTCCGATTCCTGTTACAGCTCTTAATCCTGCTACTACAGTAATAGATCCGTCGTCTAGTGTTTGGTAAGCCTTTAGGGTTCCAATCGTTCCTCTTGATTCATCGAAATGAAGTCCTGTAGGAAGAGATGGGAAAATTGAGTAACTAAAAGATTCAGTTTCTGTTGCTGTTATTGCTCTCGCACCTAAAACTGATGGTGCCAACATAGATTGAACCATAGTTGTTCTATCAAAGGCGTGATAGATACTTGTCACTTGTGCTTTTGAAGTAAAATATGAAGTTGCGTTATCAACATCTTCACTACCAGTTTCTGTACTAAAAAGTCCTGTTCCAGAGTTTGCAGTAACTTCAATATGAAGTTCTTTGTTGGCGCTATCGATATAATCAATTCGTCCAACCACTCCATTTGCCGTAGCGATTGAATTAAAACCAGCCACAATACTGAAAGGAGTAATATTATCAACTGCAAGAATAAGCTTCTGTCCTATGGCATGAGGATAAGAGATCGCTGTTAACTTCGTGGCCATTGTTATGTAAATGGTATCAGTCACAACTTCATCACTCGGAAGTTCAGGAGTTGAATATGTTGAAGTAATTAAATAAGAAGATTTTGGTAGAAACTTTTCAACATCACCTTCGAAGTCACCATTGGCAGAAAATGTGAAACCTGTTTCAGTGGCAAAAGATGTATCTGGAAGAATTGCTAAATAAGCAGCTTGTCCTAAAACAAAGTTAGCATAAGTAGGCTCATAAGTTCCAAGTGAGAGATCATCGTCTGGACCAATGAACGTGTAGTCTTTAGTTCCATCATAGGTAATCGCTCCCGGAGGAGTACAAGCTGGATCTGTACCTACAGCACATGTTGAAGGAGGGACCACTACTACTGGACCACCACTTCCGCCGTCAGAACTTGCGGTCTCATCTTTAGCTGGTGCTTCCTTGAACTTTGTTAAGCTGTCGGGCATACAAGCTGTGAGAGTGAATAAAATAAATGTGAATGTCGATATCTTCCATAAAGTTTTCATGTTCTTATTATCGACATTTCTCACTCAGATATTTAGGAACTTGATTAAATCCTTTAATTATAAAGAGTTAAGTGGAAATACTTGCCTAGTAGAACAGGAGAACTTGAGTAAATTCGCCAACAATTTTGGGCTAAGAACTCTCTAAATAGCTGAATACTGCTTGGGTCTCCAAAAGAGTGAATCAATTTTAAGTTAATTTCTATAAATAAGATTTAATAAAGAACAATTCATTGCTCTAAATTCATTCCATGAATACAATTTATTAAGGATAAAATGAAAAATATTAGGAACTTAGATGAGTAAAAAAACGTTGAACTTCTTAGTTTTAGAAGATGATGATTTAGCTAGATTAAATCTTGTAAGTCTCTTGAAAGAACATGGCCTAGTACGAGAAGCTAGAAATTCTAAAGAAGCTTTTGATTATTTAAATAGTGAGACATTCGATATCGCCTGGATCGATCTTGATCTAGAAGTTGACCTGATTGGCCTTGAGGTTGTTCCTGAAGCCGTAAGAAATGGCGCTTACTCTGTAGTGCTCTCCGGTAGAGAAGAAGATGAGTATATAGAGGAAGCCTACAATAGAGGTTGTGAAGATTATCTTTCAAAACCTTTTGATAAGGAATCTCTCTTACTAGTTCTTAGGAAATATAAAATTCTCTCAAGTGAAGGAAAACTTAGAAAGTTCTTCTCCAGAAAATATGTCACGCAAGATGAGAGTTTAATTGGCAACTTACATATTCTGCAAGAGATTGTAGGAAGCAATAAACCTGTTTTTATTAAAGGCCCAACAGGAACTGGAAAGACTTTAATTTCTAAACTTATTCACGAACTTGTATTTGATGACATGAAGAAATTCATTCATTTAAATTGTTCTGAAATTCCTGAAAACTTACTTGAGTCTGAACTCTTTGGTTATGAAAAGGGAGCCTTCTCTGGAGCGGAGAGTTCTAAGAAAGGTAAACTTGAACTTGCGGATGGAGGGACTCTATTTCTTGATGAAATTGCGACTATGCCCATGATGTTGCAAAAGAAGTTATTAAAAGCGATAGATGAGAAAACCTTTTATCCCCTTGGCAGTGAAAAGGAAATAAAATCTAATTTTAGGCTAGTGAGTGCCACTTGTGAAAACTTAGAAGAGATGGTGAAAGATGGGTCTTTTAGAGAGGATCTCTATTTTAGAATAGAGGGATTCAATATAGACCTTCCGGCCATAAAAAATAGAAAGGGTGATATTCCTCTTTTGATAAAACACTTTCTCGGAAAGGGTGGACGAAGAATTGTTCTCTCAGCAGAAGCGAAAAACCTTCTCACAAATTACGATTGGCCAGGAAATATTAGGGAGCTTCAAAAAGTTATAGAAGTGCTTCAGTCTAAATCTCATGGAGTGATTAAGGTCAATGACCTACCAAAACATATTAGTGGGCTCAAAGTAAATACTACTAATGAAGTGCAAAGCTCAATTGAGCATTTCTCTCCCATGGTACAAGGCGGAGTATTAAGTCACTCTCAGGTGGAATTCATCAGGCATAATGGACTTAAGGCCTTTATTGAAAAAGTAGAAGAAGAGGCGCTAAAAGTTCTCTATAAAGAAAATGATGAAAAAGTTCGAAAAACATTAAGTATCTTAAAAGTTTCGAATAGTTCATTTTATAGAATTATGGAAAGGTTAAAGAATCAATGAGTGAGAAAGATCAAAACAAATTAATTCATGATATTAATGCAGCCATATCTGCAGTTTCACAGGCGGTTGATCTGATCAGTGATAATTGGAAAGAGAACCCTGAACTTGTAGAAAAGATGTTACCTCTTACTAGAGAGAAACTCATTACTCTAAGTTCTGATTGGCAAGAAATGAAAGAAATCATCAAAAAATAAAAGGTAAGTAAAAATGAAAAAACTATTCTCAATTCTTCTGTTAGCAACACTATTGTCAACTCCAATTCAAGCTGAAGGACTTTCAGATACTATTAGACCCTACGTGGAAAAATATCTCGGTGCCGAATTCGCTGTGAAGCTCTTTGGCGAAAAAGAAGAGAGCATTAAGCTTCCTGAAATTCCAAAAGTTAATAAGGATGCAAAGTCTATTCGCCCAGAACTTAAAGAAAAAACTAAGAATAAAATATCCAAAGAACAAATGGAGAAATCAAACCTAAATTTTGTCTTTGAAATTTATGAATCTACTAGAAAAATTAAACCCAATGATAACGACGTTGCGAAATGGATGAATGTCATGGAGCAAGGTGGAAGTCGAGAAGGTGTTTACAGAGCTCTTGTTCTAGATGGAACTTACGCTGGAATGGAAAATTATGATTCTCCCATGACCGACTCAGGAATTGCTTTTACTAAGTACTATGTGAATAATTTTTTAAATAAGAATTTAAAGAAAGATTCTATTGAGAAAACAAATTTCTTCACTTTAAAAAGAGTGCTTACTGAACAAACTCTTGAAGTCTTAGATGAGTTAGCTTTTAAAGATATTAATTTATTCTACGACTGGTATGCGGTTTTCTCTGCAGAAATTGCAAAGAAGTATCCAAACTACTTTAAGAATAAAATCAGAAAGAGCACTTCAAGAGAGCGACATAGAAAGTGGGGAAGTTTTGTTCCTACTCAGCATGTGAAATCTGAAGTGATTATTAAACTCCACAATCTCTTCAACGCTAATAATCAGTAATTAGTAGAAAGGATCTTCTACACCAGTTAAGGCCATAAAGAGTCTTTCTACTCCAAGAGCTATTCCACTAGCTCTTGGAATTCCTCGCTCCATAGTTTGATAAAACTCATTAGGTTCTGGTAACTCATAGGAATACAATTTACTTTTTAATTGGGCCTGTTCGCTGAATCTCTCTCTTTGAATTTTAAGATCTGTTAACTCATTAAAACAATTACAAAGCTCAATACCGTGACAATAAACTTCAAAGCGCTCACAAACTCGAGGATCATTTTCCTTAATAGTTGAGAGAGCGCTCAGTTGGTGGGGGAACTCGTAGAGTAGTAAGAAAGGATACTCACGAAGTTTTGGTTCAACTTTATTTAAGAAGAGTAGGAAGTAGTAATCATCCCAACTTAGCTTGTGATGTTCTCTCTCCGGTGGCAAGGGAACATCTTTGAAATTGGCCCTAATCATTTGTGCCAAGGAATCTTTATCTAAGAAATCTAAAATTTCTATATCTAAAACTTCTCTAAAAACTTCTGAAATGGTCATGCGCATGGGAGTAAAGTTTTTTAAACTCTCTTTAATTTGAAATCCATCTTCAACGAATCTCTTTGCGCAAAAACTAAAGAGCTCTTCCACATCATTCATGATCTTTGTATAAAATTCATTGGCCCTATACCATTCAAGCATAACGAATTGCGATCTATGGTGAGTGGACTTGGGTTCATCTCTAAAACAATAAGATAGGGTGAAGAATTTTTCTATTCCTTCTGCTAACAATTCTTTCATGTGAAATTCTGGCGATGTGTGGAGATACATTTCCAAGTTTGACTTATCTCTAGCTGAGCGAACTTGAAAGGGATGGATATGAGTTTCCATGCCAGGGTTTTCAACCATGGGGGGAGTTAAAACATCTAAAAACTGCTCTGCAGTGAAAAAGTCACGAATATATTGTTGGACCTTAAAGAGCATTGTTAATTTATTTAGACGAGTTATTTCATTCACTATTTTCTCACCGCACCACGAATTGATTTCTTTGTGTCTATGACATATCAATGTCCACATATTAAATACAAGAGGAATTTTAATGAATAGCATTATAAATATATTGCAAAGCCTGTATGACTCGGCTGGTTATTATACAAATGTTAATGAAGGTGACGTTTACGGCGTCTCTCTCGTTTTCCTCATTATTGCCCTAAGTTTCTATCAATTACTTGATAAAGGTGAAGTTAGAGAACAAGAGGTTACTAAGGTAGCTGAACCTACTGAACAAGTTGCTGAAAAAGTATCTCCTGAAGCTCCAGCCGTTGTTACTCCGGTTGTAGAGGTTGTTAAAAAACCTGAAGGACCTACTTGGAAAGAGCGCCTTAAGAAAGGCTTGTCTCGCTCCAGCTCTGAGGTTTGGGGAAAATTAGGACATATCTTCACGGGCAAAGGCCTTGATGATGACACGTTAGAAGAAGTTGAAGAGTTACTCTATGGGGCAGATATTGGTCCCACTATTGCCACTGAACTCATTGAATCATTGGAGAATGAAGCAAAGAAGGATGGCTTTGGTCAAAATGAATTTAAGAATTTTCTCAAAGGTTTTCTTCACCAGAAAATGGATGAAACTCAATCTCACGTAGATCCCGATCTCTATGAATTTAATGAGGCCAATAAAGGTAAGACTAAAGTTATTATGGTGGTTGGCGTAAATGGCGCTGGGAAAACCACTACAATTGGAAAACTCGCTACAAAACTTACGAATCAGGGTGCAAAAGTTGTCGTTGGTGCCTGTGATACTTTTAGAGCAGCAGCAGTTGATCAATTAGCTGTATGGTGTGAAAGGGCCGGAGCAGAAATGGTTCGTGCAAAAGAAGGGGCGAACCCTAGTGGCGTTGGTTATGATGCACTACAAGCTGCAATAAATACTAAGGCCGATTATTGTATTCTGGACACTGCTGGAAGATTACACACTAAAGGTAATTTGATGGACGAGCTAAAGAAGAGTCATGACGTCTTAAAGAAGTTGGATGACACGGCTCCCCATCAGAAATTGCTCGTTATCGACGCCATAACTGGTCAGAATGCCATTCGCCAGGCCGAAGAATTTAATAACACACTTGGTCTAACAGGATTAATTTTTACAAAATGCGACGGTTCATCAAAAGCTGGGGCAGCAATTGGAATAGTAGACAAGTTAAAAGTACCAATAGCGTACATAGGTGTTGGAGAACACGTGGAAGACTTAAATGTCTTCAAATTAGATGAATACCTAGATGCTCTTCTGGATCTTGACTAACGCGGTAGGGGTTTGACTGTAATCCTCGTAAAGGTTATTATTTAGAAGATGGAAAGAATGAGAGAAGAAAAAGAATTTAATGTATTAGGATATAGTATTAAGCTCACGGCTCAAGAGGATGAAACGCAAGTTTCTGCTGAAGAGACAGTGGGTTATGTGCAACAAATTGCTGAAGAAATAAGATTAAAATCACCTCAGTTGGAAGCCGGTCAAGTGGCCGTCTTAGCAGCTCTCAAAATTGCAAATGAGAGACTGACAATTGAACGTGATTTTGAACAAAACATAAGCAAACTGCATTCAACTGCTTGCGATGCCCTTCAATTTATTGAAGAAGTATCACCCTCTACAATCTAATTTTTTTCGACTCCCGCAACATGAGTGGTGAGCTTTGAAAAAGTCAGAGCTAAGAAAAAAGATGAAAGACATACTATCTAGTACAGATAGTGAGCACAAGAAATTGAGAGCAAAAGATTGCGCTACTCAATTATTTGATCTTTTTCACTCCGAGAAACTTCTTTCCGACAAATGTATTTTAGGAACTTTTGCACCCATGCAAGATGAGCTGGATCTTATGACCGGCATACTTGAGTGGAGAGATAATTTAGCATTTCCCAGCGTGAATAAAGCAGGGGAAATGGTTTTTAGAAAAGCAGCTTTTAAAAACTTAGTAGTATCTAAGTATTTTGGAGTTGAAATTTTAGGACCAGAACTAGATAGCGAAGAAGTGGTGCCAGATGTCCTTCTGATTCCAGGTTTAGCCTTTGGCAAACGTGGTGAAAGATTAGGAAGAGGTCGTGGTCATTACGATAAGTATTTAAAGAACTATAAAGGTATAACCATAGGTTTAGGTCTTGTTGAGCAAATCGTCGATGGTATCGAAATGGAAGAGCATGATTGCTTTTTAAATTGGATAGTCACAGACGAGGAAGTGATCAAGGTTTGAAATATAAAAGGAGTTAGAAATGAGTATGGAAGTAATTCTTGCATCCGTTCTATTTCTTATCGTAGGCGCAGGTGTAGGGTTTTTCGTAAGAAATTCTCAAGCGACGAAAGAAGTGAATGAAAGAAAAGCAAAAGGTGATGTAATCATCGACGACGCAAAAGAAAAGGCCAAAGATATAGCTTACAAAGCTAGAAAAGAAGCTAAAGAAATTGCTAGAGAAGAAAAGCAGACTCTTGATAAAGAAATTTCTCAAAGACAAAAAGAAATTAAAGATCAAGAAAAAGTAGTTTCTCAAAAAGAAGCAAAGCTTGAAACAAAGATTGAAGAAGCTAGCAAAGAAAAAGCAAGAATGGCCGATAAAGAAGCTGATCTTGAAAAATCTAAACGTGCTGCTGATGAAGAACGTGGCAGATTCAAAGCTAAACAAGAAGAGATTGTTGTTAAGCTAACTGAAGTAAGTAGACTTACTGAAGATCAGGCCAAAGAAGAGCTAATTGGTTTAATGGAAGAAGATGCGAAAGTAGATTTTTCTAAGAGACTTGTTCGTTTAGAAGAAGAAGCAAGAGAAACAGCAGAAGAAACTGCTAAGAAGATTGTAGGAATTGCGATTCAAAGATTTGCCGGTGAGCATGTTGCTGAAAAAACAATCTCAACAGTTGAGCTTCCTTCTGATGATGTTAAAGGTCGTTTAATTGGTAGAGAAGGACGTAACATTCGTGCCTTCGAACAAATCTGTGGTGTTGATTTAATTATTGATGATACTCCAGAAGTTGTTGTGATTTCATCTTTCAACGTTGTGAGAAGAGAAATTGCGAGACAGACAATTTTAAAACTTATTGCTGATGGAAGAATTCATCCAGCAAAAATTGAAGAATTTCATGACAAGTCTAAATCAGAGATGGAAAAACAACTTCTTTCTCTTGGTGAAAAAGCTCAAATGGAAATCGGTGTTCACGGTATTCACCCAGAGATTTTAAAATTGATTGGTGCTCTAAACTGGAGAACTTCATATACTCAAAACCAATACCAACATGCTATTGAGGCCGCATTTATTTGTGGAGCTATGGCCGCTGAAATGGGTATGAATGTTAAACAAGCAAGACGTGCTGGTTTATTACATGACATCGGTAAAGTTCTTGATGCTTCGGCTGAAGGTTCTCACGCTGTAACTGGTGCTGACTTTGCTAAGAAGTACGGAGAGGCCCCAGATATCGTTCATGCCATTAGAGCTCACCACGATGATGAAAAACCAGAATCTGTTCTGGCTCACATTGTTGCTGCTGGAGATGCACTTTCAGGTGCCCGTCCAGGTGCAAGAAAAGCCATGATGGAATCATATGTTTCACGTCTTACTGACATTGAAGATATCGTAAATACTTTCGAAGGTGTTTCTAAGTCTTACGCCATCTCTGGTGGTCGTGAAGTTAGAGTTATCGTTGAGAATAATTCTGTGAGTGATGAGCAAACAATTCTGCTCTCAAGAGATATCGCCAAGAAAATTGAAGAAGAAATGTCTTATCCTGGAACAATCAAAATTACGGTTGTTAGAGAGACAAAAGCTATTGGTGTAGCTAAGTAATCTAATTAAGTTACCAAATTATCATAGTTTAAGAGGCCCCAATTAATTTGGGGCCTTTTTTTTACTTAAAAACCTATGAGAAATCATGGAAGGTGTATTAAAATACTCTAATGAAGAGTCTTCCCAATTTAGTGGAAATTGAAATAAATAGTGCCTGCAATAGGAAGTGTTCCTATTGTCCAAACTCTATCTCTAAAAGAGTTGAAACAGGAGATATGGAAGAGAAGACTTTTATCCGTATTATGGATCAGTTGGGAGAGTATAATTACAGCGGTAAAATATCTTTTGAATTTTATAACGAACCTCTACTAAGTCGGAACTTTTTAAACTACACAAAAATTGCGAGAAAGAAGCTGCCTAACGCAATACTTGTTCTCTATTCAAACGGAACAAAGATTACGTCTAAAGAAAAATTCAAAGAAATTCAGGATGCTGGAATTGATTACTTCTATATAACAAAACATGAAAATGAAGAGGATTACAAATTTGATGAGGTTTATAAAACTCTAAGTCGAGATGACTCATCATTTATAGAGTATAGAAACTTTGATGAAATAGATCTCTATAATAGGGGAGGTTTATTAGAAGTTATAACTTCTAAAGAAGATACTTCTAATCTTCCTTGTTCAATACCAACAAATAATTTAACTATTACTCTAAAGGGAAATGTCGTTTCTTGTTTTGAAGATTATGAGCAAAACTTTGTTCTTGGAAATGTTAACGAAACTCACGTCATTGATATTTGGAATTCGTTAGAATACAAAGAATTTAGAAAAGATTTAAAAGACGGAAAACGACATCTCTACGAGAATTGTAAAGATTGCGACAGGATAGATAAGAATATGAAAAAAGAAATTAAAACCAACAATAAACACTTCTTAGGTGATGAGGAGCTTGCAGCTATCAAGCGAGTTTTTGAAAAAGGAAATACCTATCGCTATCAAATGGAAGAAAGTGAATGTGCAGCTTTCGAAAGAGAGTTTAGCGAAAAACTTGGTTTTGAAAAATCAATAATTATCACAAGTGGAACCAATGCTCTAGTTGCCGGGTTACTTGCCGTTGGAGTGGGTCCAAAAGATGAAGTCATTATCCCCTCATATACATATATTGCAACAGCGGCGGCAGTCTTAACTGTTGGAGCAATCCCTGTGGTTGTAAATATTAAAAGTGATATGACTATTTCACTAGAGGAAATAAGTAATGCCATCACGGATAGAACTAAGGCAATCATTCCTGTTCATATGGATGGAGTGCAATGTGATATTGAAGCCATCGTAGAACTTGCAGCAAAAAATAATCTCTCCGTAATCGAAGATGTCGCTCAGGCGATGGGTGGAAAATTCAATGGTAAGTATCTCGGAACCTTTGGTGACATAGGGTGTTTCTCATTAAATAGAGATAAAATTCTCTCTTGTGGTGAGGGTGGAATAGTAGCAACGACTAGAGCAGATCTAAGAGAAAAACTTCTGTGCATTACTGATCACGGTTATTCTTTTAATCCTCTACATAAGGATGAATTCTCAACGATAAAACCCTTTCTTGGACTCTCGATGCGAGTGTCTGATATTTCAGGGGCAATCATGAGAGTGCAATTAGAAAAGCTTTCAAAAATTCAAGAGGCTTACCGTGAAAGAAAAGAGATCTTTCTAAAAGAGTTAAGTCAGATTGGTGATAACTTTGAAATCATTGCCGCCAGGGATAGCGCCGGGGACTGTTGTACCTCAATTCATATAAATTGTAAGGCTCCAGACCGCGCGATGATTTTAAGCAAGAAATTATTGCAACATCAAATCTATTCAATTCCTGTCACGCTTAGAAATGCTCATTGTGTTTGGAAGTGGAAAGACATGTTAGGTGCTGGTGCTAGTAGTGATGATCGCCTCAATCCTTTTTTAAATACGGACAAGAAATATTCCTATAGTAAGGCCTTCTTCTTAGATTCCCTTGATATATTAATGAGTACTTTAAAAATTGATATAGACGTGACTAAGGATATTGATGAAGTGAGATCTATGGCCAGAAGTGTTGCTCTTCTTTGTGAAAAAACAGAATAGCCCCTCAAAGTAGAGAGGCCAGTAAGATTATTCTATTGAATCAATTTCTTCTTGAATTTCAGATACCGCTGACTTTTTAGAGATGAAACATGTTCTCTTTAAAGTGAGTAGAGCTTGTCTGTAGTTATTACTTGCAACATTTAAATTACCAGAACATACGGCCTGGTTTTCACCTGCCACTGTCGATGATTGTCCACTACAACTATTAACAGCAGATCCAAAAGCAGAAGTACAATTTGTGAATGACTTTGTTGCCACATCAAAACCAGTAGTAGATTTTAAGAGATTAGCACAGACAACACTTCTTCTTCCCTGTCCTCTTGATTCGTCAACAGCTGCTTGATAAGCACTTGCTCCTGAGTCGAAATAGTTCATTGCAAATTCGTATTCGGAAATACCTTTATTGAAGTCTTCTGTACAACTAGCATACGCGCCAAAAGACATAGTAATAGCACAAAGTGCGATGAACTTTTTCATTAATCCTCCATGATTTTTGAATAGATTTATTATAAAGTAGCTTCCCCTAAATTGAGAGGTAGCAAGAATTTCTCATCGTTTTAGTGTATTTAGTAAGTTAGAGTTAATTAAGGATAAAATTTATTGTATAGGTAATTGAGTAAATGAATTTAAATGAAGATAATCGCTATTTATTAAATAATCTTATTTCGTTATTTGTCCTGACTCTTTTACTTTGGGGAATTGATCTAAATTTCTCTACGCTAAATTTTATTATCCTAGGCTTTTGTTGGAACTTCGCTATTCATGCTCCAAGCCTTAGAAGTAAGTTAGATCATAGAAGATATAAGTTTTCTTTTTTAAGGCTTATTTATGGAGTGGATAATTTCCTCGCTTCTTTTTCTGAAAAATTCTTTCTACGAATCCTTCTAAGATCCATTCCTCCGATTATCATTTCTTTTCTCACTTATCTCATAAGTTATGAAGGATGGTTTGTTGCGAGTCTTTTTGGTTCTTTTTATTTTGAATTAGTTTTTAATGGGAAGAGATTTAAGCTTCTCTATGATAGAAGATCTTAGGTACGGGGGTACCTATCGTTAAATTAAGAGCTTATGTCTTAGTTGATTAGATTCCCATCGTTAATTTTAGTATTTATGAGCAAATTTGAAAGAATCATTTCGTAAATTAGTTTAAAGAAAATTTGATCCATCAGTTTGTTCATGATTGATCAACTCTTATTCAATATTTTAAAATTCCTCGTGATTATTAAGTAAATTCAAGAAAAGATATTCTCTAATTTATTGTTATCACGATAGGTACCCCCGTACCCTTAGAGGTTGGAGACCATTTCTTTAAAAGTGTCGAGAGAAGGTGTACGGAGTAATTTAGATTTAATGGCATCACCATCTTGAAAATCTTCATAGAGATAACGAGAAAAAGATTTAAATCGTTTTAAAATTCTCACTTCATCAGCACCTGCGAGTCTAAATTCTTTTTCAAGTTCAGAAAAATAAATTTGCAGATTCTTTCTTCTCTCTTCCAATAAGAAACCAGCGTCAAGTTTATCATGTAATCCTTGGTGCTCGTAATAGAGGGATGAGAGCCAAGGAGTTTTTAAAGCTCCTCTACCAAGCATGACTGAATCGCATCCACACTCATTGAATATTTTATCAATGTCAGATAAAGTCCAGATGTCTCCATTTCCAATGACAGGAATATTAACTGTCTCAACGGCTTTTTTTATATAGGCCCAGTCCGCCACACCTTTGTAGAGTTCATCTCTTGTTCTTGCGTGAACAATGATGGCATCGACTCCTTCATCTTCAAAGAGTTTGAGCGAATCGACAAATTTATCAGTATTTCTATAACCTGTTCTAATTTTAACGGTGAAGGACTTTGAAAAATTCTTTCTTATAATTTGAATAATTTCTCTAAGCTCATCCATTTCACTCAGTAGGTAAGCGCCACCTTTGTGAGCATTAACTTTTCTAGAGGGGCAGCCAAGATTGAGATCAAGATGTTGTATTTCTTCTATGTTCTCAATCTGCTTCACCATGGCCTCTGTTTGAGCGCGGTGGCTGGTGAGAATTTGAAAACCAGTTTTAGACATGAGGTTTTCATCTTTAATGACTTTTGTTCCCAAGTGATCGACAATTTTCTGAGTAGTAAACCCGCCAACGGTGGGAACTCTTAGAAAATCTGTGCAATTATAATCCCACTTCGGAAATACTCTATTTACGGCCAGACGATAGGACTCATCGGTCACACTTTCCATGGGGGCAAAGAGAATAGATCTTTCTTTAAAGGGTAAATTACGCATGGATGAGTTATAGACCAAGGGTGTCAAAATCTCAAGACTTGAGAGAACTTTTTATTTTTGCTAAAAGGGTTCAACACAAAAATTGGAAAATAAGTGATTATACCTGTCTCAATAATTATACTCGTTAAGGATGTGACTCCAGAGTCCTGTAAGTTTTGGATGCAGAAGCGTTCAGAATCAGGACCGCTAGATGGAATGCTTGAATTTCCTGGAGGCAAGATTGAGCCCGGTGAAACTCCTGCTGCTTGTGCTATTCGTGAGTTTGCTGAAGAGGCGGGAGTTAGATTAGCTCACGCCGAACAATTCAAGATGGTTAGTCACGAGTACCCAGATCGTTCAGTTTGTTTATATGTGCACTTTGCTCTAGGCGAACGTGCACAACCAAAGAATGGTGAGTGGTACGATTTTAATTTTTCTAGTGGTTCAGCTGGTTATAAGGGAAGACTTCCCGAAGTGAACTATGAAATAATTGATGATCTTATAAGTTATATAAAGAAGCATATCGACGCAGGTCTTTTGGAGAAAATATGGGTGCGGAAATCCTAAATATTGCAGAATTCTTTTTTCTAACTCTCGCTTTGGGAGTGGGGCTATTCACTTGGATTGCCAGCTCTAGTTTGACTGGTGCGGGATTTCAAAAACTTATCAATAGTGTTTGTCTTGGCTCTACAGTTATGGCCCTGATCATTCACTTAACTTATGGAACCTTCTCTGATCCTCTTTCAATAATTTACTATATTGCGGCCCTGAGTTTCCTTCTCATTCACCAATTCCACAAAGACGAGAAATCAATTTTCATGTGGGCGCTCTTTGCTACTCATAATTTAGCCCTTCTTTATTTACTATTAGATTTTCAAAATGGCTGGAGCACTCAGTTTCGTTTTGGACTGTCCTCTGCGCTTATGCTTGGGATTATTGTCTACGCTATGATTCTCGGTCACTACTATCTCGTTGTGCCGAAACTTAGTGAAAAACCCCTGAAAATATCTGTACTCTTTCTGTGGGCGATAATGGCCGTAAAGGTGGTTTGGTCGGGCATGGAAACTTATAATAATTGGGGATTTTTTAAGGAGTTTACCACCCTTGGTGGAGGCTACGCTTTTAATTGGCTATTGTTGACGATGCGTGTTGGCTGGGGCTATGTTGTCATCTTTGGAATGAGCATTTTTACTTGGAAACTAGTGAAAATGAGATCAACCCAAAGTGCCACAGGTGTTCTCTATGCCATGACAACTTTTGTCCTCGTAGGTGAGCTTGTGTCAGCGTACTTATATTTTAAATACGGATTATTAATATGATGGAAGTGACATTAACTTGTAGCGAATGCGGGTCGGGAATACATGTTCTACCTGCTGTGGAAGCTGCCATTGCCAAGTGCGATGTTTGTGCTCACGAAGCGCCAGTTAAATTCACTAATGATCACGTTGAGGGTGTTCTTAAAGATTGCCCTTGTTGTGAGAGAAAAGATTTCTATTCACAAAAAGACTTCAATAGAAAAATCGGAGTGACGCTATTTGTGATCGCTGCTATTTTATCAATTTGGACTTACGGTGTGTCTTTTATAGTTCTCTATGCATTGGACTTATTCCTCTTTAGAAAACTTTCACTAGTAGTTGTTTGCTACAAGTGCACCACCATTTTTAGAAACGTAGCCAATATTAAAGATATTTATGGCTACAATCATGAAATGAATGACAGAATCGTCTATTCTGACCATGATTTCGAAGGAATTCAGCTAGAACACTAGCTCTTAATGTGTTGAAATTACAGGGTAGATGGACAAAGGTTCCAATGCGATGTATTATATATAAAGACATTTAGTTTATTTAATTATAGAAGAGATGTCACTTTACTAACTTAACAAGGAAACAGGTCATAGAACCTCCGTCTTTCACCGGTCATATACTTGAGGCCACCCTTACAGAATCCATTGATCCATTACCTACAAGAACTTTAACGGGATGTACGTCGCTATGATCGAAACGTACGAAATCGTGTTATTGGTAACTTGTTTTATCCTCTCTGGTGTTTTTTCAGGTTCAGAAGCTGTTCTTATGTCTATTAATATAGATAGAGCGAAACAGATTATTGAAGAAGGTGGATCAAAAGGTAAAGCTCTCGACTTTATGATTGAGCGCCCCAATGAATTTTTAACAACAATCTTAGTTGGAAATAACGTCGTAAATATTTTCGCGTCATCACTTATGACAACTATTACGGCGAGAATATTTTCTTCAGACTCAATTGGTATTGCTGTCGGGTTAACAACTTTCATCATTCTCATTTTTGGTGAGATTATTCCAAAGACCTTTGCTAGAACTCACGCTGAGAAAATGTCAGTACCAACGATTCGTTTTCTGCAAATGTTCTATATTTGTCTCTTTCCAATTATTAAAGGAATCGTGTGGTTTATTAGGAGTTTTCTCGGAGAGAATGCAGAACTTACGGGCAGGCTTGTTACTAAGCTTGATATTGAGTACATGGTTCAAAAAGCAGAGAAAGAAAATACGATTGATTCAAAGCAAGTGGATCTTCTTCACTCAGTTTTAGATTTTCCTAAAATTAAAGTGAAAGATATTATGATCTCAAGACAAAAGATCAAATTCATAAAACTTGATGCTAGCTATAAGAGTGTTTTAAAGACTATTCAAGAAGATACTCACTCCAGATTTCCAGTATGTGATGGAGAGCTTGAAAATATGAAAGGCTTTCTTCACGTGAAAGAGCTTGTGTTCTTAGCGCAAGAAGAAAGAGAAAAATTTAATATTGAAAAGCATCTAAAGAAGCCTTTCTTTGTTTATGAGCATATGAAGATTCAAGCGGTTTTCGATCATATGAATAGAAAGAAAGTTCACTTGGCCCTTGTTAAGGATGAGAACGGATTGATCGTTGGTATTATTACTCTTGAAGATATTGTAGAAGAAATTTTTGGTGAAATTCAAGATGAGCACGATGAAGAAGAAGAGTCCATCAGCAAAGAGTACCAAGAAAGTGATCTTGAATCAGGTATCTATATTGAGGGAACATTATCTCTTCGAGACCTCTATAGTGAATTCAATATTAAGATTCCATTAAACGATAACTATTCTACAGTCTCCGGTTTCATTTTAGATATGCTTGGAAATAACTTTCCTGAAGAGGGGCAAATCATTGTCTGGGAAGGACTATCATTTGAACTTGTTAGAGTACAAGACTATGAAATTAGAGAGATTCGTATCCAAGATGTCGATGGAGAAAAACACTTTTATTCTAAGCGAGAAGCTACAACTGCACAGAGCGATGGAAACCCTGAGGGAAAACGTTCAAATCAAGTTTCATCTCAAAAAACCTATCCTGTCTAACTTATATTTTTTATCATTTAAGACTATAATTGGAGCTCAGTATTAATACTGAGCTTTTTTTTGGAGTTTAAAATGAGTGAAAAAATATATGATCTTGCCATCATTGGCGGAGGGTCTGCCGGAGTTATGGGAGCGCTGAGAGGTGTTCTTAATAATGATGAAACAATTCTCTTTCCAGGTTCAGGAAAAGATAAGAAGAGATCTAGGGCCATGTGGGTCACTAAAGTTGAAAATATGCCAGGTCATCTTGAGTATAAAAAGGGTATTGAAAATCCTAATAAGGAATCTCTTGATTGGCTTGCAACAGAATGTGACTTGAAAGAGAAGTTTCACTGGAAGAAAAATCGTGGCATTACTGCTCTTACAAAAGAGGGTGAACTCTTTACTCTTACAGACAATAAGGGCGATGTTTACCAGTCTCGTTATGTCATTATTTGTACTGGAGTTATGGATGTCCAAGCAAAAATTCAAGGAGAGATGGCTCCCTTTTTTCCCTACGCAAATAATCAATCCATAGACTATTGTCTAAGATGCGATGGTCATCATGTTTACAATCAGAGGACGGGTATCATTGGACACGGTAATGGAGCTGGTTGGGTCGCAGCGATGCTTCATGAGAGATATAATACACCGGCCATGAAAATTTTCACTAATGGTGAGAAGCCAGAGTTTGACGATGAAGTTAAAGGGCTTATTAAAAAATATGGTATTGAAGTTTTTGAAGGAGCTATTCTTTCGGTAGATGGTGACAAGAAAACCGGAGAACTTAGGGCCTTTGAAATTGAGGGAACAGGTCCTGTAGAGATTGATATCTCTTTTGTTTCACTTGGAATGATTGTCTACAATGAGCTCGCCAAGTCTCTCGGGGCTGAAGTTGATGCTCGTGGTTTTGTACTTACGAATGAAAAAGGTGAAACCAATATTGATAAACTCTATGTTGCTGGTGACCTAAGAGCGGGTATGAAGAAACAAATTTATACTGCCTGGGATACTAGTGTTGATAGTGCTGATGATGTTAATGCCAGAATTAGAAGAGTGAAAAGAAATTCATGAAAACCATTTTAGCTTTCTTTCTCTCTTTTTCTACTCTTGCTAACTTCTCTGGAAAGTGGAGTGGCGATGGAGTATTTGAAACAGACAGAAGAGATGGAGAGTGCAGGGAAGTCTTCTTACAACTTAAACAAACTGAGGACTTCTTCTATATTTTAGATGGTGGTTATATTTGTGGAGATATTCAAGCTTCGTATCCGCCAAGTCAGTTTATGATTTTGCAGGGAGAGTTATTCTACCAAGGTCATGTTGTAGGAAAGATTTCACAGAACGAGATAATTCTAACTTATCTTGAAGGTGTTTATAAACTGAAACTAAGAATAGTAGGTGAAGAAATTCACTTTAATGAAAGCTGGATTGAAGGGGATGACTTCCTTTTGATCAACTCTAAAATGGAAGCTCTTCCTTAGAAGAGCTTATTTTAAAATATGAATTTTCAAATCACCTTTCACTTTGGCGCGGCAAGAGAGTCTAATATTCTTCTCTTTGGTCCAGTCCTCTCCATGAGATTCGGTATAGGAACCTTTTAGGTGCTCAATAGTATCGTTTTCAATCACGCTGAGTTTGGATAGGTTTTCTACTCCTTCCACTACATTTATTCTGCAGCTTCCACAGGAGCCTGCAAAGCAACCACTTGGAAGTATTTCTCCACTGACTTCGAGGGCTTCCCAGAGGATCATTCCATCCTCAACCTGAAAGGTTAAACACTCTTCATTTATCGGTTCTCCACTCTCTGCAATTTTCACAAGTGACACGGTGTGCATACGAATTCCATCCTTTAGTGACTATAGTTTCGTCAATTTTTAAGTATATAGAACCTTCTCGGTTCAATTGAATTAAATGTTTAAAATCGTGGCAAGGAGCTAGGAAATGTTAAGCTTTGAAAGATTGTATAAAGATGGACATGAAGAAGTAATCTTCTTTAGTGATCCAAGTTGTAACCTAAAAGCAATAGTTGCAATCCATAACACAGTACTCGGACCTGCACTTGGTGGGACTAGAATGTGGCCATACGCTTCTGAAGAAGAAGCTATTAATGATGTTCTAAGACTTTCAAAAGGAATGACTTATAAGGCAGCAGTGTCAGGATTAAATCTTGGTGGTGGAAAGGCCGTAATTATTGGTGATCCAGATAAAGATAAATCAGAAGCACTTTTTAGATCATACGGTAGATTTCTAGAATCTTTAAATGGTCGTTATATTACAGCTGAAGATGTAAATATTGGTGTTCAAGATATTGAGCATGTATTTACTGAGACAAGTAATGTTTGTGGTGTTGCTAAGATTCATGGTGGTTCTGGTAACCCTTCTCCTTATACAGCGAAAGGTGTATTTAGAGGAATGGAAGCAGCTTGCAAACAAGTTTACGGAGATCGTTCTGTAAAAGGAAAAACAGTTGCCCTGCAAGGTGCTGGATCTGTTGGACGTTTTCTTGCTGAGTACTTAGATGAAGCCGGAGCAAAGATTGTTTTCTGTGACATTAATGAGAAAAATATAAAACTTCTAAAAGAAGTTGTTCCTTCTGCTGAACTCGTAGGCGTAAATGATATCTACGATGTTGAATGTGATATCTACGCACCATGTGCTTTAGGTGCGACTATCAATGACAGCACAATTGATAGAATCAAATGTAAAATTGTAGCAGGTGCTGCAAATAACCAATTGGCAGAAGATCGTCATGGAGAAATCTTAAGACAGAAAGGAATTCTCTATGCACCAGATTACCTCATCAATGCTGGTGGTCTGATGAATGTTTCAATTGAATTTGAGGGATGGTCTGATTCTAAATCTTCAAGAATGGTTGATACAATTTATGATACGACTTTAAGAGTTTTCGCAATTTCTGAAGAACAAAATATTCCAGTAAATAAGGCAACTGACGTACTGGCAGAAAGTAGGATTGAATCAATCAAGAATATCCAAGGTAAGTACCTAGGTAACCTTGGTCATAGATTTCCAGGTAGAAAAACTAGAAGCTAAATAAACGATATTTTAATTACTTAAGGGCCCTTTATTCTGAAGGGCCTTTTATTTCTAAAGCTAAAGATTTCAAGCACATATTCCGACAAGATTAATAAACATCCTAATATAAGGGGATTATGTGAATATTAGAAAATTATTTCTTCTCTCTCTCGTTGTGACATTGAGTACTCAGGCGTGGGAAGTTGATGACTTTAGTAATAGAAAAGAAATCCTAGGGATTTCTCCCGAAGATAAAGCTCAGAATCTATATAGACTCAATGATCAGTCAAATAGATATTTCTATTCGGCCATAAAAGAGTTTAATAGAAAGAGATCTTGTGTCGATGATATGAAAAAAAATCCACCTGAAATTTATTCACGAGTGAAGAGAGTTCTTGGCGGAGGAATGGTTGAAGGCGCATTAGAAGATTGGGTGCAAAATAGTAAGAAAATGGTTAAATCAAAGGGTGACCAAGCTTTGTATGGGACTCCATGGAGTATCGATCCAAGCTTTAATTTAAATGGTCACGTGGTGGGAATTGATAAACTTGGTCACTTTGCAGACCAAGGGTTCGAGCTTTTTGAAGCAGCCTACCTCAATGAAGGGGCTAATCTAGAAAAGGCCTTTGAACTTAGTAATACTTATGAAGATTATGTTTTTGGAATTAGTGCCTCAGGTGTTAAGTCCTACGCAGATATGGCCGCAGGATATAATGGCATGCAGTTTTATATGAATCTTCTTCACGGAGAGGGAAAGTATCTAACATGTAATAAGAGTACCGGTTCATACGAAATATTAAGAGACTTTGACTGGGCAGATTATGTTAACGATAGTTGGGATGAAGGAATCAATTGTTCCATGTATTATAGAGCAAAGTTCCCTTACGATAAGACGTCATATATTAGACAGGAAAAGGAGTTATTAGAGGGAGATTCTCTTCTTTCTTTTATGTCTGATAAAGCCTCTCTTTCTAGTGCAGGTGTACATTTTAAAAATAGAATGAAACAAAAAGGAATGTCTTGTCCTGCAAACTTTAATCAATGCAAGAAAATGGCAAAGATGGAGTGTTCGACAAGATTGATTTCTCCTGATTGCTTAATAAAGGCATCACCAGTGCTTGTTCGTTGTAAGGAAAAGAAGTTAGGTGATTTTGGTGTACCAAGCGCAAAGTCAGGATATAGTTATTCAAGATCAGATTCCTTTGGAACTGGTAGTTCAAATTCTTGGTCGAAGTAAGGGAGAAACTATGAAGAAAATACTATTACTTACATGTTTACTACTTTTCTCTTCTTCAATTTTTTCAAATGAAAAACATATGAATAAGAAAATAATAAGTAGAAAAGTTCAAAGCTTGCATCACTATAAAAAGGGTGTGAAAAACTTTGAAGCGCTTACAAAGTGTACTAATGATAAGAAAGATATAAAGAAATACAGAAAGTGTATATTCTCAAATCTCGCTGCAACAGTGAGCACGAGTAGAGCCGATAGAATTGCTAAGTGGCTATTGGAAGTGAAAGATTACAAGAAGGCCTTCGTCTGTAATGATGAAACCTTGGATAGTTTTCCTTTCACAGCAAAAGAAAAATTTCCTCTTGTTCTTTGTTTCAACTTTGTTAAAAGGGGAGAAACTAAGGTAGGCGTTATCTATTACGCAAAAGAAAGAGGGGAAGTTAGAATCAATGGGATTCAGGAATAGTTTATATTCCTATAACCGCCCGAAATAATGTAATAGCTTACTATAAAGGTCAACATCGTTAGGGAAATTAACGAAATGACCTTTGTTTAAGCATACAATCTTGCCCTGTTCGAATCGCTATTCAATCTTGATAGAATTGAGTGATGATTAGAGTAAAAAACCTAGGGTTAAAATCATATATTCTTCCATTGTTATTATTAGCGTTTAGCGCTAACTCTCTTGCTATTGATTTTGAAGATGCTGTCTTTCCTGAACTGGCCTCTTCTGCGAGAGCTCTTGCTATGGGGAATGCCTACATTGCTAAGGTTGATGATGTCGCGGCGGTTTATTACAATCCAGCCGGCCTTGGAACAGTTAGAAAAACTCACTTTCATATTAGTAACTTTCATTTTGAGCTCAATAAGGGCTGGCTTGATATAGCCACAAAGGGAAGTGTTGGAACTATGGCCTCTAACTTTATGGATGGCTTTGATCTCAATGGGCAAAGGAAATTACTCTTAAATAATAAGGGAACAATTTCTCATCAGAGGTTTAATTTTCTTCCAAACTTTACCACTAGGTATTTTAGTATTGGTTACTTACTCTCTAAGAGAACGAGATCAACAATTGGAAACGAGACTGATGCCAAGTTTGAATATGCTGATCGTAGAGACCATGGTCCCTATGTCGCTTTAAACCTTTCTCTCTTTGGGGGAGTTTTTAAGATGGGTGGCTCGGCGACTTATCTTAATCGAAAAGAATTACAAGGCGAGAGGGATGCAAATACTGAATTTGCCATTACCTCTAGTGATGAAAAAAAGGGCTCTGCAGTTATTGTCGTGGCCGGAACGAAACTCACACTTCCTATTACATTTCTTCCCACGTTTTCAGCCAAGATGAATAATGCTCTTCAACAGAAATTCTCTGTGGGCAGTACTGCTGGTGCACCAAACGACATTAAAAACTCTATCGATCTTGGCTTCTCACTCACGCCGCAAATTGGAAAAGTTGTGAGAATGCATTTAGAAATTAATTATAAAGATTTTGCAGGTAAGTACTCTGGAATTTCTACTAATAGAAAAATCACTCTCGGAATGGAGCTTGATTTCGCTAGAACCTTTTTCATCCGTGCCGGTTATGGTGATGGTTGGGGATCTGGGGGAATTGGAATTAAGTCACAAACCCTTGAATTTGATCTCACCACTTATGCGGTAGACACAACAACTAATGAGTTTCGCGGTAAAGAGGACAGAAGATTCGCTGTAAGTATCAGTTACGGTTTCTAATCTACATTAAATCAGATGTTTACAAGTTGCCCACGGTGTCATTTTAGACATTTGACCCTCACTTAGGTACTGTTCAATTGATTTTTTCAAATATAATGCCGCTTGGCGGAATTGGAGTTTTCTATGCTCGATAAGACTAAAGGACCAAAGAATATGAGTTCTAAAAATACTAAGAAATTAAGTGCCGAAGAAAAACTAAAACTGGCCAAGAAGTTCAAATTAAAAAAAGAAGATCTAATAGCAATGCTGAGAAACGTCTACGTTTCAAGAAAGCTAGATGATGCAGAAATAACAATGAAGAAGCAATCAAAGGCCTTCTTTCAAATTTCTGGAGCAGGGCACGAAGGTGTACTAACTGCTGCAGCCTTTGCCATGAAGCCAAAGTACGATTGGTTCATTCCTTACTATAGAGATAGAGCTCTTTGTACTGGTCTTGGAGTGACTCCATACGAGATTCTTTGTCAGGCCAACGGTAACGTTGGGGATACGGCATCTCACAGTAGACAAATGCCATCACATTGGGGAAATGTGAAATTAAATATTGTTTCAAAATCTTCATGTACAGGGACTCAGTTTCTTCAAGCTTGTGGAGTTGCTGAAGCTGGTGAGTATCTTACGAAACTCTCTTGCGATGGTGAGGATCTTGGTGACATCGCTTTTCATGATGACGAAGTTACTTATACTTCTTGTGGTGATGGAACAACTTCTCAAGGAGAGTTCTGGGAAGGGTTTACAACAGCTTGTGTAAATAAGTTACCAGTACTTTTCCATGTTGAAGATAATGGTTACGCCATTTCAACTCCAACTTTTGTACAAACTCCTGGTGGTTCAATCTCTAAGGCCTTGAAAGAATTTCCTGGTCTTAAAGTTTTTGAAGTTGATGGAAACTGTCCAATCGAATCTTACGGAGTTTTTGTTGAAGCTGTTAAGCATATAAGAAATAAAAAAGGTCCAGCGCTTGTTCACTCTCATGTAACAAGACCATACTCTCACTCTCTGTCTGATGATCAATCAATGTATAGAACGAAAGAAGAGTTAGCAGAAGAGAAAATTCTAGATGTTTTTAATTCTTATCCTAAGACTTTAATTGAAACTGGAATCATGACTCAAGAAGAAGTTGATGCCCTACTTAAAGAAGTATCTGTTGAAATTCGTGAAGCCATGGATAAAGCGATTGCTACGGAATGGCCTAAGCCAGAAGATGCTATGAAACATATCTTCTCTGAAGATGTTGATATCTCTTCAAGTCAATTCGACACTGAGCCAGAGTTTACTGGAAAAGATGATGTTCCAATGGCCGGTGCTATTAATAGTGTTTTAAAAAATGAATTCGTAAAAAATCCTCTGCTTAGAATGTTTGGAGAAGACGTTGCAGATTTCTCTCAGCTTGAGAAATTTGATAACCCAGACCTTAAAGGTAAGGGTGGAGTTTTCAAAGTAACTTCAGGAGTTCAAAGAGCTTCTAAAGAAGGACAGGTTTTCAACTCAGCATTAGCTGAAGCCAATGTTATTGGACGTGCCATTGGTATGTCTATGAGAGGGATTAAGCCAGTTGTAGAAATTCAATTCTTTGATTATATCTGGACTGCTTACATGCAACTTAAGAATGAAATGGCCACGACGAGATATCGTTCAGGTGGGGATTTCACTTCTCCTATGGTGATTAGAGTTCCTATTGGTGGCTACTTAAGAGGTGGATCAATTTATCACTCACAATGTGGAGAGTCTCTCTTTACTCATATTCCTGGAATTTGTGTTGCATTCCCATCGAATGCACAAGATGCTGCAGGACTTTTAAGAACGGCTATTCATGCTGATGATCCAGTTCTTTTCTTAGAGCATAAACATCTCTACTACCAAGGTTACAATAGAACTGCGGAGCCAGGTGAAGATTATATGATTCCATTTGGGAAAGCGCGTGTCGCTAGAGAAGGAACTGATGCAACAGTAGTTGCTTGGGGAGCTCTTGTTCAAAAATCAATTGATGCTGCAAAGAAACTTGAAGGTGAAGGATTTAGTGTTGAGGTTATTGACCTTAGAACGCTCGCTCCCTTTGATATGGAAGCAATTAAAACTTCTCTATCTAAAACGAATAGACTTCTTGTTGCTCACGAAGAAACTAAGACATCTGGATTTGCTGGTGAAATTGCAGCGAGAGTTAACGAAGAATGTTTCGAAGCTCTTGATGCTCCAATTTTAAGAGTTGCCGCTAAGGATTCTTATGTTCCTTATTGTCCAACTTCTGAAGATTATATTCTTCCTCAAGTTGATGACGTTTACCAAGAACTTAAAAAACTTTTAAATTACTAATTCATGAGGGCCCACTTTTGTGGGCCTTTTTTTTTGGAAATTTCTGTCTTGAAAAAAAATATCACTCTCATACTATTTTCACTTACAATTTCTCTTGTTATTTCTGAAGTCATTTTGAGATCTTTCAATTTGGTTCCAATGGTAGATCAGTCTAATGCTCATTTATTATTTGAAAACCATGGCGATACTTACAAGCTTAAAAAGAATTTCCAGCAAATAGAATTTGCTGGAAGCCTCATTAGTAGTAATCAATTTGGCTATAGAGATCAAACTATGAAGAGACAAAGTAGTCATAAGAGAAGAGTGGCTTTCATTGGAGATTCTTGGGGTTTTGGTTGGGGATTTGAAGAAGTAGAATCAATTCCAAAACGAGTCGCTAAGAAAATAAATGGAGAAGTTTTAAACTTTTCGATTCCAGGTTTTAATGTAAGAGACTATTCCAATACTATTGAAAAAGAGCTGCCTAAATTTGATATTGATGAAGTTGTGGTGCTGTTACATCTCAATGATATTTTAGAAATGAATATGGAGAGAAACTTCTCCTCTAAAGATATTCATGAAACAAAATTCTTAGTTTATGAACTTTTTCAAAGAAGTCTTCTCGCTCCACTAGCTGAATTCTTAAAACTGACAAATAAGTCATCAGTGAAAGTTTTTAATAGGGCCTATAGCAAAGAAAATAAAAAACTAGCGCTCTATACAACTTTTCTAAAAAAGATGATTGAGAGTTCTAAGAGAAATAAACAAGAAATTAAATTCTTTATTCTTCCCATTCCTTTTGCAAACTCTGATAACTATCCCTTGTTTCATATTCATCAGCAATTATTAGAGCTTCTAAATAAATTGGGGGCGCGCGCTTTTGATTTGTCCCCTGTATATAAAGGAAAGAGAAAGTCCGCAATGACTATCAACTCCTATGATCCTCATCCCAATTCTTTTGCCTCCAAACTCTTGGCAGAGGAAATCCTCAAAATAATCAAATAACTCACACCAGTGAGTACTTTCTGTGTAGCCGGTTTCCCTTCTAATTTCACATCTTTAGAAGAATGTCTGTCCTAACTCATTGATAATATGGCGCTAATACCTTTCTTATATATTTAAAACCTCAAAAAACTCACCTAGGAAGTAAAATATATTTACGGCAAAACTCAACAAAAACAGTCAAGTAAATCGCTAAATATGACGAAAAGGTAAGAGTGAGAAGAGAGAGAAAATTTGGAATATTGAGAAAGTTGATGGGCTTTTTATTGGCCCATGTACTGTGGTTTAATACTGCACTTCTCTATTGTCCCGAAGTCTCAGCAAGCACAATTGAAAAAGGGCAAGATAAGCTACTTGATACAGTTATAAATTCTACACAATACCTTTCGATGATGGCGGCCAGAGGTCGAGTTAAACCAAAAGATATAAAACAAATTCTAGGTAATGTTCAAAAATTAAAAAATCAGTACTTATTAAATGGTGAAGGAGAAAAGGCGAAGGCACTTGAGAAGAAGATTCTCACTCCACTGGCCAGGTTAGATAAGTTAAATGAAAAATTGTCAGGATGTCCAAAGTCTTTAAAGGGTTTACCTGAAAGAATTTCCAACGCACTACTAGCTTCTCCCTGCGCTCAGTATTCAGAAGAAGTTATGTTTGAGAAGTTAGAAGAAATGTCACTGCTACTTGGAAAAATTGAAAACTCCTTTGAGTCTCAAGATATCTCAAACTCCAATGATCTTTCAAAGTTGAAAGACCTGCTCTACCAAAAACAGAGAAAGTCTATTATCTCTTCTTACGCTGCTATTAAAACTCAATTTGTTTCACCTATGGGAGATCCTGCCAGTATTATCAAAGAAGTCTCTGGAAAGAATAGAGGGTCCTTAGATAAGGATCTATTAAAGCAGTTAGAAGGAATCCCAAAACATAAAAGAAGTAAGTTAGGGATTGCTGGAGAAAACTTCTTAGAGACGCATAAGAGCACTAATGAGCAATTAATAAATCTCGCAAAGAAGTCTAGTCGAAATTCTAAAATCCAATCCATTGCTAGTAGTTTCAATAGTAGCTTTGATGATTTAACAACGCCTTCAAATACTCTTGGAAAGCTAACGAGTGAAGAGAGAAGATTATTACAAAAGAATTCAGTAAATGGATTCTTACAAAGAGATCCTGCAAATGTTTTACTTCAAGGTCCGATGAGTGAAGAAGATAGATTGGTGTCTAGCTTTAGAAATCCCATTCTTATGAAACATAGACTGGCCGGAAGAATGAGTTGTACCAGTGGTCGAACCTGTAGCCGAGCAGAAGAAAATTTAAAAAGTCATTTTGAAGGTATTACTAAGTCGAAGGCAAAACAGAAAGTCGAAATCATCGCTGAGCGAACGAAAATGTTCTACAACCTAGTTGAAAAACATAATAGAGAAAATCCTGATTCTAAAATGGTTCTGGCCAAGAAGGGGTCCGGCAAAGAGGTACAAAGAATTACTCCTAATGATTATAAGAATAGTGCATTTTTTCTAAGGAAGGGAAGCTCCTCTGAACTTATTGCAAATAACTTAGGAGATATTTTCAACCTAGATCAACTGCCTAAAGACCGCTTCAGTTTTATGAATAAAATGATGAATGGTGGCAAGGTATTTGAAAATTCTTATGGAAAGAATAGAGAAGCTATTCTTGAACAAAGTAAAGTTGCCGCCGGACAACTAGATAAGGCCATGGAGAGAAAATTTTTAGATTATGTAAGAAGTCGCAAGAGCAGTGACATCGTCACTGTAGCAGATATGGAAAGCATGTTCGCATCGAGTTTAAAAGAAAATGTGAGAACTCCTGCTGGGATTAGTCTCTCTAAGCTAGGCTTGGAAGAGAGCTTTAAGAGTCACAAGAAACTACAAGTCGCTAGAGATCCACTGCTTGGAAATAGATTCATCATGGGACTTGGAACCAGTAGCAATAGGTTATTTAGTAGTGGTGACAAGAAAGGAATTGATAAGAAAAAAATGTGGCAAGGATTAGAAAATTTTCTAACACAAAGTAAAGAGTATATGAATAAAGTTGATGAGTGGTACGATGATAAATCTCCTGAAGAATTTATCACGGACACTCTCTACTATAATCCTGAGATCGCAGCACAAGTGATGACTGAACATCCTGAGTTGGCAGGACTTATTTGTAAGCTGACTAAGAATGCCATTGAAAAAAAGAAATTAGAAAATGCCAGTGATGAGGAAATGGATCGCTGGATGATGATTGGTTCCATTATCGCTGGCGTTGCGCTTGTTATTGCTACGGGGGGATTTGCTTTAGCCGGAGCTGCTGTACTTGGCGTATTGGTGACATCGGGAGTAGGACTAGTCGCAGGAGGAATCAGTGCAGGCTATCACTATTCTCGCCATAGAGAATTACAAGACGAATATGAAACAACTCTTAGTTCTTATGTAACAGGACTTTCGTCAAATGATCCGGAAGAAGCGGAAAAAATTAAAAAATTACTAGATGGATCTGAAGAAAAATTCAAACAGGCCCTTTGGGACGGTGGGTTTGCCGCCCTTGATGGAGTCTTCTTCTTAAAAGGTTTACGTGCTCTAAATTCTGTAAGTAAGTTAAAAGCCGCGGCTAGTGGTTCAAAACAAGTCATGCAAGAAGCAGTAGCTAAGGGAAAAGAAATCTCTGCTATAGAGGGAATCGCAGATGCTGGAAACGATGTCGAAGATATTATCCGTTTAGCGAGAGTGGCCAAGAAAAATGGAGCTAGTGCTAAAGATATTGTAAAGGCGATAGATGAGGGAGCCAGGTTACCTAAGAAAGAACTTATGAAAATACTCTCAGAATCTTTAGAGGGTAAAGATATTATAAAAGCTTCTAAAGCAGCAGGATTTACTAGTGAGCAAACACTTGAAGCTCTCATGCTTTCAAAAACTAGCTTTGATAAGAAAATGAAAATTGCAAAGAAACTCATTAAAAGCTCGAAAGGTAAATTGAAAATGCCAAAGACCAGTGATGTTGAATTGCTCACCAGAATACAACTAGCAGCTAAGGGACAAAGTGCCTTTGGTGATATTAGTAAAATTCCTCTGCACATTGCTTCCAAACTTTCTAATGAAGAGCGAACAGCTATTGTGGCAGAACAGATGCGAAGAAATGGAAACACCGTAAAGGATTTAGATAAGCTTAGTAAAGGAGTGGTCGCTGCCCACGAAATGTCAGTTATAAATATATCTGGAAAAGTGAGAACCGCAAAAGAGGCCAATATTGATGTCGCCACCAGAGAGTGGGCAATTAGAAATGGTATTCTGGGAGATGTAGATAATTTTAGAGATCTCTCAAAAGATTTAAAAAATAAGAGAGAGATACTTAAAAGTGAAATAGTTCTTTCTGCTAAAAGTGGTGCAACTAAAGCTCAAATTCAAGCAAAGTTTGGAGCTCAGTCAAAGGCGTTAGGGCAGTATGAACAAAGAATTAATAGTGCTGCCAAGAAATGGGGAATTGATCCAAGTTCCGGGAAGAAGATCTCTAAAGCCGCGGAAGTCACAAGTGAATTTATCTTCTACGATAAGCACTATAGTAAAATCACAGCTCTCGGAGATGAACTATCTTCTTTTCATAGAATGGCGCAAGTTGACCCTCCTCCTGTAGAGTTTTTAAAAATCATGAAGAAGTATATGAGTGAAGTTGAATCACACTTAAAGCTAAATGGAGTTAACTATAGTAAGAATGCTAAGGGTGAAATAATTATTGCAAAGGGATCTAGGGCTTCTGTAATAGGAAAGTTGGCTGATGATCTTCCCAATGGGGCACAGCTGGTTATTTCTCCACAAGACTTACTTAGAAATAAGGCGCGAGGAGTTTTTCAACCGGGACCTCCTCAGAGAATAGTTCTTTCAAATTCTAGTATTACAAATCTAGTAATTGATGGAACAACTAATCATGAATTGGGTCACTTGCTCTTAACTAACGCGAGTAACGCTGGAGATCTTTCTCATCCTTTCGCAGCAGGATCTATGAAAGCTGTAGGCAGTAAGAGAATTAGCTCTCATGGTTTTGGTAGTTATGGAAAATTTCAATCCTTGCAAGAAGTGGAAACATTTAATCGTGGAATAACTAAAGATATCTCAATTATAAATAAACTTGATAAGCTTATTGAGACAACTACAGATACTAAGCAATTGAAGCGTTATAAGGCGCAGAGAGCAGGTATTGTAGATGAGCTTAGAGGACAAATACAAATTGCTGAAGATGTGGCAAATCAAACTCACAGTTGGTTTAAGAATTTAGATGAACTTGTGAGTTCCGGAGAAGTTGCTGTAACCGCGATTAATAAACCTGGCGGAACCTTTGCAAAAGTAGAACACCTTGGTGTCGTACTTGAGATTCCCGTGGGACCAAAAGGTTTATCTAGTGCTGAATTCAATACAGCTTTAATTGAAAAGATTAAGAACATCGATGCTGCCACTGTTGATCGGCTTGATTACTTTGAATCCCTCGCCCATGCAAAGACCAAGAGTAACTTCTTACAAGAAATCAATAAAGTTGGAACACCAAGAGATTATACTAAAGCAGTAAATCCTAAAGATGAGATCTCTCGAATATTTAAACGGACTGAGGTTGCTCTTAGTGAGCGCGAGCGTCTGGTTGAAGCAAGAGATGTGGAGAAGTTATCTGATCTTATTAGCGATGTGGCCAGTAAGAGTCCAGGCGACCCAAGTATTTCAGACAACATGTTAAAGCTAAAAGAGTTACAACTGCATAGAGCACTTATTGATGGGGATATTGCTAAGGCCAAAACAAGTCTAAACAATATTAAGACGCAAATGAATTCGGGAGTTATTAATCCTGAACTCTCAAAACGTTTAAGCTCTATGGAGAAGTTAGTGACCAGTGGTGAGAAATCACAAATTCTAACTCTACAAAAAAGTGCTAAGGGAGAATTGGGAGCAGTAGATAATGCCATAGAAGCTTACCAATCAAAACTTGATACCTTTGTGAACTCAGATGGTAAAAATCCAGATGTACTAAGACAATTAATAAAGGAGAGATCAAGTATTTCCAGTATTGATGAACTTACTAAGACTAAGCATTTTCTAAAGCAATCCAGAGAGCTCGCTAGACAAGGTGAAGGTGTTGGTGGAGAGATTTTTAGAAACGCAACTGAGTTAGAAGTGAGCGCATCAAAAATTGAATTAGCGACAAAAATAAATAATATGAAATTAGGTGAGGGACTGGTTGATGTGCAAGTTAAAGGAACTCAAGGTCTTGCTAAGAGTGCTATCCTCGTTCCAAACAATGAGGCTGGAGAAGTTGTTTACTATATGTACACTAGTAGTGGAGCAAAAATTGGTGATGTTAAAATGACTGCGAAGCAAGTTGAGCAGGCCATTGAGAGTTACCACCACAATGATATGTCCGGTAGACTTATTATCGATAAATCAACTCTCTCTGGGAAAGATGTCTCAAAGTTAAAATAATTCTTTGCATCTTATAAGATGTCCATTTCTTAAAATCAATCTCTTGCACTTTCTCTTGGAGTTCTTTGCGACTTCATAACTACGATGAACCTTCCAATTCATTTTATCTATAGTGACATGATTTTCTTTTTTTCTGAGTCTCTTCTTTGGAAGATTGTAAACCGTTTCAGAACTTATGAGCACCGCGATCACTAAGAGAAGTACTTTTCTCTTAAAAATAAAAACGATTAAGAGCAAGAGACCAAAGAAGTCTAAACTTAAAAAGGGACAGAAATTACTCACTGTAGAAAAGCTATTTGTAAGTAACTCGATGATATAAACAAAGGGATAAGATAGGTCTATTTCAAGAATTGAACTGGGCCAATAGGTGACAAATATCAAAGGGAAGAGAAGTGAGAAAATAGCAGTTGTAAAAAAACCGAGAACAAATCCAATGATATTTACTTTTGAAATGGTGAGAAATGAAATGAGAAGATTTGCACAGAGAAAGTTGATCATTCTCGATTCAAACTTCTTCGCACTTAGCAGTGAGCCCAGAAAGAGAAAGCTAAAAGTAAAACTCATAGGACTCTTGTCAAAAGTTCCAAAGAGGTAATCGATGAGAAATGTTCCTAGAAAAATCTGGTAGATATCTATTTTCAGCTTAAGAGATTTCGTAAACATACCATAAACTCTGAGTAGAGAAATTCTCTTTAAAGAGTAGAATTTATTTAAGAAGAAAGGCAGAGTACATAGAAGCACTTCTAGAAACTTCTTTGTTTTATACCTCTTTCTTTTTTTGAGCCAGGCAAAGAGGGGAATGAAGAACATGTAGAAGGAGCTGAAGTGAATTCCGCTAGGAGTGAAGAGATGTACTAGGTGAAGCCTATTAAAGGTCTCTTTTAACTTCTTAGTTAAGCTCTTCTTGTCTCCAATCACAAAGGCCCTTGTGAGGGCAAATTGATTTCTTGTTTGCAACTTCTTCATAACTTTTAAGTGAGATTTAATGATAGGTGAGATGCGTGTGGGTCTAAAAGCTGGAGTCTTATTTGAATAAATCATAAAGAGAATAATGGTCACTAAATATATAAAGGGGAGTCGGAGTCGTTCCATGGGCCCTAGAGTGCAATTCTTCCACTTAATAGCAATTGTAGGTTATTGAAATTACGAATGACTTTTCAGGGGAGATCAATTTTTTAAGTGCAGATAGTCATTAGTCTTAACTTATTGTTTATAAAGCGATATGAAGAGCTTACTAACATTAGAGGAATAATGATGAAGAACACTCTTTTTACTAAGGCCATTGCAGTAGATATGGCCCACTTTTTCAGTGAAGATGATTTACATAGAAATCACTCTTATATAAGCGCCTTACCAGTTGATACTGTTAAGTGTTCTTTGAAAATTAAAGATGATCTCACTTTGGCGGGACTACCTTACTTTGTAGAGACCTTTAATTTCTTAGGTGCTGAATTAGATTATGAAGCCTTTTCTGAATTTGAAGGAAAGACTTTTTCTAAGCAAGATAACTTTGTCATCAATTTCGATCTTCCTTTTGCTCTTGCTTTAACGGGAGAGAGAATCGCACTTAATCTCTTACAAAGATCTTCTTCAATAGCTACTTTTGCTAAGAAGTTCTCAGATCTTGCAACTCCTAAGGGAATTAAAATTTTAGATACAAGAAAAACTACTCCAGGACTTAGAGGTCTTGAAAAATATGCCACAAGATTAGGTGGTTGTTTTAACCATCGCATGGGTCAGAGTGATGTGTGGATGGTTAAAGATAATCATAAATCTTTCTTTGGCGGCGTAAAAGAAGCAGTCGATTTCTTTAGAAATATGAATGGCTTCTATACTCCTATAGAAGTTGAGATTCACGACCTTGCTGAATTACAAATGGCCTTTGATCTTGGAATCAAACACCTCATGCTCGATAACTTTTCACCTGAGCAAATTAGGGAAGCTGTTAAAGTAAAACCTGCGGGCGTGACTTATGAGGCTTCTGGGGGAATCAAATTGGAAACAATTGAGAGTTACTTGATTGAGGGACTTGATGCCATAAGCATTGGATCTATCACTTACGGAGCTCCTAGTGTTGATCTGTCTTTAAAATATGAGAGAGCTTAAATATGTCGGTTTATCAATTTGATGTCTTAATTATTGGTTGTGGAATTTCAGGGTTAACGACCGCTGCGAAACTTGCTGAGTCTGGTATGAAAATTGGTATTCTTACTCGTGAAGAAGACCCAAATATATCGAATACTTATTTTGCTCAAGGTGGAATCATTTACTCTGAGTCTAGTGATGATGAACTTGTAAGTGATATTAATAAGGCATCTGCTAATACGGCAAACTTACAGGCCGCTGAAATATTGCGGGATCGTTCTGGAAATATATTAGAAGAAATTTTAATTAAAAATGCTAAATCTAACTTTGCTAAAGATGAAAATGGCAAACTTCTCTTTACTCGGGAAGCAGCTCACTCTCTTGATAGAATTCTTTATCAAGGAGATTATACTGGAAAAGAAATTCAAACTTCTTTATTAAATTATTTAAAGGATAAGAATAGATTTCCCAATGTTCAAATCTTAACGAAACATACGGCCATTGATTTAATTACTCCCATTCATCACGGCATAAAAATTCAACAACGTTACGAAGACAACCTTGTTGTTGGAGCTTACGCTTTAAACCAAGAGACTAAGGAAGTTGTAAAAATTCTTTCTAAGTTCACAGTACTAGCTACTGGGGGAATTGGCGGTCTCTATCTTCACCATTCTAATTCTGAAGGTGCTAGAGGTGATGGTCATGCAATGGCGAAGAGGGCGGGAGCGAATCTTACAAATATGGAATTTGTTCAATTTCACCCAACGACATTCTTCGATAGTTCATCTCACCGTAGATTTCTCATTTCTGAAGCTGTGAGAGGAGAGGGCGGGCGTCTTATAAATTCCAATGGTGTGGCTTTCATGGAAAAGTATCACCCGGATAAAGAGCTTGCTCCTAGAGATATTGTTTCTAGAGCGATTGCTGACGAAATTATTGAAACTCGTCACGACTGTGTTTACTTAGATATCTCTCATAAAGATTGTGAATGGTTAAAGACTAGATTCCCTACTATTTATCAACACTGTAAAGATAAACATGTGGATATAACAGCTGATCCCATTCCTGTCGTTCCCGCTGCTCACTACACTTGTGGTGGAGTGAAAACAAATATTAAAGGTCAGACAAATTTGAAAGGTCTTTACGCTGTTGGTGAAGTCGCTTGTACTGGTTTACACGGGGCAAATCGCTTAGCTTCAACTTCTCTTTTAGAAGGACTCACTTGGGGATATATTGCTGCCGAAGATATTGCTAAGAAAATAGATCATGCTATTAGCTACGATCCTCTTAAAATACAAAACTGGAAATCTGGAAATCTGGAAGCTGACAATGCTCTCATTGCTCAGGACTGGTTAACTCTAAAACACACAATGTGGAATTACGTAGGACTCACAAGATCGTATCACCTTTTAAAAAGGGCCGATGCCATGTTTAGTGAACTCTACAATGAGATACAACACTTTTATAGAAATGCTGAGTTGAAAGACAGTCTAATAGGTCTTAGAAATGCAGTAGAAGTTGGATACATGGTTCTCAACTCTTCTAGAAGAAATCCTGAATCAGTAGGTTGCTTCTACCTTAAAAGTTAATAAAGGTATTCGCTAAATAAAAAAGCGAATACCCTGAATCTTTACGCTGCTATGGCGACTGAAAAAGGATAGTAAATTAAGTCAACATACTTAGTGACTACCTCTTCCACAATATCTTGAAAATCTTCCTCCGCTAAACCATCAATCTTTGCTGCTTTCCAGATATCTAATAAATGACTATTAAATTCTCCAGCAAAAAATTCTCCGGTGTGGATACATTCTGAATAGGTGAATTCGACTTCGTCTCTATAACGGTCAAACATCCTATCTTCTAAAACTTGCTTACTCAAAGCATCAGCCTCCGTTTACGTGCCATGAGTATATTTTAATGTGAATTCATTTATAAATAGAAAAAAATGAGTTTTTCGATTATTTTCAGTTAGTTATAGTTTTATTAAGGTATCCCCTTTGCGAGAGCAGTAACTAAAAAATATCACAAGTTATCAGTAACTTAGCTACGGGAACGCCTTTATTCCAAGTCATTTTCTAAGGTTGAGAGATGATTATTAAGAATCAGTTCCGGTGCTAGATTGTGCTTATAGTGGTGAACAATTCCCTGTGCAGTATCGGCTATTAAAAAAGAGAGTATAAGTGAGGCTATTAGTTCTTTCATTCTAAGACTCCATAATTCCAACCTTTAGAAGATGTGCTCTGGCACCCGGAGGTGCCAGATCAGTAGGTAGGATTTTGAGTTGTCTAGGGGGCCAATCCGTAGGCCCTGTCTAGATTAGGGTAAGTTGCCTCTATCAAGTTAGATATGTCTTAAGCGAATATATCCTTGAGGCAAAGTGATCTATATTCCACGCTAATTTTTATTAAGCTGCTTGTTTCCCAAATAAGAAGTTCTCTAAAAGGTCCGTAAACGTTTCAGTGTGCAACTTCACTACTTGAGCTTCGGCTTCCTCTGCCGCTAATGCCTGATCCCATGTGAGATCGTTATTGCTCATACATGAGCTGAAGGTATTCTCTTCTTTAGAGGCGTAGTGCATAGTCACTGCATCTAAGCGAGAGAAGTTAAATTCTGACTTTCTAATTGGTGAAAAATCCCAATTGCAATTCTCAAACTCTGTCCCTGTGAAATTGCAGTGTGAGATGCTTGTAAATTTAAATTCGCAATTGCTAAACTTGCAATTCACAAATTTGCAATTTTCCATTTTTGACCCGTAAAAAACACAGAACTCAAAGGTGACATTCTTAAAGGTAGTGAGAGAGAAGAGAGAACCTGAAATACTCAACCCATTGAAATTCTTAGCATCTAAAGTCATATTTTCAATAACTTCGTACTGAGCATCTGCTTGGGACTCATTCAAAAAAGGATTAAAGAATTGAGTAAGAGTTTTCATGTCGGTCACCCCTGAGTCTGTGTTGGTTGCAACGTTATTGCGCTGCGCAATTAAATCTTAACTTACTTGACCAATTGCGTCAAGAGCTAAAATTGCATTAAGGAATTTTTTTGCAATTCCGATAATGATTACAAGGACAAAGAAGTCCAAAATTAATTGCAAATAACGAATTATCAATAACTTGGAGGGCGTAATGGCCAGTTTCAACAAAGACAAAATTGCAGATTACCTTGGGGTAGTTCGTAAGTACATGCAAGTACGTGGCTCTCTGTCACAGAAGGAACTTGCAGTAGTCACAGGAATTGGTGTTTCTACTATGAGTAGATTCCTCGCCCAAAAGACAACAGACATAAACCCTCAGTTGGTAGCGAAAATAACCGCTAAACTCAATATCCCACTTCATGAAATGATTGATTTTGTCGAAGAGGAGTATGCGGACCACTTTATAAGACTAGTTAAGTTTTATAAGGAAGAAGCAGGTGAGAGCACTATTGAACAAGACCCTCTCGGGGGACCAGGAGAGAGTGCTGCTGCAACATCTAATGCTGGACCAGTTACAACGCCGCCAAGTGGAACAGGCTTTGAAGACAATTTTGCTGATGCCCTAGGTGGTGGAACAGCAAGAGAGAATGTTACAGCAAAAATAAAAGTAGGTGGAAAGACTCAGAGAATTCCCTTTGAAGCAGGGAATAAGAAAGAGCTTACTATCAAAGAAAAGTTAGAACAATTGTCGCCGAGGCAAAGGGCCTATATGAGTGACTTTTTAAATTTGGATATGGAAGGAAAAGATTTGATTGTGGACTTAGGTAACGATCTCTTTAGATTCTTTCGCCAAAAGGGAATGATTGTTTGAGAAAAATTTTATTTCTCTATTTTCTAATTTCAGTTTCAGCACTTGCTGTGCCGGATGAAGTTCATTTCTTCTTTGTTTCTCCAAAGAGAACTTCTCTCTATGAAGGATTTAATCTCTTCCCAATTTTAAGTGGAAGTTATCTTGCCGCTAATGAAACTGAATGTGTCCCTATGGGAGACGGCTGTTTTCATCCTCAATTGGGTTTTGTAGAAGGTGATGCTGGCGCAGGAAAAAAAGATCAAATCTTAAAACCACTTAAGACAATTAACTCTAGCGAAGTGGATCTTGTTAAATGTGACAAAGGAAATTACTTCGATATTTTCTGTGGTAAGGCCACCGGTGGACCATCTAGGAGAACCGGAGTTGAGGTCTGGATTGATACCAGCTCAAGTATGAGAAATATTGATTACAACTCGGATCCACAGTTTTGCGAAAGAAGAACTATCGTTAAAAAAGTTAGAGATGCTTGCGGAGAAAAGATAAATTTTCAAATCTTTGATACTGCGAAAAAGGAACTTGGAGTCGCTTCAGGTTCTTGTCAGAATTATGGACTCAATAATCAAAAGAAAATGATTAAATGGATTAAAGACTCCAATGCGAAAGTCGTGTATTTGATCACAGATATCGATGAATATTCCATAGAACTTCGAGATTTCCTTGTTTCTATTTCAGCTCAAATCTATGGGGGCGACTTTGGGGCCTATTCCATGAAAGATCTACAGCAATTTATGGATGGCGCAGTGAGTAAATATTGCAAATAGTCATTTCATTTAGTAAAAGTTGTTTATGCTTACAACTCTACTATCTTGGTCAAAAGAACAACATTCACACTTACCTTGGAGAACAGACAGATCTCTCTATGTGACACTTGTTTCTGAGATCATGTTACAACAAACAACTGTTTCCACAGTTGTAAATCATATCGATAGATTCTTAAAAATATATCCAGATATTAAAACTCTCGCTGCTAGTAATGAAGATGACGTTTGTATCGCCTGGAAAGGTTTGGGTTATTACAGAAGAGCTCGCAATCTTTTAAATGCCGCTAAGGAAATTCAAGAAAAATTCGCTGGAATCATTCCGGTAGATGTTGAAACTCTAAAAACGATTAAAGGAATTGGTGATTACACAGCTAATGCCATTGTTGGAATTGGTGCCAACAAAAAGGCCCTCGCAGTTGATGCGAATTTAGAACGAGTGATCGCGAGACTCTATGCTTTAGAAACTGTAAAAGGTCCAAAGCTGCAAAAAGAAATTTACCAAGCATTCTTTGCTAAAGAAGTTCTTCCAGAAATTAAAAATGGAAATGCTAGAGTCATTAATGAAGCACTTATGGATTTAGGGCGAGTCATCTGTCAGGCAAGAAAGGCGGACTGTGTGATCTGTCCCATAAAAAAAGACTGCCAGTCTTTTGAGAAGTCCCTAGTGCATAAAATTCCAAATGTAGAAAAGAAGAAAGTTGAAAAGTTTGATTTAGATCTACTAAGAGTTGTAGTTGAGCAACGAGGACGCGTGCTAGGTTACGTAAAGTCTGAAAAGCAGTGGCTACGCGGTCAAGTCGAAATTCCAACTTTTGTGATTGCAACAGAAGATAAGAAACTTATTCAATATCCAGCTCTAAAGAAGAAAATAAGCAAGGCTAAGAAAGATGCCCTCATTAATTTTAAGACGAGCATCACTAAGTATAAAATTAAAAATTACATATTAAAACTATCAAAAGAAGAATTTGAAAACATGGGATACGACTTATCTCAATACAAGTTCTATTTAAAAAATAGTGAGAAGAGCAATTTCTCCACTTCAAGCATAAAAGTCTTTGAACGTTTATAACTAGGAAAGAAGAATGAAAATCGTATTGGTCTTTTTAATCTCTATGTGTGCCTACTCTGCAGGTTTAAAAGTTGAAACTTTTAACGCTGGTCTTGCCCACACTTATGTTCCTTTTGCTAAAGAAAGACTTCCTTATATTATTAAAGATCTCAAAGAAAAACAGAGTGATGTTATTTGCTTACAAGAAATTTGGGAAAAGAAAGATAGAAAGGAAATTGTAAAATCTCTTAAAGATATTTACCCATACGCTCACTTTACAAAAATTAAACAAGTAAGATCAAAGAAGAGTCCAACTTGTAAGAGAAAGAATCTCTTTGGCGAAGGGAAATTTGTTAGTTGTATTTTAGATAAGTGCAAAGGCAAAGAAGGCGATGAACACACAGCTTGTATTTTAAATACTTGTGGAGAATCCATGGAGCGACTTAAAGATGAGAACCGTGAATGTGCCGCTGGCCTTATCGCTCAAGTTGGGAAGTCTACCATTTCAGCTCTTTTTCAAGTCTTTAATCCATTTCGTGGGTCTAGTCTCTTTGCCTATGGTGGCGGGAACGGACTGCTTGTTCTTTCAAAGAAGAAAATTGTTAAAAAAGAGATGATTGATTTTACTGATATTTCGAATCTCAATAAGAGAGCTGCTCTTTTAGTTACTCTTGAAACTGGTGAAACTGTTGCTTGTACACATCTTACGGCAAACCTAGCAGACTCTGTTTCCTACACGGGAAAATTCTCTTCTTGGAAAGAAGAAAATAGTAAACAAATTGAAGTTCTTTTAAATACTCTTTCTGAAAAATCCTCTAAGGTCGTTCTTACTGGTGATTTTAACTGTGCCTTTTCTACCGAAAACTTAGAAGGAGACTGGGAAGATAATTGTCAAAAGATTTTAGATTCTGGTTATGAAAATAGAATGGTTAGTGAAGCATCTGTTTGTACTTTCTGTTCAAGCAATGCGCTAAATCCTGCTAATACAAAAGATATTATGATTGATCATATCTTTGTAAAGAATGCTCAGACATTAGATCCTAGAAGAACTAGAGATGTTAAATTTTCACATGAGTCTAGAGAGATGAATCTTTCTGATCACTTTGGAATTAGCGCGACCATCGAATAAAAAAACCGAGATGGGAATTAAGCCGGATCTTGTCGAGAACTGTCATTCGTCTAGGCCATGGATTGCTCCATGGCTCGAGCGTCTTACCCGTCTGCACGAGCTAGCTACCCTTAACACAGACCTATTTAGACTTGCACCACGTAGAGTTTACCTGTTTTCACTACAGCAGGTATCAAATGAATGATTCGAAGCAAGGTCGGCCAAAGCTACCCCTTACATTCTCAAACCCCTGTACATCCTTTCTGTTGCACTTGTCCTCACCTCACGGTGGACGGGCGTTACCCGCTACATCGCTATGTGGAGTCCGGACTTTCCTCCCGTGAAGTAAACTTCACCGGCGACAGCCTTTCCCATCTCGGAACTGATTTTATGCAATAAGTTAGAAGCATAGTCAAACTATTAAGAGGAGTTCAATAAAAGCTTTGTAAAATTGATAGGTTGAGTGATGTATAAGAATTTAAAAATTAGAAAAGCTTAAGGCACTATGGTAGAACTCTTGTATTAATGCACACAGACTATATAAGGGATATTTGTGAAAATCTTATTACTTACAACGATATTTTTTTTAAACCTATCAATGACTCAGGCTGCTCTGTCAGAACTGTCAAAAGAGTATCTTAATTCAAGCTTCGATAACGAGGATCAAAGATTAGGTCTTAAAATTAACCAACTCACAAAAAATCAAGTTCTTGAATCTAAGGCCTGGGCCTTAAGTGCAGCAACTTTAAATACAGATTCAAAATTAAAAAGTAGTTCAACTTTTCTTTCAACTCAAACTCAAACGAATTCTCATTCTTTGGAGCTTTCAAAATCTTTTTTCACAGGTACAGAATTTACTTTTTCAAATACTTATTCAACTTATGATAACGATCTATTTCCTTCAACAAATAACAAGGGGTTTACCCAATCTCTTTCATTGACTCAAGATCTATGGAAGAACTTCCTAGGTCGTAATGATGATCTAGATAGAGTTGTAGCTGAAAAAACTTACAACTATCAAGATCAATCAACTCGTTTTCAAATAGAAACAAATCTTTTTAACTTTGTGACTGATTATATAAATGTAAAAGTTGCCAGAGCGATTGTAGATCTTCAAGAGCTGGCAGTTAAGAGAGCACAGAAGAGATTAAACCTCATCAAGAGAAGAGTGAAAGATGGTCTAAGTGAAAGAGTCGATCTCTATAGTGCAAGAACTCAAGAGCTGGCTTCGATTGAAAAATTAAAGTCTGACACGATTACTTTTGACACGAGTGTGGAGTCTCTTTCTAAGAAACTTCATAGAAAAGTACAAAATACAGAAGTTCTCTCTTATAAACTTGGGTCAAGCAGTGAGCTGGAACTAGTGGCCGGTAAGATTGAAGAGAATAATGGTTTCATTCAAACTAAAAAACAAATTGAATATTTAAAAGATGTTTTAACTCAAAAAGAGAATGGCCTCTACCCGACACTGGCCTTTAGTGGAACTTACGCCACTAACGAATATAAGCAAAGTGGAAGTCCTATTAGTGGTGGAACACTTGGAAACTCAAATAATCAAGTTTCTCTAGGTTTAAGTCTCACTTGGAATATTGGATCTTACTCGGAAAAGCTACAAAGAGAATCAAGTTCAATTTCTCTCAATAGAGCCAAAATGGAATCTAGGCAGAGTCTACTTTCACTAAAAGAAGAGGAAGATGCTCTTGGGAAGAGATTAAGAGAAGTTGATGTCTTAATAGAATCGGCTTTAGAAAGACTTGATTTGGCGAATAAAACCCTACAAGAGTATAATCGTTTGTACTCTCGAGGTAGAGCAACTCTTGATCAGGTCATTAGAGCTGAGGAAGATCTCATCTCAACTCAAGTTTCCTATGTTCGTTATTTATTTAGGAGAGATTCTTATACGAGTAAGCTGGCATATTTACACGGAAAATTAAACGAAGCAGTTTTTAAATAAGGTTTAATAAATGATCAAATCCTTAATTGAATGGTTTATAAATAGATCTCTCATTGTTAATCTTATTACCGTAATCATTTTCGTTGTCGGTAGTTTTTCTTTATACACAATTCAAAAAGAAATGTTTCCGAAAGTTGAATTTGACATCATTACCATTAATACGGTCTATCCAGGTACAACATCTGAAGATGTTGAGAAGCTTGTGACCATTTCTATTGAGCGTGAACTTCGCGGCATCGAGGGAATTAAAAACTTAACTGCCCTGTCCCTAGAAGGAATGTCTCTCATTTATCTAGAAGTAGATCCTGATTCAAAATTGGATGATGTCTTAGATGATGTAAATAGATCTATCAATTCAATTTCAGATCTTCCAAATGAAGCAGAAAAACCCATTGTTAAAAGTAGGGCCAACAATAGTCGCGGGATAATTAAAATTGCTTTAACAAATGGTACCTATAATGAACTAAAAGAAGTCTCAAAAAAATTACGAGACTATCTTGAAAGAAAAGAATCGAGAATTTCCTTTGTAAACCTCAATGGATACCGAGTTGATGATATACGTATTTATCTAGATCTTGATAAAATGAATAGGGATGAAGTTACGATTGGTGATGTGAAAAAATCCATCACAAATAGGAACCTAAATCTCTCTGCAGGAAAAATTGAAGCCGAGAGCGGTGATATTCTCGTTCGAACTGTTGCTGAATTTCTCACCGTCTCTGATATTGAGAATGTGATCATCCGTTCAAATGATTCAGGAAATGCCGTAAGGCTTAGAGATGTGGCAAGAGTTGTGAGAGGACCAGAAGTGGGTTCTGTACTGCAAAGATCACAGGGAAAAGAAGCCATTTTTCTACAAGTCTCTATAAAGCGAACCGCTGATATTATTGAATCTACTGATTCTTTAAAGTCATTAGTGACTAAGTTCTTTAAAGAGAAGAGTAGATACTCACACATTACTTATTCTTATACTGATGATTTATCTTTCTATGTAAAAAGAAGATTAAATGTTCTTAAGGGGAATGGCCTTCTGGGAATGGGGTTAGTCTTTATCTGCCTCTTACTCTTTTTGAATTTCTCAACTTCAGTCATTACTTCTTTAGGTGCACCACTTGCCTTCATGGTTTCATTTATACTGATGCAAATCTTTGGCGTTTCTCTAAATCTAATTTCAATGTTTGGACTTATCTTGGTTCTAGGAATGTTAGTGGATGATTCCATTATCGTTTCAGAACACTTCTATCAAAAAATAGAAGAGGGAATGGACCCCAAGCAAGCAGCCTATGAAGCGGCGATTGAAACGATTCAACCGGTAACTGCTACTATCCTCACTACCATTGTAGCCTTTGGAGCACTCTTTTTCATGGGTGGGATCATGGGAAAATTTCTGTGGCCAGTGCCAGCAGTTGTTATTATCTGTTTAATGGCCTCTCTCTTTGAGTGTTTCTTCATTCTTCCTTCTCACCTCGCTGACTTTGCAAAACTTTCTAAGAAACATAAGGTTTCTGATAAGAGATGGTATGACCCTATTTTAAAAATCTATGAGAGAGTTCTTAGTGTCTTACTGAAAACAGGTTTGAGATCACTACTTGTTATGTTCGGATTTCTCGCTACTCTAATCTTTTTTGGATTTGTAGCTAAAGGAATGAAATTTGAATTATTTCCTGGCGATGATGTAAGAACAGTTTTTCTACAGATTAAAGGTGATGTGGGAACTCCTCTTCGCGTTACCGATAAGGCCATGGTGAAGATTGAAAATATTGCTATGGATAATATGGAACATGAAGTTGAGTATACTCAGGTGAAAACTCAGGTTGGTCAATTGATTGGGCAACATGGAGTAAAAGTAGGTTCTCATTATGGATCGTTAGTTGTTTATTTGACTGACCCTACGCTAAGAGAGCGCTCAACTGATGAAATCATTAATGACTTAGTTAAGAGAGTTAAAAAAGAAGTCACTAATTTTGATGTCTCCGTAAAGAAAGTTGAAGGTGGACCACCAAAAGGAAAGCCTGTTGAAATTGAATTTATGGCAGATTCCATTGAAATATTAAAAGAAGTTTCTCGTAAGGCTGAAGCTATTCTCAAAGTTCAACCAGGGGTAACAACAACTGAAATTGATTTTGAATCCGGTAAGAAACAATTAGTGGCCAAGGTTGATGATGAACAGGCAAGTCGTCTTGGATTAACAGTACTTGAAGTGGCCGCTAAATTGAGAAGTGTACTAGCGGGGGATTCTATTTCAGAAATTCGTGAGTCAGATGAAGATATTGAAATTAAACTTTTACTTGATGATAAGTGGCGAACTGATTTAAAGAGTTTAGATCTCATCTATCTAACTAACAACCAAGGGAGACGAATTCCTCTCTCAAGAGTTGTGAGTTTTGAAAGAGAACCGGGTGCATTCGTTATAAGAAGACTTAATAGAAAGAGAGTTTTCTCAGTGTCGGGAATCCTGGATAAGTCGGTAAGCACTCCTCTTAAAATCTCAAAAGATATGAGACCAAAAATTGAAAAAATTCTAGAGGACTATCCCTCTGTCGAATTTGCCTTTGGGGGAGAGAATAAAGATACACAAGAATCTATGAGAGGATTATTAAAGTCCTTTGGTATTGCCATGATTTGTATCTTCTTTATTCTCGTTGTTATGTTCCAGAGTTTTGCTCAACCTGCGATCATCATGTTTGCTATTCCCCTGGGGATGATTGGTGTGGTCATGGCCTTTAAAGTTAAGGGATTGGCGTTAAGTTTCATGGCGATGTTAGGGGTTGTTGGGCTTGTAGGAGTTGTTGTTAATGACTCTATTGTACTTGTGAACTTTATTAATATTAAAGTTGATAAAATGAAAGATAAGACAGAGGCGATAATCGCAGCGTGTATTGCGCGCTTTAGACCCGTCATACTAACGACCTTTACTACAGTTGCAGGTCTCTTACCCGTCGCAGAGGCCACTGGAGGAGATCCCTTTATTAAGCCTATGGCAATCAGTTTTGCTTATGGATTATTATTTGCAACTTTCGTGACTTTGATTTTTGTCCCATGTACTTATAGGGTTTATTTCTCCCTCTACACAAAAACAAAATCTTTTTTTAATGATAAAAATGACAACGATTGTGAGAGGACTTCATTAGATGAAGTCAAAGTAGATTAAAAAGCGTTAATAGTTGCGGGAACTAAAATTCTTCCGCAATTAGAACATAGCTCTAGTGATCTTCCATTCTCAACTTCTGTTACTTGAGAACTAGGTGCTTCAAATTTACATCTAGAGCAATTCTTTCCCTGTAAGAAAGCTACCACTTGATGATCTTTGACCGTTTTCTTCACTGAGAGAAAAAGAGACCTTTGATTCGTTTCTAGGGATTCTAAGAGAAGTTTAGCTCTTGATTGGTAATTTTCGATTTGTTGATTTTCTTTTTTTACTTCTGAATCTACTTCTAGAGTAAGTTCCTTTAATGATTCTAAAGACCCTTCTATGAAACTGGTACAATCTGTAATTTCTTGCTCAAGTCCTTCAATCGTTTCCATATTTTCTAAGACATTTTCTTGAAGTGAATCGATGAGAGGAGTCAGTACTGAAACCTCTTTTTCAAGGGCCTTGATTTGATTATCATTTGTCACCATGGTGAGATGACCATTCGCCTTCTCTAGATCTTTTTCTTTTTTAAAGAGAGTCTTTTCATGTGCCAGATTTTCATCGTGCAAAGTAGACTTCTTTTGGATGAGTTCATTTTTTGAATTCTCTCTGAGTGTTCTATGCTTATTAACTAGATCTAAGCGAGAGTTTTGAGATTCAATATTGGCCCTATGAGTAGTAATACTCTTTATATGACCTTGTAATTCAATAAGTATTTTGTAATGTTCCATAATTTATCAAGCATTTATATATATTTGGTTATCAATGTACTTTAAAATTTGCTTGATAGGGATTAGTCTGTCAAATTTTACGGCAATTTTTGTTTTAATTTGTCCGTTGCTTTCATGAGTATTTTTCAAATAGACAATTCTTCCTGTGATCTTTTGACTCAGAGAATATCCATTTATAGTAGAGAACTGGATAAGATCACCCCACTTATATTCAAAAGCAATATCATTGTACGTAGTATATGAGAGTCCATTCTCGCTAATATCAATGAGGATTCCTTCAAAGAAGAGATGTTTCCTCTGGTAATTGATAACAGAGTCATTTTTGAAAATGACAGGAAGGGATAGATTTTCAAAGTTATATCTATTACAAGATCTTGTATTCAATAAATACATGAGATCTGGAATGTTCGCTACAATAAGATTCTTGTGATTTAGCTTCTTTATCTCACATTGAAAGACGACACTATCAAATTCATTCTTAGCAAAGATAGGAATATCTGGATCGAAGTTAAATTGATTGAGCTTATTCTTGGGTCTAATAGCAAGATCATTTGAATAATCATTTATATTCTTAATCAATGAAAGGCTGCGGTGGGTCGAGTCTCCAATTGTCTGACACAATTCAAGATGATTGCCGTGTTCGCTGATACTTTGCAGAACTTCAGTGATCTCATTAAGTGATTCAAGTGCCCTTCGTTTACCCATCTTTGACTCCCACCTAGAGTTAGATTCTTAAGAACATTTTTCCACAAATACGCAAGCTTCTGGCATAATATGAGGGTGAATCAAAAATCAGGTAGTTGGGCAAAAAAGTGGCAACTATTCTTGCTAGAGAGTAAAAAATGCGTGGCAATAAATTCGGTAAGCTATTTTCATTTGTATCATTTGGGGAGTCCCACGGAAATGCACTAGGAACTGTTTTAGATGGTGTGCCCGCAGGTCTAGAAGTTGATCTTGAAGAACTACAAAGGCAACTAGACCGAAGAGCACCTGGAAGAGTGGCCGGTACAACAAATCGAAAAGAGGGTGATCAAGCTGAGGTTTTATCTGGAGTTTTTGAAGGTAAAACTCTTGGAACACCCATTGCCATCATTGTTAAAAATACAAATCAAAGAAGTGAAGATTACAATAAATTAAAAACTGAATATCGTCCTGGTCATGCAGATGAGACGACTATGAATAAGTATGGTTTTCGTGATCACCGAGGTGGTGGTCGTTCAAGTGGAAGAGAAACTCTGGCAAGAGTAATCGCTGGATACTTTGCTGGTCTGTTAATCCCTAAGATTAAAGTTACGGCCTATATTGCTAAGATGGGTCCATTTGAATCAAGTGTAGATGATTTGAAAAACTCAAATGACTTAGCTCCCTATAATTTTCCTCTAACTGAAAAAAATACTGAAATAAAGAAGTATCTCTTGCAGTTAAAAGCTAGTGGAGAATCAGTGGGCGGAAGAATTTCTATTTTAGTAGAAGGTTGTCCCACAGGGTTAGGTGAGCCGGCTTTTGATAAATTAAAAGCTGATTTTGCTAAGTCCTTACTTTCTATTGGAGCCTGTGTTTCATTTTCTTTTGGACTAGGTGAAGAGATGGCCAATTTAAAAGGAAGTGAAGTTTCAAGCAACAGAGGAAACTTTGGTGGAATTGAAGGTGGAATATCTAATGGAGATGATATCTTCATGACAACAACTTTTAAGCCAACTTCAACAATTGGAGAAAAGGCCACAGCGGGAAGACATGATCCTTGTATCTTACCAAGGGCGGTTCCTGTAGTTGAAGCGATGATTAAATGTGTAATCGCAGATCACTTGCTTCGTCAAAGAGCATACGGTGACGGAGCTCTTAATGAATAGTAATATTGAATACTGTGAAATCAGTGACATCGTTAAAAAGATAAAGTCTATAGACTCAGAGCTAATTCTCATTGTGGCAGATTTAAATGTTTGGAGTGAGTACTCTCGAGCTCTGCCTTTATTGAATATAGAAGGTAAGAAGGTTCTTTTTTGGAAAGCTCCCGACGGTGAGAAGGTTAAAGATTTTACTAACCTTGCTTCTGCCTTAGAGTTCTTTATTTCAAAAGGAATCCATAGGAATGCTCATTTGATTTCTATTGGAGGAGGGGCGACTAGTGATTTCGCTGGTCTTGTGGCCTCAATGCTTCTTAGAGGAATTGAATGGTCGGTCATTCCTACCACATTACTTTCAATGGTTGATGCTGGTGTTGGTGGTAAAGTTGCTATTAATTCTGCCCATGGAAAGAATTTAATTGGAGCTTTTCATCATCCAAGTAATATCTGGATCTGCCCTGAATTCTTAGAAACACTTCCAGCTCATGAATATCTCAGTGGTATGGGCGAGATGATTAAATACGGTTTCTTGTCTAAAGTAATTAGCGATAAAATTCTCGCTAAGAAACCTTTAAATGAAATTATTAAAGATTGCGTAGAATATAAGAAAGAAATAGTTTCAAGTGATTTTAAAGAACAGGGATTGAGAAAAGTTTTAAATTTTGGTCATACTATTGGACACGCCATTGAGAAGATCTATGGACTTAGCCATGGTGTCTCTGTTATTTGGGGAATACTACTTGTAACTAAAGTCTTTCAAAAAAATAAAATGCAAGATCATTTAAGAGCTCTTTCATCTGCTCTTGAAATAACTGTGGGTAATTCTCCGTGGTTGAATAAATCATTTCTTCTTGAAGATGTGATGATCTATATAAAAAAGGATAAGAAAGTTTCTTCTTTTGAAGATATAGATCTCGTTTTAGTAGAAGAAATTGGAAAACCAATTGTTAAGAAATTTAAATTTGATGAACTTAATACAAAACTAAATGCGGCAGCTGATGAACTTAAAACAATCTCAATTGATAGTTAAGCCTCGTGACTATAATGGAACTCTAGATGTTCCCTCTTCTAAGTCCGCAGCAAATAGAATTCTTATCTTGGCCTGTACGGTAGACGAACCCGTAGTTGTCTCAAATATTCCTCTGTCACATGATGTGGAAAATCTCATAAATTGTTTAAGAAAAGTAGGACTCAATATAGAGCGAGAAGGGAATAGTCTTACTGTGACTAACTCATTTCCAAAGTGTGAAAGAAAGCTCAGCTCTCCTCTTGTATTAGAAACAGGAGATGGTGGTACAACAACTCGTTTTCTCATTCCTTTTCTAGCGCTTGGTCAAGAGACCTATATTGTTGAGCCCGAAGGTCGAATGAAAGAGAGACCCATCGAAGATCTTGCTGTTACTCTTAAGAATTTAGGTGTTGCTGTTTCATTGGGTGAGAAAGGTTGGATGAGTATTCAAGGGCCCTTTGGTGAAATTCCAAAGAGTCTTGTAGTAAATGCTGAGAAAACTACTCAGCATATAACGGCCTTAAGTCTCGCTCTTAGAAAGAGTGATATTGAACCTGAAAATATGAAGTACTCTACTAGCTACTGGGAAATGACTAAGGACTTGATTAATAAGTTCAACGGAGGTCAGCGCGAGTTTGTTGTGCCGGTGGATTTTAGCTCCATGTCATATCCTCTAGCACTTGGTGCTGTACTTGGAAGCGTGCATGTTAAAAATTGCTTAGAAGTGGACAACTTTCAAGCTGATGCAATTTTAATTGAAGTGCTAAAACAAATGAACCATCAGGTGTCGCTTGCTAGCGATGGACTGCGAGTTAAAAGAACTGAATCTCCAGAGACCATTGATTTTGATTGCGCAAATTGTCCCGACCTTGTTCCGACTCTTGCCTTCCTTTGTTCAAAAATAGAGGGAGACTCAAAATTAAAAAATATTGATGTATTGAAATATAAAGAGAGTGATAGGTTAAAAGAAATTATTCACCTTCTTGATTTATATAAAATCAAAAACTCTTATGATGAAAGTGCTGATGTTCTAACAATTACTGGTCAGAGAGCTGCACAATTAGAGAGCTTTGAACTTACTCCTCCCATCGATCATAGAATTGTTATGATTTCTTATCTCTTCTTAAGAGCTAATGGTGGGGGAAGTCTAACTAATGGCCACTGTGTTTCTAAATCCTTTGGCAATTTCTTTGAGGTTATTGATTGTGATTCTTAGTGAACTAAAAAATAAGCATCTATCTTTAGATGATGCCATCTATAAGAGAAAGTCTTTTAAAGAAAAATCGATAACTGTTGGATTATGCCACGGTACTTTTGATTTTATTCACTTAGGTCACCTGAGACATTTTCAAGAGGCCAAGAGTAATGTTGATATTCTCTTTTGTTCCATCACTCCTGATGAATTTGTCATTAAAGGTGATGGAAGACCTTTTTATAAACAAATTGAGAGAATTGAATACTTAGCATCTCTATTGTATATCGATTATTGTTTTATCAATAATTCTCCCCACGCTATTGCAATGTTAAAGAAGTTTCAACCTGATATCTACTTTAAGGGTAATGACTATATTGAACACGCTAAGGATCCTACGGGAAATATAGGTGCAGAAGTAGAGTCAGTGGAATCATCAGGTGGTATTATTCACTACACCAATGATATCCAACTCAGTTCAACAGATATTATAAATAATTACTTAAAGGATAAATAATGAAAGCACTCGTTACTGGTGGTGCCGGATTTATCGGAAGTCATCTTATTGATCTTCTCTTAGAAGAAAAGTTTGAAGTGATTTGCTTTGATAACTTAGACGACGGGAATCTTGAAAATCTATCTCATGCCTTAAAGAGTAACTCTTTTACTTTTATTGAAGATGATATTTTAAACTTTGATCGCTTGTCTGAGGCCTCTGTTGGTTGTGATGTGATTTTTCATTTGGCAGGAAAAGCAGATATTGTTCCTTCTGTGGAAAATCCAAAAAAATATTTTGATGTGAATGTTACTGGAACAGTGAATGTTCTCGAAGCGGCAAGATTTAATTCTATTAAGAGAGTTGTCTATGCGGCGTCTTCAAGCTGTTATGGAATAGCTACAAATTTTCCAACGAGTGAAACTGATGCTCTTTCGCCAGAATATCCCTACGCGCAAACCAAGCTAATGGGTGAAGAGGCGCTTCTTCACTGGGGAAAAATATATAATATTGAAGTAAATTCTTTAAGACTCTTTAATGTCTATGGTCCAAGATCTAGAACAAACGGAACTTATGGTGCGGTTTTTGGTGTTTTCTTAGCACAGAAATTGGCCAATAAACCTTTTACTGTAGTGGGTGACGGAGAGCAAGTTAGAGATTTTGTCTTTGTTACTGATGTAGCGAAGGCCTTTCTCAGTGCTGCAACTTCTAAGTGCTTTCAAGAGATATTTAATGTGGCCACGGGGAAACCTCAGAGCGTAAATACATTAATTTCTCTCTTAGATGGACATGGAGTAGAGTTTATTCCCAAGAGACCAGGTGAACCTGATCGTACTCACGGAGATAGTTCCAAAATTGCAAATAAACTCAATTGGCACGCTGAAGTGTCCTTTGCTGATGGAGTTGCAGAAATTTTAAAGAATATTGATTATTGGAAGAAAGCTAAGGTTTGGTCCACTTCTGAAATTGTAGATGAGACTAAGTCGTGGTTTAAATTTCTAGGAACAGATTGTGAAGAATAGAAAAGTTCTCGTCACCGGTGGCGCAGGTTATGTGGGTGTAGAGCTTGTAAAAAAACTCTACAGCGAAGGTTATAGCGTCGTCGTCTTTGATCTGTTTTGGTTTATTGGTACTGATGTTTTTGATGCCATGTCTGATCGTGTGACTTGTTATAAAGAAGATATTAGAGATCTTGATAAACTTCAAAAAGCCACACTAGGCTGTACTGATTTTATTCACTTGGCCTGTATCTCAAATGATCCTTCCTATGATTTAAATCCAAAACTTTCTAAATCTATTAATTATGATTGTTTCGAAGATATAGTGAAAATTGCCAAAAAGAGCGGCGTTAGTCGTTTTATCTATGCTTCATCTTCCAGCGTCTACGGTGTTAAAGAAGAAAGTCATGTGACTGAAGATCTAGCATTAGATCCTTTAACGGATTACTCAAAATATAAGGCGCTCTGTGAAGAGATTCTAATGAGATATAATAGTGAAGAATTTACTACCGTTGCAGTTAGACCTGCCACAGTATGTGGATATTCTGAAAGGTTAAGACTCGATGTTGTCGTAAATATACTGACTAACTTCGCAGTGAATAAGGATCTTGTTAAGGTCTTTGGTGGAAGCCAAAAGAGACCAAATATTCATATTGATGATATGGTGAGATGTTATCTCTCATTGTTAGAAGTTGATACTAGAAAAATTTCTGGAGAAGTTTTCAATGTGGGTGGAGAAAACCATACCGTATTGGAACTTGCTAATATGATAGCTACAGAAGCTGATGTAGAAAAAGTTATTGTGGAACACTCTGATGATATCCGCTCTTATCATATCTCTTCAAAGAGAATTGAAGAGAAGTTGGGATTTGTGGCCAAGAAGAGTATTCGTGAAGCTGTAGCTGATCTTATTTTAAAATTTAAAGAGGGAGTTATTCCCAACTCATTTGAAGACGATAAGTACTTCAATGTTAAATACCTAAGTGAAAAAGAAATAGATGAAAATTGCCATTGATTTTGACAATACCATTGTTGATTATAGTGAGCTTTTTCATAAAGCTTGCCTCCTCGAAAATGTAACTATCGATAAATCCCTTTCTAAAAATGAAATTAAAATATTTCTTAAAAACTCCAATGAATACGAGTGGCCTAAAAAATGGATTGAAGTTCAAGGACGTTGTTACGGTGAATTGATCCTAGAGTCTGGAGAGGAAGGAGATTTTTTAAAAGTCTTTAACTACTTCAAGTCTCAGGGCTTTGAAGTGGAAATCATTAGCCATAAGTCTAAAAAGAGTCTTTGTGGGCGTTTTAACTTGAGAGAGAGTGCCCTTAAGAAAATTAAACAAATTGGTCTCTCTGAAGACTCTATTCAATTCTTTGATAGCTTCAGTGATAAATGTGATTATCTTAATCGCGGTAAATTTGATGTAGTCATCGATGACCTTGAAGAAATCTTAGCAGAGAGTAAAACTATAAATTTTAAGATTCTCTTTGCTCACTATTCAAAAGACCACTTTGCCCTAGGTTCATGGGAGATGATCTTCGATCTCTTTAACTTCTTTAAGAAGTTTAATTTCTTTCCAACATCTATGACTGGCCTTGGAAAGAGTTCATATATTTTAGAAAACCAAGATCAAAGGTACTTCTTTAAGACTTTTATAAATAAGCAGCGATCTCTTAGAGAAAGGGTATCTCTTTCTCTTGATATTAGAAATTATGCCAACGTGGTTTTTCAAAGTGATCACATGCTTGTGGAAGAATTTATTGAATTTGAAAAAATTGGCCACATTGATCAATGGTTTTGTGATGAATATCTAAGTTTTTTTCAAAAGCTACAAGAACGTCGTCGGGATATTGGATTCATGGCCACTCACGGAATTTCAAATGAAATGAGCTATTTCGCAAATATTGAGGGACGGCTAATAGAGTTGCAAGGGATTGTGAGTACTTCACTTCATGAGAGAGTCAGAAATATTTTCGACCAAATCAAAGTGAAAACTTCGATTAATAAGAAATCTATACCACGAAGCCTCTGTTTACCTGATTTCTTTAAGCATAACTTCGGAAGAATAGGGAATGAGCTTCTCATATTCGACTATGAGTCATTTGGTTTAGATGATCTTGCACGAACTTTTCTAAACGCTGTTCATCATTTGGGAAATACTCTGAAAAGAGAAGAGTTTTTGATGCTCATTGACCTCTTTGATGAACTTTCTATTAAAGATCAGCAATTTTGGAATAGGGTAGTAAAATTCTACGACTTAATTGCCCTCGAATGGGTGCTGATTTGTGCTAAAAATCCTGAAAATTTAACAAAATCTGAAAGCCTTGTTACTATTATGGAAAGTAACAGAGACCAAGGTCTAGACTATTGGTCTTGGAATAAAACGGTAGTAGATTTAATCAATGAAAGATTTTCAAAATAAATGCCTAGATATTCGAAAAGAGATCTTAGACATATTTATCAAAGGTGGCAGAGGTCATCTTCCTTCGGCTTTTTCTCTTGTTGAGATTTTAGTCACTCTCTATTATAAGAAATTTAATCTGACACCAGATTCTTTTACATCTCTAGATAGAGATCGCGTAATTTTGAGTAAAGGCCATGGTTGTCTCGCTCTCTATGCCATTCTAAGTGATTTAGGATTTATCTCAAAAGATGAATATCATAAGTTTTGTAAAGTTGGAGGAATCCTAGGCGGACACCCTGCTAGATTAAAAGTTCCTGGCGTGGAAGTTTCTACGGGATCTCTTGGTCATGGCCTTTCTGTTGGAATTGGAATGGCGCTTTCTTTAAAGAAGAATCAATCTAAGAAAATGGTCACTGTCGTTCTTGGTGACGGTGAATGTAATGAAGGAACAATTTGGGAAGCCGCTCTATCTGCCGCAAAGAATCGTCTCGATAATCTCATTGTTCTAATCGATCACAATAAATTTCAATCTTACGGCCCTGTTGATGAAGTCTGCTCCCTTGCTCCCTTTGGAGATAAGTGGAAGAGTTTTGGTTTTACTGTGCATGAAGTTGATATGGTTAATGAAGCTGATAGCTTAATCGATCACCTCAAAACTACTGAGGGAAAACCGACAGCAATTATTTGCCACACAATCAAAGGGCAAGGTCATAAGCTACTAGAAGGTAACTTAGCCTGGCATCATAAGAGTAAATTAAATCAAAGTGACATAGATGAATTGTTGGGAGGCCTAAAATGAGAAAAATGGGTCTTAAAACAATTTCAGAAATGGCAAAGAAGAATGATCAAGTCATCTTTATAGGATCAGATCTAGGACCAGGTGTTTTAGAAGATTTAAAAACTGAAAGACCAGAACAATTCTTTATGGAAGGTATTAGTGAGGCCCATGTTTTAGGAATGGCCGCAGGACTTTCGATGGATGGTCACATAGTTTATGTTAATACCATTGCGACATTTCTTGTGAAGAGAAGTTTAGAGCAATTGGCGATAGATATCTGTGCGGAGAATCTCAATGTGAGACTGTATGGAAATGGTGGTGGTCTTGTTTATGGACCGCTAGGTTATACTCATACTTGTCTCGATGATTTCGCTATTTTACAAGGTCTTCCAAATATTACAGTTCTCGCCCCCGCTGATGAGTTTGAAATGCAAGCACTCATGCAAGATAGCTTAACTCATCAAGGTCCTATTTATATTCGTTTAGGAAAAGGTGGCGATCCACTTGTGACTAAAACTAAGAATATTAAAATTGGTAAGGCACAGTACTTTGGTGAAAGTGAGAGTGGTGATATTCTCCTGGTGACAACAGGGATAATGCTTCAGCGCTGTTTAGATATTCAAAAGATTCTTGCGGAAAAAGGTCTTGTGGCACATGTTCTACATAACTCTACCGTGAAACCTTTAGATGATAAGTCTCTAGAACATTATGCAAAGTCACATAAGAAAGTTGTCGTTGTTGAAGAACACTTAAAATATGGTGGACTTGGATCAATTGTTTCTCAAACTTTGTTTGAAAAAGAGATCTTTGTAAAGTTTGCACATTTTCATTTAGGAACAGATTATGTTCATGAATATGGAAGGCAAGAGGAGTTGTTAGAATTCTTCGGAGTCACACCAGAAGTTATAGCTAAGAAACTCTTAGAGGGAATAGATGGATAATTTCATTGATCACTACACTAGAAATGGTTTTGCTAAAGTTTCATTTAAAGAGATTGATTCTTTAAAATTAAAGATGTCTAAAATCTTAGGTTTTTCAGACTTTGATAATATTCATGAACTAGTTACACCCTCTGAGATTAATGATTTGCGACTTAAAATTATAAGTGGCCTTTCAAATAAAGAAGTTAAAGATCACATCTACTCATCTCTTGATGATGAACTTAATGCTTTGATTGGTTCTGAAATTGCTATTCAAAAAAATATTAATGTGAATATTCAAATTCCAGGTTGTGATCAGTCTCTCATACCTTTTCATTCAGACGTTCTCTGTGGAAACTCCCCTTATGAAGTGGTTGTATGGATTCCTTTTGTTAATGTCTATGATACGAAGTCATTCTTTGTTTATGATCTAGAAACTTCTGCTCTTATTAAAGAAGATATTAGAGCAAATGTTTCAAGAAGTGAGCTTGAGAAGAAGTATTTAAAAAAGAAGAAGTTCATTGAACTCAAAGTAGGGGAGGCCTTAGTCTTCTCTCCCTTTTTGATGCATGGAAATCAGGTCAATGAACATAGTGAAACAAGACTGAGTTTAAATATTAGATTTAAAAATTACTTCAGTCCTTATCATGATAAGAAATTATTAAGCTACTTTGAAGCCTATAAATTGGGAACTCAAACAAGATTAGCGCTAAATTATGAGGCCAGTTATGAGCTTTAAATTTGCAAGTTACCTCTTTTCTAGACCAATTAGAGGATCATTTGTTCCCCATAAAGTGCAGAATCTAGTGATTCGAGATTATTGTCAACGCATAGGGGTTGAGTTTCCTTTGGGAAATACAGAAGTTAACCTAGATGGCAGCTGGCAGGTACTAAACTCTCTTCTGTCCGAAGTTGAAAATGGCACCAATCTTCTATTCTACTCTGTAGATATTATTAGCGGAGAAATACTACCTCTTAAAGAACTGAGTAGGGTAGTAAAAGAAAAGAGTCTTAAATTACACTTCTGTTTAGAAAATTACTCATTAGATGAGACGACAGATCTTCTTGATTTCTTCATGGCGACCAAGATTGATATAAGAAATAGAGAAAAGACCTACTTTAAAAGCTTACATACTTCAACTTCAAGAAACTACTTTGAACGCATGAGTCCAGCTAAGGCCCATGAGATGCAAATCTCTAAGTTATTCGCAAGAGATTACTGGGATGGGGACAGAAGATTTGGCTACGGTGGTTACAAGTACGATGGGAGATGGAAGTCTTTAGCTGAAAAACTCATTAATGATTATCACCTGACAAATACATCAAAATTATTGGACCTTGGTTGTGGAAAAGGCTTTCTCCTATTTGAAATCCGTTCACTACTTCCTGAAATAGAGATCGTTGGCTTAGATATTTCTAAATATGCCATTGAGAATTCTAAAGAAGAAATTAGAAAAGACCTAAAGATTCATGACATTCGAAATACCCTCGATTTCACTTATAAAGAATTTGATTTGGTCATTTCGCTTATGACTATTCACAATTTAGAGCTGCCAGAGTTAGAGTTCTGTCTCTCTGAAATAAGTCGTGTTGCTAAGGATTCCTATATTACAACTGAGTCTTACCGAAATGAAGCAGAACTCAGTAATTTACAATGTTGGGCACTGACTTGTGAGTCATTCTTCTCTCCGAGGGAGTGGCAACATATCTTTGATCGCTCTGGTTATTGCGGAGATTTTGAGCTTCTATATTTTGAATAGGCCTTTTCGCCTCCTTTAATTTGCACTACTTACTTAGAGAAATCCTTTAGGCCCTGCTATTCTTAGTACTTAGCTAGTACTGGTGCAATTCGTTTACTTTTTCTGCCCATCAGTGGATAATATAAGTCATGGAAATGAATAAGAAATCACCTGTTTTCATAGGACTAGGAAAGACATTATTTAGCTCATCTGTCTGCGTCTTTGATCCTGAAATAAGTGCATTCCCTAAAACTTATCTCTTAGAGAGATACTCCCGCAAGAAAGCTGATGGAAATTGGCCGGACCTCATTTTGTCTAAATTGCAGCAAGAGTTAAGTGGACGCGAACAACGCATTTGTGAAAATAGAGATGTGATAAAACCTTCAGAGTTTGAAGAGAAACTCAATAAGGTGATTCCTTTCTACGACTATCTCACTAAGAAAGAGCTAGATAAATTCTCCGTGAAGTTTAATAAAAATATAGATTTTCTCTCACACCACTACTGTCATGCTCAAGTGGCAAAGTATATGTCACCCTTTAAGAAGGCCGCTATTTTAATTATTGATGGAGCTGGTTCAAAGGGAAGTGATTTTCAAAGTGAACACTTAGATTTTCCACTGGTTGGAAGTGAACATAGTGAATTACATGAGGAGTGTTCTCTTTATTTGTTAGAGGATGGAAAGCTCACTCCTGTTTGGAAGAAGTGGCAAGAGTTTAAGCAGAGTTCAAAATTTCCAAAACACTTCTACAGCGAAGGTCTTGGAACTTGTTATGAAAAGGTGGCAGAGTTTATTTTTGCTTCTAAGCGTGCCTCTGGAAAAGTTATGGGACTTGCTCCCTTTGGAAAGAGTTTTAATTTCTCTTCCACAGATGAGTTGCTGAGTTCTCTTGATTGGACCAGAGCTTACACGGGAAAGAGTAAGAGTGACTGGGAAGCAGATAGTGAAATGGAATATTTTCAAAATCTCGCGGCTTCTGTTCAAGAGTTATTTGAAAAGATATTTATAGAATTAGTCACTGAAATCAAGGACTCTCTTGATGGTGTTGAGAATCTTATCATTGCTGGTGGATGTGCCCTCAATTGTACAAATAATATGAAGTTAATCTCTAGTGAACACTTTAGTGAAATTTATGTACCCCCTTTTCCTGGAGATGAATCCATTGGTCTTGGTTGTGCGCTTCACTCATATTTTCTAGATAATAAGTGGAGTGCCTTTGATCACTTAGATCAGCATGGCTACTTCGGAGAGGATTTAACTTATACAAGTTCAGATATTGAAGAGGTGTTTTCCGGATACGACTTTATTAAACCAGATTGTATTTTAGATTATAGCGCTGAACTTATAAGTGATAGTAAAATCATAGGCTGGTTTCAAGGATCAAGTGAAAGTGGACCTAGGGCACTTGGAAATAGAAGTATTCTAAGTCGCATGGATATTGACGGACGTAAAGACTACTTAAATGAATCCGTAAAATTTCGTGAATCCTTTAGACCTTATGGCTCTAGTGTGACCTATGAAAAATGTTTCGATTATTTTGATATACCAGAGAACTTCAATAATCCATATATGTCCTTTGCCGTTAGAGTGAAAGATAAATTTAGAGAACTTTTTAAAGAGGCAACTCATATTGATGGGACTTCTCGAATGCAATCCGTTAGAAAGGGACAAAATGAAAAATTCTATCAACTCATAAGTAAAGTTGGAGAGAAGACTGGGGTCTACGGAGTTCTAAACACTAGCTTAAATACAATGGGGGAACCTATTGTTGAAACTATAGAAGACTTAAGAAATTTTTTAAATACTAGTAATGTTGATGGTGTTGTCATCGAAAACTATTTCATAAAGAAGAAGCAGCTCACATGAAAGTACTGATTCTCACAACAGAAGAAAATTTTAAGTGGACGAGTATGCAGGAGATTATTCCTTCTATCGAAAACTTATGGCTTTCTATGAGCTCAGATGAGATTACTGTTGAGAAAGTCTGCGTTGATGAGTTAAATCTAAAAGAACATATGCCCAAGTTTCTAGCTGCAGATAAATTTGTCGTGACAGCTTTTAATTTGAAAATTGTAAAGGCCTTTGAAATCATCAAGAAGGTTTTAAATCATGAGGGACAAACATTCTTCTATGTGCACAATATGGCAACCATTGGCTGTTGGCCTCTGAATTATTGGAAATTTTCCGATCTCTTAACAACTAATGATGTCTTTGTTGTTTCTTGTGAAAGAGACATTGATTCTTTAAGAATAAATTACGATAACTGTCGTACAGTATTGACTCCTTTTACCTACACTGATCATGTGGTTAACTCTAAGAAAGTTAAAGTCGAAAAGAGTAGTGACGCAGACTTTGTCTTTGTAGGTAGAGTTTCAGCTCAAAAAAATCTACATTCACTTATTTGGGGATTCTCGAACTTTATAAAGAAGAACCTTTCAAGTGCACGCTTAGTCATTTATGGAAAAGAAGATCATCTCGGCAGTCCAAACATGGGCATGAGTTGTGACAGTTACATGGATCACTTGAAATCCTTAACGAAGACTCTAAGGCTAGAAGATAAAGTTATATTCAAGGGTTTTGTCGATAGAGATGAGATAAGTCGCGATCTAGAAAGTAGAGATCATGTTATGGTTTCTCCCTCTCTTCACTCCGATGAAAACTTTGGTATGGCCGCATTTAAATACTTAATTAGTGGGAAGAGATGTATTCTCTCTGATTGGGGCGGTCATAGTGATTATATTCATTCATTCACAGATCAACTGGAACTTATTTCGGTTCGAAATTCAACTCTTGGACCAGTGCTTAGTGCAACAGATATTGAAGAGGCCATGAAGAATGTTTCAAATAAAGATAATTTTGAACCACATTTTCCAGCACAATATAGTTTAGACTCTATTCAAGAGACTTTAAAAGAAGCTCTTAAAGATCAACGTGAGCAAGAGGGTCTTTCTATTCATTCTCACTCTTCAGGTTTACTGGAGAATCAAGAGGCCCACGGTAAAATAATTGATAATAAGTTTAGCGAGAAAATATTTAAAGATTATAGAGATCTACTCTCTAAAGAATTTTTCTCTCACTATGGAATGATTGAAAGTTTAGAGCATCAAGTCTTTGATAGAAACCTCTATCAATTAGCTCCTTGGCTGGAAATTCAAGAAAATACCATTGTGGGAAAGGATTTTCACAAAGGAGAGATTGAAATTGCTTTAGATAAGGGAACTTATCCTATCGTAGATATTTCTAGAAACAAGAGAAGTGTTTCAAAAAATCTCATTCAGAAACTCTTAACTCTTGGATATTTACATCTCTCTAATTTAGATCTAGATGTTGAGCGCTTTAAAGAAGATCGCTGTAATACTTCAATTGATATTTTAAAAGAAAGAGTTTCATCATATCTAAAGACAATAGGGGTAGATAATCTCTACTTTCCTGATGCGGATGACAATTTTCCAACAAGTACAGAGGCCACAAATGTGGTTCTCTTTGGCGGTTATTTGAAACGGTTCTTGGAATCGGGATGTTGGTGTTTTGATAAGATGCACTTCTGGGTTTTAAGTTCTTCTGTTAAAGAGGTGCTAATCTCACTTTGTAACTTACCAGAGAACACTATCTCAGTTATAGAGAGAGAAAAGATATTTGACGTTAAACCCACCGCTGAAGTTGATTTAACTGGCGAAGTAGACTTGGTCTATGCTGGAAGATTATCACGAGTTAAAAATATTGAATTACTCGTACAAACAGTTTTCTACTTGCAGTCCATTCATAACTGCCAGGTACGTCTAAATATTATTGGAAGTTTTGAAGATGAATCCCATGATTACTGGGGTTATTTTACAGAAACTTCTTACGAGAATGAAATTGTTAAATTGATCAATGAACTTGATTGGAAGTATGCCAAGCCAATTGTTCACACGCATGTGAATTGGGAAGAGTGGCCTAAGAAAGAGTTTAATAAGCCACATTATATAAGTCTCTCATCATTTTTAAGTGAGGATTTCGCTGTAAGTGTTGCTCAGGCTGAGGAAGCACAATGGCCTTGTATCCTGTCTAATTGGGGAGCCCACAGAGATGTTTCAGGGGCGTTACTTCTTCCAATGAACTTTATCGTTCCCTTTTTAAAGAAGAATGTCCTATCAGATATTTACGCCAAACGTTTGGCCCATTTTATTTTTAAAAACCAGACAAACCAGAATAAACCTTTGATACTTAAGAAGAATGACCAAGTTGAATACCTAAAGATAGAAGACTTAGATAGACTTAGGCGCAACTTTGTTAAAACTTGGGGAAGTGAAATTCTATCTCTCTCAAGTAACGAGGGATGGAAGTTTGCCGCAAGTGAAAAAGGGCAAATCTTTTATCGAACTTTGGTTTCAAACCTGGGTCACTTTATTGAGAGAGCAAATATTGTTTTGATTCAGGAGGGATTGAATGAAATTACTTCAATCTCAAAAGAGCTCTCGACACTTTTTCACAATATAGATGAACTTGAAGGTTTTGACGTGTTAAGTGCTACAGAGGTTTTACAAAAACAATATATGAAGAAATTAATGACCTCCGAAAATATTTTCCTCACTTTTGATAGTGGAGGATGCGAAACTCTTATTTCTACAATTGAATCAATTGTAGGTGAGGATAAGATTGTTCATCTAAGAGGAGGCTCAAGATGATTGAACTTTCTAAGGATCAATTCTCAGCAGTAGAAATTGAAATTAATAGCAACTGTAATATGAGTTGTAGTTATTGTCCCAATTCAGGCCATGCCCGTATTGAACAGGGTGAGATGGACCCTGCTCTTTTTGAAAGGATTATGGTTCAGTTAAGAGATATTAACTTTAAGGGACGTATTTCCTATCACTTCTATAATGAGCCACTATTATGTAAGAATCTTGATCTCTTTGTTCAAATGACTAGAGGTTATCTCCCCGCATGTGTAATTGTTATTTACTCCAATGGGACTCTCTTAACTGAAAAGAAAATGAAGAGTTTGTTAGAACTTGGAGTAACGAGTTTCTATATAACAAAACACGAAGATGTGAAGAAAGGTTATGTTTTTGCAAAGACTTATGACTCTCTCTCTCCAGAACTAAGAAATAAAATACACTATCAAAATTTTAAAGAGATTAACTTCAGTAATAGAGCAGGAATTCTCACTGATATCGCTACTGATGATGTGAGTGCTATTCCTTGTTTTCTCCCTCTCTATCTAATGGTCATCACTCTAAAGGGAAATATTCTACCTTGTTATGAGGACTTCTATCAGAAGTTATCTATGGGGAATATTCATGAAGAAGGGATCTTAGATATTTGGAACTCAAAAAAGTATAAAGACTTTAGAGAGACTCTAAAAAAGAAGAATGGACGAAAATCTAATGAAACTTGCAAGGGTTGTACTTGCGTAAGGTTTTAATATGAGTAACGTTTATAAGAAGAAGCAAAAGTTAGAACCAGAAGACATCTTAAAGAAATTTAAGGAGCTGGGTTTGCCTGAAAACTTCTGTCCTGTTCCCTTTTCTACTCTCATCGCTGAACCTGATGGAAGAATAGGCTCGTGCCGACTCAAAGGGGCCGAGTTTGAAATTGGAAATATCCTAGAAAATAATAATATATTTGATGTATGGAATTCTGACTTTATCCAAAAGTGGCGTGAAGAATTCTTAACAGGAAATGTAAAGATCTGTGAAAGAGAGATTCGCCACCGTGGATGTAATCTCTGTAGTGAAAATAATAAGCTACTTGATGTTCTCGACTTAAACGTAATACAAGACAAGATTTTAAAATTTACGGCCAACTTTAATGGTTTTTGCAACCTCGAATGCCAAATGTGCCATATATGGCAAAAACCAAATGGTCTCTATGACAAGATTGGTTTTTGGGAAGTGGCAGAAAAAGATATCTTTCCCTATATTCTAGAAATGGATTTTCTCTCAGGAGAGCCCTTTCTACAAAAAGATACATTTAAACTAATAGATGCTATTGCTCCTATTAATCCAGATTGCCAGTGGTTATTTACCACAAATGCCAATTATAAATTCACGAAGAGATTAGAAGACTACTTAGATAAAATAAGAATAAAGAGCATCATGATTAGTATTGATAGCTTTATTCCTGAGCGCTTTTCAAAAATTAGAAAGAAGGGTGATCTGTCCTTAGTTCTTGAGACGGCAAAGAAACTTAAAGAGTACCGAGACTCTAGAGAGAGTAGAGGACTGGAAACTTTTCCTATTCTCTTAGGTTTTTTAACTCAAAAAGATAATTGGCAGGAGTTAGGTGATGCTCTCGACTATTGCAAGCAAATGGAATTTCGTCCCCATATGCAATACGCCTATGAGCCACTGGAATATTCACTGATTGATTGGCCAGTGGAGAAACATAGAGAGATCTTAGATTGGTACCTAGAGCATTTAAGCTGGGATCAGATTGAAATGGGAATTAGGGCGCTGACTCCAAGTTTTGATAAATTAGAGAAGTTTGATAAGGCCAATTACTTACTTAAGATGAAAGAGAAGAGAGAAAATGAAAAGTAAGCGAGAATTCGAAGATTTTCTCATGATGAAGAAGATTATTCTCTCTCGTGGTAATATTGAAGTAGAAATTGTTTCTGATTCAATGGAACCTCTTATTAAGACCGGCGAACTGATTAAAGTGCAAAACGTTGAAGAGGATTTAAAGCTCTTTGATATTATTGTATTTTGGCGTGATGGTCAGTTTGTGTCCCACTTCGTTTGGCGCTTCAATGGTATCTCTCACAAGACGATAACCACCAGATCTCTTAAAGATAAGGGGGCAAATGAGCTGCCGGTTGAATTTGAAAATGTTCTTGGCATAATTAAAGATAAGAAAATTAGCTTATATACTAAAGTGATTATGAGATTATTCTATGGCAAATAAATTAGAATTTAGACAATTCTGGCAGCAAGTGATGGCGTTAACCAGTGCTAATATGCGTTCTCGTTATAGAAATACTATTGCAGGTTTCCTATGGGTTGTTTTAAATCCGCTGATTATGTATTCAGTACAGTCCTTTGTTTTTAGAAAGTTTCTAAAAATTGAAGTCCCAAATTATTCCTTGTTTTTGCTTTGTGGACTGCTGCCTTGGATTTTTGTTGTTATGAGTATTGATATGATTACTCCTGTGCTCGATAGCTCGAGAGAGCTACTTAAGAGTTTCAATATTAGTCCCTTTGTCTTAGCACTTGCACAAGTTTTTGATAATTTTATCAACTTCCTCTTTGCTTTCTTTCTAGTACTTATTCCAACATGGGGTATGTCAGATTTAAGCTTTACGGGAATTTTCTTCATTCCCCTCGCGCTGATTTTTCTAGTGAGTGGAGTTATAGGAATGTGTTTTCTCTTATCTGTTATGCAAATTTTCTTTAAAGATGTGCGCTTTATCACCTCATTCGTGATTAATATTTTATTTTTTATGACTCCTATTTTCTATCCAGTTGAGTATGTGCCAGCTGAGTACCGCTTCTTAATTAGTTACAATCCTATCTTTGCTATGATTGAGCCATTTAGATACTGTATCTATGACTATGATTTCAATGTACTAGTCTTTAAATTGTTTAAGAGTGGGGTAGTTTCAGTATCATTTGTTGCTATTGCTATAATATTTTGGAAAAGGAAGAGAAATGAATTCTTTATCAAACTCTGATCTCATTCTAAATATTGAAGATCTACATATGACCTTTGACGCTGAACTATTTAAAACAGTGAGCCTCAAAGACCGTTTTGTAAGGACTCTTACCCTACAGGGAAAACAAGTCAGTGCATTGCACGTACTGAAGGGTCTTAATCTAAAATTAGAACAGGGTGATAAAATTGGGATTCTCGGTGTTAATGGCAGTGGAAAGACTACTCTCTGTCGTTTAATCGCAGGTATTCTGGTTCCAACTTCAGGCTCTATTGCTCTAAATGGTGAATGCCGCTCAATTTTTAATACAACTATTGGGGTGATTCCTGAACTTACTGGAAGAGAAAATGCCGCTCTACTAGTGAAATTTATCTTTCCTAGGGAATCCCTCGCTGTTCAGGCGCAGTTATTGGAAGATGCCCTAGACTTTAGTGAACTAAATGAATTCTTAGATATTCCCTTTCAAAATTACTCCAAGGGAATGCAGGCGAGAATTTGTCTCTCTGTAATTTCTGCTAAGGAATGTGATCTATTGATATTAGATGAAGTCTTTGATGGAGCCGATCTCTTCTTTCAAGAGAAGATGCGTATAAGAATTTCTGATATTATTGAAAGATCAGGGGCCACTATATTAGTTTCACACAGCTTGGATCAAATTCGCTCCGTTTGTAATAAAGTCCTCGTTCTAGATGCAGGCAAAATACAATTCTTTGGTGATGTGGAGAAGGGTATTAAAGCTTACCGCTTTTTGGATAATGGATTAGCAAGTTTTCGTGGAGAGCTCTAAGTTTATTGAGCAGCTCATAGGCCTTCGAATTTCTTAAGTACTCAGAAACTTCCATCATTTCTCTTATGTTTTCAAGATGTGTGTGCAAAGTTGCTTGGCGTAAATTGTGAATATGTTGCGAATATAATCCCCAAACTTCCCACTGTACCTGCGCTTCTAAGAGTTTCAATTGATCTTCACTAAAACTCTTTATTTCTTCAATATCGTGAATGAAAGAATCACAAGTAAGTGAGCTACCAATCCATCGAAAAGGGTAGAGTAGAATATAACTCTGCTTATCTAAATTTTCGCGGTAGAAGTCATCGCAATCTTTCTTTATGGTTCTATTCTTTGTGTAGTAATGCTCTATAAATTTATCTGAATCAAAACCAAGCGACTGTGACTTTTCTTTTAATAGATTCAAAAGAGAAGAGAGTGAAACATCACACTGATTACCAGTTAATTCAAAGTGGTGTTGCCATTTCTTTACTCTGTACTCTGGAATGGACAAGAGATTTTCTTGGTCTGATTCAACTGTCTTACAAAGGAAAACTAATTCTTCATACTTAGTTGAACTTACCACTTGATTACCTAAGTACTCCATTAACGATGGATCTCTCTTAAGTTCAAAGGAGTTCACAATGGGAGCAAAAGTTTTTAATTCATCTTCTAGGTAGAGATTGATTTCTCCTAGAAAAGGAAAGACCTTCTTTAAAAGACTATAACGAGCAACTGCCTTATCTCCCATGACGACTTCTTTTACCACAATAGTGAAATCGAGATCACTAAGGGCACAGACAATATTATTAAAGACGTAACTATTTCTTACCCAGATCTTTACATCTTTCTTGGCAATCAATGTCGTGACCACAACCTTGGCTATAAAGTAGGGCAGAGTTTGAATAAAATAGGGTAATTTTGAAAGAAGAGGATATAATTTCATAATCTACTTAAGTTTAAACCTTTTTAAGATAAGACTCTCAAATTCAGGAGTACAAAGGTGTACTAACTCAAAGTTCTTATGAGTTCGAACAAGATGTTCTTCACCTGTTAGTACGTAGGATTTAAGAGTTTCTATCTCACTCCATAGCTCTTCAGATTTAGGAGAAGCAGTGGGGTGAGAGAATTCAAGAAAGTGGTACTTTGAAACTCTAAGTGAATTGTTAGTAAAATCACTTTCAAGATACCTATCGCTATTAAGCGGAAGACTGCCGCCAGAAATAAAATTAAATGTGACAAAACTATCTGAGAAGTTGAGTTTGTTCTGATTGATTTCAAAGAAGGCCGAATTACTATAGTTCGCCTCTTTTGATTCTCCCCAGTTCAAAACTTCAATGTCATCTCCAAAAATATTAAAGAGCATTTTATAGAAATGAACATTGTGCTGTTTAGAGTTTGGAGTGTATTCATTTCCAAGTTGAATATTATCAAAGAGTAGAGCTTTAAATTTCTGTTGATGATTCTTCTTTAATTCTCTAAGTTCTTTTTCAACTTCTTTGAAATTATAGGTGTTCTCGCAAATAGAACCTGTAATATAAATAGTTTCTACTTTTCCAAGGTTTGCATCTTTATATCTTTTAATATCACACAGTAGACAATTCTCAAGCCAAGCGGCGGGAATGAGCTCTTCTGCTTCAATAGGCAAGATCAAGGTCGTTTCAACACCATTGGGCGTAGGATATTTAAAGAAGAAATGAGCAATAGAAGTCAGACCATCTCTTACAAATATTGTGGGAAAGAGATTTAGCCAGGAAAGCTCTTTAAAGTGCACGAGATAAAAAGGAACTCCTGCGGGAGTGAAGTAATCTTCAGTGTGCGGTTGACTATAGTGTAGATACTTCTTATCTAGGTAATCTGGTTGCATCCAACTGTCTTTCTTATTTAAAAGTTCAGCGTGTTCCGAATAGTCTCTATTGATTACTTCTTCAATGTTAATTTTCACTGATTAGCCTTTTAAAATAGGGAGCGTATATCTCTTTGTAGAGAGTCGAGTAGCTGCCATTAGGTGCTCTAAAGTAGGGAGTCGCACCATTTATTAGATGTGTTGTAGAGAGGGATTTAAAGTTTCCATGAAATGAGTGAAAACTACCTTCTTTTAATTCAGTTTTATAGATTTCTTTTAGAGGCCGTATGAGGCCATCAATCGAGAGTCTTTTTAAGGCCTTGTTTGATAACTCAGCTCTTTCAGAAATCTCTAATTTCTTAGAGGATATGAGATGAAGTTTCTTAACTACATCCATCGCCTCTGGAAGAATTTTGTTCTTTCTTATTTCCACTGGTGTAAGGACAACATTTGAAAAATCAACAAAACTAAAACTAGAGAATCCACCCCAATCACTTAAGAGGCAAGGGAGTCCACAAGTTAAGGCCTCTGCTGGTGCCATGCCATAGTCTTCATCATTGTGAGTACTTAAACTCACATAAGCATCACACTCATGGTAGATCTGTCTCAACTCTTCGTGATTACAATTTCCAATAACTTTAATATTATCGTTAGCAAGAGAGCTGATGAGATTCTCTACATGTAGTCCATAACTTCCTTTCTTCATTCTCTTTCCAAGAAAGGGAATGCCTAGGTCATCATAAGGTCCAGCAATTACTAATTCTGTTTCTGGATTTATAGTTTTATTGTATTGATTAAAATATTGAATAAGCTCCATGATATTTTTTTGATCAGAGAGTCTTCCCGTGTAGAGAAATTTAAACTTTTTATTATTCTTAACTTTCTTCTCATCAAACTTAAAGAAATCACCATCAATGGGAAAGGGGAGTTTTTGAATGACTCCCTCTTTAGCATTGATAAGATTCTTTAGTAGTAGGACTTCTTTGTCTGAAGCACAGATGAATATGGATTTGGAATCTTTTAAAACTTCTTCAATTTGTAGCCATGATTGACTCTGCAGTGAGAAGTCACCAAATATATGAAAAATAAAACTAGGTTTCACTTTCATTTCTTGCATGAAGATACTGGTGACGAGATCCACCGGATGCGGAGTGTGATCAATAAAGACCACATGAGTTGGCTCCAGGGTGGCAATTTCTTTTGCCATTAACCAATGGTCATACTTATTGGCGTCCGCACTAATTTCTAGTGTGGTTACTTCATCTGCAAAAGACTTACGATAAAGACTCTCTAAGTTCTTAGTAATGCTTTGGCAGCTCACCCAGTCTGATGTTTGTTTTCTTCGAATTAAAATCATTTTACTCATGATATTAGTATATAATATTATTTAGCTTGAATAAAGATAGTAGTAATAAGCGTCGGAGAAAAGATGTCTAAAGTTCTAATGATATTTGTCCTTTTAGTGGTGAGTTCTTGTAAAAAAGAAGAATCTACATACAATCCTTACAAATCTACAAGTACGAAAGCAACTGTTAGTAATGATGTACTTTTTTCGTATGATAATAAGGAATATAAAGAAGAAAATCTACCAAAAGCTATACGTTTTGCGAAGTACCGAGCTGAACACGCCCAGTATACAGAGTTTTCGAATTCTATTCGTGAACTCTATGTTCGAGTCAGTTATATGCAAGAAAGACAGATGACTGATTACTACGGAAGAAAGGGAGTAGTTCCTTCTTTGAGTGAGCTTTTTAAAGCAGATATTGATGATGATGATGTCAAAAAATACTATAAAGATAATCCACAACTTTTCAAAAATATTAATCCTAAGAAAGATAAAGATTGGTTAGAACGAGTTAGATACACGAGAACTATTGAGTATATTACCAATCGTTACCTTACTAAATTAAATGAAATCGTTGATAAGAAGAAGCTCGTTATCAATATCTTGCCTCCAAATATAAAAGAGATTGGTGTTGATTTTGATAAGTTTCCTCGCATAGGGGCAAAGGACAGTAAGTTTGAACTTATTGCCGTGACTAATTACTTCTGTCCGGAATGCAGAAAAGTGAATAAAGATATTTCTAAATTATTTTCTGAGTTTGGAAAAGACCTTAGTTACGTTCACGTTGGACATACTTATAATCTCGGTGATGTCTCAATGGACTCTATACTTGCTGGAAAATGTATAACCAAGTCTGATCCAAAAAAGTTTTGGAAGTATCAGCGCTTTATGTTCGAGAACGAAAATGCAAAAGGAATAAAGGTATTCGATAAGAAGAAAATGAAGAAGCTTCTAAGCCTTGCTGTGAAAAAACTAGAAATTAATAAGAAAGACTTCTATGAGTGTATGGATACTAAAGAAAGAAAATATGAAGTTTCTGAGTCTATTCTCTTCTTTAGAGATTTAAATATTAAAGAAATTCCTGCTTATTTCTTAAATGGTAGGCATATCTCTTATCGTGAGATGGGAAGTCTTGTCTTTGCTTTTAGAGAAATGAAATCAAGGTTGGAAAGGCTGGACGAAATTAAAAAGTAGTCTCAAAGGAAGAAGGTTTTTTTAATTCCTTCTTCAATCTTAGTCAGTTTCAATTCATCGATTACTTGCTTCAATTTCGTTACATCAAAACTTAAATCAAAATGACCTGATCCTGCTTCTTCTAAAGAGTATTGAAAGTTAGGATTGGTCTTCTGAATCAATTCACATATCTCTCTAACTCTTAAAGAAGTTCCTGTGGCAACATTTAAAGTGTGACTCTTCTCTTTAAGAATCAACTTCTCTATGACTGCCCCCAGATCATCAGCAAAGAGAAAATCTCTCTGATCATTGCCGTGATTGAGAACTTTAAAACATGTATTATTCTCAATAGAGAGATTAATACTTCCGAGGAGACCAAGCTTTCCAGAAACTCCGTACACGCCAGGTAAGCGCAATATGTTAACAGGAATTGAATCCTTAAAGTACTTCGTTAGTTTTTCTTCAGCTAAAACCTTACCCTTGGCGTAGAGATTCAGAGGATTGGCCTTAGTTTCTTCTATAATCTTAAACTTATTCTTGTCCCCATAGATCTCTACTGAGCTTAGAAAGGTAAAACTTAAAATTCCCTTAGATTTTTCAAGAACATTGGAAATCATGAGGAGATTTTGATCAAGGGCCTCTTGATCATTTTGTTTAGATCTAGGAATTCCTGCAGCGTAAATGAGATGACAATTTTCAAAATTGAATTGATTTTCTGTAATAAGAAGGTCGAATTCACTTCTAGTAGGAGCGAGTACCTCAACACCTAAATTATTAAAATAAGCTCTTAAGCTCGCTCCAATAAAACCAGCAGCGCCAAGAATACAAATTTTTCCTTTCATTTAAGTTCTTCTTTTTTCAATTTTTCTAGATATATCCATCCCTTTTCTTCTCCTTCTTCAGGAGCCCAGTCGGCGTACTCAACAACACTGTCCTTATCAAAAGGTCCAGTTAAGGTCTCATGATAGAGAGAAGTTTCGCATAGAGAAATCACCATGTGATAGACAGGAGCATTCATTCTTAATAATTGATTTCCCTCTGAGTGTAAGAAGACTTTCTTAGTAATTGCTCCAGAGTCATCAAAGAAGAGAACCATTAATTTGCCGCGTATTAAATGATAAGACTCCGTTATTCCCGCAGGATGTCTATGGGGTCGATTGTAGGATTTATTAGTCATAGCAATGACCATTTCTTGAATTAAGGCATTGTGATCTATATGCATGCAATAGCGATATCTATAATTATGGCTTAGACGTGCCTTATCAACGAGCGTATTTAGATCAGTGGAATCTATTGTACAAATGTCTGATTTCGTAAATATTGCATTAACCATTGGATTTTCCGTTTTTAGCCTCTATTTTATCATAGATGTCTTCTTAGTCATGGGTTTTAAGTGTATTATAGGGAGGTGAATCTAAAAAATAAATTTTGTGCCAAACCATTCACTTACCTAGAAATTGGTTATCCCAAGAGTGACGGAAAGGTGCTATGTCACGCCTGTTGCCCCAATCAATTACCTAAAGAGGTAGGGGACTTAAGTCGGGATTCAATCAATGAAATTTGGAATTCTAAGGCCTACCAGGATATTAGAAGTTCCATTTTAGATGGCTCATTTAAATACTGTGATGAGTCTCAGTGTCCAGAAATTCAAACCAATTCACTGCCAGATAGAGATATTGTTACAGACAAGAGACTACGAAAAATTATTAATGAAGGGCTTGTGGAACTGGAACTTGGGCCAGAGGTGCTAAATCTCTCCTACGACCAAACCTGCAACTTAGCTTGTCCTAGTTGCCGTGTAGACTTCATCTCTAGCAATGATCAGAGCTCTCAGGATGTCTTTACTAAAATCGGTTACGAAGTTCTAAACACAACCGCTGATAACGTGAAAAGGGTGCTATTTTGCTCCTCAGGAGATCCTTTTTCTAGCCAACATTTTAAGTCTCTATTGCAAGAATTAGACTTCAAAAAAAACCCTGAACTTAGAATTCAAATAGTGACTAATGGAGTTCTCTTCACTGAGAAGATGTGGGATGAACTACAAAATATTCACGGTAGAATTGACCTCGTTTGCATTTCTATTGATGCTGCTAAGAAAGATACCTATGAAATTGTAAGAAAGGGAGGGGACTGGCATAAGCTCCTAAAAAACCTAGAGTTTATTAAGTCTCTTCGAAAAAAAGGGTTAATACCTTTTTTAAAATTCGATTTTGTAGTTCAAGATTACAACTTCAAAGAAATGCCGGCCTTCGCTCTTCTTGGGAAGAAGTTCGGTGCAGATAAAGTTTTCTTTCAAAGAATTATTAACTGGGGAACATACTCAGAAGAGGTCTTCTTAGAGAGGGCCGTGTATAGAGAAGCTCATCCCAGCTACGAGAAGTTTGTTAAAGTTTGTAAATCTAATGAATTAAAAGATGAAATTGTTGATGGGGGAAACCTTTCGAGCTTTATAGGTGAGCCGATTAGAAAATTTCGACTCACGAAAGCAATTGAACATAGTATTTTAAAAAGATTACGTCGTTTAAAAAGAATTCTTCTTAGGTAATTTAGAAAAATATGTGCAATAGAGATTACTCTCTATTGCGTTTATATTATTAATACCATCTTGCTTCGTTGATACAAGTCACGTTCCCGTTCTTCCAACCAACAACCTTTTGAGTTCCACTACAATTGTTAGATTTAACTTTTGTAATACAACTTGAAGATGCACTTGATCCGATACAGAACTTAGAACCTTGAACATAACTATTCGATCTAATGTAACTAGTCGCAAGAATGTAGTTGGTTACATAGAGTCTTCCCGTAGATGTTAGAGATCCTCCAACCGATGTATTACCACCAATTGTTGCCGTTGTTCCTACTGTTAGATAGGTTCCTGATCTTAAATAAGAGAGTGCTCTTACATAAGTTTTTGCATACATAAAAGTGTTTGAGTAAACCTGAGAACATTGGTAACCGATACTACAATCTTTTGCCATTTGCATGTCTCCACCAATACGGCATGTGTTTGAAATCCATGTTCCTCTAACTCTAGTTCCTGCATAATTTTTAAAATATGTGTTAGTACAAGTGTCTCTTTGTATTGCGATAACTCCCGAGCTCGCACCTTTAATTGCTGTGGATAGAATATCTCCTGCAATAGCTGCTGCATCAGAACCTGTTGGAGCTAGGGTAGAGGCAATTCTGTTTCTAACCCATTCAACAGTTGTTAATGCATTTAAGTTTCCTTCTGTTACTGCCATGCCATAGACATAGGCTTTGTCTTTGATGTGAGCTTGCCCGGCGGTTGTATTCACTTGAGTATTACCAACGTTTAAGGCTCCTGAAATTCTTATATGACCAGCTCCTGCAGAACCAGTGTTAGCATGTGTTCCTAAGTGAAGAGAACCATTACCAAATACTGAACCTGCACTAGGTGCAATTAGGGTAGAAGATCCTAATGTTAATCCACCAGAAGTTATAATGTCTCCTGCGGCAGGATTGTTAGCGTTCTTACCACCAAGTGAAATACCACCACTGGCTTGAATGTCTCCAACATCGGGATCGTTATTTCCGTTTGCTCCTAAAGAAAGTCCACCACTAGTTAGGATGTCCCCCGCTGTAGGAGTTTGATTTACGTCTGTTCCAAGAGCTATACCTAAGTCAGAATGGAGATTACCTGATGTCCAAATATCACCAGAAGCTGGATCTGGAACAGTTCCTTGAGCTCCAAGTTGTAAACCACTGCTTGCGAAAAGACTTCCGTCATCATTGTTTGAACGTACGGATGCTGTTGCCTTGGTGCCAAGTCTAAGGGCGCCTTCTCCGAGGATGTCACCTTGGTTTGTATTTGCAAAATTTATTGCTGTGTTTGGATTTGCTACGACTACTCGTCCTGAGATCCAAGCGTTCGAACCTGTTGCTTCTGTTCCGGGGAGAGCATTTAATGGTCCAACATATAAATGTCCTTCAGTCGAAAGTGCTGTTGATTCGTTTCCACCTGGGGAGACAGCACTTGTTGGAACTTGTGCTAGATAATTAGCATATCCATTTTCACCAGCGTTACTAGCATTATCACTTCTTATTTTTAGGGCCCTACATGAACCATCAGTGAGCATGTAAGTACCACCAAAGTTTTCACAGGCAGCTTGAATGGTATCAGTTAAATTTGTAAAACAATTTGTGATCTCTCCAATTGCAAGACCAGCCACTGGATCAGTAATATCAGCGATACTTCCTAAGTTAATAATACTTGCTTGATCAGTAGCATTTTGAACGTCACTTAGAACAATAGGAGTTGATTTTGTAATGATTGGAGAACCAAATGATCCTGACATCTTTCCAGCTTGCTCTTGTTGAGCAGGAGTACCATTAATTAAAAGAGTGTAAAAAGCTGTAAGGTCAGTAGCGGGAGCATCTCGATAGACCTTAATCAATCCGCCTGCAATAAATCTAACGTAGAGTTCTGTGGTTCCGCCAGCATTTTGACCAAGCCACATCTTGTTGATCATGAGTTTACCTTTTCCCTGTCCATATAGACAGCCAAAGGCTCTTAAGTCGGCTTCTGTTGTTCCACCACCATATGTCTCGTCACATTGGGAAGCGACCATTCTATCATCAGCTGTATCTACGTTTATAGCTGCTAAAGGACCTGCAGCACCACCTGCAAAATAATCTACACCAGGTTTCGCAATTCTTTGGACTACAACTGCTGGAGCTACTACATTTATATTTGCTGCAGCAATTTCTGCAATATCATAAAGGTTAGGATTACCATTGGCATACTTCAAGGCAACCAATGAGTAATTACAAGTATTGGAGTCTTGTAGACCAAGACTAATTCGATTCATTATCCCTCGTATTTCAGCGTTTTGCTCAAACTCTTTCTGACCTTTAGTCATATTGGTCATGAGTTGCATAACCCCGAGAGAAACTACACCGACCATAGCCGCTGCAACCATAACCTCTGCGAGAGAGAAACCGCTTGAATTTAAAAGGTTCTTTTTCTTTTTCATAATGAGTCGCCACCAGTAAGATTGTCTTTATTAATTAAATATAATTTAGACTAATTATAGGTTTGTTTAAGTTTTGACGCTATGAAGAAAAAAATTGCCCCATAATAGGTTAAAATCATAGAGGTTTTGGAAATATCATAAAGGCAGTGTAAAATGGTATGTGCCAACAAAATTAGGCTAACAGTGAGAAGACATGAGTGAAACAACAAAAAATAGGCAAAAGAGAATAGACTCTATTAATGATGTCTCTCCTAGTTTTTGCTTAGCCAAATGGCTGCAAGTGACTATCGACCTCGTGCACGGAACCAACCATAGTTGTCACCATCCCAAGCGCCATGTCATTCCTTTGAAGGAACTTGAGCAAAACCCTTCGGCTTTACACAACACTAATTTTAAAAAAGAAAAGAGAAAGGAAATGCTCGACGGTAAGAGACCGAGCGAGTGTGAATACTGTTGGCAGATTGAAGATAGTGAAGGGGATGAGAATTCTGATCGCTTAATTAAATCTCTCGATCATTGGGCCTACCCTCATAAAGAAAAAGTAGCCAACCTTCCATGGGATAGTGATATCGCTCCCACTTATGTGGAAGTCATGTTTGATAAAGGCTGTAACTTAGCTTGCGGTTATTGCATTGCCGATGTGTCTAGTCGTATTGAACAAGAGATTAAAAAATTTGGTCCTTATAAAGAACTCATTGATCACCGCTTACAGCGCAATGAGAAAGTTTCAGATGATGAAACTAAGAATCCCTACGTCGTAGCTTTTTGGAAGTGGTTCCCAGAAATTATTGAAAACTTAAATACTTTTAGAATCACCGGTGGTGAGCCGCTCATGTCGGTGAATACTTTTAAGGTGCTCGATTACTTAAAAGAGAATAAGGCAGAGAACTTAACCTTAGCGGTAAATACTAATCTCTGTGTAACTGATTCAGTCATCGATAAATTTATAAAGAACTTAAAAGAAGTACTAGATAAGAAACATATAAAGAAGTTTGAATTATTCACTAGTGTTGATGCCTATAAAGAACAGGCAGAACATATTCGTGAGGGATTAAATTATCAGCAACTGCTTTCTAATATTGAAAAGTTTAAGAATGAATTAGGTGTGGATGTCATTATCAACTGCACTTTCGGGATTTATTCCATTCCAAAATTCGACCTCTTCTTAGATGATATTTATAAGTTAAAACAAAAATATTCCAGGATCATTCTAGATATCTCTTACTTAAATCACCCTCGTTATTTGCGGGCCAATTTAATTACAGAAGAATTTCATGAGACTTTAAGAAACTCTTTAGAGTTCATGGGAAGTAGAGTGGCTGACTTCGGAGGGAATTCCTTCTCACAATATGAAGTGGAAAAATTTAGAAGAGTTTATCACTGGATCGTAACTAGGGTTAGCTCAAGTGAGCAAGCGCAAAATAGGGCCGATTTATATACTTTCATGACTCAATTTGATAAAAGATATAAGAAGGATTTTCTCACAGCATTTCCAGAGTATAAAAAACTTATGCTACAATGTGAGAAATCATATTATTTCATCAAAAAATTAACTGTTGGAGAAGATTATGTCTGATATTCAGATAACTGATGATTCAAAATTCCAAAAACATGAAGACGTGGTTTCTAGAAAGAATGCCAACGATATCGTAGTTCTTATGAAAATGGATGATTCATCGTCGTTTTTTAAGATTAATGGTGTTGCCGCTGAAGTTTGGGAATTAATCGATAGTGGACTGTCAGTAAAAGAAGTCATTGATAAGCTAACTGCTGAATATAACGTGTCTAGAGAGCAACTTCAAGGCGACGTAAATAGTCTTCTAACCAATTTGCTAGAGAAAGAATTGGCCATAACTGCCTAATTCTTGATAGCTTAAATAAAATCTAGGTGTTATTTGCGCCCGATGTTAGAATTAAGAGAAATGATGTACAATTGTCTGAGTACGGACAATCAAATGTGAGGCTTTAATGAGCAACGAAAAAGATCAAGACAAGAAAGAATACAACTTTGGTGAAATTAAGGAATTTAATCTTCAGGAAATTGAAGAAGAAGTTCTAAATGAAAGTATTTACCTCGATGTATTTGCTGGATCTGATGTTCGTTTTAAAGAAAATATCGCACCTTTAAAAGATGCTATGAACGGTGTTCTTTCTTTGAACACATATACATATGATTACAAAACAGAAGAGTTTCCAGAAAATGATTTCTCTGCTGCAAATCAAATTGGTGTAATGGCCCAAGATGTGGAAAGAGTTTTTCCTCAAGCTGTTAAGACTGACAGTAAGGGAATGAAGCATGTGAACTACTCAATGCTAACTCCGATCCTTCTTGAAGCGGTAAAAGACCTTCATGAGAAGCTAGAAGATCAGCAAAAGATCATCGAAGAATTAAAAAACAAATAATCAAATAACAAGGCCTTTCACAAGGCCTTTTTTCTTCCCTCAAATCGTGTTTATCCTTACAATAGAAGTAGTATTAACCTCTTCCTAGTGTGTAAGTGAAAACGATATTAGACTTAAAATTAACCAGTATATGTGCCCTGCTCTTTGTTATTTGCTTAGCAGTTTTTAGCCAGGCCGTTCACTACGATTTCTTCTTCTTAGATGATCGTTTTCATATCGTCGATAATTTACATATTGGTTTTAACTTCGAGAATATTAAGTGGATGTGGACTCACTCGAAAACTCCTATTCCCTATAATGTTTGGCAAGTGCTTGGGTTTATCGGAGGAGTAGAGAACACTGAGACCTTTAGAGTGTTTAATATGTTCATCCACTCTTTAAGTGCACTCTTGGTCTTTCAAATCATATTTACTTTCTTCACTATTAAAGATGAGGATCATAATCCTTTCTATATGGCGCTAGGTGGTGCTCTGGTATTTCTCTTTCACCCATTACAAGTGGAGAGTGTCGTTTGGATTTCTTCACTTAGAGGATTATTGGCAGGGTTCTTTACTCTTGCTGCAATTTTAATTTCTCTAAATTCTAAAGAGCAGAGAATCTCTAGAAGTACTTTCTATATCTTAGCTCTATTTACTATGTCGCTACTTAGTAAACCTACATCCATTACTCTACCAGCATTATTAATTTTGATTGATTACTCTGTACATCGCTTTTCCTTTAAGATTATTGCCAAGAGAAACATTCTCTTCTTGATAGCAAGCTTTGCTGGAATGCACCTCTTCTCAAGTGATGTGATCATCAGACTTTTAGATATAAACTTACTTGGAAACTTCATACTCGTATTTGATAGTTTTACTACTTACGTTGTGAATTTTCTCTATCCCTTTGATCTCGTTGTTGGAGGACAAGGGTCTCCGGTAAGAGTTGAAAAAGTGATGGAGATAGGGCGTGTAATTCTTGGCTGCTCACTGATCGCTATACTTGGGTTTATTGCTTATCTAGATAAAAAGAAAAATTCTGGTGAAATTTTATTTGGACTACTGTTCTTTTTAATATTCTTTCTTCCCATTAGTGGTCTGGTAAATTTTCACTATCAATTAATCTCCACAGTTGCTGATAGGTATATGTATATTCCTATTGTGGGCCTTATTATCATTTCAGTCCAATGCTCAAAAATTATTAATGAGAAAAATAGATGGCTTACTAAGAAACATTCTTTTTTAATCTTATTTATTCTCTCTACAACTGCTATTAATCAAACAGGTAAGTGGAAGAATGAAGAGATACTCATAAACAGTAAAAGTACAGATTCGTTCTATTATCAAATGATGCTAGGAACACTTCTCTTGAATAAAGAGAAGCACCATAAAGCAAAAATTCATTTTATTAAGGCGAGAGAAATTAACCCAAGCTATCTCGATAGTAATGTTAGCCTCATGAAAATTCACATGATTCTTAATGAGCTAGAGAATGCGAAAGCTTTGGCCAAGAACCTAGGGATGAAACTCTTTGACGATGTTTACCTCTACTCTAATTACCTGATGATTCTTTCAAATAATGACCTTGATGATGAGGCGATTGCTTTAATCGGGGCCCAGTACCATGAAAATCCTTACAATATAAACTACTTAAAACAATACTCTTCAATGGTGGGATTAAAGTTAAATAAGAAAAAATCTTTCTATGAGGCAATTGCTAAAGAGAGTAAGGGGAATGGATTTAATAATACCCTAAAAATAATGAAAAAAGAAATTCATGTTTTAGAAAATAAGTTAAAAGAATTAGAAGAGAACTTTTAATGGATAAATTTATTTGGTCAAACATTCAAGAAAGTAGAAAATATGTAGTTCCACTATTGTTGCTCTCTGTATTTCTTTTCTCTTGTACAGATAAAAGAGAATTGCGCCTAAATGTTTGGAAAGGGTTTGCTCCCGAATTTGCAAGAGTGGAATTTCAAAAACAGATGCAAGAAAAATATGGAATAGAAGTAAAAGTACTTGTACAAAATCCTGTAAATGAGGATGACTTCTATAATTCCATCATTGATGGAAGTGCAGATTTGATCTCAGCTTCACATTATCTCTTTCACGGACCTACCTATAAGTACTTGCAAGACAAACTCCTTTTAGAAGTGGATACAAAGAAACTCTCTAATTATAAGAATCTCTATCCCATCTTCGCTAACTTCTCTTTCTTAAAGGATCAAGGAAAGCTGTACGGTGTTCCCTTAGAAAATAGTAGCTATAGATTAATTTATAATTCAAATAAAGTTGAACGAAAACCAAGGTCCTGGAAAGTTCTCTGGGATCCAAAGTTTAAGGGTAAGTATTCTGTTTCAGAATATTACTTTGAAACAAACTTCTATATAACGGCTCTTGTTTCTGGAGTTCCCATGGAAAAGATTTTTGATGTAGAACATGTTCTATTAAATAAAACATTCCTAAAGAATTTTGATTACCTTGCCCTGAACGCTAGAGCTTATTGGGATGACTTAGAGCGCCCCGTAGATATTAAAGGTTCACATGTGGCCACTGCTTTTGGAAACTTTGTAGATCAACTTAAACCTAAGGAAGATTGGAAGTTTTCAAACCCTAGCGAAGGAGTTCCAGGTTCGATGGATTTTATGGTTATGAATCGTAAAACCCTAGGTGATTCTAAAAAAGTTCTCTTGGCCCATGAGTGGATTAATTTCACAATAAGTGAGTACTACCAAAGAGAAGTCATCATGAAAGGAAATGGCGAAATGCCGGTTATTTCCAAATTTAAAACACCTCTTTCCAAGTATCAAAAAGATCGCTTTATGTTTGAAAATATTTCTTACTATGAAAATAAGCGCTTCTTATGGCCACCTAGAAGCAGAGAGGCCTTAAGGTCTATGAAGAAAGCATGGGTGAGCGCACTTTCTAAAAGAGAGAAGAAATTATGAATTCTAAAATAGAGTTTATACTATTCTCCCTTGCCTCTATTCTCCTTGTTGGAGGTTATGTCTACTTCGCTGAATTTAACAAAACGCTCATGTATAATATTCCCAACGGAACTTACAATATAAAACGAATCGCTTGCCCAGAAGACCTTGATCTAGATAACCCTCTTATTACAAGAGAAAAAGATAAAGATGACTTTGAACTTACTTTCTCACTCTCTTTAGACTTTGATAATATTGTAAAGAGAAGTCTGATCATTAATAATCATGAGGGAAAAATTGTTCTTGAAAGTAAAGATTGTCAATCCGCAGCTCATTTTAGAATTTCAAAAAATACAGATTATTCCACTCTCTTTGACTTTAAGAATGTTGATATTCAAACAAAAGGTCGTTGTAAGTTTAAAAAAACCTACAAGGGTAAGGAATATCACATTAATAAGTACGGCCATTTTGCTATCAGTCAGAATTTCTTTAGTAGTTATTGGTATGACGAATATATTCCAACTGTAGAGTGGTCTCCTCGTAGAATTGGTAATAGAATAATTCTCGAGGCGAAATTTAAAAACCTCTTAGATATTCCCTGTCCTAAACAAAATAAAGTCAGCTGGGAAATTGAAAAGATAGTGGATCAATCATGATGTTCTTTGGAGAGTATAAGTGAGCGAAGAGAATAAGAAGCCATTTTGTGCCAGACCATTCTATGAACTATCCATGATGCATGATGGATCTGTGCAACCTTGTTGCTTGTTAGATGACTATCCTATTGGAAATATTAAAGACTCCTCAATGGAGGAGTTGTGGAATTGTGAAAAGATAATGGCGCTGCGGGAAGAATTCATTTCCGGTAATATTTCAACTTGTGCTAAAAAAATAAAGAATAAACAATGTCACAAATATTACGAAGTCTTTGAAAAAGATATTGTGAAAGAAGTTGTTCAAGAGTTACCGCCACAAAAGTTAGATTTAAGACTTAATGGTAAGTGTAATATTGAGTGCATTATGTGCACAGTCTGGCGTGGCCCTAATGGAGTCTATGACCAGAGTACTTTTTGGTCAGAAGGGCCCGAGAAAGTTTTCCCTTTCTTAAAGCATATTGATCTTCTCGGCGGAGAACCCTTTGTTCAAAGAGATACTTTCAAACTAATTGATGAAGTAACTAAGACTAATAAAGATTGCTTTTGGTCTATTACAACAAATGGCAATTGGAGTTTTACAAAGAAAATTAAGGATTCCTTAAATTTAATTAAGCTCGATACGATTACAATAAGTGTCGACAGTATTTTTCCAGATACTTATTTAAAGATAAGAAAGAAAGGAAATTACTCTCAGCTCATTAAGAATATAAATGATCTTCTAAAGTACAGAGATGAGAGGAAGAGTTTTAGAATTAAGTTAGACTTCTGTGTTCAGCGTTTAAATTATCATGAAATATTCGCGTTCATAGATTTTTGCAAGAAGAAGAACTTAGATCATTCTTTTATTTTTCTCTTTGATCCAAATGTCTTTTGCGTCTTAGAAGAACGTGACGTTGATCTGAGTAAATACCTAGATAAGCTTTTAGAAGAATTAAAAACTTCAGGAAATGAGCAGTTACAACAAATAATTATTCCTATTGAGGAATATTTTCTACGGAAATAAAAATGAAAATCACTGAATGGAAATTTAGTCATAAAGCATTTTTAAAATCAGATTTAACTCTTCCTTCACTGCAAGATGGTGAAGTGTTAATTAGTGTTGAAAAAGTTGGTATCTGTGGATCTGATCTCTTTGCTATGGAAACGGTTGCGGACGATAGTGTTCTTAGACTTGGACATGAGTGGGTCGGTAGAGTTGTAGAAAGTCTATGTGACAGTTTAGAGGTCGGTGATCTCGTTACTAGTACAGCTGTTATGGGTTGTGGCGCATGTAAAATTTGCCATGATGAAAAATCAAATCTATGTCAGAAAGGTTTTTCTTTAGGCGGAAAAGATATAGGTATGATTAGAACAAAGGCCATACTTCCGGCCTCTCAGTTACTTAAGGTTACTGATTTTTCCCTAAATGAAATCGTTCTCTTAGAAGTCGCCGCAGTTGCGGAAGAGGCGCTCTCTCAAATCTCAAAACTTGGAGCGACAAAAGATCATCGTACTTTGATCTTTGGTGGAGGACCCGTAGGGATTCTTACCGCTTTAAGAATAAAAGAGGAAGGCTTCAACTATACTCTGATTGAAACTGATAGATATAGAATACAAATGGCCAAAGATTTAGAACTTAATATTCTCCCATTACCAATGGCGCTCACTGACTCTGAAAGTACTTTTGATTACATCATTGATACTTCCGGTGATGGTCACGACAAGAACGGTTTTTGGAAATATATGAACTTCTTTACTCATATGAGTTCTCATTGTCTTATTGTAGGAAAGTATAAGAGAGAAGTTGAAATCAATTCTAATCTTCTTGCTATGAAAAATATAACTCTTAAATGGATGAGAGGAATGCCAAAAGAGACTCTTGATAGAGCAATCGTCTTTTGGAAAGGAAAATTTGAAGTCATTGCTTCAAAAATAATTTCTCACGAATTTCATTTTGACAACGTTCAAGAAGCCTTTGATAAAGCGCTTATTCGAGATGAGTGCATGAAAATTGTCATTAATGTCGCTGAAGAAGAAGTTTAAGATTTATATAAAGGATCTTTTGCGTATAGGTAGTGACATCCCTCACAATTCTTAGGTGCTTGGTTAGAACTTATCTGATCTCTCAATTTTAACATTTCTAGTGAATTCACTGAAGAGCTCTTCTTCTTAATATCCCCAAAGTATGAGTTTAAAGGGTATTGGCAGCAAGGTGAGATCTGTCCCTTGGCATTTACAAAAATCGTATCCCAGAAATCTACACAACTTGTTTTTAAGTTCACTGTGTCTATCTTGTTAAAACCAGACCATCTAAGAATAAAGTGTTTCGAGTAGTTTTCTGTTAAATGAACTCTCTGACTTTTTAACTGCTCATTTTCTTTTAGAGACTCTTCACTAGTTATGCCATTTTCTCTTAAATTTTCAATCGTCACCATGGCCGCATTGATGTCTCTTGCGTAAATGAGAAATTTTTCAATTTCATCAATTCTATTGTTTGAAACTACATAGCTTAGGTTGATGGGGATATACTTTGAAATATTTACGAGGGAAGGTTTTATCTTCTCAACATCTTCTGGATAATAACTCACTGTCATTAAATCAAGATTTGATTCTTGTAATTCACTTTTATACTTAGTAATAAGCAATCCATTAGTCACAATGGAGGTGAGAAACTTTCTCTTCTTGGCTTCTGCTAGAATTTTAAAGAAATCCTTATTGAGTAGCGGTTCTCCTCCGTAGAGACATATTCTACCAACACTAGGGCAACCTTCTGAGTCTAAGATCTCAACAAAACTGTCGTAACTTAACTCGTCTTCCTTGTGTTCTGGTGAATTGAGCTCTGTGATGTAGTGACAAAAGTCACAGGTCTTATTACATCTAGAAGTGAGAGAGAAGACTATATTTGGGGGAGAGATGGTCAGCTTCTTTGTCTTAAGCAGAATATTGATTCTTATGAGTAAGAAGTGTAATCCAATTCTAAAATTGGTAAATGGATGCCTATATACTTTCATGCGAAGAGCTAGTTTGAAATATTGAATAGCTGTTGCAATCTTCAATTTGTCTGCCTCGTTTTATTTGAGAGAATTTTTATTTCAAAGAACATTCTAAGGAATGTGAAAACCACTCCCAGTATATTTCTTATTTTAAGAGATCTTGTGCTTCTGTCGTCCTCAAAAATGTCGATGACTGGCACTTCAATATAACTGGTACCACATTCAAGTAAGTTGAGCAGCATCTCAGTTTCATAGGCATAAGAAGAAGTTTTAATGTCTAGCTTCTTAAAGCATCTCTGTTTCAGTAAAATGGAACCATTGTAGTACTTAAGTCTCTTGTTAAAAAATAAATTTATAATACCAGTATAGAGCCTTGAGAGAACTCTTCTTATCAAAGGCCGATCCGCTGTATTGTCCTGATAGGAGATAATGAGCTCTGCCTGATTGACCTTATTTAGAATTTTCTCCACTTGGGACTGAGTAGTATCTTTCTTGCCATTAAAGCAAATAAGAAAATCTCCCTTGGATTCAGTAAAACCTTCATTGATGGAGTAACCCCTCCCAAAGGGAGTTTTGTGGCGAATAACTCTCAGGTCACACTTAGAAGCATATTGATAAGCAATTTCAGAGGTCTTATCAGTACTACCATCGTCAATTACGATGATCTCCACGCTCTTCCAGTTCTTGCTGGACTGAATCAGCATTTCTAAGGTCGCGCCAAGATTGGCCTCCTCATTGAGTGCTGGGACAGTTATGGAAAGTGTATGTGGTATATCTTTTTTCAAATTTCTCTCTCTAGAGTTATATATTATCATCAATTCATAAAATCCTATAAAAATACAAAAAAATGAGGCAATTTGCCAACTTTGTGTGCTTTAAGCTGTTGAATATTGTGTAAATTCGTAAAATTAACTACAATTTAGATACCGATGAAACTACTGTTAAATATCTATATTAGAGCATTCATTAGACTTCTTAAATCTCCTCCTCATTTTAGAGTTGTGCTTAACTACGTAAAATATCTGTGGGCGAGAAAAATGGGTTTAGAGGTTGTGTCACATACTCCCACTAATGTTGTTATCTACACCACAAAGAATTGTAATTTGAACTGCGACTTCTGTTTCATTGGGGATGACTTGAATCCAAATAATGGAGGAGAGTTTGAACTTATGTATGATCAATATTTAAAAATCACAGAGAATGAGTTTTTCAAAAATGCCCTGCGAGTTGGACTCCTGGGTGGTGAACCCTTTATTGCTAGAGATATTTTCGAAATACTTGAAGATCTAAATAAGAGAAGAAAAGTCGTAACTGTTGTAACGAACTCTACGCTCTTGAAGGGAAGTAAGTTAGAGCGATTTATAAATTGTGCTCCCGATATTTTAGGACTGAGTTTATATGAGTCTAACTGGGCAGATGTAGAGCGAGTATTTCTCGCTATGCAGAAGAAGAGTATCGTTTGGATTCAGACAATTCTAGAAGCAGATGGTTTAAATGAAATTTACCGATCACTGGATTTCTGTGTCAGCATTGGCTGTAAAAATATTCGTTTTTCAAATTACTATCCTACATACGGCAAGGGGATGGAAAAAGTCATCTTTCATGATGATCAGTCATTCGTAGAACTCAAGAAAGTCATTACAAAACAATATGGTAACAAGCTCAATATTGATTGGCCGGCTCCAGTCTCAAGAGAGTTGAAATCAAAATCTTGCCAGCAACCCATCAGTTATGTGCACTTGGATAATCAAGGTGCAATCGGGGCCTGTTTTATGAGACCACCCAATGAGTCTCAATATGGGAATATTTTTGAAAAAGATTCTTGGAATGGAGCGAGACATAAGGAGCTTCGCTCTTATATGAATAGTACAGGAAGCGATTGTGATCCTGATTGTCGATACTGTGAAAACTTATCGGAAGACCTCTACAAGATATGATTCCTAGAGGACAGTTCCACATTCCTGCTACTACTCTCATCGGCTCTTTCTTTAACCTCTGGCGAGGTGACTACTTTTCAGAAGTTGGTGTATCTAGTTTCAAATCAGACCTCACTAAGCATTTAGCAGCTAAACAAGTTGAACTCTTCTCATCTTGTAGAATAGCATTTTACAGTTATTTAAAAGATTTGAATTTACCTAAAGGTAGTGAAGTTCTCTTAACTCCTATCACTATTCCGGATATGGTAAATGCCCTGGTGCTCAATGGTTTAAAACCAGTATTCGTTGAGATGGATAAGGCGGATCACTCATTTAATATAAGTGATTTAAAGAATAAGATCAGTGGAAATACGAAACTCATTCTTTCAACTAGTCTTTGTGGTTTAAGGCCGAAGAATAGAGAACTCTTTGAAATTTCAAAAGAGAATAACCTATTATACATAGAGGATATCTCTCAATCTCCCGTTCAGAATTACTTTGAACAAGACCATTGTGCCCAGGTGACAGTCATTTCTTTATCTGTGGGAAAAACTATTACCACTCTGGTTGGTGGCGCTCTCGCCTTTGGAGAGAAATCTACTTTTAAGCGACCGGAGTTTCACTCTTATCCTTTGAAGGATTACTTTAAGCGGCAATTAAGAGAAAATTTGAAAATTGATATTTTCACTTCACCTTTCATTTACAGATTTTTTACCCGCTTCTGTCTCGCTCTATTGTCTATATTCAATAAGGATTACTACTTCAATATTCATAAGCAGAATCTTGTTTCTAAGTATAACGAGTTAGATATCTTCTTTGATGATATCCCAGTACTTAGGGTTGAATTTCCAAAGAATCTCTTCTTTCGGTTTAATAGTTGGATGGCAAAGCTAGGTCAGGCAACATTGAATAATTGGCACAGTTCTCTTTCAAGGAGAAAGGCCCACCGGGAGTTATTTCTTAGAGAGGCAAGTGATAAGTTGAAATCAATAACTGCCGCGAACTTCTCTGAGGACGATTATTTTCCTTTAAGGGCTCCTTTCTATGTTGAGCGACCCGAGGAGTTTCAGCTCTTCTGTATTAAGCGGGGTTTGGACTGTGGAAACTACGGACTAAATCTTTGTAATGAAGAAGAAGTCTTTCAAGAATTTAGACAATCTCTCCCAATCAGTAGGGAGATAAAAGAACATTGTTTCTTTTTGAATTTAAATGAAAAACTAAAACGTGATGATATTGTGAAATCTATTAAAATCTTAAATGATTACTTTGGAGAGTAGGTGTTTTTAAAAATTCCAAGGGCCCACTACTATATGAGTCTTATTGAACCACTTCGTTCAATGCTCGGAGTTGTATTTGGTGAGCATAGAAAGTCGGATCAAGTAGAAACTTTTGAAGAAGCTTATGCAAAACACTACGAACATAAGAATATTGTATGTGTGGCCCATGCCAGAGTTGCTCTCTACTATTGTCTAAGATCATACGAATTTAGTAGTGGTGACGAAGTTCTCATGACTCCTATTAATATACCAGACATGGTTAATATGATTCGTATCGCAGGGTTAAGAGAGCGTTATGTGGATATCTTGTCAGATGATTACTCAATTGATTTAGAGGATGCCAAAACTAAAATAACTAGTAGAACTAAGTTTCTCTTCGTGACTCATTTGAATGGTTTTGTTCCAGACATGGAAGCGATTCAAAAATTTGCAAAGGAGAACCAGCTAATCCTTATTCAGGATTGTACTCAAAATGTTGGGGCGAAGTTTAAAGGAAGAAATATTGAATCCTTTTGTGAACTCTCTTTCTCTGCACTATGTGATTTAAAAGTCGTTCATACACATATGGGGGGGGCGATTGTTTCTGAATCTTCAACTCAACTAGATAAAATAAAGAAGTTATTGAAGAGTGAATTAAGCCCACTTACTCTTAGCTACTTTTCCAGATTTCTACTGGAAGATATTATTGCGACACTTATCTTAAATAGATATGTTTTCTCTTTCTTTGTAAATCCCTTATTAACTTTAATGAATAAAGTTATGGGTGTGGAAAATATTGAATCTTTCACTAAAGGTGGAGGAATTAAAATAGGACCAGTATACTTTCTAAAGGGTCTCTTTGGTGGTGGTGGAAATTTATTAAAGAGCGAAATACCTAAGGGCATGTTGTATCAGTACAGTAATCTGCAAGCAAAGATCGGTTTAAGACGACTCAAAACTCTCTCAGCTGTTGATGAGAGGCGTATTTCAAACTCACAGCTCTTGTTAAATCAACTAGAAGTGCCAAATAAAGTATTAGCGAAACTAGAAACAAACGCGAGTCATGTCTTTTGGAAATTTCCCATCAGAACAGATAAGCTCAGAGAGCTACAAGAACACTTAATTAGAAATGGAATTGATTCCGCACGCTCTAATCTAGTGTGCTTAAATGAATATGAGTGTTTCAATGCTACAGACACAACTCCCGTGGCATCTTACTTATCAAAGAGTAGTCTCTACTTACCAGCTCATCCCAGTTTAAATGAGAGAGATATGAAAAATATAATTGATTCCACGAATAGTTATTTTAAAAATAATTCTTGAGTTCAGGAATTCGTTTAAAAATATCCTGAGACCTCGTCTTATCAAAGTGTAGCGTATATCTTTTAAATTCTTCGAAGAGATCTTTATTAAAATTCTCATTACTAAGACTTGAAATGAGGTTGAGCACTTCATGAATGAAGTTAGACTTCCACTTCTCAGATTTATATTCACTAGTTTTGGCCTGAAATAATAAGGCCTTTAGGGGAGCAATCGCCCTCTTTCTGATATCTAGTGGCAATGCCTCAATTGAGAGTTGGTTAGGGGCCGTAAGTAAGCTTATGACTGGATAGGAATCTATGTTTGTAAATTGATTCAAGTATTGAACTAGTTCTGGAATGGCATCAAAATTATAGGCCTGAATGGTAGAGTAAACTACGGCAGATTCAATATTTAAATCTAGAAAATCCTTATCGAGTTTATGTAGGTTCGCTTCAATTTTCTTCCAGGCAATTGGATGCCTTATATATTCATGTACATCTCCAAAACCATCAATTGAGAGGGAGAGTTGCACCGTTTTAAATGAAGGCCAGAACTTAGCGGCCTTTTCAGGTAGTGTTGTTAAATTGGTACTATAGTAGATAGTTATATTCTTAGCGTGATCTCTCTTGATTAATTCTCCAAGAAAATCCCACGTCTCATTAATGAGTAGAGGTTCTCCACCAGCTAGGTAGATCTTTTTAATTTCATGAGAGCGACTTAGTAACTCTTGCCAAAAATTGGGGTCTTTGTGCCATGAAGTGTTCTTGGTGAAATCTAGCGAAAAATTTTGTGACTCTAGTGCTTGATAATCTTTAATCAAGTTTGAACTTGAATTTGGCGGGCACATTCTACACGCTAAATTACACTGATTTCCAAGGCGTAGATCTACATACTCGTAGGAAACAGCTGAATCTAAATTGAGCTCACCTGTGACTATCTTCTCATAAGTTTCATGAAATAATTCATTACTTTCCTGTCTGTAGGATTGAATCCCTTTTTCCTCTTTATCGTAACAAGAGGAACAGAAGGTATGTTCTTTCCCATCAAGCATGGTCTGCCTGATGTCTTTAAAGAGATCTAACTTTAATAATTCTTCAATTGAGCTCACTTCAGTAATACTTTTCGACTGTTTGAGCATTTCTTCTATGTGTTCATAGGCTGCACAACACGGTAGAGCGTAACCTTCGTTATTAAGGTAGAGGTGATTCCAAAGAAGGGAGCATAACTTATTTTCTTTTTTCATCAGTTCATCTGCTCTTTAATGACTCTGTGGACATTCTTTGCCATGATTTTATAACCCTCAGGAGTACAATGATCATCATCGTATAAGAAGCGCTCTCTCCCATGACTCTCGATTAACTTTTTAAAGATAGAATAATTATCTACCAGAGGAAAGTTAAACTTCTTTGCTACTTTATTAATCATCTTATTAGCACTGTGATATTCAGAGGGATAATTTTGAAGAATAATCTTAATATTTTCCTGCTTTGAAAGAGTATGAATCTTGGTCCACGTCTTCATTCTCTCTTCATCTAGTTGTTGTAGTTGCTCGTCCCAATTCTTAATCATTGAGTGCATCTTTACATAGTCTTTCTTTGATTCTTTCGGCGCAGACTCTTCAATCAATTTTAAAATCTCCACTGATGAGTACTTACTTTGTAATAAGAGTGCTTGGGTGAAATAGTATTTAACTGCTTTTAAAGACTTACTCTTCCAAAAGAAGTCTTTATTTTCTTTCATAAAATCAAGAGTGTATTCAATCGCCTTTGTATGTTGATTCTTTCTGGCGAGAATACCTACGTAGTAGACTAATAGTCGTTCTATGTACAAGTCTCCACGAATCTGTTCCTTTGGAAACACCTCCTTTGAAAGAGAAGGGGAGAGAGGGGAGTTGATGCCAACGGAGAGCTTATTAATGAAATTTAAACTATGAGAGTAATCTAGTTTTGTTTCTTTAAATACTTTGAGTGAGTTTTGTTGAATGATTTTTATATATTCAATTTCTCTTTCACTCACTTGCTCGTAAGGAAGTCTGAGAGACTCTGTAAGAGCAAATCTTCTAAATATTTCGTACTTAAAGAAGCGGTAAACTTTATAAATTCTTAAACTCTTAACACCATTTAGTAGAGGAACTTCAAATGGAATGAGCTCCCTGTCGTTCACTGCTCCAAAGTTTATCCCAAAGAGGTCTGCTGAACCCGTTAAAATGACAATCTTTCCAGGGATGGGTTTGTTTTGATCTTTTCTCTTTTGAATAAATTCTTTTATTCTAGAGTAAGAGTCAAAGGTAGAGCTCTCACACTTTCCAAAATTTAGAACTGAAAAATTTTCATTCGTTTTTTGAAAGTTTGAATAGAGGTGAAAAGGATATGTGTCATAGGATTGTACATTTCCACCATTAGTAAATGAGTCCCCTACACATAGAGCGAGGGAGTGATCTACTTTCTTTTGACTGCTCCTACTCTTGGCATAGATTTCATAAGTGTGATCGTGATCTTCACTATTACCTTCATCAAAAGGAGGGATATATTCTTTTTGGGTTCTATTTAAAACGATTTCTCCCGCGAGTCTAAGTCCTAACTCAACAAGGGAAAGTGAAAAAATTGTGGAAATAATAAAAAGAGAAAGTTTAACTTTTAGGGAACTTCCTGTTTTATCTTCAATTGTCATGCATACCTTCAAAAGGGGATAAGTCCCTCTATTTTATCAGAGAGTAGGGATTGGAAGAACAAATTCCTTCAAAAATTTCTGAAAATCCGAGACTTAGAGTATAATTTGTCTATGTTAAAAAAATCCCTCACATATCTATGTTTGATTGTAATTTCAGTCTCTTGCAGTAAGAAACAAGGTGAATTTAGCGCAAATTACAGCTTAGATAGCTTAAAGCGCAGCTCTTCATTTAAGAAGCAGGCCTGGGGATGCTGCTGGAGCTTTGCCGTCATGAGCTCTCTTGAAAGTAACCTGATTATCAACAAAAATTGGCACTTGAGTGGGGAGAGCGGTGAACCTGACCTCTCCGAGTATCATATGGATAAGTTCAATGGTTTTAATAAGAGTGGATTAAAAGGTGATAGACAAGAGGGTTGGTACTCGGGTCAAGGTGAGAAGTTTCTCGGTAGCAATACAGATGATCTGAATTCGGGAGTGGTTGTTCACTTGGGTGGAGATTTTAGAATGGCCGCAGCTTATCTTAGTAATCAAGGTGGAGCTGTGCAAGAGAGACTTACTAACACAGAAATATCAAATAACTCTCATCAGAAATTTGGCGATACAGCAAAAGATGGTGTGCTCTATAAGAATAATTATACTTACTTTCTTCCACAACACATTGAGTGGCTCACTCTTGATGGAACTGATTTAGAAAAGAGAATCAGAATAAAGAAGGCGATTCAAAAATACGGAGCCGTCGCCTCTGCCCAAAATATGAGAGATAATCCCTTGGCCATTTGGCAAGATGGATTAGAAATTCATTTGAATACTCGTTTTGAGAAGTTAAATCATGCCATTTCTCTTATCGGTTGGAACGATGACGTAAGTTACCAAGGACATAAGGGCGCTTGGCTAGTTAAAGATAGTGATCATAAGAATGAAGAGACAGGAAAACATATAGGGAAGTTCTATATCATGTTCGACGATCTCCATGTGGCCAAGGAAAAATACATGGGTGGAGTTGTCTTTCGTGATGTGAAATATACGAAAGAAAAGTTAAATATTTATACCCATGCTCTTCATGGTTGGCGCTATAGCACTCCTGCTAATATAGAAGAAGTCTCTTCAAAGTTTAAAATAGAGCGAAGCGAGAACTTAGTTGCCCTTGGAATTTACACTCTTGGAGCAAAGACCAGTTACAAACTTAGAATAAAAGTGAACGGGACTTTGCAAAGTGAAATGAATGGCGTTCATGAGTATCCAGGTTTTCATAGAGTAGAAGTGGCTAAACTAATTTCTGTTAAGAAAGGTGACCTAGTAGAAATCTATCAATCAAATTCAGATCACCGTTATGCCTTTGACGCTAGCTTTAAAATGGATATTCTCCTGAATGGGAAATTGCCCAAGTGGGGAGAGGCAGTTCTTGTAAACTCAAAAGCTGGTGCTGATGAGACTTCTTATAGATTGATTGGAGAATCTAAATTTCAGGACTTTAAGAATTTCACAGAAACACTGAGCGGAAAAATAGAAATCAAAAATGCTCAAGAAAACTCTACGTCGAATATTGTTCTAAATCTTTATACACAGGAATAGTTATTTAGGGTTAAACTGAGCGTTTTACTTGGTTGTAATCTTGGCAATATTGAACAAATCTTAACTTTTTCACTCCTAGAAATACTTATAATGGTACTATTGTCTAGTTTAAGGCATTACTTAATATTTTGGAGCAAGCATGAAATTTTTAATTCTCTCTCTTTTATTTTCATTATCGGCACTTACTCACGCAGTTGGTCCAAATGATAAATATCCTCTAACTTACCTCGATATGTTGGTGAATAGATCTGATGCAATTGCCGGAAGAATGAAGAAGCCACCTCGTGTTGAAGAGGCCTATTTTGGTTTAACTAGACCCACAACCTTAAAGGTTGAGGTTATGGTTACGGGATCTATTTCGGCAGTAGAAAAACAAGAAATTGAAACTTTCTACAATGAACTTATTATGGAAGAAGCAAAAGATCTTGCCATTACAGGAACAAAAATAAAAGTTGAGATTTTCGACTTAATTGATCCTTCAAAGGTTGAAAAAGCTCCTGCTCAAGCAGCTCAACCTGCTCAACCTGCTAATTAATTTTATTAAAAGGATCAGGGAAGTTGATATTTTCAATTTCCAGCTGATCCTTTAAATTTATAGGATCAATGAGAATTTGAGACTTTGCTTTTTCTAAATACTCTTTTAATAAAATCTTTGTCTCTCTCTCCATATCTAAATCACCCCTCTCTTTAGAAAATCTTCCATGCAGAATCAGGTTACCTACATTATCTTCAAAGAAATAAGCTTCAGGTCCATTTACAATGGCAATCTTTGCGAAGAAGTTCTCGTCTTTTAGTTTCTGTACATTTTTTGGATTATTAAAAACGTTAGTAATAGTTATGAGAAAATAAAGAGACGAGATATAAAGAGAAAATTTTAAAATGTAACTTTTCATCTTTTCTTGATTTTTAAAATCAATCCTAGATAAGAATGTGAGTATTAGCGCTGAGATGGCCATAAGAGGAATATACTTTAGAATTTCTCCCAGGTTTATAAGAGAGAATCCAGCAAGAACATTTGATAAGAAGTAGCTCATCTTTGGTAATTGAGAGCTAAGAGCATCTAGAGTTGTTTCATAGTTGATTCCCCAGACAAAACTACTGGCGGCTAAATCTCTGGTAAAAACGAAGGCCATGAACAAACTCTGAAAAACCATCACTGTGGCAATAATTCTTATCACTATCTTCCTAGATCTACTCACGTAGAAAGTCGGAAATAAGAGAAGAAGAATTAAGAGATCTGTTATTAAGTGTCTGCCTCCAAAATCTGCATTTCCCGCATATGTACTAGACTCAGCCAGTATCTTAATAATGGGAGCTAGAATCAGAAAAAATAACACTGATTTATCTGTAACTTGTTTTCTTTTAACGATAGCGAAAAGAGAAGGAATCACTAAGAGGTAGATAGGGGAAACGTAGAAATAGCCCGCTGGTCCAAAGGTTAGTTCTAAGAGTAAATTGTATGAAGAGATGATTCCGGCATAGGAGTAAGTGAATTCACCATACTTGACCCATTCATTTATAAAGAAGGGAATAAAACCGTATAAAGATCCCGCTATGAAGTAAGGTGCAAGATTTTTAATGACATAGCTGGCTCTCGACTTATTCACCAATAAAAAGTGAAAGGGTAAAATGAAATAGAATAGTAGTGGAACTTTGGTTATGGCCCCAAGGGCCAGAATTAATCCGTAGATGAAGTAGTTAATTTTCTTATCTTCACTCAGACAAATTCTATGCATTATAAGGCATAGGAAGGGATAGAAGGCGCTACTAATATCCGCGGTGGAAGGACTAATGAATCCATACCAAAATAAGGGAGTCCCAAAAAGGACGAGTAGGAAATCGTAGCGAGATAATTTTGTATTAAAGAAGTAGGGAATGATTTTAAAAGTGAAAATGGCCAATAGAATAAAGAAGAAGGTATTGGCGAAGACCATGGTTGCCCGGTAACCAGCAAGTTTATAATAGTTAAGGTCAATTGAGAGAGACTTTAATATTTTAGAATAGAGGTAGAAGGGAAGCCATAGGGTGGTCACTCCGTGATCATGCATAGTGGGATGATTATACGACTTGGTGGCAATCCATCTCTCTTTTGGGTGAATTTGATTGATGATATTTAAATCACCGTCTTCTACCATTGAAGTTAAGTAGTTTGAGTAAACTCCAGATTCAAGGGGTTTCATTTCTGGATCAAATCTTAGAGCAAAAAGAGAAATAGCTAGAAATAGGAAAAAAAAGAAAAAGTATCTCGTGAGAGGAGAATTTTTAAAACTAGAGAGTATTTTCATATCTTTATCATTTCTGGCAATAATAGTCGTCACTTTGTGCCAATCCATCCTTATAAGTCTATGAAATTTTACATAGAACTAGAGCTAATGTAAAATCATGGATAACTTATGAAAATAGAAATAAAGAAGCTGCTTAGACCCATATTCAATATATACTCATATGTTTTCGGAGCGGGGGCCAGATTCTTTCACCCTTTTTTTCCGTTTTCACCTCTGAGAATTACCTTCTATATTACTAAGAAATGCAATTTAACCTGTCCTCATTGTTATACCAAGGATGCTCTGAATACTCCTGAGCCAAACGCCCTCTCTCTCGATGAGTGGAAGAAGATTGTCGATACAATTCCAAGAAATACAGTCATTGATTTTTGCGGAGGAGAGATTTTCTTTTCAAAGCATACTCTGCCTTTACTGGACTATATGACAAAGAAGAAGCGTCTCATTTCCATTATTACTAATGGAACCACAATGACCAAGGCGACTATAGATAAATTTATCGATCAAAAAATTACTTATTATATGACTTCAATTGATGGCATGGAAGAATACCATGACAAGCTTCGCGGCAAAAAAGGAACCTTTGAAAGGGCGACTGGCATGATTAAGTACATGCAGGAGCGAAAGCTAGAAGTGGGTGCAAAATATCCTGTAACATGTTTAAAAACAATCATTACACCTGAAAACTACATGGATATTCCTAAGATTCTTGATTACGCGGAAAATGTCTTAGGTGTAGATAATATTCAATTCTCACTAATTTATAATAATAAAAATAGAATGGTCTTTGATACTTTTAGTGATTACAACATCATTCCTGATTTTCCAGGTAATACTTTTGAATATCCTGACGAAACTAGGGAAGCAGTCAAGAACGCCATTAGGTATATTATCGAATATAAGAAGAAATCTAAGATGTATATCGGAATTGATCCTCGAATGCCTAAAGATGAAATGTTACTAGATTATATTGATGATCAACATAGCTTTGGTGTTAAAAAGTGTAATAAACATTGGAGTGAATACTATCTTCATTACGATGGACAGCTTACTTCTTGTATCACTTACGACTTTGGAAACATTAGAGACGTTAATTATGACACTAAGAAAGTTCTTAGGCAGAAGAGAAACCAAGGCTTTTTAAAGTTTATAGATTCTCAAATGCCATTTCTTGAAGAGTGTCGCAGCTGCTGTAAAAGTGATCACTGTCGAAAGTAATATCTATTACTTATTCTCTTTCATATATTTATAAATTTGTTTCGCCATGAGTTTATAACCTAGGGGAGTTAAGTGATCGTCATCCTCTAGATACTTACCTCTTCCGTCCCTTTCAATGAGTTTCTTGAAGTAGTGATTGGTGTCGATAAAATTAACATGATGTTCACTCACAACTTGTTGGATAGACTTATTAGCGCTCTCATACTCTGAGGGGTAATTCATTATATAGAGCTTGATTTTATGTTCTTTACACAGATCTATAATTTTCTTCCAAGTCGCAAGTCTCTTAGTATCTACATAACTCGCTACTTTCTCACTATCGCTAACTAAGGTATAGAATTCAGTGAATTTTTTAAACTTAGTGATTTCAGGAAAATTCTTTTGACTGTCATCTAGAACCTTGAGGACTTCCTTTTCACTGTACTTACTTTGTATTTGATACGTTTGAATGATTCTGAAATAAGCATCATCAAATTTACCTGACCAAAAATTTACGGGTTCAGCTTTCGCTAGGTCTAGTAACCACTTTAGCGCCAAATCATGACGATGTCTGGTGATCAGAATCTTTGACATATAAACTAGCAACGAGTGGGTGAGCTCTTGAGCATTTTCAAACTTAATGCTTAATCCCTCACAGTAATTTTTAAAACTCTGTGGCAGTGAAGAAATTGTTGATGTTACTAACTCTTGTAATTTTGGATCATTGGGATTTAATTTAATTTTCTCTTTAAAGAAAAGATACTTCTCTTTTATAGCTTCAAACTCACTGTCATTAATACTGTTCTCACTTGATAATCCATTTGAGAGGTATTTTTGAATAAAGGAGAGTTTTATATGACGATAGACTTTAAAGAGCCTTGTTTTCTTAAGCCAACCAGCTTCTCTAATCTCAAACCAATCTTGGTCGTAACGATCATCTTGTTCAATTTCAAATCGCTCAAACTTATCAGCTGCCCCAATGAGAATAACAACTTTATCGGGAAATTTACTTGTGCCCTTATTCTTAATAAGGAAATTTTTAAATCTATCATGGACACCAAAGGTGCTATCTTCGCAAAGACCCATGTTGAGTACTCTTGCAGGACTCTTGTCCAACTTAAAGAGCTCGTAGAGATTGTAGGGATAACTATGGTAACTTTTGACATTTCCAGCATTGGTAAAAGAATCTCCAATACAGAGGATCGTTTCACTAGATTTCTTACTGGAATACGCTTCATAGGACTCATCTCTTATGTATGAACTTTTCTCATCATAGGGGGTGTAGTCTGCTTGTTTTTGATAATTTAGCGCCACTCCAGCTAACCTGAGTCCACCTTCTAGTGCTCCGAGGGAGAGAAGTAGACTGACAAATGACAGTAATATCTTTGCTGAGAGTTTGTCTTTTAAAGGTGTTTTATTCATATTTAGCCTATTTTAGTATTGCTGAGATAAATTGGTTATAAGTCGCCAAAATTATCCTGCTTATATATTTCCATTTTAATTATATCGCGGATGAGTTGCTTAACATCACCATGAGCTTTTAATTTCTTCCCAAGTGCTATGACTTCACCTATAAGATATTTTGAATTATCGTCTATGTCTCCATAGGACTGTTTAATATTCTCTAGTTCTACACTTATACCTGTCATGTAATAGAAGTATTTTGAAGCTGCACAGGTATAGTAATCATCAGTTGAAGTGATTATTTTATTTAAGTCTTCCAGTGAGCTAAATTCTTTATTAATGAGTTTACCCATAATCGTTCTATAAATAAACCTTCCCTTGGTGGGTCTTAGGTAGAACTTATCATCTCTGTCTGGGAAAAGATCATTTAAGCTTCTCATTGTTTCTTTATGAAATTTAACGTGTATGGAAGTTCTTCCTGTCGTATTTGTATAGACAACTTGTGAGTGTCTGATAGCTCCTGACATGGGATCAATAGTCGTGTGACACTGCATGCAAGAGCTCTTCGCTCTAAACTTTATAGTTGAATTCTTTTGAACGTATGAGAGGGCATCTTCAACTTTTATTACTGGAAGCTTTCTACACATAAAATCCTGTAGAACTTTCTTGGCCCATGTTCTTGGAATAACGAGTCCTCCGTTACTTTTCTCACCTGGATCTCTTCCTATATTATTTAAGATATATGATTGACTACCATTGGCGCCATGAAGACCCTTGTCTAAAATGAGGCCATCATTGTACATTGTCACGTTGGTGTCTCGATTCACATAGTATTGAACACTTTGAAAACTCTTCTTGGCTTCTATATTAACGAGATGTCCTCGAGGGAGCCACTTTGGGTTCCAAGGAAAGGTTTTTCCTTTAATATTCTCATTTCCAAGGACGCTCTTCTTAAGTTTATTAAAATCTTCTCTTCCTTCAAAGAAAAGATGGATTTTATTCTTACTCCTGGCGCTTCTTATGGGGCGTAGAGTATCCTTTGAATTTAAGAGTTCACTATAGTGTTTGCCATTCCATAAGACGTTGGTGAGATGGAGTGCAGCCTCGTCCATAGGAAAGATATCGTGTGAGAGATATGTCGATCCACTTCTGTAATAGGCATAATCTTTAATCCAAGAAGTATGAAATCTATGGAGTTGATCTCTAGTTTTAATGGACAGAGATTCATTTGAATAGTTAAAGTCACGGTTTTTAAACTTGGCTTCTTTTAAAATTTGGTAACAGGCCTTGGCAGGTGTGGTTGTGCCATTTTCTACTTCTCTAAAGAGTTTACTATTCTGAGCTATCCTTTCTCCTGTGAGCTGAATAAAACACCTTTCAAATACTTCTGTTTCAGATAATTTTTCAGTGGAAGGGAAATCAATCTTGGGGAAAGATATATCAATCTCTAAAATTGTACCCTTGGATTTAAGTCCACTAATGTATTTCTTTATGGTTTCAAGCTCTACTTCTGATAGGGCGAGGAAAGGAGGCATGTCCTCATCTCCACCAGTGTGACTACTCCTTAGAGAAGAGAAGAGTTTAGAGTCATAAGGGTTTCCTGGTACGATGAATTTTTGTTCTATCCAATCTTCTTCTGTGTAAAACGTATAGTCAGAATGACAGTTCGCGCACCTTAAATTAATGACCCTATGAAAGTTTTGAAATTCTTGAGATGATTCCGTTATATATTCGTTTAAGAGGTAGTACTTTTTACCACTCTTAAAAGAAAGAAGTGAGATACAAATGAGAAATAGGGAAAGAAGTATCTTAATTTTCATTATAGTATTTGCCACTCAGGACTTTTACATAGAACTAGTAGCACGTCTCTCCAAGTTTTAATCTGATTGTTTACAATGATCTTAGAATAGGTCTCTCTCTGTTTCTTCTTGTAGAAGAACAAGTTCGTTGTTCTTTTTACAGATTTTAGGTCTATTGGACTACTTTCACTTAGTGAGACTAGTGCGAGAGCATGTCGAATATTTTTAGTGTCTTTTAAAATCTCATTACAGGTATTCTCTGTTTTAACTTGTCGAATTACAGACATCTCTACAAAAGCAGGCGATCCAATTTCTGTAATATTATTAAAACAACGGTCTTCAAAGTTCTCATCGCTTAAGTCAAACTTCTCACTCTTCATGGAGACATTGTAGGGTAGGCAGCCACCACCAAATAGCTCTGGAGAGTTTAAGATGTTTTTCACTAGAATACTTTTATTACTTTCTCCAAAAACCTTTTCGAGTGTGCGATAGACATAGAATTTGTCTGCTGTACGTGTACTAGACTTAAAGAGAGACTTTCCCATTGAGAAGTCAGTGATGGAGAAGAATAAGAGAATGGCATAAGTCATTTTTTTCACTTCTACACCGCTTTTTCTGTCTTAAGGTTTTTTTCCATAAATTCTTTATTCTCTGGTGCCTCAATTAATGAAGTAATTTTTCCATTCTTTAATTTGAATACTTTTTTCTCGTGGGGAAGAGGTGTCTCACATCCAAGGAAATTTGATATGGAAGAAGAAATATTTCCATAAACCATTTTTCTATTTCCAAGAGACTTTACGTCTGCCGCCTTTCCCCAAGTTCCACAACCCGGGGAGACGTCGGTGGGGTCATGGGAGAGGGTATAAATATTTCCTATGACTTCGGTCTTTTTTACAGCACCGCTTAGAAAAGTTGAAGTATGCCCTGTAAAGCCATGATGGGATCCCTTATCGATATCTCCAGGCTCCCTTTCAAATTCTGTGGTGAGGTGAATTAATGAATTATTCCATAGCTCAGTACTTGCCACTTTGAGCGATCTTGTGAGCTCATATGTACAACTGGCCATAGCTCTCCAAAATAGAGTGTCACAGAGCAAACTAGTTAGAGATCCACATTTGTGTGAATCAGCATTATGTCTCAGTCCAAGATTTTCTACCACATCACTAGATTTAAGTTTAAAGTGCACAACATCACCTTCATGAGTCATACTTATGTGTTCTAGTTTTGTAGTTTTTGTTTTCATATTTCTTAAGCAATCAACATTAATATTAATTGAACTGGTGAGATCATATTTTAATGAAACCTCAGCTAGTGCCATTTGTTTTGCTAATCCTTTAATTTCTGCAGTATCAAACATTGTTCTGACATCATCTGCCAATACAAGATAATCGATTTCCTTGTAGGCACCAAGGTAGTCCACCTTTTCAAAAGCTTTTCCACTCTGATGAAACTTCTTTTTTAATTCTAATGGAAACTTGAGACCTGGTACTCTCTTATCAGTGAGGCCCAAAATATTTGTTCTTTGAATACTTCTATTTATAAGGTCTTGGTACTTTTTGACATTGTCATTATACTCTCTTGTGATCACTTGATGATGTTGATTAATGATGTTTGCAGCTCTTTTCTTTGATTGCTCATTACTGTTAAGTTTTTTTCCTATATGAGAATCCTTATTACTAGTAAGAGCTTCACTAATGGCCTTATCTACAATAGTTGAATTCACACTGGCTCTTTCAATAAATGGCCTTAAGAGGTATTCAATATAATTCTCAGTACTATCTTTTATAATCGTTCTATTTGTTGATGGAGAGGAGTAGGCCTGAGCAGCAGTTCCAGCTTCCCTTGCTCCTTCAAGTGATAAACATCCAAAGAGAGGAGAAGTGTTCGCATCGTGTAACCCGGATATACTATGAGACCCAATAGAAGGAGCTTCTAGTCTTCGATTATTTATTTCATGTCCATCTAGAACCATGTCACAACCACGAACGATGAACATATTTTCTGCCAGATTACTTAGGGGAGTTGTTTTCCCATCAGCTGTAGGAATATCAAATTGCCACATATAGGGAAATTGATAACCGTTCACTTCGTGAAAACCATAGTCGTATTCAAAATCAAAAGGAGCTGATCCCGTTTTCTTAAAATGAGTGGGAATTAGTTTACCTTGGACAAAGCCATGGGCATTGGTTGGTTTCAAAATGGTATCGAACATCCATCTAGCTGGAGCCTCAATGACGTTAATGAGAATGTACTTCTTTGATGAACTTTGATCATTACTTAGTCCCAAAGATCTATAGGTGTTCTCTAGTATTCCTCTAAAAGGATAGAGTAGTGATGCACCGGCCATGGCCAAGAAATATCTTCTTTTCATACTTGAATACCGCTCTATTTCCTGAAAGATTTCAAATGCTTAGTTCTTGAATAATTTTATCAAAAACTCGAGTTATTATCCAACTGGAATTAGTTGGTCGCTATATTCTTAAAACTACTAGTATTAATTTAAAAAGAGGGAATTCTCGCAAAATGAGCCGCCTCAGATAACTGTCATCTTGACGAATAACCTACTAAATTACTTTATGAGGCTACCACTTTGTACATACTGTTATTTAAATTTGTAGCAGTATATAATTGAGAGAATGTTTACTGACCCATTTGAATATATCAATTCCTGTTCTAAGCGAACTCTTTCTTGCCTATTGTTGATCTGTATTTTCATCTATATGGGGATATACAACGTCACTATAGGAGTAGAGCCCTTATTAAATGATGATGCTCCTCAGACACTTATAAATAAAACTCCAAATTTGATTATCCAGGAGCGTTTTTCTCTCATTCAAGGAAGAATAAAAGTCACGGATTGCAAGAGCTGCTTTGCTCCCGATTCCTATATAAACTTAAAGGGTGATCAAGTGGATGGCCTTCATATTTCTGATAATCAACCTATCTATTATTACTCTTATAATGGTCAGAAAATACCACTTTATAAGTTTCGAAGAATGTCTGCCATTCCTTCTAATATTTACAAGCTACTTACTTTTGTGGTGAATCCCAGCCTAGCTAAGAATATATATAATCAATTCATTTCTATTCTAGTACTGATCTTTCTCTTTCTTGGAGTCAGAAAAAAAATTGATACTTTTACGGCATTCTCAACTGTTTTTCTCTGTTCAATATCGCCAATTTTTATTTCAAGTTATACCTCGTATTTCTCGGAACAGCTCTTTGCTCTTTTGTTTTGGATGATTTTCTATCTGATTCAATCAGAGAAGAAAGTTTTAAGAGCTACAGTATGCGGACTATTTGTTTTTGGTTTGATGGTTAAACTAAATTTTCTGGTGGTTTCAATTCCTCTTTTTATGATCTTTAAAAAAGACTTTTATAAAAATAAGGGGATTGTAGTCGCTACAGCGATTCTTAGTTTGATCTACATTGGATTATTACTGCAAACCAACGGTGCCTCTTCTGAAATCATAGAAAGAACTGGAGAAGGGTATGGTAAACCTTTTTCTCACTGGGTTCTCTTGTTGCAGGAGTTAATTGCCATGGTGGGATCTCCTATTGTATTTCTCAATGATCAGCTAAATCTCTTTGATTTGACTGGAAGTTATTACAATAAGCTTAACTTTTCGACTCTTAAAAGAGTGGGGTCAATTGCAATTTTCCCTCTAGCTTTTCTATTAATAAACTTAAAAGAGAAGAAGGGACGAGTTTTTATAGGAGCTTTCTTCATTTGGGCAGTCTTGGCCTTTCTCGCTAGTCACAACGATCTGACCTACACAACAAGAATCTCTGAAATTTATTCTATCCTTTGTTTATTATTCTCTATGGCGCTTATCCTATTCTTAAAAAATAAAACTAAACTGTCATACGTAGTCATCGCCGCGTTTATTGTTTTTCAGTTTTACAATCTTAATCATTGGATGAATATATATAGAACAGTAGGTCCAGAATCTTCTCAGAAGATGTCTCTCTATGAAGACATAGCAAAGTATCTTGTAGATAATAAAATAGAACGTCCTATTCTCATGCACGATGAAAGAGAGTGGGGTTATTTAGAGTTTCTTTCCAAGGAAAAAATTCTTCCTATTTATACTTATAATCTTGATACTCGAATTCCCTTAGAAGATATCTTCTCCATTGATAATGAAGGGTACCTCTTACTATATTATCCAAAAAAAGAGATCTTTTATAGACGTTATGGCACAAGTATCATTTCTAAAGAAACAAATGAATCAGTTCTAAAGGCAGCACAGAAAAGTCATTCTAAAGTAAGTTTTATAAAGACCTTTAAAAGTAGTGATGAAGTAATATATAAATTGATATATTTTAAAAACGCTCTGGAATTTGAAGAATTATCAGCAGAAGAGAATACTAAACTCTTAGAAATACCCCATCCTAGTTTTTATAGGTAAGTAAGGCTAATTATTTCTTCCAAGAGACTTTAATCTTAAATTGACCTCTCCCAGGATAACTCTAAGCTGAAATAAGTTGCGAATGGAGAAAATTAATTTGAAAATAAAACTTGGTCTTATGTAGAACTTCCTAAAGGCCAAACTCTTTAAATGCTTAATTTGCTCAGTACTTATTTGTTTATTCTGCCAAGCAAACTCATCGGAAGAAATATTCACTGAGATATCATTATTAAATACGCCCTTAGCGTTCAGCTCTTCCCGGAAAGTCGTGTTCCAAACTGGAGTGGCGACATTGAAGGTCGCAAAGTTTGGATTTATCTTTAAAGCGAAGTTAATATGTTTTCTTTGATCTTCAAAAGACTCATCTGTTAGACCTAGGATGAAGTGTGCCAAGGTTTTGATACCTCTTTTCTTGCATAGATTAAAGGCCCTCTCAATTTGGTTTTGAGCTAAGTTCTTTCTGATTTTCTTTTGTGTTTCTTCGTTTGATGTTTCAACCCCAAAGGCCACAGCAAAACACCCTGATTTCTTTAATGAGTTTGCAATCTCATCATCTATATTATCAACACGCATACCACATAGGTAAGAAAAGGGACGATCATATGACGAAAGTAGAGTTGTGACTTTCTCTCCATGTTTAGGATCAGAGTAAAAACTAGGATCATTTATAAAGAGATTTCTAATTCCCAATCTTTGTAATTCATCGAGTTCGCTTTTTATATCATCTAGATTTCTTCTCACGTACTTTGTTTTTTCGTAAAAACAAAAAGTACATCCGTACTTACAGCCAAACTCTGTTATGAAAGTTGTAAAGGGAGTGTTCTTAATAAGAGGCATAATATAGAGATTAAGTTTGAAAATCTCAAACTGAGGTACACCAATTGTGAACTGATCTACATAATTTTCTTTAAATGAATTTAAATTACTACGATTGACTATATTTAAATTTGTTTCTCCCTCTGCTAAGTAGAGGGAGAGATCATTAATGGCAAAATTCACCATGATAGAGTCGATACAAGGATACTTTTCTAGAACTTCTTTAAATTGCGATCTTGGATAGTCTCCAGATACCATTATTTGGCAGCTGTTTTCAGAATAACATTGTTTAAAAAAATCTATGTCTTCAGGAAAACTCACACTACTACAGAGTGAAATAATATAATCCGGGGCAAAATCCCTTATGAGCTTTAGAGTTTGTTGTTTAGATAATCCTTCAACCATGGCATCAATAACAATGCATTCAAAAGAATGAAGTTTGGCACTGGCGTATATGAGATCTGTAGGAGGCCATGAATAGGCTCCTTTTGCTTCGTCTCCACAGAAATAGTCTCTGGTATATTGTTTCTCTCCGGGAGGATTTAAAAGCAATACTCTTTTCTTAGACATTAACCCATTTCCTAACTAGATATTAAAACTCAACTCTTATAATAACATTGTCTTTAGAAATATTGTAAAAATAACCGTATGGCGTCATAGGTTCTCTACCAAATTGCCCATTAATCGAGGTAAAGAACCTATTGAATTAGTCAGATAGACTTTCTAGAAAACTCTTTAAATCTGCTCTCTCTGTAGCGCTCAATCTGAGACCTCTCTTTAGGGCGCCATTATCAATTATATTAAACCTAATACTATTTCTAGTAGCATTGCTATCTAGGAGAATTGTTTCGCTATAACTCTCTGTCGCTAGGTTCGCCAAAGAGTAATTGAATAAACTAAAGTTCACATTGTTATAGTGATTAATAACATCATCCAATGTCTTTAAAGATCCGTTATGCATATAGGGCGCAGTCTTCGCCACATTTCTTAAACTGGGAGTTTTAAATTTATAGAGATCATTAGAATTTCCTGAAATTTCGTATCTTCCCTGGTCATCTGCAAGGGAGCTTACTAGTGGAAAAATATGTGGAATACCCACACTGTGAAATTCATCATCTTGCAAGTTCACCCCACTGTGGCATCTTATACATTGGCCTTTGCCTAGAAAAACTTGCAATCCTCTTTTCTGAGAAAGACTAAGGGCCGTGCTATTTCCATTTAAATAGAGATCAAAGGGAGTATCTCTTACATTAAATTTATTCTTTATGAAAGTTCCAATGGCATGCCCCATGTGACCAGCTGTGAAAGTATTGACTCCGGGAAAGGCACTTTGAAAAGCTTGCACGTAGGCACTGTCTGATAAAATTCTGGTACTCAAAAGAGTTTGAAGAACTGCCTCATCATTAGATATATTTGCCAGTGCGTTTTCTCCACTTTGTCCTCTCATCTCATCATTACTTAGAATAGGGAATAGTGCCTGAGCATCTATCGCCTTATCAAACACACTTGTGATTGAAGCACTTAGTTGAGTTGGAGTGGTAAGGTTCCCATTTATGAAGCTGACTCTTCCATCATGAAAGGCGAAACTCTGCCCCTGTCCTAGAGCGTATAGAGGAGAAGAATTTCTTCTTATTACTTTTGCTGTTTCCTGTGTTCTATTAACACTTAAACCACTTCCCCCGGCGCCAATAGATAAGGGGATGTCATCTCCAGAGGTTGTCAAACTGTGACATGTGGAACAAGAAATATCCTGATTTCCACTAAGTCTATTATCTAGAAAGAGCTTCTCTCCCAGAACTGTAACATTATTGGAAACTTCGATGTAATTATTAGCACTAAGATCTGTTCTTCTTATCATGTCGCTAATTTGCGCATCTATCTCTTGATTTCTTCTTTGTTCCTCTTCTTCTTCACCTTGACCCTGTCCACAACCTACTAGTAGTAGAGCAGATATTAGTAATAATCTCTTCATAGGACCTCCTGTTAGCTCTTACACTAGCAGGTTAAAACAGGTGAAAAGTAACGTTATGTAACAGATACATTTCGTTACATTTCTAAACCTAAATGAAACCTATGGTGGCCTGTGACTTGTTATTCTGAGAGAGCGAAATGCCACTGCTAACGGAGGAAAGGTCATGGTTCTTGATTATGTACAACTTAGAAAAGAGTTTGAAGAGTTAAAGAAGAAGGAAAGAAGAGGAATTGTGAGAACATTTGAAGATGAGCTTGATTTAGATGAAACTTCTCAGAACTCTAAAGAAGATAAAAAGAAACAAGCTTATTGGGAACACCTCATGAAGAAAATTGCCAAATAGCTCTATGCTTTTTTAAAGGTTAATATTGAAATCGTACCTTTTTGCTCTCCAGTGGTAGAAGAGTGAATTTCAATATGACCTTCATAGGCTTCAATGAACTTCTTAACGAGAGGCATTCCAAATCCTGTACCAGCTTCACCATTGGTACCAGCTCTAGAAGTTTCAACTGTTTCACTGAATACATTCTCTAGTATATGTTCAGGCATTCCTATCCCATAATCCCTGATTGTAATTTCTACATATTCTTCTTTTTCAGAACTCGATATATCAATCTTAGAGTCATCATTCGAAAATTTAATAGAGTTAGTTAGAATATTATTTAAGATAGAATTCACTAATGTTGTTTCATCAGCAAGGATTTTAATTTCTGGATTATAGAGGAGATTTATTTCGATATTCTTTGCGCCAATTCTCTCTTTTAGAATACCAATGGATTTTTTAAGAGAAGCATCAAATGAAGTAGGGGTTAACTCTAGGGAGAGTTTTCCCGTCTCTATAGCTTGCATTTTTCTGGTTAATTCAATTATATCTAATGCTACTTGAGTATTATCTTTTATAGTATCAAGAATGGTGGCCCTTTCTTTTTCTGGAATGAGATGTGCCACTTCTATCAGTCCGTGAATTGCACTTACAGGGTTACCAAGATCATGACAGAGGACATGAATTAATGATTTTCTCTGCTTACTAAGCTGTTTGGCCTTATCTTCTGCGTATAGTCTCTCTTTTAAATTTAGAGAATAACCTCTGTAGATTTTGATAATGACGTAAATGATGAAGAGAAAGATTAATAAAGAGAATATAATTGTTCTATCGATGAATGACTTTATTCTAAGCGAGTTCTTATCTCGACTATCGGCCATATCTTCTGTTTGATCGAATATACGAAAAGAGAAGTCTTCAAGTTTTTGCTCAAACTTATTCTCTTCTATAAAGCTCTGAGCTTCTTGCCATTTACCTCTATTTAGTAGGGTAATGACTCTCTTCCCATTTTTGAAAATCTCTTCATCAGAGTCTGATTTATCTAGGCTTAAGGATTTAAAGTTCTGTTCAAGGGAGTCAAAGTTGAGTTTTAGATCGAGTACTATTTTCTTACTCTTTGTTTTAAAGGCAAGATCAAATTGATAATCTATTAGGTTCACTAAGCGAACATTAATGGCACTTCTTTCAATCGCTGGGAAATGAACTTCTTCAATTTCTACAAGAGTCGTCCAGGTTAGAAAGATAATAAAAGTAATGGAAAGAACGAGTAGAGTCGTTAAGAGAAGACCCAGGAAGGTAGACTTCTTGGGAAAGAGTGTGACGTTACTAAATTCTATGGTTTCTGTGTTATTTTTCAAAATTAAACTTGCTCAAAATTGTTTCTAGCTGTGAGTTGTGCTCAACGCTAGCTTCTCTAGTAGATCTCTTTAGTAACTGTGAAAAGCAGTCTTCATCAAACTCAACGAGTTTAAATCTGTCTTCACATTCTTCAATAATCATACCAACAGGTTTAGAAGAGTGAATCTCTCTTAAATATTTACAGACTTCCCACTCTATACATTCCTTGTCTTTATTTTGAAACTTAGCAAAGACTTCTTCTGAACTGATTTGCAATCCATGGGTGATGTTCACCTTATAGAGATTTCGAAGAATCTTTGGGTCATTCTTAGAGAACTTTAATGCCTCTTTTAGTAAATCTGAGGCCTTACTTTCCTCTTTTGCAGCTAGAGATCTAATAGCGCAAATGGCCAGTCCCGAAGTACAAAAACGAATAAGGAGAATGTTTTCATCTTCCTTACTAAGAATCTCTTTGCAGTATTTCTTCAATTCATCAAACTTTTCACCCACAATCGCAAGTCTAAAGATTTCAAACATTCTCACCATACTGAGAGGGAATAATTCAAAGATTTTCTTTAAAACTCTGTAGGCCCTGTCATGGTCATCTATCGAAAAGTAGAGTTCATGTAATTGAACCAGACAGCGATAGTGTTGTTTATTAAATTTAAGGCCTTGAATGGCCAAGGAAATAGCGTCAGATGACTTACCTTGTAGGTTTTCAATTTTTGATAAGTGATAGTAGACCATAGAAGGTCTGGGGTGCAGGCCACAGGCTATTGCTGCCATAGTCTTTGCGCCACTAAAATCTTTGCTCTTAGTTTTATTACTAATCTCATTGAGCATAATTTGGTATTGAGTAGGGTAGATCTTAGACTTAAGTGATTTTAAAATTTTATTGGTTAATTTATCTTTGGTATAAGGGGAGACAATATAGTCATCAATGTCTTCTTCAAGTGCCTGGGCAAAAGAGAAAATAGACTTGTTCTCAGAAAATAAGAGGAAGTATCTTTCAAAGTTATCTACTATGAGTTTTTGATGTTCATCCAAAATATCAAAAACGGCCTTATTCTTTGGTTCGATATAGCTAATGATAAAAGCCGTTTTATGCTGTCTAAGTACTGAAATGGCTTCTTTCTGTGTAGAACAGACGAATATATTTTCTTTTGCTACACCAAGGGATTCAAGAGACTCTTCCACATTACTATGAATATTATTAAAAGGATCAAATACTAAATATTGCAGATCAGCTGCTGCTTTATAAAGACTCTGTATTTCCATACTACTGGTGGTCATATTTTCTCGGGAATGAAATTTTCTTGTACTTAGAATATTATAGTATAATTAGTGTTAATTAAAAGGGGAAAGGAACGCATGAAGATCCTCATTGTCGATGATAGTGCTACTCAAAGATTGATCGTGAGATCAATTGTAGATAACTATGACAAGAACTTTGAAACTATTGAAGTGACCGATGGTCGCGGGGCACTAGAATATATCAATAAGGGTGATATTAAGCTTGTTTTCTCCGATATCAATATGGAACCTATGTCTGGAACTGAACTCGTTGCAGAGGTCAATAAGACGGATATAGAGTGCATTTTTGCATTCATCACCTCCCACTTAACGGAATCCATGCAAGATCAGGCGAAAGAGTTAGGTGTGCAGTACTACTTAACGAAACCAATCACACAAGAGAAAATTGAAAATGTCCTAAAAGAGGTTTTTAGTGATTAACTTTGGTGACTTCTCCAAAATTGTTGAAAAAGAATGTTCTGTCGCCGTGAAAGACTTTCTCGACTCTGTTCATGAGATTAAGATTTCAAAATTAAATGATCAGGTTGTCTATGACGATATCTGTGGACCTAGCGTTGAAGTCTCAGGAGAGAAGTTAAACTACACTTGTGTACTTCAGTATAACGTAGAAGATAATATAAAATATCTCGATTTACTGACTAAGAAATATCCCTTTGTAGATAATGGAGAGCTTCCTGAACTTGATATTATGGATTTACTTGGAGAGTTCTTAAATATTCTCTGTGGGAAAATTAACTATCAACTTGAAAAAGAAGATTCCCATTTGAATATTGAAATACCTTATTTTTCTTATGGAGTTCAATTGGAAGAGGGACAGACTCTTGGAGTCTTAAAGTGTAACTTTGGAGATCTCTCTTTCAAGCTTCACTACTTATTAAATTAATTATTTGATTTGTTTTAGTCCGTAGCCATCATTATCAGGCGCAAAGTAGAATAATCCAGCATCCATTGTCGAAGGAACTTGTGAGATTAGTCCTATGGCGCCTTCTGTTTTCTTCACGTAATCAATAATATTTTTATCATTTTCAAGTTCCTTAGGTGGATGACCCTTCCCTGAAAATAATCTTCTTCTCCAATACTTATTATATTTCCTCGGAGACATGTATAAAACTTTCTTTAAAAATAAAGTAATGTTGTTAGATTTTGCTGTCGTATGGGCCGGGAAAATACGATCTCCATTGCGCCAAAAAATACGATTACCCAAATAGATATCTCTAAGATCACTTAAATCAATACTCTCATCAATTGAAGATTCAGTAGAACTCATCACTAGATAGGAAGTCTGCGCTTGGGCTCCAAGCGAGAGAAGAATGAATAATGTAATTATATATCTTATGGCCATAGTCAGTTATTAGTGATTAGATTTCTAATAGAATGACCAACATTTAATGGAATGTCCAAATAAATTATGAAATTAACTCTATTACTATCCCTGCTATTCACATCTTTACAGGTTTCAGCTTTTGATCTCAGTACTAAGGGATTTTTAACATTTGCTTACAGAAAGAGTGATTCAGACGTTGCTTATAAAGAGAATATTACTAAAGATGGAGAATTCACAAAAGGCACCAAAGCTGGTCTACAATTCCATTCTTTTTTAAGTAATAGAAATGAAGCATTTCTACAGTTATTAGCTGATGGAGATAATGGTAGAGACTTCAATACGGCTCTTGATATCGCTCATATTACATTCAACTATGCGAACGATCATAAACTTCTCTACGGAAAAGTAAGACTCCCTGTGTGGATGATTTCTGATTATAGACAAGTTGGTTCACTCTACCCTTGGGTAAATCCTCCTGAAGAAGTTTATGAAATTGTTCCTCTTGAAACTGTAGGAGTGAATGATACTTTCTTCGGGATTTCATTTGAGGGAATTATTTTTCAAAGAGACTTTCAAACTCTTACCTATAGGTTCTATCACGGAGGTGGTGAACGTTCTGGTCCAGATAAAGAGACGAGAGTAAAAAGCCTCCATGGACTTTTATTAAATTATACTGTTGATGACTTAACTCTTAAGGCCAGTTACTTGAATGCCTTAAGTCAAGGAACTCAAACTCTTCCTGGTGGAGCTGAAGTAGATGCTTCATTTGGTCGTGCTGAATATTTCTCTCTGGGAGCTAAGTATGATGGAGAGAGAATCTATACTATGGGAGAGTTCTCTCAGGTGGTGGCCGCCAATAAGTCATACGAGAATGTAAAATCTTATTACGTCATGCTTGGTACTTATATGTATGATCAGTTATTCCTCTTACATGGAACGATTTCAGAGGTACTAGATAGCTCTAAGAGTGATCAAGATATTTATCAAAAAACTTATACCTTTGGTCTTAATTATAATATCGACTTATCAACAGTTTTAAAATTTGAGTATAAAATTGTTTCCTTAAAGAAGCCGGCAGTAAGGCCTATGGGTCAAGCTAAAGCAAATAATGCGGGTTTATTTAAAGGGCATCCTGATAAAGATGTTCACTTCTTAGGTTTTTCAATCAACACAATGTTCTAAAAAAAAAGGCCACCTTCATGGTGACCTTTCTGGTGAGAGTTATAAATTCTGATCAGTATCGCTTACGTTCCAATTGTTCTGATCTCTTCTAGGTGGTGGTGACATTGTGTTTCTTCCTCCTTGTTGTTGACCATTTCCTTGTTCAAACTGTTGCCCTTGTTGAGCGTATTGTTGTTCAAACTGCTGGCCATCTTGCTGATTACTATTTCCTTCTTGTTGTCTTGGTGGTGGTCTTCTCAGTCCATTTCTCTTGGGACAATTTCCTCCCCCTCTTTTTTGTTGCCCTTGCATCTGAGTTTGTCCTTGCATCTGTCTTTGTCCATTTTGATCTTGAGCAAAAACTTCAGATGTTAATAAAACTAATACCGTTAAAATTATCAAATTCTTCATCATACTTTCCTAGTTAATTCTTATAGTTATTAAGTAGTGGTAAATTCCTTGTGGGAAATCTGGTGTTGCTGAAAATCTTCCACCATATTGATCCACACCAGGAGCTTGTTCGTAGTTCGAAATCACCAGTCCATAGATTGGAGATCCGTTCTTATGCATACCAATCATTCTTCCATTACCTTGTTGTTGAACTAGGTAGTAGGGGTTCGTTTGAAATTGCCATCTGTTTTGTGCGTACTGGTTATAAATAATCTGACTACCATCTACAGCTCGTCCATATTGATTTGAGCCAAATGTTTGCACATGACCTCTAGGTCTTTGCATGGGTAATTGGTAATTACTTTGTTGAGTATTTCCCTGCATATGAAAACATTCATGACCTTCTTGCATTTGATAATCAGTGAAATTATCATTCATAGATCTTGCGTAATCATAATCATATTCTCCCTGACCTTGCTGACCTTGCTGACCTTGCTGTCCTGGAGCTCCTCCTTGGGCTCCCAATTCTCCTTGTTCACCTTCTGCCACTTCCTCTGTCTGTGCATTCTCTGCTGCCTCTTCTGCTAGATCTGATATGCTCTTACAACCTACTAAACTTGAACTCAGTACCAGTAGAATGATTATCTTTTTAGTAATGCTCATAATTTCCTCCGTCTGTTTGTTTCCTAGAACTAGAATAGGTCATTCTTGAGGAGGTTAGTTTTCAGTTGTGTAAACAAAAGTAACAAAATGTATCAGGGGGCAAGAAATCGAAAAAGGTGATAAACTGGTGAAATAACAAGGACTTGAAGATGAATAAAATACTGATATTAGATGATGATATTAAGTTATGTGAGAAATTAGTGAAGTATTTCGAAGGGTTTAACCTGAATTTATCCTCAGTTCATCATCCTCATGAAGGGATCAAGAAACTACAAGCAGAGAAGTATGATGTGCTTATCTTAGATGGAATGTTACCGGATATGGATGGGCTAGAAGTCTGCAAGAAAATAAGAGAGTTTTCTAATATACCTATAGTCTTCTTAACGGGAAAAGTTGAAGAGTCAGATAAGATTCTAGGGCTTGAGTACGGAGCAGATGATTATGTTACAAAACCTTTTAGTCCAAGAGAGCTTGTGGCGAGAATTAAATCTCAGCTGCGAAGAATCCAAACAAAGAATTCAAAGAGTATTTTAGCTGGCTCCGGAATAGAGCTTAACATTGGAAATTATACGGCCATTTGTAATGGTGAGACAATTGATCTAACGGCCACTGAATTTGAAATTTTAAAGTTCTTAATCGAACATAAAGGTGCCGTTAAGAGTAGAGAAGATATCATGGAAGGTCTCTATGGAGATACTTGGGAAGCATTTGATCGTTCTTTAGATATTGCTATTAGTAGAGTGAGAAAGAAGCTTAAGAAAGTTCATGAAAAAGAATTTATTAAAACGGTTCGCCTCAAAGGATATATGTTTGTCGATGAAAATTAATCTTCTTATTAGTCACGTATTTATAATCATCTGTGCTTTCTTATTTAGGGACCCTAAGGCCATAGCAATCGCAGCTATTTTCTCTTTTGTAGTTTTACTCATTAAATTTCTAAAGGCTGAAAAAATGAAATCTTTTAAAGAAGCCGGTATTAAGAAGAATCAAAATCACATGGTGGAAGCTAGAGATAAACTCCTTAGAAGTGTGAATCATGAACTACGAGCTCCACTGACTCGTATGAAGTTAGATGTAGAGTTTTTAGAAGATGCAGATATAAAGAAATCGTTAAATGAAGATATTAATCAGATGCATGCCCTCGTTAATGAACTGATGGAAATTGAAAAGATTAAAGCTGAAGGTATTGAGAGAACTCAAGTTGATCTTACGGTCGTTTTAAATGAATTAGTAGAAACATTAAATGTCGATCACGACTTACTTGAAATAGATTCTAAGAATGAGAGTTTTATAGAAGGTGATGAGAGCAAACTTAGAAAACTTTTTAAAAACCTCATTGAAAATGCTTACAAGTATAAATCAGCAGAGGGGAGAGTTTTCATATCTGTCACCAAGAAAACAACAAACACAATCGTTACCATAATGAATGAAGGCAGCTCTATCTCTGGAGACGATCTACCTTTTATATTTGAGCCCTTCTTTCGTGTTAAAGGCAGTGACGAGCGAGAGAAGAAAGAAGGCTTCGGTATTGGACTAAATATCTGTAAAGAGATTATTGAGGCCCATAACGCAAAGATCCAAGTTTCCTCTAAGAAAGATCATGGTACGACTTTTAAGTTAACCTTCTAATATTACATATAACTTTTCTCTTGAGCTTTCCCTAGGGGTAGGGTTTAGTATTTCTATCAAGGATTAATTGATGAAGAGTTATAAAATATCTCAAATTGCAAAATTGTCAGGGGCCAGTGTGAAGGCCATACGCCTCTATGAAGAGAAGGGCTTATTGGCACCTAGTAGACAGCACGATAGTAATTATCGTCTCTACGCTGATGATTCTGTAGCCAAGATATTAAATATAAAACTTCTGCAAGGCCTTGGTCTTTCGCTCAAAGAAATTTCAATGATTCACCAATCTAAGCAATTAGAAAGTGAAAACTTATGTGACATCTTAATGAAACAACTAAGTACAACATTAGAGAAAATAAGTGAGCTAGAGGAAAGAAAGCAAATCCTTAAAAATATTATCGAAAAAATTCACGAAGGAGACATGGAGTCTTCTGAAATTTTAACGGCAAAGGAAAAGGATTTGTTTATGGGTATTACAACAGGATTTTCAAAATTAGACCAATTATTAAAAAGTGAATCAAAGGGGCAGCTCGTTGTTATTGCAGCGAGACCTGGTCTTGGAAAAACGGCACTGACTATTCACATTGCTTACAATCTTCTCGAGCAATCAAAGTTACCTATTTGTTTCTTCTCTACTGAGTTTGATCATAAAGAGTGGGTGAACAGAATCGCTGTGGCTCAATGTGAAGTGGATCGTTTTAGTGAGACGCTAACAGATAGTGATAGAGAGAGATTGGAAACTGCAAGAGAAGTGATTAAGAGCAAACCTATATTTTATAGAAATAACCAAACGATAAATGTAGAAGAAATTATTAAAAGTGTGAATGAGATTGAGAAACCCTTAGGAGCGATTGTCATTGATTACTTGCAAGATTTAGGTGGAGATATTGATCAGTCATGTAAGCTTTTAAAAGAGCTCGCGGTGAAAATGAATTGTCCTGTGTTAGTTCTAAGCACTGTTTCTAAAGATGTTGATAGGCGGGAGAGTGTTATACCAACTCCTGAAGACGTGAATAATTATTCTTCAATGAAAGATCATCTGGATAATTTATTAATTGTGTCTAGAAAACCTGAGCTTAAATTGAGTGAAAGGAAGGGCATTGCTAAAATTGATGTGTATTCAAAAGGGTCTAATCAGTATGAACATATAAATCTCATCTGGGATGGTTCATACTGTGGATATTCAGATACTCTCTAAAAATGAAATGCCAAGAAGTATTTATTCTTGGCATTAATTATGGTCTTATGCTGTTGGTTTTTCAATTTGATCTTTCTCTTCAAGCACTTCTCTCTTTGAGGTAATCAGTGAAACACCTCTTGAGTAATCTTTTAAGAAATCATTTGTTTGGAGGAAGAGTTCAACTTCGTTGCCCATTTGCTCTTTATTGATTCTCTTTCCAATAACTCCTGCATCGATCATGTCTTGTAGATCTGCTGTTTCTTTAGCGCTATTTTCTTTCCACTCTGAGTGAAATCTAGGTGATCCACAAAGTAGCTGATCAATGATTTGATTAGACATAATTCCTAAGTTCGCTTCTTCAACGGCTATTGAAGGTTCCCCTCCAAAGACTTCTGGGAAACTAAATACTGAAGCTCCACCGTAACAACGTCCGTAGATGATTCCTACTTTCGCATGGGGATAATCAACAATATTAATACTCATGGTAGTGAGTTTGGCGATAATGTTCTTATCGTTTTGTTCTATTCTTGGATCTGCACCTGGAGTGTCAACGAGAGAGACTACAGGTAATTGTAATTTATTAAAAAGTGCTAGTGCCATATTAAATCTATCAATACATCCAACATTTAAAAGGTTGGCTTTTCCCGGAGGATTCATAAATATAGCAAAACGTCTGTCATTCTTAGTGGCAATGAAAGTTCTGATCGCTTGATTATGTTGTGGGAAAACTTCCACAAGACCATCAGCAACTCTTTCTAATAATTCTTCTTCTTTTTCACTTAAGACTATTTCTGTATTATAGGCATTTCTTGAAATGATATTCTTAATCTTTTGATTTAATTTATCTTTGTTTTCACAAACTTCATTGATGAGACTTGTCTCTTCAAATTGTCTCTTACTTGAACTGATCTCTTCAAAGTTTGCAGCCTCTCCAAAGAACATTCTAAAAACTTCTGGACCAGTTAGATTTAAACTTGTTTCTTCTTTTAAACTTAATCTGTAGTCACCACAGGCATAGAGAAGAGCTCCAAGACCCAGACAACGTCCTGTCGCGGCCGTTATAAGAAGATTATTTCGTGCAAAATTTCTAAGGGCGGGAACAATTTTGAAAGCATAAGGAAATACTCCTCTACCTTCCATAATTCTTACTCCAATACTACTAATCATAAAAACTGCAGGTAGACCTTCTTGTTGTAATTCTTTTAAGAAAGCACAAATACGTTGAGAATTTTCTCTACCAAAACTTCCACCATAAACTCTAAAGTCGTTATAGATGACTCCAACTCGAGTTCCATTTAGTGTGGCCTTAACGGTAAAACACCCGTTCATTTGCTTTCTATCTGGACGTCCAATTCCCTCTAAGTGAAAGAGCTCAATATTGTCTTCATCGATTAAACCAGCAATTGGTCTTAGGTATTTGGATTCAGATAAGCTGGTAGGGTAGCAAAAATAGCTCATGGACTAGGCCTCGTTAGATTTAGTTGATTAAAGTATGAGTATTTATATCATTTTTGCGGATTGCGTTAAATTTGAGAGTGCTGTCTGTGTAAAAATGACAATCGCCTGACACTATATAACTTGCTGAAATTATTGAGTTAGTTCTACGGCAAAGATTCCCGCTAAAAGAGTAGAATCCTAAGCTATGTTACGATAATTTTATGAATAAATTCGCTGACTTACTTATCCGCTGGATAATGAAATACCCCAAATTATTCTTTATTTCGTCAATACTGCTGGTGACACTGCTAGCTCCCCAAATGAAGAACCTAGTCATGGCCTTCGGACCTAAGGCCTGGTTTAAGCCTGAGTCTATTCATATGAAACAATTGGCTGAACTTAATCAGAAGTTTGCCAATGATGAGATGTTGGTCGTTGCCATTTATAATAAGAATGGCATCTTTGATCAAAAGACGCTCAAAACAATTAAGAAATTAAATGACGACCTGGAGTTAAGGCCCGCAGTAATCCGTGTAGATTCACTGGCCAACTTTGTTCATGTGACAACTGATGGAGATGATATTTCCACTGAACCTTTATTTTCAGACTTTGAAGATGAGGATTTTACTAGTGAGAGAGTTCAGAAGATAAAGATCATTACCATGGGACATGCGGACCTTCCTGGTAGCATGGTAAATAAAGAGGGAACGGTCTCCCTAATTTTTGCTCGCCTAAAACCTTTCTTTGAAAAAACTCCCAATTATAAAGACATTGTTGGAAGTACTGAAGAAATGTTACAAAGTTATAAAGACAATAACCCTAACTTAGAGTTCTACTTACTCGGTGATGTCTCTTTGAAATCTGCTCTCAAAGAGATTTCTTTTAAAGACACATCGTTAATTATTCCATTACTGATCGTTCTTATTATTGTTTTCTTCTATGCTTCATTTAAAAATCTGACAGGAATTATCCTTCCTCTCGGTGTTATTACATTTTCCAATCTCTTTGCTCTAGGGATTGCAGGAATATTGGAAATGAAACTGGTGAGTATTTCCTTTATCATTCCCATTATTTTAATGGCCATTGGAATTGCCGACTCTGTTCACATTCTGGATACATATTATAAGTATAGAGCTAAGGGATTAGAAAATCTGGATGCCATAAGAGCATCCTTGCAGAAAAACCTCATCCCAACTCTTCTGACTTCTATTACTACTGCTATTGGGTTCTTTAGTTTAATGACGGCAGATCTAGTACCCTTACAGGACTTTGGATTAATATCTGGAATTGGAGTTATGGGAGCGTGGTTATTTAGTCACACGTTGATGATTCCGGCCCTTGTTCTCTTTCCTTCGGGAAAGGCAAACTCTATGTTGCCAAAATTTTCTTGGACACCTGATGCGTATATAAGATTTTTACAAAAATGGAGAATCTCGATCATATCCACTTTTTGTATCATCATTGGTATCTTTATTTACTTTGGTCTGCAAAATGAAATTAACTCTAACCCTTATCGGAATTTTAAAGTTGGTACCAAAATACGTAGTGCCAATGAATTTATCATTGCTAATATGGGAGGCTTCGCTGGGCCACAAATAATAATTGATAGTGGTAAAGAGAACGGAATTAATAAAGTTGAATTCTTAAGTCGCGTTGAGAAATTACAAAATTGGCTTGTGGCACAAGAAGGAATTACTTCAACGAGTAGTATTATAAATACTGTAAAACAAATTAATAAAGCTTTTAATGAAGGTCGGGAATCAGCTCTAATTATTCCTTCTACGGATAAACAAGTGGCTGAACAAATTTTCTTCTATAACCTCTCTGTACCTCCTGGTAAAAGTCTCAATGACTTAGTTTCAATTGATCAAAGGAGTATGCGACTCTCAGTTCTGTGGACCATTCAAGATTCTGTGAATGGTGTGAAAATTATGGAAGAGATAGAAGTAAAAGCTAAGGAGCTTGGACTAGATATTTTTATTACAGGAAAAATCGCTCTTACTCAGAAAATGGTTAATTATGTGATCTCGATTTTTCTAAAGTCCCTAAGTTTATCTCTGATCATAATTACTGCCATTTTATTTCTGGTTTTTAGATCATTTAAACTGGGTCTCATATCACTTATTCCAAATGTTGTTCCCATCGTATTTAACTTTGGTATTTTGGCGATGATTGGACAGACAGTAGACTTTACAACGGCTATCGTCTCTTCTGTTTGTTTGGGGATAGCGGTTGATGATACTATTCACTTTTTGATGCACTTTAAGAATCAAACTGATAAGGGCATGAGTGCCAATGATACATTGAATGATATATTTTCAAAGACAGCGGGATCATTAACTCTGACAACGATTATTCTAATGGTTGGATTTGGATCATTCTTACTTGCTGACTTTATACCGAATAGAAATTTTGGAGTACTTGCCTCTGTAGTCTTGGGCGTAGCTCTTATTACTGATTTAATCTTACTGCCTGCTATACTAGTAAAAAAGGAGAACTAAATGTCAAAAAATGATAAACCCACAACTATTGGAAAGTTTCTAATCTTTGACGTCATCATGATTATCTTATGGACGGCCTTCTTTGCAGGGACAACAGCACTGACAAAATTAGAAATGGGTTTAGGTTTACCGGATTGGGCATTTATCCCTTGTGTTCTTCTCAATGCTTTTGTTGTTCTTTGCATTATGGGATTTGTAATACCTAAACCAAAAGTAGGGGCTCATTCAATGAGCAGTAAGAATGCAACTTTTTGGTTCATTAATTTTCAGTTCTCAAGAGTCTGGGGATATCCAGTCATAAAACATTTTATCTTCTCAATTGGAATTCTAAGAACAATCTTTCTTAAGTGTTGTGGTGCTAAGATTTCTTTTGCTCATGCTTTTTCTTCTTATGCTCACTTACACGATCCTTATTTTCTCACGATTAAAAAAGGAGCTACTGTAGGGATGCACACTTCTCTTGTGAGTCACTATATTAATAAAGGTAAGCTAGTGCTTGGTCCTATTTCAATTGGTGAGAATGCCTTAGTTGGGGCCTGGACGAGAATAGGCCCAGATTGTTCAATTGGTGATAATGCCTTTATTAGCGCCGATGTGACAATAAACCCGGGAACTACAATTCCTAACGACTTTAAAGTTGGTCATTCAAGTGCATTATCTAGAAAAGATAAATTTGTTGCAGGTGAAAGTGTTCCAAGTTTCTATGGGAAGGGAAAGTAAGTCAGACGACTTACTTTTTAATTCTCAATAATCTCTTTTCTAGAAAGAAATCAATGGCCTCTTCTAATTGCTGAGAAAAAGTCATCTTAGGATCATAGCCGAAATCTTTCTTAGCTTTCGCTATATCGACACTTGAGGCTTGGCAAAACTCTGCCACGATACATTTCTCTCTTTCAGATAATTCAATTTTTGAAAAACCTTCTTTTGAATAGAATGAGAAGTTATCTAGCTCTAAGTTGAGCTTCTTGATAACTTCTGTAGCAAATTCCTTTATAGATCTATTCTCACCGCCTAGAACGTAGTGTCCGGAACAAGATTTCTCTATGGCCTTGAAAGTTCCCATCGCCACATCAGTAGGAGAGACGAAGTTCTTATTACCTTCGATAAAGTATTTAAATTTCCCCATTCTCATAGCGAGAATGAGTGAACCAGAAGATGGTCTTGCATCCCACTTTCCAAGCATGTAACAAGGATGAATAGTTAAGAGCGACATATCGTTTTGAGTTTCTAACCATTGGTCAATTTCAAATTTACTTTCGGCATAGGGCGTTTTTCTAAAGGAGCCAATATGAGATTCATTAACCATATCAGTACTTCCATCAGAGAGAGTAGAGACGGATGAGATTTGTACCCACTCTTTAATTCCTGACTTCTTTGCAAGTTCAAATAGATTCTTTGTCGCCGTAATATTAAGCTCTCTCATCTTGTCTTGATCTTCAAGAAAAGGACTGGCGAGTCCACCACAATTTATGACGAGATCAACATCTTTAAAAAGATCCTGTGGCCAAGATTCTTGGTTAGTTAAATCAGCTTCAATCCATTCGATCTCTTCTCTTTCCAGTACAGTTGAGAGAAAGCTTCTCTTAGAGACTTTTCTCGAAATGGCCTTAAAGCTATGACCAAGGTTTAGCCCTACTTCAAGAAGGTGAGCACCCAGTAATCCACTGGCACCAGTTAAAAGGATATTCACTTATAACTTCCTTAGATGCATGGAATTTGCAACAGGGAGAGTCACTCCATTTATAGGAGTACTCGCGGGAGTTAAAAAGAAATCTACTAAACCAGAGATGTGTTCAACATTTACAAACTCACCTGTAGGAATAGTATTTTTAATATTTTCGTAGGCCTCTTCACTTAAATTGTCTTTGAGCTTATCTGTTTCTACAGGACCTAGTAAGAGTAGGTTGCAAGTCACGCCTGAAGTCGCAAGCTCAAGGGATAGACCCTTTGTGAGTCCATCAAGTGAAGACTTCGCCGTTAAATAAGCAAGCTGCCCTACACTTCCTGTTTCCTGAATAATACTTCCAAGAAAGAGTATTCGACCAAACTTATTCTTACGCATAGGAGTCACAATACTATTTATTATAGTTAGAGCTGAAGCACTACATACCGTAAATGCTTTAATCAGATCTTCATCTTTATATCTTAGAAAAGGTTTATGCTTTGGAGTGTACATGGCGTTGTGAAAGAAGAGATCTATCTCATTTTCTTTTCCAATCGCTTTACTTACTTCTTTTACAGAATCGAGTTCTAGTAAATCGCAAGGGTAGAATTTAAAACTATCATGCGCTTCAAGGTTATCATTACCTTGTCTGCCGATACCAACCACTCTATGACCCACTTCTAGTAGATGACTCGCTAAGTGAGCGCCAATACCTTTACTAATTCCAGAGATTAAAATTGTTTTCATCATATACCTCTTAAATTCCCCATTTGATGGAGGCCATTCCAATATGAAAACCTGCTCCCATCGCCATGACAAGAACTCTATTTCCTTTTTTGATTTTTCCAAGCTTATGGGCTTCTGCTAGGGCTATTCCCATACTGGCTGAAGATGTATTTCCATAGGTCCCGAAGTTTACCCAAGTCTTTTCACTTGGGATCCCTAATTTATCGCAAACTTTAGATATGATAGCCCCATTTCCTTGGTGGAAAACGTAGTAGTCATAATCGTCAACAGTGAGATTATTTTTTGATAGCGCTTCATCAATAATATCTAATAGAGATTCTGTGGTTGCCTGAAAGATTTTTTCTCCATCCTGCATTTTTATATAGGGATGAAACTTCTCAGCTTCTTCTTTATATGGATTTTGTGATCCACCATCAGGTACTAGAATTTCTAAATCATGACTCGGTATCGTTTTACAGATACACCACTCAACTTCTCCGGGGGCATCATCTGATTTTTCTAAATGAAAAACCACGGCACCATCTCCAAAGAGAAATACTGTTCTTCTATCTTTCATATTGAGAAATCGACTTCGCACTTCAGTGGCAAAAACTAGTGCCTCATTTTCATCATTAGTTTTTAATCTCGAAACGGCACAGTCTAGAGCAAAGATTTGTCCGGCACAGGCATTATTCACATCCATGGCGGGAAGATCATCAGTTAAACCTAATTTGGCCTTAACGATGGATGCAGTTGATGGAGTGTAGTAATCCTGAGATATTGTAGAAACCCAGATACTTCCTTTGAAACTTTTAAGATTCAACTTCTTTGCGGCCTCTACTGCTAAGTCACTCGCGGCTTGATCTTCACTTGCCCAACGTCTGTGAGTAATTCCAATTCTCTTTTCAATCCATGCTGCTTTCATCTTTAAGCTATGCGCTTCGATGATCTCATCATTGGTGACTTTTCTTTCAGGAACGTAGAACGCTATATCTTTAATCCATACCTTGCTCAAGATGACTCCTCAATAATTTCAAATAATTTCTTTCTATTTATTTTATCTAAGCTGTGTCTTGGGAATTCAGACACGATGTGTATTTTCTTTGGTATTTGTAAGACTGCTAATTTGTCTTTTAGAAAAATTAGTAATTCAGTTTTATCAACTTCGCCTTCTGCGATGAGAATCGGAATTTCTCCGTACATCTTGTGTTCTTTTGAGAATACGAGACAGTCTTTAAGTCCTTCGAATTCTCTAGCAACAACTTCAATATCTTTTGCGTAGATACTAACACCACCGACTTTTATAAGATCATGTTCTCTTGATTGAAAGAAGATTTCATCGTCAGTGATTTGAACTAGGTCTCTAGTGATATAGTAACCATCTCTAGTTTCGTCTTCATCTTGATTTTGTTTGAGACTAGGGGATTTTATACATAGTTTACCAAGTCCTGATGACTTTAATTCATCTGCGTCAGTAAGAACTTTGACAGAAATTTCTTTAAAGGCACATCCAATGAAACCAGACTCTCTTTCTTTATCTATAGGTCCTGTGGAAACTCTAGGTCCCGCCTCGGTAAGGCCATAAGTTACGAATGACTTTATATCTTCAAATTTATCTTCTAGTTTTATTACGTCAGCGCTTAGAACTTCCCCGCCACCAAAACTGATGATATCAACTCCAGTTACGGGCTTAGCTACTTTTTCACGTAACATAAATTTTAATTGCGCGGGGCTAGCATAGAGAACGGCGTTCTTTAAAGTTTTTGCATCAACTCTTTTTGTAAGCCCTTTCATACCTAGAAAAACAGTGTTGAAATCCAGCTGACAGCCAAGTTCCAGTACTGTCCATAGATAACAAGCAATTCCAAATGAATGGTAGAGAGGTAGTGACTGTAAAAGTGTATGATCTTTTGAAAGTTTTAGTGATTTTGCATGAGCGCTTGCATTGAAGCGCGCACCATCTGTTGATAGCCAACAAACTTTCGGGGAGCCAGTTGTTCCCGAAGTTAGACAAGCATAGGAGTTTTCAAATTCTATTTCTGATTTTCCATTAATTGCAATTTTTATAAATGATCCATTCTCAAGCCAACTTCTCTTCTTATTTAATAAGAAATGATCTTTTTGAACTTGGTTGAAATCTGGAGCTAGGGCAATGGGGGCGTGACCAAAATCTAAGAGTGTAAAGAAAGTAAGGCAAAACCTTAGGGGATTATCATCTTGTAAATAGACAATACTCGGGTCCTTGAGTTCATTTGAGATAAGCTCTCGCACTTCTCTTGATAGATTTAAGGCGTCTTCTTTAGAAATGGAAATTCCATCTATTGAGAAGCTCGCCTTTAAGAATGTTTCTGTAAAATTATGATTCATGCTCTTTAATTTTATCGACTACATGAGAAATTGTTTGGCACGCGGCCATAACTGTTTCATCAAAGTCTTCATATGTTTCTTGGATTTCGTAAACAATCGCCATAGTGGCCAGTGAATCAAAACCTAAATCTTCTTGAATTCTTGTTTCTAGAGCAATATCACTTATGGGAATAAGAGGCTCAAGATCTTCGTTTGAACTAATAATCTTGATTAGAAAATCAAATGTCTTTGTTTCACTCATAGTATCCTCTTATTTCTTTCTTAAACAAATTCCGGCCCACGATATCCCGCCACCAACTGCATGGAGCACAAGTGTTTCGCCAGATTTAAATTCTTTACCTTTTTCTTCCGTCCAGTTCTTGTAATTTTTAAAAACTGTAGGGCAGCCCATATTTCCAAAATCTTTAAAGTGTAGGGCAACATTCTCTTCTTTAATTCCTGCTGATTTCGCAAAAGCTAAATTCTTCTTCCCATCAACTTGATGAGCTATATAGTGATCAACCTCTTCACCTTTGAGACCTGAAGTTTCTAAAAGATCTTGTAATGATTTTTGCCAGTGGTAACCCATCTTTTCGATAGTGTCTGCCTTACCGTCAAAGGCAAATACGTAATCCATAGGATTAAAGTTTTCCTCAACTGGAAAAGTTCCTGGAACATACATGGCCTTGAGATATTCTGCATCGGTTCCGTGAACGGCTCCGAGTACTTCCCAATCACTTGATGCGTGAATAGAAAATGCCACAGCTCCATCTCCCGTACTCGCACTCATTTGTAGTGCTTCTGGGTTTGCAAATTTTGTTAGTGTTTCTGTACAAATAATGACACCTTTCTTGGCACCAAGATTTAGCCAATCAAGTGCTTGCATAGTGGCAAGGATACCTGTGCTACATCCTGATTTAAGATCCCAACAACTTGTGTGTTTAAAACCAAATTCACCAGCGAGCAGTGAAGAAGTACAAACAGTTGGCATTGGATTTGAGATTCCAGCGAGAATAAGAAATTCCGCTTCTTCCACAATACTAGGTTCAGCCTCAATAAGAGCTTTTAGAGCATCTCTTGCTAAATCTAGCGAATTTAAATCTTTGGGACAATGGTATCTATTTTCGATTCCCATTTTCTTACCAAGGAAAGTTACGAGTCTCTCGTCAACAGTTCCGGCGCGACCCAGCCTTAGTATATCTGCATTTTTAACGGGAATAAGTTTTGAAAAGTCACAAGTAGCCACGTGGCCAATTTGAAAACCAATTGTGTAGGATTTAGCTCCAATCATCTGAAAATACTCACTTTTTATAGACTAATATAATTTACTATTTACAATCATTTTGTTCAAGTTGTTGAAACTTTAACCCTTTTTCCATCCTTTCTTGAGCGTTTTAGTTCGAAAGAGGAGGAATGACTACTTACTTAGTTGAACAGTTCATATGAATTGGTGCATGATCTGAGACAACTTCTTTATAAACGCGGTAATAAGTGAAATCACTTAATTGAGTTCCAAAGATTCTACTCTTAAAATCAAAGAGACCTTGTTCAACTTCTGCAGGTGAATACCTCTTAACAATTTTGTTTCGTAGTACTTCTGTTTCGTTTTCAAGAAACTCTCTTTGCGCTTTTACTTTCACTTCAATCATTTCTTCGGCATTAGCTACAATTTCATACAAGACGCCTGAAATAGGATCAGGTCTTCTTACTATATATTGTTGTTCAAACTTTTTCCTTACATATCGATCAGTGATGAAGTCAAAAACTTTAGCACTGTCTTGATCACATTCAGTTACTTCATTAGTATCAAAGAGAAAATGGTCGTAGTTAGAAGCGAGACCATTTGTTCTCTTGCCATCAACATATTTTCTCTCTGTTAAACTTGTTTTATCAGCAACAAGAACTTTATACGAACTCTCGCCTAGAACTTGTGGCCAAAATGGATTCTTCGTTTCTAGATTAAAGTCTCCCGCATAGATGACATCTTTTTCTTCATACCTAGTAGCTAGCATTTTCATGAAGTCTACTGTCATTTTAACTTCTGCAAATCTAGCGTATATTCTCGCATCAATTCCTTTACTATTTTCAAAATCTTTAATGTCATCAACTCCAAATGAGTTATTAAGAATTTCTTTTCTCTTTTCTTTGTTTGTAGGTGAATTAAAAACCACATGAGTAGCAAGCATCATAAAATCAAATTTACCTGCAACAAAACTTGCGAGAAATGGTCTTCTAGAAAAAGACCCTCTCATATTCTTTCCCATATCACTCTCTGAGAAATGAGGAATACAGGCCCAAGGTGATCCAACTTTAGTGACAAATTCTTTACAGTAGGGATTACCCATCGGTTTAACAACACGCGCTCGGTAGTAGAAACCAGTTAGTTCTTGTACATCACTCTTCTTCGCGGCCTCTCCCTTTGCGGTAAGTATTAAGGACCAAGAGGCATCGAGTTTTTTAAGCTCTTCAAAGAGCTTCATATAACCTGGTTTCTTATAGGCTTTTGAAAGTTGTTTCAATTTCTTATTGAGTTCAGAAATCTTCTTGGAAATAAGAATTTTCTCTTCTATGTCTTGAGTTAATAGTGATTCTAATCGCAGCGCTTTAACTTCTTTAGAGAGAGGAGTCGCCATGGATACAATTCTCTTATTGATAGTATTCTCTTCTCCAACTGGAGCTAATAATTCCAGTGCAGCTGTAATATCAAAACGATTAATGATTGAGGCCACTAACTTATAGTCTTTAAATCTAGTGTTACTCTTTCCAGGATGCCATACATTGAAGTTAGAGATCCTTACTTTAGAAGCCTTATCATTATAGTATTTTTTATAGGCACTAGCATTGTAGTGATGGTAGTTTCTGTGGCAATCAATATCGTAGCGGCTATTCTTATAATAGAATTTTTCAACTAGAGTCTTATTGTACTCACAGCTCTCGTGATACTTGAGAGTGTGCTCGTCATTAATTTCCTCTGCAAATGTACAAAAAGTAGACAGTTGCATAAGAAATGCTACAAAAAGAATGTATTTAGTGTTGTTTTTAGTGTCCATGCTCAATTAAGAGCAATTAGCGTGCCAACATCTCGTTGTAGAGGATATACCAGAAGGCGAGCACTATAATGAGCAGTACTAGTTTGAATATTACACGTGGTTTGTTTATTGGCTTTTTCATTAATTGAATTGTAGTAACATTATTGAAGATAATCAATCAATGTCTTATTTTATAGTGATTAGGTTTTGAGTGTCTTTGAGCTTTCCTTTAGTAAGGTGTTTTCTTAGTCCCTGAATAAATCTTAGAGGCCATTTCTTTTGAATTAAATTTGTTAACCAAATTGGCATCCAACCTTTCATATCACCAAGAAATTCAAATTGAATCTCTGTCTGAGTAGGAGAGACTTCGTCAATGGTAATATTTAGATAGTCGACTTGTGCTTGAATATAATCATCATTTGCTAGTTTAATATTTTCAATAGATGCTGCACTTATTCGGTACTGTGAGTTGGAAACTCTTTCAATTCTTCCTTTTAAGAGAAACTCTCTATCTGTGGCAGGCCATGGTGTTTTATAGAATTCAGAAAAGAGATATTCTCCTTCATTAACAACCTTGTGGATTTTTACAAATTTTAATTTCGGAGACCAGAGATTTTTTGATTCAGTATCTTTAAGCGCCGCTAAAACATCTTGTAAATTTGAATTAATAATCGCAGTCGCTTTAAAGGGGATGATGGCATTCTTAGCTTCTTTGCTAAAGACTGTAATATTATCTTCCTCCGCTATTTGTTTCCATTGCCCAGCAGAAGTATTAAAAGATAGGACTATTAGTCCAGTAAAAACGGTTAGATAGATTTTTAGTTTTCTCATTTTTCTAATATAAAGTAAAAGATTGTTAAAAGTGTCATCAGAATGTAGATTTATTGGGAGAAAGTGGTAATTTATCTTTAAGTAACAAACGATTAAATTGATAAAAGAGGTCGACAATGAATCCAATTATTCAAATCTTAAAAGAACTAAATGTAAGCGAAGAGAAAATCAAGGAACTTTTTGAAACACTTACGAGCAATCCAATGATGGCCATGGGAGTTGTTCAAAAACTTGGTATACCAGCTGAAAAGCTTCAAAAAATTATGGGTCTGATTATGACCAGCCCAAACCTTATTAAAGAAGCTGTTGAAGAATTAGGTTTAGACTTTTCTGCTGTTGAAAAAGCAAAAGAAAAAATGAAAGACAAACTTAATTCATAAAAGACTTGGTTCCATTTCCTAAAAAATGGAACCAATATAAAACTAATTAAAGTGAGCGTTCGCTTTCTTGATAGAATCTCTCTGAGAAATTTCCTCTTTCCATTTTAAGACATTAGGATAATCAGATAAGCTCATCTCTAGAGCATCCATTTGTTCAATGTAGGCGAAGGCCACGAGATCAGCAATAGTGAGTTCATTGCCAACAATGTATTTACCTTTTTCCAAGTCGCCATCTAGGACCTTTAGTTGAGGCTGAAGAAATTTATTCGCCTCTGCGCACTTTTCACTATTTGGCTCACCTAAATTTGCCATTTTCTTTATGACTTTTTGATAAAAGAGAGTGTTTAGCCAAAAACCTAGATGATTGGTAAAGAACTCCATCCATTGATCTACTAGTGCTCTTTGGAACTTATCTTCAGGGAAGAGAGAGTTGGATTCTTGATTGGCCAAATATCTACAGATGGCCCCTGATTCAAAGAGATATTTGTCATCGTGCTCAAGTACAGGAACTTTTCCTAGAGGATTCATCTTTAGGAAAGCTTCAGTTTTATGTTCTCCTTTGAAGAGATTCACAAAGTTAAATTCATACGGAAGACCTAGCTCTTCAACGACGTAGAGTACTTTCTTATTATTTTGAGTTTGATATCCATGCAGTTTGTACATTGTATTTCCTTGGTAAATATTATTTAATAAGTCTATTCAAAAACGAGTTAGAGCTCAATGGAAAAAACTATGTCATATAAAGAATTAACTGAACAAGAAAAGGCCGTCATTCTAAATAAGGGAACAGAAGCTCCTTATACAGGTATTTTTAATGAGCACAGTGAGGCCGGGACTTACACTTGTAAGCAATGTGGAGAGGAATTATACCTTTCTAATGATAAGTTTTCGTCAGGTTGTGGCTGGCCAAGCTTTGATGATGAAATTTTTGGAAAAGTTAAAGAAGTACCTGACGCTGATGGAATGAGAGTTGAGATTGTTTGTGAAAAATGTGGTGGTCATCTCGGGCATGTCTTTAGAGGAGAGGGGCTGACGGCTAAGAACACTCGACATTGTGTGAATTCAATTTCACTTGATTTTAAAGCTAGTAAGTAGAACCTTTCTAGCGAAGTGCAGTTCCTACTTTTATATTTATAATTATTTCCTTTGTCTTTACAATTCTTTTCACTCTTATTGATTCAAGTTCTTTTTCAATGCAATCGATGAAGAAGTTAGATGGTTCTCTATTTGTTTTATACTCAAATTTATCTAAGGTAATGGTGCCACTGTTCCAGGTCATTACTCTGAAGTATATAGTACCGTCTAGTGGTACTTCGCTCTCCTGAACTTCTTCATCCAAACAACTTCGTCCTATCTCATAGACTGTTGGCTTAACTTCAGAGTTATCAATAAGATCTATCCCACTTCTAGTTGTTGCACAGGAAAAGAGAAGGTTTCCTAGAAGAATGAATACTAATAAGTTTAATTTATTCATAGATACGACCTTATTTTGTTAGTAATTGTATTATACAAGTTACATTTATAGGCATCAAGTCTCTTATTAATTGTAAATGCTTAGAGGTCAAACCTATTTGGGGTTATAATGGATATATGGTGAAACTTGGAGAAGTTACATGAAGTGCTGTGAAACAAATTCTAAAAATGAAAAAAGTGTTGAACAGAGTACAATATGTCCTATGTGCAGCAATAGGGGGGCGAAAGTTCAAATGGTGACCCTCACAAATCTCTTAGAGGAAAATCTTCTAAGTCTCATTAGATCGAATAACACTTATCACTGGTGCAGAGAAGGAAGTTGTGAAGTCTCTTATTTTTCAAATGACGCTAATCACTTCTTTAAAATAGGTGATTTAAAAGTTAAGGCCACAGCTAAGGATTCCTCACTTGATGTGCCTGTTTGTTACTGCTTTAATCACACCAGGCAGAGTGTTCTTGATGAGCTCAGAGCAACAGGAGAGTCAACCGTAATAGAAGACATAAAGGCTAAAATGAAAGATCCTGGTTGCTTCTGTGAGAAGAGCAATCCGCAAGGGAGCTGTTGCCTCGCTAATAATAGAAAGTGGTTAGAGGAAGCTAAGAAACTCGTTGATTGATTCTTAATTGACTTTCATATGACAAGTTGGAGCTTGTTGACTGGGTGAAAGTTCTTTAAATTCTTTAACGTAGCGCTGACACTTAGTCATAACGTCTGATACTTCAGTGAAATGATAAGTTTTCTTTGCTTGTTCCACTTGTTTGAAGTGATAATCAAGAACCTTTCCAACTTTCTTACTAGTAGATGAGTTACCATCCGCAAGATCAACTGTCATTTCAAATTCATCAAATGTCTCTTTTAGGCGAGCATCAGATAAGTGATCTAACATATAGTTATAATCCTTTATTTCCTTTTCAGTAAGCCCAAACACTCTCTTTAGGTCTTTAGGATGATTGATGATTTCATTTGAATCATTCGGGATTGATAGGGGATCTAGAAAAATTTCATTTAGCTTATCTTGAATTTTAAAGGCGACTACAACACCTGGATAAGTACTGTTTAAGTATTCAATTTGATCTCTTACGATAGAGAGTCTAACCCTAGAGAGATTTTCCTTACGTATTTCATCTTCACGTTTTAACTTTTCATTTAACTTCCTAATCACTGCACCAGACTTCTTTGCGTGTCTTCCTAGGTTATTTAAATCAAATTTTCCTTGAAAACAAATCTTTGCCGCAGGTTCACTAAAGTTATTATAAGCACCAACGGAAAATGTTAACTTAGAGTTTTCTGTTGGATTGGTGGTAAAAGCGTAAGTGAGAGACCCGCCTCCAAGGCCACGACCACCTTGGAAGAATCTAGCATCTTTATTAATCATTTCTTCGTCAATGAAATGTCTAGATGCAGAGTAACCGAGGTTAAATAAATGAGTATCACCATATGCCGTTTTTCTCTTGAAGTAGACATTCATAGTGGTTGGAATACTTCCATCCTTATCCATATCACGTCCAAAGAACTTAAGCACACCATCACCATTGGTTTGATACTCTAATTCACTGTCTCCGGATAATAGCAGACCGTAAGTGTTTTCAGCTCCGCTCTCTTGTTTTCTCACTAGTCCAATCCCATAGGAATTAGCTTTTCTAGTGGTGCTATTGTCAGGAAAACCTGAGAAACGTTGCACGCCCCATAAGTCCTCTTTTGAGTAAAAAACTTCAATCGCTGTGTTCTTAGTGATAGCACCGCGAAGACCAATGGATTCATCGCCAATACTGAGCCAATCAGTCACTTCATGCATATTTGCGACACTAGAGATAATCTCTAGGTGATTCATATAGTTTTGACCTTTAGGAGTGATGAGTATTTCAGCTACGGCATCTTTACCTTCTTTCTTTGATTCCAAAGTAAAGGGATAGAGTTTGATCTTAACCATATCTCCTTCTTTGAATTCCGCCCTTAGATAATAAGTTCCCTGTTTTTTATCTTGTTGAAAAGAGAACCTAAGAGATTTTCCGCCGGACTTACTCCCTTTTGCTTTAATAGAAATAAAATCTTTTAGAAAACTAGGACCCGCTTCAAGTTTCAAGTTATCTAAACGGCCACCTTCTAGCGCGCGAATTTCAAAACTATTAGATATTCTTGATCCATCTTCTGAGGTAGATGAAGTAGAGTCATACACAAGTTTTTCACCCTTCAGGGCAAAACTTAACTGGCCACCCACACTCTTTGTCGTGGAGATCACGCCTTCAACATCAGCTTTTAAAATTATATTTTGATCATTTAACTTATCTTGTAAGACTTCTAGGACGCCAACTTTGATATTGGCTTCAATTTCGTTTTCCTTATCGCTATAGTTTAGGACCGTGTTGTCTATTAGAAGATAAGAGCTTTTGATTTTTCCGTTCTCATCCCTGTCTACGACACGAGTTATCCGATCACCATTAACTACTGCAAGGGCACCAGACTTAATATCTTCATACGTGAGATCTTGGATATCTTTTATATCTACAGTTTGAATTCTCTCGTCATCAAAATAAGAAACGCTTCCAACTCCTCCTGAAACTTTGGCATCGTTATCATAACTAATGGCCACCACAGATAGATCCTTAGCATTAAAGACTGTAATCTCTTTTCCATCTCTCTGGGTTAATTTTTGCGCCATGACAGAACCAAAGGTAAACTTGGCATCTGCTTTTAGACTTCCATTCTTTATTTGTTGATAATCAATTTTTCCATCAAAGGCCTTGAGTTGTTGGATATCAACGTAGCTTCCAGTTTTGATATTTGATTGGCTTTGAAATTCTATATCAGCGATATTGGCATTAATTGTTCCATTCTTATCAATTTGGCTAAGGGATAAGTTGCTGATATTGGCACCTTGAAAATCCTTGCCTTCGTAAGCGGCAATTGAATCGAGTGAGAACTGTTGAACAATTTTATCCTTTCCATCTACTTGTTCTAATTTTCCACTGACTTTCTTTCCAAGGAATTGTTTATAATCATCACTTTGAAAATATTCTATCGATTCAAATAGAGCTGTATATTGTTTGTCATCCTTATCTTTGGCGCTGATCTCTACCAGTTTACCATCCTCATTTTCACTGAGAATCTTATATAATTTAGTGTTTCCTTCCTCATAGAACATTAATTTAAATCTATCTTCTCCAGCTTTTCCATCTTTTATTTTCACATCAACACTATATTCAGGATCTGCGTATTGAATATTTTCTGTTACTACTAGACCATTTCTGATCACGTTATTTGAATCACTCTCATCTGAGTTAAAGACAATATCACTATTTAAGATAATGAGTTTCTTACCGGCGTTACCTGATTTTGGACTTATGTCACTTAGGTATTGTACTTTTTCGAAATGAACACTTCCTGCTTGTAGTTTGTCATTTTTATTATAGGCAAAGTTTGAGAAATTCACTTGTGCATAAGTTCCTTCAGTTTGATCAGTCTGACTCACACTTCCACCAGTTACAGATACCGATTGTTGTTTTCCATCACTACTTTCAAAGGCTTGAATGTCACCAAGATCAAATTGTTGTACAACTTTTGAGTCTCCATCAATTGTTTCGATTCTTCCACTTACTTCTTTCGCAAGGAATAGTTTATATTCATCTGTTTGAAAATATTCTATTGATTTAAAGAGGACTGAGTAATTTGATTCAAGATCGCTTGCACTGATTTCTACAAGCTTTCCGTTATCCTCTTCTTGAAAGACTTTGTAGTACTTTGTTTCACCTTCTTCAAAGAAAACGAGCTTGAAACGATCCTTTCCTGCCTCTCCATCTTGAATCTTTACATCAACACTATATTCTGGATCATTGAACTTTAAACTTTCTGCACTGAGGGATCCATTTCTTACTACTTTATTTGGATCTGTTTCATCAATGGCAAATACGATGTCCGAATTAATGAGTCTAATCTGTTGCCCATATTTTCCGGAATCAGGATTGGCATCACTTAGATATTTTACTTCTTTAAAGTGAACACTTCCCATTTGAACTTTATCTTGTTGGATGTAGTTTAGGTTTGAGAATGAGGCCTGCATTTCAGATCCCTTACTTATATTTTGCTCTGAAACTTCGCCTTCTGTTATGTGTAATTGCCTAAAACTACCATCAATACTCTCAATGCCAGCGACTTCACCTAGTCTGAAACTTTGTACTTTATTATCATTTCCATCAACAGTTTTTACACTGCCACTTATCTCTTTACCCATGAATTGTTTAAAGTTTGGATCTTCAAAGTAGGTAATCGACTGAGTAAGAACTTCATAAGTGTTTCCATCTTTATCTAGTGCACTTAGTTTGACTCGTTTACCATTTTCATTAAATATCTTGTAAGTTTTGACTGGACCGTCTTGGTAGTAAATGATTTTAAACTTTTCAGGTGCTCCACCATCGTTTAAAACCTCAAGATCAACACTGTAGTCAAGGTTCGATGCACTCATATGTTCACTCGTGAGAACACCACTAGTAATTTTATGGTCTGGATTAGATTCATCTATATGAAAGATAACTTCAGTGTTAAGAAGTTTTACTTTCTTTTTGAAATCTTCTTCTGTTGGATCTTTTTTTGATTTACTGGAATCTTTTATATCACTTAGAAAGAGACCTTCACTAAAACTAACTCTACCGTATTGAATTTTCTCATTCTTTGTTCCTGCTAGATTTAAATTCTTTATTGAAACAAGTCGATTGCCGTCTCCACTCTTGTAGGTAAGCTTATCAGTTTGACTATTAATACTTAGAATCTCTTTACCTTTTCCAGCGCTACTATCCTTACTAAAGTAAGTGAGTGAGTTTTTAAGGGTGAATTGATCATTCGATTTTTTATCTGTCCCCGATATATCCTGAGCGTGAAAAACGACTTCTTGAGTCTTTGTAGCTTTTGTCTCCCTTACATTTATGGCCACAGGACTATTTATATCAACGACGTGATCATCGCTACTAAATTGTCCGCCACTTCCAGCAAAGGAATAATCTTTATCACCATTGAAGTAGCTCTTTTGATTAAGAGAAAATCCACCAGTCATATTTGCGCTATTACCGTTATTAGAGTCGGTAAATGTCACTTCGCTCCCACTGGCATTGAACTCACTTCTTAGCTTTTTTCCATTTACTGTGGGAGCGTTTGTAGAATCTTTAAAACGATCCTCGCTAAAGAAGATTCCATTACTGGCTTCAGCAGATACATCTCCATTGCTGTAGTAGGCGTAATCAGCTTGGAATTTTGCATCTCTTCTTTCGGGAGTATCTCTTAAAAGAAGAGCAACATTTCCAGAAACTTCAGTCTCTGATTTTAGTTTTCCATCTTTATATCTCTTGTCAGTCACTTTATCTGTATGAATTCTTAATTTAGTTGAGCCATTTTCTGGATCAGTCTTTCCTGTTGCGATAAAACCTTCTACTTTTGTTTGAGATTTTAAATTCCCTTTCGCATCCATTTCAGTCACTTGTAGTTCTTCACTAAAAAGTTCTATGGAAGCAGGGTGATTGGTATCAAATTTTTGAACTTCTCCATTTCTTTCGGGTTTAAACATTTGATGGATATTAATACCCGTTCTTCCCTTAGCACTAAAAGTGGTGCTCCCATCTGAGCTGTCTTTATCAATGACTTCAATTTGAGATTGTTCACCTTTAGCGTTATTTTCATTCATGACGATGGAGAGACTCGCTTGCGGAGTTTCCTCTGAAGAATCTAGGGCAAATTGAGCATGAATGGGAGAGTTGGTATCGACAGTGACTCCAGCGTTCTCATTAGCTGGGTCTGAATCGTAAGTCAGACCACTTTCTGTACTCACAGATGCCAGAGTTTGATCTTCTTCAATGACTAAGTGAGCTTGAATACCTTTGCTATCTTTAACTTCGAATTGGGTGAGCTTCTTCCCAGGATTATTAGGGTCTGGAATACGATGAACCATCCTATCTGTATCGATACTAAATTCTAGACGATCACTATCTTTAAATTCTTGTGGTGTTGGAATGGGAAATAGGGAGTTACTATCGCTACTACTAGAATTCATTTTTAAACCAACAACAGAGTCGCCAAACTCTGTTTCAGACCCGCCAAACTCAGTGACATTTTCATCATCTGCTAGTGTTAAGTTAGTCGCTGTACCTTCAAGAATTTTGAGATTTTCACCTTCACTATAGGCCACTTCTAATTTGTCAGCTCTTAGAACTTTATTTCCTACAACAGTGACAAAGGGTTCGATGGCACAGGTACTCTTACTTTGGCCCTTTATTTTACAAGTAATATTGTCTGCGCCATTAATCCCTTCTGGTGAAATTTCAAAATCAAAACCACCATCGTCTCCATTATTGATGATATTAATATCACCTTTTCCAGGTATCGAAATGGTTGTAGTGTCACCATTTTGAACAATACCAACTGATCCCTCTCCAGGAACAGTTATTGTCGTTGTTCCATCTTCTGCTTCCTCAAGAATAATTGTCACTGGGTTCCCATTGCCGTCAACGAGGGGGATTTCTATAGTGGTAGTAGTTTCATTTTTAGTCACTAGATCACTTATATCTACAGGAGGTAGCACGATAGGTTTATCGATAAATATACTCTGATTGAAGTTTTGAGCGAAAGAGCTCATACCACTCAAAATAAATATAAAGAGGAATATACTTTTAACAAATTGTAACTTAATAGTTTCTCCGAGAAAAAAACAATTGTTTAGTCTCTTATCGGCTACTTAGAGGTTTTTCTTGAGTAAAATACTTTACTATTTTTCTTCATTGAAAAACTAAAGATTTAAGGCGTTTAGCTCTAAACAAGCTCAGAAATATTCTCTAGAATTAAACTTCATAATTAAAATTGAGAGAGTTTCATATGTTAGATAAATGGAAAGTACTTAAGAGAGAAACCTATAGGCATTCACCCTTTAGGGCGATTGAAGATGTGACCTACGAGTTACCAAATGGTGAGCATAGTATTTTCTCTCTTAAAAAAGAAGGAGCCGTAGTTGCTGTGATGGCCATTGATAGTAACGAACAAGTCATACTCGCTAGACAGTATAGACCCGGCCCAAGTGAAATACTTGATGAACTTCCGGGGGGAGGAATAGACGGTAATGAGACTCCCTTGGACGCGGCTAAGCGAGAGTTATTAGAAGAGACTGGTTTTATGTCAGAAGATTGGACTCTTCTAGGAACTCCACTTGAGTGTGCGTACTCAACGATAACCCGTTATGCCTACTTGGCAAAATCCTGCCGGAAGGTAACTGAACTTGATTTAGATGAAACTGAATATATTGAAGTCGTATACAAATCTATAGATGATTTCTTCTCACAAGTGAGAAAAGGTGATTGTAGTGATCCTGAAGTTGGATGGATGGCGCTTTATGAATATGGGTATCTCAGTAAAAAATAGCTAACAAGAAATTTAATTTTTTGAAATTAATTTAGCCTTCTAAAAAAAACCACGAGATTGATTGCATTCTATAAGAACTTCTAAAGACCCTCAAATTGATAAAAAAATTGGTACGAGATATAATAAAGTACAGCTTCATTAATCGGGGGAATGGGAATGGCCAGAATCGCAATCGTCGACAGTCAAAAGCTTTCTTCTGAAGTAGTAAATATCCAAAATGATATTAAGGAGTTATTTGGAGTTGATTTTGTTCCGAATTTCTTCAAGGTATTGTCAAACAATGAAGACGTTCTTAGTGGTCTCTATTTAATGAATAAGAAATTACTTCATGAGGGGAAACTTCCCAACTCTTTAAAGGAAATGATTTTTCTAACTTTGGCTCTTCGTTTAAAATGTAACTATTGTGCTTCAATACATTATGCAAAATTACATGATTTAGATATTGGCGAAGCTGAAGACCTCGTTACTGATATTTCATTAATTAAGAATTTATTAGTTCGTAAAGTCCTGTTGTTTTCTATTAAAGTCATGGAAAGTCCACGCGGTGTTACTGACGTTGATATTAAGGAGTTAGAGAAAGTAGGCCTCTCCAAGGCTGAGATCATAGAGGCCATTGCTGTAGCCTCATTTTCTTCTAGTATTGTTAAAACTAGTCTTGCTCTAAAAGTTCAAACTGATGATGAAATTAAGGAATATCTAGAAGGTAAGAATATAGAACTAAAAGTTGCTTAACTATAAGGTGAAAGAAATGGAAACTTATTTTAAACTAACTCAAGAAGGTATGGCGGATGAAAGAGTAGAGGCGATGTACTCCGACATTAAAACCAAGTTTAATGTTACTTTTATTCCTGATTTCTTTAAGGCGCTGGCATTTCATGAAAGTCTTTTTGCTGGAATATGGGATGGTTACCAAAAATTATTAGTAGAGGGGACTATACCTAAAAATATAAAAGAAATGATTTTTCTTACGATTGCTATTCACAAGGGATGTAATTATTGCTCATCAACTCATTTAGCTGTTTGCAATATGCTTGAAGTATCAAATGACAATCTAAGTTCAATTTTAAAAAATGTAGAGGATGTAAATCCTAGAAGAGTTAGATTGATCTTGGAATTTTCATTGTCTTTAATTTCGAATCCAAGAAGTATTGCTGATGAAACTTATGATGACTTAAAAGCAGAAGGAATCACAGAGGAAGAAATCGTAGATATTATAGGAATAACTATACTATCAAATACTGCAGTGAATATGGCCCAATCCATGGGACTCTCAGTAGAGGAAGAAATTCAAGAATATTTAGATCAAGAAGATCTTCAAACTGGTCTTAGACCTAAAATTGCTGCATGAAGCACTTTGTACAGCAAGCAGAAATTTCTAAATACACGAGTTTGTTAGAACTGCTCAACAATATTTCTACTGCGAGTAGTTATGAAAAAGTTATATCAATATTAAAAAGTAAAGTTAAATGGGTCATTGATTTTCAAAAACTCTTTATTATTTTTGTTAATTCAGAGAGTAATTTGATTACTGTTAAAACATCTTTTGGGATTGAAGGTGAATTTGGAGAAGAGGATTTACAGCATTCTGCTATTTTAAATTATTTAATTAGTAACAAGCATGACTTAACAAACCTTAGTGAGAAAACTATTTATACTCTGGTAGAACAGAATGAATTTGATAAGTTATGGAAAGAGATGAAGGGTGTTTTTGCTTCAAAAATATCAATTTCAAATAAAGAAAATGCCATTATCATCTTTGGTACAGATCTCAAGTCAGGCTTTCTTAAAAATGAGATGCTACAGCTGAACATTATTAGCAATATTGTTCAGAGTAATTTCTCTAGAATTCAAAGTAGTCTTGAATTATTTGAAAAGAATAGGGAGTTAGAAAATTCATTGCAAAAAGTTAAAACGATTCAGAAAACGATAATTTTACAAGAGCGGCTAGCTTCTTTAGGAGCTGTCACAGCAGGTATCGCCCACGAATTAAAAAATCCTCTACATTTAATTCTTAACTACACTAGAGTGATACAAGAACAAATTGAAGAAATTAGGGAGGATCAAAAAAATAGGGAACCAGATACCACTCTTTCAATACAGCTCTCTGATATAGATTCTTTTACCGAAGTTATTACGAAACATTCTACCATTGCTAATCAAATTATAAATTCAATGATTAATCAACACTCTGCTGAAGGAAAGGGTAGTGAGCAGGTCAATATTTCCGAACTGATCCACGGCTCCCTTCAAATCTCATATCATGCTATGCGAGCAAGAAATAGGGTAGAAGTAGAAATTGTTGAAGATGTGGAAAAGGAGATTATCTCATTTGTGAATAAAGAAAATTTAAATCTCGCCATGATAAACTTATTTGATAATGCCTTTTATACTCTACACAAGAGGAGCTTGTCGGAGGGGAAAAGCTTTCATGCTAAAATTCTTGTTAAAGTTACTAAAGTTAAAGGAAACTTGAGTATCTCGATAAGAGATAACGGATTTGGCATTGATAAGAGTATTATTGAAACAGTATTTAATCCTTTCTTTACAACAAAGGATCCAGGCGAAGGCATGGGCCTAGGCTTATCTTTTGTTTACGATGTGATCAATAATCACGATGGCACAATAGATATAAATTCTATTAAAAATGATTATACAAAAATAGATATTTTTCTACCGATAAAGTCAATTAAAGCAGCTGCATAAACTTTAGAAAAAATTAATAATAGTTACATGATGAAATGATCGATAAATACTAGGTTACACAAATAGTGAACTAAGTTCATTATTCAAATGAGTTTTTTTTCTTCCGATATGAGAGTATGGATTTTAAAAATTTACTAACATTGTTTGCTCAATTTACTTCCAAAGAAGATGAGTTGGAGTTTCGACTCGCAAATATACATCATTATCAATATCCAAGTATCCCTGGGATTTTATTGATGATCATTCCGACACTCTTTTTTCTAAGATCGGACTATATTCTCTTTGGTGATACGATTCAATTTTATCAGTTACTTACTTGTAGATTTGTCTTTGTGGCATTTAGTTTAGTGATTAGTTGGGGAGTGTATAAGGCCACGAGTCCAAACGTACATGACCGGTTACTGGGGAGTTACTTCTTCTTCTTAGTAGTACTCGTTTTATTTATTACTAGCACTCGGCCTCCACATTATACGCAACATACAATAATAAATGCTTTTATTATTTTAACCTTCTACTTTGTTTTTATTACCTCCTTAAAAAACCAGTTCCTAGCGGCCACGACTTTTACCATAGGGTATATTTGCATTATCTATCTCAAAAAGTTTCAATTTAGTGAGTTAGGATCGAGTGTGACCTATCTAACCTTCTTTCTTAGCAATGTTTTAGGTTTTTATATATCCAAAAGAATGAATGGTTTTAGAAGAAAGGAGTTTAGATTCTTCAAGCTGCAAGAAAAGCTGGTCGTTGAACTAAAGCATGCAAATGAGTACAAAATTAAAATGTTTTCAATCATTTCTCATGACCTAAGAACGCCATTCAATTCTCTCTTATACTATTCAGAATTACTTCACACAGAGAGAAATACCTACGAAAAAGAGGAGTTAGATGACATTTGCCATTCAATTTTCAAAGCTTCACATCAAGCCTTTGATCTATTGGAAAATTTGTTGTCATGGAGTCAGATTGAAACTCATAGGCTAAATTTTTCACCAACTGAAAATTCATTAAAGAAACTCATAGGAAAGAATATTGAACTATTCAAGGAGTCAGTGGCAATAAAAAATATTTCTTTATTAATGCAAGTAGAGGAAAGTCATCTCGCTTACTTTGACGTTAATATGATAGATACAGTTTTAAGAAATTTAATTAATAATGCAATTAAGTTTTCCAATTTAAACTCAAGTATCTTGATTAAAGTTGAAGATAAGTCATCAATGATCATTGTGAGCGTGATCGATAGTGGTGTTGGAATAAACGCAGATGCCATAGAGAAGATTTTTAAAAGAGATGAATTCTACACCACTGATGGTACTGAGGATGAAAAAGGGACAGGTCTAGGGATTTCTCTCTGTAAGGACTTTGTACACGAAAACGGTGGTGAGTTATGGGCAAAGAGTAATGCTAGTAAAGGGACAACTCTAAGCTTTAGTCTAAAGAAATGTGCTTAATAGAATCCGTTTACCATCCTGTGATTTCGAGTAGTTGAGACCTTATAACAGATTGGAACTTATTCAACCAAAGTGTTATAAAGGGTTATGCAAGAAATTAAAGATTTTCACATTCACTTATATTACGACGAATCTACTATCAATATTGCCAAGGAAGTTGGACTTAAGGCCCAGTCAGAATTCGATATTTCTATTGGAAGATTTCACGAAAAAAATGTTGGTCCACATCCTCGCTGGAGTGTGCAACTTTCTATTCCAACTGATAAGTTTGGAGAGATCCTTGCTTGGGTTTCATTGAACCGCAAAGGACTTACGATTTTCTCTCATCCAAATACTGGCGATGACCTTTTGGATCACACAGAGCATTCAATTTGGATGGGTGAGTTATTGGAATTAAACACTAAAATATTTAGTAAGGATTAAGACTTGTCTGATTTAACTTATACAAATTCAGCTGGTAACACAGTTTACACAAGTCAATTTTTACTCAATCGTAAGACTTGTTGTCAGACGACATGCCTACATTGCCCTTATGGCTACACTACAAAGACACATGGTTTAGAGTTTAACAAGGTTGAGGTGGAATCCATTGAAACCGCTCAAGGTATTGTAGGCTCACTTGGTAGTGAACAAAAGAGTGTCAGTCAATCTCTCTTAGATTCTGCGTTTGGGACCAGTAAGAAAAAGAAGAAAGTAATTACTGAGAGTAATATGAGTAATTTTCTCTTTGTCTTAATTAAAGGTGTAGTCTGTGGAGTTTTAGAAATTGGAAAGCTACAAGGTCTAGAACTCTTTTTAATGGATCACTTTAAGAATCAGGATCTAACACTCGATAGTGTGAATAGTTACTATATTAAACAATCATGATAAACTAGGGCATGTTTGCTCAACTCTCGCCGCAGAATCGTGGTGTTATTCATATGACCGTTGCCAGCTTCTTCTTCTTCCTTATGGGAATGATGGTGAAGTTATGTGGCGAAATTCCCATAGTTCAAGTCGTCTTTATTCGTGGTTTTGTGGCCATGTTTCTTTGTTTGATTCAATTGAAGTTCGCAAAAGTTTCACCTTGGGGTAAAGATAAAACTATGCTTATTACTAGGGGAGTGTGTGGAACTTGTGCCCTCTTCTTGTTTTTTACAACATTGCAACAGTTGCCATTCGCTACGGCAGTAACCATTCAATATCTTTCCCCAATTTTTACGACTCTCTTAACGGCTATTCTTTTAAAGGAAATTTTCTATCCTAAACAGGTCATCTTCTATGTGGGAGCTTTTGCTGGTATTATTCTCATAAAAGGTTTTTCAGGAACAGGAGATCTTTTCCCTTATGTTCTTGGACTAGGCTCGGCCATGTTTTCGGCAGGAGCTTATACTGCCATTAGAAAAATGAAAGAAACGGAACACCCTCTAGTTATTATTTTCTACTTTCCACTTATTATTATTCCAGTAACACTCCCTTTTGCTATTTCTAGTTGGGTTACCCCCAGCGGGATGGAGTGGCTCTATCTCTTAGGTGTGGGAGTATTTGTACAAACCGCTCAATACTTTATGACTAGGGCCTATCAGCTTGGCGACGCTAGTATAGTAAGTCTGGCTGGTTATTTCGGGTTAATTTGGGCGTCGCTTGGAGGATATTTCTTCTTTGATGAACTGCCAACGCAGTATGCTTTTATTGGGATGACACTAGTTATACTATCTGTTGTAGGAAATGTTCTTTATCGCAGGGGAAAACATGTCTAGCGCCATAGTAAGACGGGCCCAGTTTGGAGACGAAGAGGGAATTCATACAGCTCATATGAAATCTATCGTAGAGATTTGCGCAAGAGATTATAGCTCTGAGCAAATAGATGCTTGGGGTAGACGTGAGTACAATTACGAAGCAAAGAGACAATTAATTGCAGAACAAAATGTCTGGGTTGTGGAAAGAGATAATATAATAGAAGGTTACGGACTGCTTTTTATTTCTAAAGAAAAGAAGTCAGCAGAAATAGGGGCGCTCTATCTCACACCCTGTGTTCTAGGTCTTGGTCTTGGAAAAGAGATTATCACTCAAATGAAGCAAGTTTCAAAAGAGCTTGGATTTAAAGAAATCTATCTAGATTCGACAAAGACATCTAAGAAATTTTACGAAAGTATCGGAGCTATTCAATACAAAGAAAATATTCAAGTACAGATCGGAGGGCTCCCTTTTGAGTGTCATCCTATGAGAATTGAACTTTAAAACATTAGGTAAGAGTTATGGGTCTTAAAAAGAAATTACTTTCTAAATACTTATTTCAAATTTTAAATATCTACCCTCCCTATCTCGGGGCAGGAGTAAAATCTAAGAAATTAAATAAAGAGGGAACTAAGGTTCTAGTCACTATGAAATTGAGTGCACTTAATGCCAATTACGTGGGCACTCACTTTGGTGGATCTCTGTATTCAATGTGTGATCCCTTTTACATGCTCATGCTGATGCAAATAATTGGCAAGGATTACCTGGTTTGGGATAAGAGTGCTTCTATTGAATTTAAAAAGCCTGGCAAAGGGAAGGTGAGTGCACTATTTGAAATCTCGCCTGCTGAAGTGGAAGATATTCTCGCTAATACAAAAGATGGTAAACCTTATGAGCCAAAGTTTAGCGTAGATGTCTTAGATGAAGATCAAAACCTAGTGGCACGGGTTGAGAAGACTCTGTGGGTGAAAAAGAAGTAAATTACTTTAATTCCTCTAGCAACACTTCTATAAAGAAGTCCTTTGAAGTTTTTTCTAACCATGGGAAGTGACCTGACTTAGGAACTTCAATTGTCTTAATTCTTGGGATATTTTCTTCTAGGAATTTAAAAGTCTCTTTAAGAGGAATGGGATCATAGTCTCCATGAATTGCAATTACCGGCTCTTTGATTTCCTTAAGAAGAGTTGGAACTTCTCCGCTCTCAATTAACTCCCAGATTGAATCTATGCTAAAGCTAAAACTATTAAAGTTCCATTTAGATTCAGGCAGCATCTCTTCAGTTAGCGGGTCAAGATGATAGACAGGTCCTGTTAAGGCCAATCTCTCTTGCATTATGAGATTCATCTCATCAATTGTCTTTGACGTTTTGTAGCGCTCATCAATATCTTCTAGTTTTATTTTAATTTCAGCGCTCAGTCTCGCCTGGATATTATTTGCGAAGATATCACCTGTTTCTTCTTCTAGAGAAGCAGTACCAAGAGAGATGACTTTCTCCACTAGACCTTGGTGTTTTGCAACAGTTAGAAGAGCTAGATCTGCACCCCAGGAGTGTCCAATGAGAGTAACAGGTTGTTCTTTATTATATGTTTCAATTATTTGTCTTAAATCTTCAATGTGTGAATCAAAGGAGAGTTGATCGTTATCTGTACGAGGAGTTTCAAAGGTACCGCGTTGTGCATAATCAACGATTTTATACTTATGTGAGAGTTGATCCCCTAGTGATTTCATATAGCCAAATAGTGATGGGCCACCGTGAACTAGAATAAGAGTCTTTTTGCCACTTCCGTATTCATTAATATGCATTTTCTTATCCTTTGAAATATTTAAGTTATTCAGCTGACTGCCTATCGTAATTTCTGATGTGAACACCTTGAGACTTATTCATTCCAAGTTTTTCGTAATATGGGACCAATTTCTCATCACATAAGAGATCTACCATATATAGATGACTAAGTTCTTCTTTCATGTGTTCAACTAACTTTTTCCCAATACACTTACTTTGATATTCAGGAAGAACTTCAAGAAGAGGGATGTAAGCAGATAGTACACCATCTGAAATAGCGTTGATGAATCCAACAAGTTTATTCTCTTCGAAAGCAATTACGCACTTATAGCTACCTAATAAGATTCTTTTAAAGTTTTTGATGTTCGGGGGATTAGGCCAGTCAACAAAGAAGCCATTCATATCAAGATTTTCTAGAAGTAAAGTGTCTGTACTATATTGAATCATATTGATCTCCATGTTTTCTATAGAGTTATTCTAATCGAAGTCTAAATATAAAAAAAGCCCGAAAAAACGAGTATTCCATTTGGGAGTTCTCGAATATAATACTCATCATGTCCTATGTATCAAAAGAAATTTATCTCTCCATTGTTAACTGCTCTGAAAAACTTGGAATATGCTTAGATAAGCTACCAGAAAGTGAACAGTACTCTGAAAGTGAAATTATACAACTTTATCAGAAGTTAATTGTTGAAACAGATGAAAATATTGGAATTTACCTTGGTCGTGTTTTTGAATTCTCTGATATCGGTGTCTTTGGTGAGCTTGTTTCCAGATCACTTACTATTCAAAAAATGATGAAACTCATGTCTCTGTTTCAAGGTCATTTATGTAAAGAACTTATTATTAAGTCAAAAGTAATAGGTAATTTTACTGAAGTTGTAATAAAACTTAATAGAAATTCCTTTAAAGAGATAAGTAGGCAGGTTCATGATGTGCATATCTTTGCTTTTTTAAATTATATAAATCAAACGTTTTCAGAAACTATCAGTCCTGAAAAAATAATTTTTTCATACGAGAAACCGAAGAATATTGAAATTTACGAATCATTAAAAATGGATTATGAATTTGGAGCAGAAGAAAGTAAGTTAATATTTAAGAATGAGGATTTTACTTTTAAAAATCCATTATATTCGGAAGGAGAGTATAGGTTAATGAAAAAAAGATTAATCTCTTATTTCATTCCAAACATAAAATATATAGAAGAGTTACGAACATATATTAGTACTAACCTTGGTAAAAATAAAATTAGCCTAAGAGAGTTCTCCAATAGAAATAGTGTTTCTCTTAGAAGAATTGAGCGTGAGCTTGAGAAGAAGGGAATAAGTTTTGGAGATCTGACCATTGATTGTAGAATTGAAAAATTAAAATATTTAATCAATTCGCCTCTGGACTTCAGTGATATAGCTCTCGAATTAGGCTTATACGATCAATCTAGCCTAAACAACTTCACAATGAAGTACTTAAATAAAACACCTTTAGAAATGAGATAGAAGTTGTCGTAGATTTCCAATCATTTATCACCTAACGCCTCTAGAATGTAGTTCTTGGAGGTTTAAATGAAGAAAATATTAGTTATAAATGGACACCCTAGTCCTGATCAATCCTTCTGTCGTTCTATCTATGACACTTATTTACAAGGTCTAGAGAAGACTAATTTTGAAGTTAAGTCCATTGATATGGGGGCCATTGAATTTGATTCAAATCTAAAATATGGCTACTCCAAACGAGTAGAGCTAGAGCCTTGTTTGATGGAGGCACAAGAAAAAATAATATGGAGTAATCACATAGTTATTATTCACCCTGTTTGGTGGGGCTCACTACCTGCAAAGTTTAAAGGTTTCTTCGATCGTACTTTCTTGCCAGGCTTTGCCTTTGAAAAAAGAGAAGATTCTGTATGGTGGGATAAGCTACTCGTTGGAAAATCTGCTCATATTATTTCCACTTTAGATCAACCTGGATATTATTATCGTCTTAGATATGGAAGGCCATCCCATCGGGCACTTAAAGATATGACACTTAACTTTTCTGGTATTTCTCCTGTTAGATCTACTGTTATTGGACCAGTTAGAAATTCAACAGAAAATTTTAAAGAAAAGCAGCTAGATAAGATTTTAAAATTGTCACTGAAGGGAAGGTAAACCTTTTCTCATTCGTAAGTGGCTAAAATATTTTATTTACCTTTTGTAGTGTGTTAACTTTGTGAGAAGAATAGTATTTCTTACTAGGGAGCAAAGCTTATGAGTGTATATTGTTGGGGAAAGTTCATTCTATGAATAAATATAAACCCTTTCAAAATAATAAGATTTCACAGAAGTTTTCAAGTTATCCTGAAGATGTCCGAAGTAAACTTTTAGATCTAAGAAATCTCATCCTCGAAGTTGCAGCTAAGACTAAAGGTGTTGGCACTCTTGATGAGTGTTTAAAATGGAACGAACCAAGTTTTGTCACCTTAGAATCGAAGAGTGGTAGTACCATTCGTATCGATTGGAAAAAAAGTGATCCTGAGAGATATCACATGTACTTTAACTGCAATACAAAACTTGTTTCAATTTTTAAAGAGCTCTTTCCTGATGATTTTGAATACGGCGGTAATAGAAGTCTTTCATTTGCTTTAAAAGAGAAAACACCTGTAAAGAAGCTTGCAAAGTGTATTGAAATTGCTTTAACTTATAATCTTAATGACTATAAAAACTTCTTCGAATTTGAAGGGAATGGATAAATGAAAGAGATTGCATATAGTGAAGAGTTAGAGATTTTTTTAAAGAAAGAATTTGTACCTGCCGGCTACATAATCACTAGTGACATAATCATAGATTCAGTACCAGAAAATTCGAAGTATAGTGCTCTTAGCTTTAGCTTAAACAAAAAGAAAATTACTTATCGACAAGGTAAGGTTACGCCCGATAGACCCGGGGCATTTCTAACGCTGTGGCAGCGTCCATCTTCTTCTAGTGAAATTAATAATAAACCAATTCCTTTAAACTTTGAGCAACTTGATTACTTATTTATAAAAGTTCAAGGGCCTAGTCAAAGGGTTGGGCTTTTTATTTTTCCTGTTTCGCTATTGATCGCAAAAAATATAATTTCCAAAAAAGATAGTAAGGGCAAAACAGGTTTTCGTGTATTTCCACCATGGAGTGAAGATAGGGGAAACAAAGGAATGAAAGTATTCTCAGATTCAGGCAAGAAAACTCAACGTTGGCAGCTACCTTATTTCATAGAGATTACTGAGAGTGGTTCAATTGATCACTCAGCTTTGAATAAGCTTTTCAAATAATTGCAATATAGAGAGAATATCTTCAGAGAACAATAAAGGTTATGATTATGATTAGTAATATTATTTTAGGAACTGATAATTTGGAAAGGGCTGAAAAGTTTTACGATCCAATTTTAGAAATACTTGGGGCCAAGAAGTCTCGTACTACTGAAAGAGCTATTGTTTGGAGCTTCGGTGAAGATAAAACAGGTTTTGCTGTCTCTCTGCCTTATGATTCAAAACCTGTAACTTCAGGAAATGGAATCATGGTAGGTCTAACTGTATCATCAAATGAAAAAGTTAAAGCAGCTTATGATAAAGCTCTGGAACTGGGAGGTTGCTGTGAAGGTGAGCCTGGAGAGAGAATCCCTGGTGTGTTCGCTGCATATTTTAGAGACCTAAACGGGAATAAGTTAGGTTTGTTTTTTAAGAACTAATATCCGTTGAAATAAAAAAGCCTTCATTTAAGAAGGCTTTTCAATTTTAATATTTACAAGAATTTCCAATCTTTACGACTTCAACTCTTTCGTTGCGATCATATGAAGGAGTAGAATTGAAAATAATTTCTATACAGCTCATCGTATAAGAGTCAGCTCTCTCACATGCTTTTATAACTTCCGCAATTTCATTTACTTCATTAATTTCATAGCTTGGTATAGAAGCTGTCAATTTGGTAAAGCATTGTGAAGTATAACGAGTGCTTCCTTGGCAAGAATTTAAAATCTCAAGGACTTCCCCTCTTTCATTATACTCATAAGCAGGTATTTTATTTGTCATAAGCTCGAAACATGCAGATGCTCCATCACCGGCCCTACGGCATGAGTTCATGATTTCTGTAACTTCATCTTGATCATTGTAATCGTAAGATGGAAGATTTGCAGTTACCGTTGTAAAGCAATTATTCATTGATCCACCACCACCATAGTCACAAATATCATCGTTTAAAATATCTCCAGTCGATACCTGTTCGTTAGTTCCATTTTTACAAGAAACTTCCCAAAGGCCAGAATTCATTTGAATCATGCTACTCGCATCACTAACTCCGGCAAAACTATTGGATGTTAAACCTATTATCATTGAAATTAAAAATACCTTCATTGTTTCTCCCTTTAGTAACAGCTTTATTATTTTTTAGAACTACGTTTATGGTAGCAAAGTTTATGCCATATGAAGGTATTAAGATTGCAGTAACTTGACGTGGCGCAAGGGGCGTTTTATTGGGGACGTTTTAGGTCTTGGTGCCCAAGAGCACCTTATCTTCGGTGCATGTCTCTGACTATTAAACTTTAGAGTGTAGACGTTTTGTAAGAATAGGTGTATACTCACCTAATGGATCCAATAAATGTAATAAATTGTACTTGTAATAAACTAAGAATCGCCAGTAGGGTGATCACTAGGCTTTATAACTCTTCTTTTGACGATTCGAAGGTCAGCGCATTACAGTTCTCACTCCTGCAAACTATTAAGGCATTTGATGGTGGCAAGATTACAACCATTGCCAATCAACTCAAAATGGAACGCACGACCTTAACTCGAAATATTAAACCCCTCGAACGCGATGGTCTTGTGTTCATTGAGTCTTCTGAGGACGCGAGAGAGAAAATTATTAAAATTAGCTCAAAAGGTGTTAAAGAATTGAAAAGAAATCAAGATGCTTGGGAAGAAGTTCAATTGAGCGTAATCGATAAAATAGGAAAGAAAGACTGGAATCAACTTTTGAAAATCTTAGATAAATTAGAAAGTTAAAAAAAATAGTTCTATATGTGTATATACACGTTAATGGAGATAGTATGATCTTGGAAGAATTAAAAAAAATTGCCCTTGAGTGTGGAGCTGATGATGCAGGAGTTATCAGTGTATACAACGATAAGATAAGCCCTGATAGGGAGCAAATTTTAAAAGGATTTCCTTATGCTAAATCTCTTATTTCATTTGTTATAAAAGTTAACCCCAATCCTGTACGCACACCCACAAGAAGTATCGCCAATATGGAGTTTCATGAAGGCGCTCATGATGTTGATTCAATAGAGAGAAAGATTGCTCGAAAATTAGTAGAAAGAGGATATAAAGCTAGTATGGCCGGTGCTATGGGATTTCCAATGGAAACTAACGAATGGCCCCGGAAGATGTGGTACATCTCTCATAAATTAGTCGCTGAGGCTGCCGGAATGGGTGTTATGGGTATCAATCGTAATGTCATTCATCCTAAGTTTGGTAACTTTATTTTTCTTGGTACAGTCGTTACTGATATTGAACTTCAGGAAAATAGTCTCTCAAAAGCGCTAGATTATTCTCCATGTTTTGATTGTAAGTTATGTGTAGCTTCCTGCCCTGTTGGGGCGATCTCTCCTGATGGACATTTTAATTTTAGTTCCTGTTATACCCACAATTATAGAGAGTTCATGGGAGGCTTTGGTACGCTTGTAGAAGATATTATTGAGTCTAAATCAAAAAAAGAGTTTCGTACCAAGGTAGAGGACAATGAGTTAGTTTCTTGGTGGCAAAGTCTTTCCGGTGGTGCGAACTATAAGGCCGCATATTGTATGGCCGTATGCCCTGCTGGGGATGAGATTATTGGAGAGTACAATGATGATAAGAAAGCATTCAAGGTTAATTACCTAAAACCTCTTCGAGATAAGATAGAGCCTGTCTATGTCGTAAAAAACAGTGATGCTCATCAACACGTCTCTAAAAGGTTTCCTCATAAAAAAGTGAGAATTGTTCATAATTCACTTATTCCGGATAGTATCGCAACATTTAAACACTCGATAGGTAACGTCTTTCAAAGAGGTCAGTCGAAAGGTATCGACTGTCTCTATGAATTTAATTTTAGGGGTAGTGAAAAAGAAAAAATATATATTGAAATAAAAGATAAGAAAATCGCAATAATAAATAATCCATCTCAAAAACCTAAAATTAGAATATTTGTAAATACAAAATCTTGGTTCTCACTTTTGGCACGTGAAACAAATATCTTCATGATGATTATTACAGGACGACTTTTTATCTTAGGAAATCCAAAACATTTACTTAAGTTTGGAAATTGTTTTCCATCTTAACATCTATAGAATTAACTACTAAATGGGAGAAATAAATGAATGCAATACAAACAAAGAACGAAGAATGGGCACTGGTTACCGGTAGTTCCTCTGGAATAGGATTGGCATTTGCTGAAGAGCTTTGTAAGCAAAAAAGAAATGTAATACTTGTAGCTAGAAATAAAGAACTACTAATCAAAGAATCAAAAAGATTAGAAGATCACTATAAAGTTAAAGTTAGAATAATTGTTGCAGATCTTACGGAGAAATCGGGTTTAGAAAGAATATTTGAACAGACTAAAGATTTAGTCATCTCACTTTTAATCAATAATGCCGGTAAGGAAGACTCTGGAAATTTTCTAGATATTGATATTGAAGATATGAATAAGTCCCTTAGTTTAAATTGCCAGGCACCGTTGTCCCTTAGTCATCACTTTGGTAATTTAATGAAAAAGAGTGGAGAAGGTGAAATTTTATTTGTTTCATCAATTGTCGCATTTCAGGGAATACCATTAATTGCAAATTACGCAGCAACTAAGTCATACGTTTTGATATTAGCTGAGGGGTTGGCCTCAGAATTTAAACCATTTAATATTAATGTGTCTATCGTTGCTCCTGGTTTTACTAAAACAAATTTATCTCCTGATATTAGTTTTTCTGGGGTTCCAATAAAACCTGCCTTGGCAAGTGATGTAGCAAGAACTTCTTTGGATGCGAGGAGGATGAAATTATTGTTTATTCCTGGGTTTATTAATAAACTTCTTTTTTATTCCGGAAAATACATACAAACAAGAAAGGCAAATACAGCATCTTTTGGTAAGGTATTTAAAAAGGTGCTTCATAAGAAAATGGAAAGTGTATAAATTCTAATAGAGGCATATAGATATCGTGAAAGGAATGAAGTGTGGATAGTGAAGTTGAAATAAGACGCGTAAAAGATTCGGATACGTCTGTTCTAGCTGAGATGTACTGTCGCTTAAATATAGAGACTTTTGATTGGATGCCTAAGAATACATTTTCAATCTCTGACTTTGAAGAAGATACTCAGGGTGAAGAGATTTTAGTCGCTGTAGTAGAAGATAAAATATTGGGGTTTGTATCTCTGCTAGTCTCAGAAAATTTAATTCATCAGTTATATGTTGATACTAGTGCTCAGGGAATGGGGCTAGGTAAAACCTTGTTGGATGCAGTAGTTCAGTTAACTGAACAAAGACCTTTGTTCTTAAACTGTAGAGAGAAAAATGAACGAGCTATAAATTTCTATAAAAAATATGGTTTTAAAACAGAATCTCAAATGGATAACAATTCCGATTCGTATTTAAGATTAGTACTTGATTGAGAAATCTAGTTCTAAAACTTGTTAAAAATAAGCCTCTAATTAAAGAGGCATTTAAAAATTAATTATTCATTCTCTTTCTGTAATATCCTTTGAGTGCTCCTATTTGTTTTTCAGTTAATCCATCAAGATAAGTATTTAAGATCAAGAATTTTAGCAGATATTTTCCTAGCCTTTGGTGAGTTTATATATAGAAGTAAAAGAGTTAAGCCAAACTCAGTAATATCCACCTTTTTGTACTTCCTTTGTCGTTCTTTTGGACCAAGTAAGTAGTTGTTTTCTATAAGATTGTTACATGATCCATATTTGGATTCTGTTCCAAGCTCACTCTTACATTTATTAATGGCCCTAAGCATATGCGCGTGTGACATATCAAAGTGTTCTGCAATTTTTAGTGAATCAGTAACTGGACCAAAAGGTGTATCTTTAATTCAAACATCTTCCATAACATGTTCATTAATTAGATCCTTTAGTCTGGGAGACTTTGTTTCAAATGGTTTATCTATTCTAAAGTCATTCATAATATTTCCTTAGTTAAATGTGAACTAAGTGAAGTATCAACTTTATGAGTGAGGTTCTATTTTTGAGAGCAATGGATTTAAATTAGTTCTTTTTTGAAACAAAAAAGTCTTCTCGATTAAAAGAAGGATTTTTTCATAACCTACTGGTCGAAAGTTCGTAATTTAATTCTGTTTTTTGTTTTTAAGAAGTTCTTCCTCGGTGATGTAAGTTTAGTTCTTACGAATTATCGAATGAGTTATCGACTACTAATAAATAGAGTGAAAGAAAGTGAGGAAACAGTGCAGTCATACTTGTTGGTGGATAATATAATTTAGAAACTCATTCTAGCAGGTCAAATATATTAGCTGCTAGGAGGGTCAAGCTTTTCTATTCTTCCTTTGGGTTTATCTCGAGTTGTAGAGCTTGAATTTCATTCACGATCCTTAGAAATTTAGTACCAAACTCCGTAAACTTATATTCAACTCTCGGTGGAACTTCATCATATTCATGTTTTATTACAATTTTATAACGAAGCAACTTCTTTAGTCTTTCGTTTAAAACTTTAGTGGTAAGACCATCAATCTCTCTTCTCATAGCACCAGGTCGACATATACCGTGATTAAGTAAATCTAAAATTGAAATGGACCATTTACAGCCAATGATATCTTCAACCATGAATTTAACACTTACTTTTTTTGATTTTTTTTCTTCCATAATTTCCCCAAGATGTACCGTTTGGTAACTACTCACCGTTTTGTAAGTACTTGTTTATAGACAATAAATAACGATAATGAATTTAAATGACTGCTCATAGTTATATTTGAATCGAGGTAAAAATGAAAGCAAAAGAACTAGTTATTGATAAATGGGTAAATGCTCCAGAGGGGTTTGAATTAAAGGTCAAAGATAGTTCTATTAAAATAATTCATGTTTTTCAAATGCTCTGCCCAGGTTGTGTTTATAAAGGAATCCCTCAGACACAAGAGCTCTATAGCAAGTTTAATTCAGATGATGTCAAAGTTGTTGGGCTACATTCTGTTTTTGAAAATCATGAAGCAATGCAACCCCACGCACTCAAAGTATTTATATCTGAGTGGAGACTTCCTTTTCCTGTCGCTATTGACAAAAGATTAGAGGGGGAGTGGATGCCAGAAACAATGAAGGCATATCAGCTTGAAGGTACTCCTAGCCTGATCATCATTGATAGAGACGGAAGTCTAAAATTAAAACATTTTGGTCTGATAGATCAAGAAAAATTAGAAATATTTATTAACGAACTTATTAACAACAAAAAAGTTGGATAAAAAAAGGAGAAAAAATATGAAATTTAAAAAACTAAGCCTACTTCTAGGATTAACTTTGATCATGTTCTCATGTTCTCATAACACGATGGATGAGCACTCTAAACATTCTCACAAACACAAAGGTCATATACTGGCGAAAGAGTCTTCAAAGATAATGCCTGAATTTGATATCTTACATGTAAAGGTCATAACAGATGGAGGCCATCTTGTTTTTCAGCAAGAAGTAAAAGAAAAGGTCGGCGGAAAGACTCCAAAAAAGAATGGGAAGTTAGCAGGAGCTAGTGTTTATAGTTATGTTTGGCCAACGACTCTAAATAGCTCGACTGTAGGGTTTGAGAAAGATTCTGGAATCCTAGCTCTTGCTTTAACCATACATCCTGACTTTGATGATACTCCTCTTTACGATGAAGATGGTGATGGAAATAAAAAAAATGATGGAGATAAATGGCACAGTCACTGGGTTGTTTTAGTTCCAGATAATGCCTGTGGTAAAGGAAGCTTGAAAGTTAGAGATATTCCTAACGGGGTAAAACCAAAACTTCCGAAAACATGGCCAGGGTTACCACTATTTATTGATAGCCCAGGGTATGACTTCACCATGAAGAATGGTGAGGTTCTAGTTAGAGTACCTTTAAAAGATCTAGGATTTCCTAAGCAATTCAGTTTTGACGGTGTAACTGCGGGGCTTAGAATAAATCAACAGGTTCACGCGCCATTACTATGCGTGAAAAATATTTTTGATGTAGCCTCAGGAGATTTATCACTTCCTGGAAGGAGTCTATAAATTTTGTAAATCTTGTAACTATCTATAAATTAAAATCGAAAGTGTATCTTAAACCAACACTTTCATAGGAGAATAAAATGTCTAGAATTCAATTAAAAGAACTTAACGAAATAACAGAATCTCACAACGAGATCTTCCAAGAAATTAAAAGCGCATTTGGAACAATACCTAATATGTTTAAAGTCATCGGTAACTCTGAAGCTGCACTTAAGAGCATGTGGACGTCGTTTGGTGCTTTGGGAGCTGGAAAATTAGGAGCGAAGCTTGGTGAGCAAATAGCTGTCCATGTTGCAGAGATCAATCGTTGTCAATATTGTCTTTCTGCTCACACTCTTCTTGGTGAAAAAGCAGGCGTTTCGGCAGAAGAGATGAAAAGTGCTCAAGCAGGGGAGTCAAGTGATCCTCGAGTTCAAGCCGCACTTACTTTTTCTAAGAAATTAGTATTAAAGAAAGCTTCTATTTCTATGTCGGATATTGATGAATTGAAAAGCGCTGGCTTTGATGATGAAGAAGTTGCTGAAATCCTTGCTCATGTAGCTCTTAATATTTTTACAAATTACACTAACGTTGCATTTGATGTTCCAATAGACTTTCCAAAAGTTAATTTAAGTTAAAAATGAGCCTGCTCCAGAGTTTAGTTTTATAAAATTCAAATTCACATTAAAGCCTTCAATTAAGAAGGCTTTATCTGATCGATATATTGCTGGCATTATTCTTCCATCCTTTTTCGATAATAACCCTTGAGAGCACCAACTTGGTTTTCACTTAAACCAGATAAGTAAGTTTTAAGAATGAAGAAGCGGTACAGGATTTCAGCTGATATTTTTCGGGCTTTAGGTGAATTGATGTAAAGAAGGAGTAGCATAAGCCCAAACTCTGTAATATCAACTTTTCTATAGCTTCTTTTTCGCTTTTCAGGACCGGCTAAGTATTTGTTTTCAATGAAGTTTGAACAAAGTCCAAATTTGGTCTCTGTACCTAGCTCATCTATACACTTCTCAATCGCCCTTAGTAAATGCTTGTGTTCCATCTCAAAGTGTTCGGCGATCTTAAGGGAATCGGTTATTGGGCCAAATGGAGTATCTCTAACCCATACATCGCCCATGATATGATCGCTTACTAAATCTTTTAACCTTGGTGGTCTAGTTTCAAATGGTTTATCAACTCTAAAACTGTTCATAAAATTCTCCTTCTGCTTTATTAAGCAAGAGGTTGAAAGTTTAGAGATTTGTAAATGACGAGAATCTAAAGACTAAATAGTATGGAAGTGAACTTATTGAGTAGTGGAGTAGGAAGTTTTTGATCTATTAGAAACAAAAAAGCCTAGTCCGAAAACTAGTTTTTTAAAATGGTGGTCCATTCGATCGCTTACGCGAACCTTTTTTCCTCACTCGTAAGTTCTCAATATTATTCTGGTTTTTCTTTGATTTGGTTATTTTCCTCAGAGATATTGTTCTTAATTCAAAGTTATCTTTGAATGTATTTCTAACAATTTATAAAGTTGTGTAAGGTTAGTGAGGAAACAAGAAAGGTTATAGTTATGAACGTAGATATAAAAAGTATTCAATTTGAAGATGCTAAGAAAGATATTAAAGTTGTTTGGAAGTCTTGCGATTGGGGATGGAATGATAACGATTCTAAAAAAATGGAGTCTATCTTTAAGAACAGGTGGAAAAACTTTTTAGCCTACGTCGAAGGAACTCCAGTTGGTTATGCAGGTTTAATTTCTGATCATAATGTTTATGCTTTAATTGTAGATATGATGGTTGAACCAACTTATCAAAAAAAAGGTGTCGGAAAGGCCTTAATGGAAAGGATTGTTTCCGAATGTAAGTCAGAAGATATAAAGGTTATAAAGTTAATCTCAAGTGAACAAGGGAAGAGACTTTATAAAAGTTATGATTTTGATATATGTCCAAATGAATCACCCGGAATGATGTTAAAACTCTATGAGTTATAGAAACAAAAAAGCCTTCAATTAAGAAGGCTTTAGCTATCTTACAATTTGCTGATCTTATTCATCTATTTTCTGACGGTAGTAACCTTTGAGGGCCCCTATTTGGTTCTCACTTAAGCCTGAGACATAGCTTTTGAGGATAAAAAACCTATATAAAATTTCTGCAGAGATCATTCTTGCTTTAGGAGTGTTGATATATAGTAGCAAGAGCATCAGACCAAACTCTGTAATATCAACTTTTCTCGCCTTTCTTTCTCTACCTTTTGCTCCACCTAAGTAACTGTTTTCTATAATGTTTTCATTCAATCCAAATTTGGATTGAATGGATAATTCCTCCTTACATTTATCAATCGCTCTCAGCAGATGAAAATGAGTCATATCAAAGTGCTGAGCAATTTTTAGTGAGTCAGTTACTGGACCAAAAGGTGTATCCCTTATCCAGACGTCTCCCATAATGTGCTGGTTGACTAGGTCTTTTAGTCTTGGTGGTTTTGTTTCAAACGGTTTCTCAATTCTAAAATTATTCATTAACCCTCCTTATTCCATGCTAATTGCAAGAAAGTGAAGACCTTAGGTTTTATAGTAGCTTGAATTTATTAGAGTCTTTACTTGGTTGGCAAAATATTTTAGCTGGTGACTAGAACACATTTTGTAATTGGAAAAAAACTCCTAAGGTATTAAAATAACAGTGCCCTGTCTAAAAGATCATGCCCTATGGAAATTGTTCACAGTCTAGTGAAGTAAACCTTAAAAGCTGGGATAATAAGAGTAATTAGAAATTAAAAACCATTTATTTAAAAAATGATTTGGTTATTTAGGAAATTAAAGTGCTTTATAAAAAAAAAATAATACCTACGATACTTTTATTATTAACCCTGTGTTCAACAAGTCTTGCCAATATTGCAACATTTGTTTCATATCATGATGTTGGTGTTCACCCACTAATTGTAGTGCACGCATCATCTGTATTCAATAAGAAGAAACGAGGAAAAAAAGCACTTGATCATTTAATTAGTAGATTTAAAAATAAAAATAGGAAAGTTTATTACCTCAGTTCTGAGGACGATTCACTAAAATTAGGGGGGCCACTTCCTAATTGGTATTTAGAGGATGAAAACCCTACGGATCAATTTTACTCATATGGTGGTGAAAACAATCTAACTAGTAAAAGTGCAGAATTTACTGTGGCAGGTGGTTTTCTAGGGGCTGGAGTAAATCCTGATGATGCTTTTCCTGAAGGTACCGATTTCAAAGGATGTCTAACGAATGCTATTGCTCATTTAATTAAGAACCATTTTGAAAACTATAGTAAACCACTTACTATTAACATTAGTGTTAATTCTGTTTATACACCAAAAAGAGATGGTAAAGATTTGATAGATCATTTTAACAATACTGATGTCAGAGGATTTATTGCTTGGCTTATAACTGATGATGACTTCAGAGCTCTAAAAGATTATCCAAATATAGAGCACAATGTATCTAATCTTCCCTTTGATTTGGAAAAGGTTATGGCCGAAAACTATCAATGTAATTATAGACTTGATCAAAACTGTTCCTATTTAGTTTATGATAGCTTTTGGAATTTTTTTGAAAAATCACCTAACTGGAGAATAAATGCTCCTATTGGTGGAACAGGAGTTACTGATGGGGTTTCTTATCAAATTAAATTAAAAGGTAAGTTAGTTGCATTTGTAGGCAGCGAAAAAAAGAAAGTTATATTAAATTTTATTGACTAGTAATATAATCAAATCAGCTCAATTCTCTGCTATATATTTTGCCTTCTTTTACATTAAAGAAATTGAAAATAAAAAAAGCCATCTCGATTAAAAGAAGGCTTTTTAGTATTTAGTGAGGAACAAAAGTTCAAGTACTAGATGGTAAAATGGTGGTCTATACGATCATATACACGAACTTTTCTTCCTCAGTCATTAATCTCTGAATTAATTGTGGTTTTTCTATTGAAGAGAATTCTTCCTCACTAGTATTGATATCTAAAATTCAACTTTTTAGAATGAACTTTCAGTTACTTAACTTGTTGTGTAAGCTTAGTGTGGAAAGATGTTTGCTATACTTTTATGACTCTTGAATTACGTAGGGAAATATGAACTCTGATTATAATATAGAAATTAAAGAACTTCATTCTCAGGACACTAAGATCCTTGAAGAAGCTTTAATATTGATGAATAGAACTCAAGGGGATGGCCTTTTTAACATGAACTATCTTGTTAGTAGAATAGAGCGGCAAGATGCTTTGGCCCTGGGAGCTTTTGTTGATGGTGATTTAGTTAGTGTTGGTTGTGCCGAAATGATTACGGAATTTTCTTATTATGTTCCTTTTGAAGAAAATATTTTAGAGAGGCTTAAGGGCCATAAAGTCGGTTCTCTGTGTACTCTCTGTGTTCGTGAAGATTTTCAAGGAAAGGGAATAGGACAACTTATATCTAAGAGACGCATGGACTGGCTTAAAAATAACAAGTGTAATCTCATCCTAGGTATATCTTGGCTTAGTGGATTGAGCCATACTTCAGATAGAGTATTTAATAAATTGGGCTTTCATTTGATAAGTGACGTTGATGAGTTTTTTAAAGAAAGTGCAATTAAGTATCCGTTCAATTGCCCTGGCTGCCACACTCAACCTTGTAAGTGCTCAGCGGCTTTATATCAGTATGATATAAATAATTGAGCATTCTTTATAATAAAAAATACTTCTCGATTAAAAGTAGGCTTAATTGTTTTGATAAAAACTCTAGTTCTTAATGATTTTTTTTAATTGTTTAATTTCGTCCTCAAGTGATTTGAATCTTTTCTCAAACTTAGATGTATTTTTGTAAAGTACAATTAAATCTTGTTCGATGCGCTTCTCAAAGTTGGAAAAAGTTTTTGAAAGATGATCATTGTTCTTTAGTTCCATCATCAAATTTTCATTTTTGAGAATGAATCTTCTTAAGTAAGTGAAAGCTCTTGCAATGAATAAGCCATTTCTACGGCTTTTGGAGATCTCAAGACGAATGACAGGGCATAAGCTCCTTGCTCGGTAAACACTGTTGGCGTGACGCCTTTTCGGGTGCTTATGGCTTCACTAATCACAGATTGTGATTTGTACTCAGCTAACTCACTGAAATTTAGTTTGAAACAAAAATCAGAGGGAAATCGGTCCAGGTTTCTTTTGACGGCTTGGTTAATCGATCTAATCTCCACACCGTACAGTTCAGCTAGATCACGATCAAACATAACTTTTTGATTCCTAAAAATGTGAATGTTGTTTGTAACTTCAAATAACCCTTGGTCTTTTTTAACCATAAAAACCCTCCTGTAAAATACAGTGCAAGGTCATGCTAATTTAGGAATTAGTAATTGTTTGAAATTAAAGGAGCTTAAATTAAGCTATATATTTTTTGGTAAGTTGAGTAGATTTTTTTGGCTAACTTTGGATTTATAATCTATTAAAACAAAAAAGCCTTCTCGATTAAAAGAAGTTTTTTTTCATAACCTACTGGCCGAAGGTTTAAATAGTGATCCATCCGATCATATAAACGAACTTTTCTTTCTCACTAGTTAGTTCTTGATATAATTCTAGTTTCCCTATTGAAGAAAGTTTTTCCTCAGTGATACTATTCTATTAAGTTCAATATAGAGAATGAACTTTCAATAACTTAAAATGTTGATTAAGCTTAGTGAGGAAACAGGTTTAGTTACATTCAGGCGATAGAAATAAGGATGATTGTATGCAAATGAAGATAGCAATTGAAGAAGATGTAGAAACAATCCCATTAAAATGCACTTGTGGAAAAATTCAAGGTATTGCCAAAAATATTACTCCTAAAGCAGGAAACCATATTGTCTGTATGTGTGTTGACTGCCAAGCATTTGCTCACTATCTTGGTAAGTCAAAAGAGTCGTTGGATGAAAACGGTGGTACACATATATTTCAGATAACACCAAAGCAAGTTGAAGTTACTGTAGGAAGAGAACATTTAAAATGTATGCAAATGAGTCCTAAGGGATTAAAGCGTTGGTATGCTGATTGTTGTAAAATGCCAATTGCTAATACTCTTTCATTTAAAATTTCATTTGTCGGATTGTTCACGACCTTTATTGACTTTGAAAATACTGAATTATCGAAAGATGAATTACTTGGACCAATTATTTGTCGTGGCATGGGGAAGTACGGAAAGGGAAAACTTCCAGATGATACTCATCAAAAATTTCCAATTATTTTAATTTTCAAAATGATTAAAACGATTCTAATTGGAAAAGTTATAAAGTCATATCTTCCTAATACTTTTTTTAACAAAGAAACCGGTAATGCAATCACTAAAGAGATTATTCTTTCAAAAAAAGAACGAGAAAAGTTAAAAGACAAGATGGTTTTATAAAAAATTAAACTTGAAATAAAAAAGTCTCTACGATTAATAGAGTACTAAGTTTAGCTTGGAGGTAATAATGAATAAATCAGAAGAAGTAATTAACAAAGAAGAAGAACTTAGACTTGCAATGCTTAATAGCGATCTATCGAAGTTAGATGAATTAATTGACGATAACTTAATATTTACTCTACCTATGGGAGACGTTGCAACAAAGAAAATGGACCTAGCTGCTCATAGATCAGGAATCCAAAATTTGACAGAATTAAGTTGTATTAAAAGAGAGGTAAGAGTCTTTAGTGATTTTGTTATTGTTGCATGTAAAATGTTACTTGAAGGGACATATAGTAATCAAAAAATAGATGGAGAGTACGCCTATACTCGAATCTGGAGTCAGGTAGATGGAGGCTGGAAAGTCGTCGGCGGTCAAGTTGCGAAAATTAGCTCTTAAACTTAGAACAAAGAAAATAGCCTCTACGATTAAATAGAGGCTTTTTAGTGTTGACCGAAAATATTACTTCTTAATCAACTTCTTTAATTGTTTCATTTCATCCTCAAGGGATTTAAATCTTTTCTCAAATTTTGATGTATTTTTATATAACACGACAAGATCCTGTTCAATTCGTTTCTCAAAGTTAGAAAACGTTTTTGATAAGTGTTCATTGTTTTTTAGCTCCATCATTAAATTTTCATTTTTGAGTATAAATCTTCTTAAGTGTGTGAAGGCCTTAGCAATGAAAATGCCGGTTTCAACAGCTTTCTTAGATCTCAGGACAAATGATAGAGCATAGGCACCCTGTTCGGTAAATGCTAAAGGTGGCTTGTAGTTTCGGGATGTTGGGCTAACCAAAGTCGCATTTTGCGACTTTGTATCTAAAAACTCTTCTGATGTTAGCCTAAAGCAGAACTCTTCTGGAAACCTTTCAATATTTCGTTTTACTTGCTCATTAAGCCTTTTAACTTCGACTCCATATATGAGGGCCAAGTCTCTATCAAGCATAACTTTTTGCTCCCTGATTATGTAAATGTTGTTTGTGACTTCCAGTAATTTTTTATCTTTTACGTTCATAAAATCCTCCTCAGCGTTAAGTGCAAGAAGATGGAAATATACTAAATTATAAGAAGCAGTTTTCATTGAACTGAAGAAATAAGATATTAAATCTATGACAAATGATTGTGAAATTTTTGGTGGTGTTGTCGAGTTTCCTGAAGTTGAGTTACTCCATTTCTTCATTTTAGGCATGAAAAAGCCCCCTAAAAAGGAGGCTTTTCAAACATTGAGGACTCGAGCCGCTGGGGTTGAGAGTTCGTTCAATGTAAAATGGTGGGTCTGGAGTGACTTGAACACTCGACCACCGCGTTATGAGCGCGGGGCTCTAACCAACTGAGCTACAGACCCTTAAACTGTTAGTTTAGCTTCATAATATAAGATGTTCTGTTTATAATGTAAATTCTGAATTTAAAAAAATGAGATGACTATGAGCGCTAAAATATCTTTCGACAAATACTGTGCCACTGGAAACGATTTCGTTGTCCTTGATAACAGAACAAACTCCTTTGATCCAAGCGATACTAAGCTATGGCAAAAAGTCTGTGATAGACGCTTTGGTATTGGTGCTGACGGTGTTCTCTTCTTTAATAATAGCAATAAATTTGATTTTGAAATGGTCTACTTAAACGCCGATGGTGGAGAAGTAGGTATGTGTGGAAATGGTGCGCGAGCGCTGACAACTTTCGCTCAGAAAATTCAATTTGATAAGGTGAACTTCACTTTTAAAACAAGAGATGGTGTTTACACCAGTTCACTTTTAAAAAATGGTGAAGTGAAATTAGAGATGGTGCAGCTCTTTGATATTGAGAAAGTGGATGTGAGTGATCTCTATGAGAACAAGCATAGTTACTTTATGAATACCGGAGTTCCTCACAGTGTCTTCTTTGTGGAGAGTGCAGAAGCTGTAAATATTAAAGAGGCGGGAGCCAAGGTTCGCTACGATGAGAGATTCGAAGGTGGCTGCAATGCAAACTTTGTTGAAGTGCTCGGTGAGGGAAGCTTAAAGGTACGCACTTATGAGCGCGGCGTAGAAGACGAGACCCTCGCCTGTGGAACTGGAGCAGTTGCTTGCGCCTTTGCTTATAGAAAATTCTATAAAGAAGTGTCTAAGGTTTCTGTAGAGGTACCTGGTGGACTTTTAAATATTCTCTTTGAAGATGATAAGGTCTATCTTTGTGGAAAAGCGGCAAAAATATTTTCAGGCGTTATCAGCATAGAGGAATGAGTCGATCTTTGCGATAAGGTTTGGGAAGTAAGTTCTAGAAACAATACCTCCACAGATCAGGCCACTAGTATTGGCCACCATATCTAAGAGTTCAAAGGATCTATATCCTGAGGCCATTTGTAAAAACTCAATACAAATTCCCATAACGATGAAAGAGCACATGACTTTAAAGTGATTAGCCTTCTCGTATATAAGCGCAAAGTATCCCATGAGACATAGGTAGGCATTGAAGTGAAGTATCTTATCGAAGTGCTCAAATACTGGTTTTGAAGGTTTTTCGTATCTAAGTGAGAAATAGAAAATGAATCCAATATAAATTAGACCAAAAACCAACCACATGTGCTTTAAATTTAGCTTTTTCATTACAAAGATAATAAACTAGCTCTATGCAAAATAAAAGAATTCTAAAGCTAATTTTATCTCTATTTGTTCTATTTTCTATGATCAGTGCGAATGCCACTATTATTTTGAATTTAGGCATCGTTCATAAGAAGGGACTTGGTGTCGATGAAGGACATATACTCATTAGTGAGGTTCACGAACTTAAATTGCTAGAAAATGGTGAGGAATTTACTGTCACTATGAAAAATGGCGTTGGTGTAGAGTTCAAGGTTTTCTTTGTTCAAAACTTAAATGACTTCGGGCCAAGTCCACTCGTCGCCATCACTGGAAATATTTATAATTCTCAGGGTGATCTTCTAAAGAGCATCACTGAAAATGATTTTACGATTCCTCTAAATACTGAAAAGAAATTAGTTTTTACTGGAGACACTAGTCAAGAAGTCATCATCAAAATTACTCCAACTCTCTATTAAAATGAAAGATCGCGTAGATAAAATTCTTGTCTCAATGAACCTATCAAGTTCAAGATCTCAAGCCGCTCATCTTATTAAGGAAGGCGTTGTTTTCTATAACGACTCACTTGTTAAGAAGGCCTCAATGATTGTCTCTGGAGAGGGTCTTGAGGTGAGAAAAGAAGTTCTCTTTGTGGGTCGTGGTGCCCATAAGATTGAAGGGGCGCTTCAGTCATTTTCAGTGAACGTGACTGATCTGGTTGTGGCCGATGTGGGTGCTTGCACTGGTGGATTCACTGATTACGTCCTGAAGAATGGTGCTTCGAGAGTCTTTGCCATTGATGTGGGACACGATCAATTAGCGCAGTCTTTAAGAGATGATAGTCGCGTTGAGAATCATGAAGGTGTAAATATTAGAAACGAGATGGAGCTCTCAGAGAAAGTAGATCTGGCTGTAGTTGATCTTTCTTATATCTCTTTAAAGCTCACACTTGATTCTATTTTTTCATTAGTTAAAAACGATGGAAAGGTAATTACTCTAGTAAAGCCTCAGTTTGAAGTTGGTAAAGAAAATATTGGTAAAGGTGGAATAGTTAAAGATGACGAAGCGAGATTAAATGCGCTCTACTCTCTCTTTGATTGGTGTGATAGTAAAGGTTACTTTATTTCATCGGCCATTGTTTCTCCCATAAAAGGTAAAACTGGAAACACTGAATACTTTTTCTACTTTGATAAAGAGCTTTCTGCTCATCAAATTGGAAAAGAATTTTTAGAAAACTTATAGGAAGAACTCATGAAGAAAATATGTGTATTCTGTGGATCAAGCGCAGGAAAGAGTAAGGCCTATATAGAAATGGCGAACGATGTGGCTGACTTATTAGTTGAGCAGGATCATGGACTTGTTTATGGTGGAGCCTCTATTGGGGTCATGGGTGCCATGGCCGATAAAGTTTTAAAGAAAAATGGAGAAGTTTGGGGAGTGATGCCTCAATCTCTGGTGGACTGGGAAGTTGCCCACGAAGGTTTAACTAAGTTTGAGGTGGTTGACTCAATGCACGCTAGAAAAGAAGTGATGTATAACTGGTCCGATGCCTTTGTTGCCCTACCTGGTGGATTTGGAACACTGGACGAATTATGCGAGATTCTCACTTGGGCGCAGCTTAAGTACCACGAGAAACCTTGCTTCCTATTGAACTTCAACGGCTTCTTTGACCACCTGATAAAGCACTTTCAGCATATCAATAAAGAAGGTTTTCTCTCGGATGAGCACTTGGAGCTGATTACTATAGTCGATTCCATAGAAGAGCTATCTGTTGAATTAGAAAAGAGCTTTGCCTAAGTGCGTAATTATTGCCAATAGTGATGTGATAATATATACTTTGACCACTTACTCAAATTAATTTTGAATTACTTTAAAGTCTGGAGAACTCATGACTAGGTTAGTGACTTTTTGTGTTGTTTTAGTGGCACTAATAATTGCTATAAATTTTTCGAATTATAAGAAATTTCCTGTTTCTAACGAACAATTTAGTTTTGAGAAACAAGAAAAGATTTATAAAGCTCACATAGTTGAGATGAAAGAATTAGAAGAAATGAGATTAGCCGCTCTTCATCCTGTTAAAGTGGAAGAAGTAGTTGTTCCTGCTGGTCCACTTGTTGTTTTAGATACACCTCAGTTGGTTCACGGAAGTAAGCTTTATAAAGCTTGTGTTGTTTGCCACGGAAAAAGAGGTCAGGGAAAGAAATCTCAGAAAGCTCCAAGAATTGGTGGGCAAATGGCCTGGTACTTAACTAAGCAACTAAGTGCAATGAAAAGTGGAGTTAGAGTTAATAAAGCGATGCTTCCTTACATAAAGAAATTGGGAACAAAAGACTTTCAAGATCTTTCTGCTTACATCTCAAAACTGCCTTGGTAAACACCAAGGCTTAATTTTTCAAGGATAGGTTTTCTATGCCCTTGTATAAATTTGCTCAACACTCCCCAAGTATTCAAGAAAATGTTTTCATAGCTCCCTCTGCTGATGTCATTGGCAGAGTCTACTTAGAAAGAAATTCAAGTATCTGGTTTCGAACTGTTGTTCGAGGTGACATTAATGATATTCGCATTGGTGAGGGAACAAATATTCAAGACCTTTGCATGTTACACGTTGTTGAAGAGTTTCCCCTTATTATCGGCAAGGGTGTGAGCGTTGGTCACTGTGTAACTCTTCATGCTTGTACCATTGAAGATAATTGTTTAATTGGAATGGGTTCAACTATTTTAGATGGAGCGGTGATTGGAAAGAACTCTCTCGTCGCTGCCGACTCTACTGTTCCTCCTGGAAGAGTTTATCCTCCAGGGAGTTTCATTGTAGGTTCTCCGGCAATTGTAAAAAGAAGTCTTACTGAGAGTGAGCTAAAGCAGTATGGACAGCACTATAAAGGCTACGAGAAGTATTCAAAAGAGTTCTTAAATCCGAACTCTTTTGAAAAAATTTCTGACTAGTAATCGTTTTGGTGAAATTTAAATCTGATACTCTCAACGAGTCTACGGCCGTTTCCTAGATCGTGAGGAACTCCACGCATTTCAGCTCTCATGTGAATTTGACCACTCTTTGCAAAGAAGAATTCTACATCCGTAATAATTTTCCCAAACTGTACTTGCTTAGCTTTAATATAAGTATCAGTACTCGAAATAATATTTAGACTTTGATCTTTTAGAACTATCCCCATAATTTTTTCAAAGGCCAAGTCCTTAGTTGAAATAATTTTAATAGGATCTATTAATCTCTTCTCATCAGTTAATTCTGGTTGTGAATTTACGCAATTACTTTTCTGACAAGGAGCCAATGCAAAGCCGCTGACTTTTCCAAGTTTTCTAACTCCAACACCAAGATGTGTAGGCTCTTTATTATCAATACACGAAGTGGTGAGAAGTAGGGTTGTAATTAGTAGTAGGTATCTCTTCATAAATTATTCCTCTATTTTTTGCGCTAATACGTAGGGTTGAATGATGACGAAGTTGAAATTAAAATCTGTTTCCTCTTCAAATAATTTGACCATTGTCTCATCGGGGCGCTTCAATTGTTCTGAATCAAGCAATGTTTTGATGAGTTTAACGTCATCAGAGGCCACGGCAACGGCAACATCTATTAAGTCTAAGTCAGTGGCAACGATGAGCAAGGCTTCACGCTTATTGTGCTCTTCAAGCATGAGCCATCTAGCCTTTTCTCTTTCACCTGTTAATTTTTCTTTTAAATTTTCCATGGAGTTAGAATACTCCATTGTATGAAATCGCGCAAAGGGAGAGTGTTTTCAGCCCGTTATAGACACATCGCAAGACAACTACTTAGACAATGTCAATTCTCTGTGAATTTCATTGATGGCCATTGTTCTAAGTGGAAAATCGATCTATGCTTATGACTCACTAAAGGAGATCAAATGAAAAAAATACTAATCTTAATTATCGCCCTATGTTCAACTGCAATTTTTGCAGCAAAGGGAACAATGAATGTTGATACCAAAACTTCTAAAGTTAAATGGATCGCAACTAAAGTTACTGGTAGTCACGATGGTCACATCAAACTGAAAAAAGGAAACTTGGTTTTTAAAGATAGAGAGCTTGTAGGTGGTGAGTTAGTTATTGATATGGGAACGATTACTTGTGATGATGTAAAATCAGCCGAGTACAATAAGAAATTTGTCGCACATTTAAATAATGACGACTTCTTCTCTGTAACTAAATTCAAAACAGCAAAGCTTGTTGTTAAGAGCGCTAGACTTGGTAAAGGTGGTCACTTTGATGTTACTGCAGACCTAACAATTAAAGGAATCACAAAGCCTATTATGTTTAGGGCCAATATCAATCATGGAAAAAATGGTGTTGTAGCTGATGCGGAAATTAAGTTTAATAGAACTCATTATGGAATTAAGTACGGTTCTGGATCATACTTCACAGATCTTGGAGACAAGATGATTCATGATGATGTTGTTTTAAAAGTTAAGTTAAGCGCGAAATAATTTGAATACATGGGCCATAATATATGGCCCAACTTTTTTATGCAGTCACATCGTCTTGAATTTGAACTTTAGCAGCTTCAGCTGTTAGTCCAATCGCCTGATAGTAATCCATTCCCAATTCTTCAATATTCTTAGCTTTCTCTTTAAGTGCTTCAAAGTAGAGAATCTCTAATTTATTAGTCTTTTGTTCTCTTTTTCTAAATGGCCTATAGAGTATGAAAACTAAAGTCATTACCGTTAACATACTTATTACAATTTCTTTAACACTCATAGAATCTCCTAATATCTACCTATCTAACTTAAATTATTAAGCTTTGTCACTCTGTAATAAGTTCTTCTGGTTCCTATCTCACTTAACATATCGATATTAATAGGATAAATCTCTAAATTATGAATTTAAAAGCAAAAAAAATTTATCACCACCTCACCAGTGAACTCAGTCTTGCTAATAGCGAGTCAAGAAGATCTATTTTAAATGGTGCCATGGATGAGCTAAGTTCTAAGAGCATTAACTGTTTTTCCTGTACGGGGAAGTGTTGTACTTTCATCTCAAACTCCATGCAAACAGATGCCATCCAAACCCTTGAATTATATCTGTATTTACAAGAGCAAGGTATGTGGAACGATGAACTTATTTTAGAGCTTAAAGAAGTTGTACGAAACAATCGTCTGGATTATGAAATACAAACAGGTCTTGGTAGCAGTTTTAGAAGAACCTACACTTGTCCTTTTTATAATAAGGGTCCTAAGGGTTGCTCCATTGCTCCTGAGTCAAAACCATTTGGTTGCCTCGCTTTTAATCCTGTGTCTGAATGTGCCCAGGGTGGGGAGAGTTGTGCTTCTGATATTCCTCTCTTGCAGGAAAGAGAAGATAGTTTTGAACAAGCTGAAGAAAAGTCTAATGAGTACTTAAAAAAAATATTTTCATTTCATTGGGATAAATTACCTATGCCTGTTGCTCTCTTGGAGATGGGTGAAAAATTAAAGGAATTATAATGAAAGTAATACTCTTATTTTTATTTCTAATGACTAGTACATTTGCTGACTTTCAAAAGAGCTCTGATTTTATTTGTAAGAGTTATAATGAAAGTATTTCTAAGAGTGAATATATAAGTAACGCTGGGGAGAGTTTTAGAAAGGCCTTTCCTATTAATAGTCACAATGATTTTTTTAAAGGACTTAGAGAAGATTTTGGAAAGTGTGAGAAAGTCACTTTTGAAGTTTTAGAAAATAAGTCAGCACTGGTAAAAGTTCAAACTTCTAAAATTATCAATAACCTCTCTATTTATATAAGTAGTAGTGAGTTGATCACAGGACTACTATTTGTAGATTCATCTAGCCTTGATGGTGAGATTGAAAAACAAGCTAGTTATATTTGTGGTCTTTTTAAAAAGAATTCTAAAATTGAATATGAAAAACACTTTACTCCAGCCTTTGTTAAGGCCGTGCCCCTAGAGCAGTTTGCTCAAATTACTAAGGGGATTTATGCTGAATATGGAGAGTGCAAGTCGTATAAATTAAAAATCAGCAGCGGTGATGCTGGGACATTGAAAACGGAACACTCAAAAAAACTAAACTTTTCTTTGAATCTAGATCACAAAACTCGTCTTATTTCAGGACTTCTCTTTAAAGGCGAAGATACTCCTAAAGTTGATATTAAAAGTGATGCCCAATTAAAGAGTCTTTTAGAAAAGATGCCCGGAAGAAAAATGATGTACTTTAAAAAGTACGGGCAAGATTTGAATTTTGCTATTAATGCTAGTGAAGATTTTGCACTTGGATCTGCCTTTAAATTATTTATTCTACTCACACTTGAAGATAAAATTACAAAAGGTGAACTTACTTGGAAAACACCTCTAGCTATTAAAGAGGAGCTCAAATCCTTTCCTTCAGGTGTTATGCAAAACATTCCAGCGGGTGAGACTCGAGAAATCTATGAGTATGCGAGAAAGATGATTGAAATCTCTGATAATACTGCCACTGATCACCTCTTAGACTTAATTGGTAAAGAAAGTGTTGAGAAGGTTGTTAAATCTCTGGGTGTTGAAAACAGCGGTAATATACCATTTCTCTCAACCATGGAAATGTTTAGAACCAGAGCGCTCTTTTCAAAAACTGATGTAAAGAAGTATAAATCAGCAAATAGAAATGAAAGACTACTTATGTTGAATAAGTTGAAACAAGTTCCTCGCGAAGAATTGATTAAAGGAATTCAAGCATGGGGAAACACTCCCAAGTATATAAGCAGTATTGAGTGGTTTGCCTCGGCAACTGATATTTGTCGTTTGCTTGAAAAATTAGATGAAACAAAGAGTGAGCAAGTTTTAAAAATACTTTCTTATAATGCACCATTTGTTGCAAAAGACTTAAGTGAGTATGCGGGATATAAAGGGGGGAGTGAACCTGGAGTAATCTTTATGGCCTATCTCTTAAAGAGTAAAGATGAGCGATCATGTTTTATTGCTTCCCAAAATGATACTAAAAAAGCTGTCAATCAGGGTAAGTTCTTCTCAGTGATTGAGGGAAGCTTGAAGTATTTCTTAAAGAAAAAAGAATAGGACTTAAGTCCTATTCAAAAATTACTTCTTTTATTCCTGTCGGTTGACCAAAGGTTGTTTTCACTTTGATATGCATAGATGAAATAGCTTCATCGTTCATATTGTAAAGACCCCAAGTCTCATTACTATCTTTTTTCATTTTTATAAAAACAGATTTTCTTCTTCCAGAGATTCCCTTTGCAAGATAATCAACTTCTATAGTGGCACCAACTGTTGGAACAAAGTTATTTGTTGCTAGTTTAATAACTTCTTTACCAAATCTTTTCTCAAGTACAATTCCACCTTCTACAATCTTAGACACATCGTATTTATCCGAATCATTTTCGTCTACAATAGAGTCTTTATAGCTAATTTTAAGGAAGTGCGTGATGAGATTATTTTCGTCAACATCAATAATGAATTCATAAGTTTCTTCTATTTTATCATCATTGGTAACATCTAAAATCTTAAACTTTTCTGCTAGAGCTAGGTTGCTAATAAGCAGTAAACTAATAAGTAAAAGTAACTTTTTCATGGCCTCTCCAATTGATTTATAGCGCCTGTGGATGCTACTAAATGGAGAGGGGAATGGCAAAAAATCCCTAAAAGTAGGGACTTTTTACACTATGAATATGAACGTGTTCATGTGTGTCATGCCTTATCTTGTTGAAATTACTTGATGCTTCCGTATTCTTCAATCATTTGGTTAAATTTTTCTTCACTCACAGTCTTCCTTCCGTTTTTAATATCTAGAAATTCATCTATTAAATCGTCATGAGTTGAAGTGGAAATCTTTGAGCGTAGTCTTCCAGACTTACCTGTACTGTCATTATAGAGTTCCAGCAGCGATCTTCTTAAGTCTCTCTGTGCCACTTCATTACCTTCTCTGGCTGACTTTTCTATCTTCTTAAAGTTATCAAACCAGACTCGATCGTTTCCTAGTGGTATTTTTAATGTTTCAACCTTGTTGGCAGAATTAATTGAATTAGAAACTTTCACCTCGATGAACTTTGAAGCGAGGTCAGTTTTCTCCGCTGATTTTAAATCACTGGCTATACTGCCGTAGTTGAAATCAACAGATGAGGCGGAATCGTAAGCTCCTCTTTTACCTTGCATGATTTCGTTCGCTCTTACTGAACTGTCTCCAGTAAAATCGACTTTAACTTTATTAGGATCATCAATAGTCTTCATCATATAATCAGCGTCTCTTCTTAGACTTTGATGTTCCATAAGTTTTCCTGCCATGAGATCACTTTTAATTTCCATCTCACCTTTGGTGTAATTCTTTCCTTTATAACTTGCGGCATCTGTTTTAAATGAATTAGTGAATCCAGATTCAAATGATCCCTCAACTGCTTTAACTTGCTTCTTTAAACTAGTGTAGGAAGATTTAAGTTCTGAGAGAGCAAACCTCTCTCCACTTTCTGCAGATCGAAGCGCGTTCTTATAGGCTTCCATATCATTCGCTCTCACAAACTTTACCATCTCTGCATTCTCAGCACTGGCTGAGGAAATCTTTTGAATAACATCTAAGTCATCTGTGAAGGCCAAGAGTTCAGTGGCCTTTGCAGTATCATCTCCGTGTTTTGCCACCTCACCTAAGAAGGCTTCGTAGTCATCAGGAAATTGTTTTAAGTCAGCCAGATCATCTAAATCATAACCATTAGCTTTAATAAATTTATCCGCTCTCGCAGTGACGGCTTCTTTAGAGAGGTCACCGTAACCACCAGTGATACCTTTCTTCATAGCGTATCTTCTTAGTTCTGGATCATTTGGAAAAGCTTCTTTTAGATATTTCATTTTTTGGCGTTTTCCTGCATGTGTGTAGTTTCCAAAACCTTTGCTCAGCTCCACGTTGTGTGCTTTTAGAATAAGTTCCTTCTGTGCTGTAGAGAGAGGTTTCCCACTCTTAACTTCCATCAGGGCAAGTCTTTCGGCGTCTGTTAAGTTAGAGGCCACATCTAATGAGAAGTCATCAAACTTAGTCATGCCTTTCTTACTTAAATCCTTTAGCGCCTTTTTAGTATTATCTGAAAAAGTTCTAGCTTGTTTCACTTTAACTAAACTATTTCCCTTAGCCAGTTTAATTACATCTACTCCGCTTGTGGAAATTGGTTTAGCTGTTTTAAGTTTTCCTCTCAAAGACGTACCTTCTTTGACTTCAAAGAGTGAAGTTGATTTCCTATTGAGTTGGCTTACGGGATCACTAGGTAGCGCCCTTGCCACTTTTGAATGATTTGAAGATATGGCCCTTTTAACCGGGACAGTGTCAGTGAGTTCACTCATATTGAAAGTTGTCGTTTTAGATTCGACTTTAGCTACTTTAACTGTCGCCACTTCATCTAGCTTTAGTTTAGAACTTTTGGCAATGCTAATGGCATCGTCTGAGCTGTTAGCGGCAGCATTAATGAGTGCTTTGGCCTCTTTAGCTGATTTCGCACTTTTTAGCGCATGGGTAAAAGCAAAGACTTCAAAAGGAAGTAGAGCTCCATCCATAATGGCGTCATAGAATCTAGCATTTGCTTTTTCTAACTGCGCTTGAACTGAGGCATCGTTACCGAGTCCTAGGACTTCTAAGTGATGTTTCGCTAGTTGATATTCATTTTCTAAATCAAAGTAATCCGTTGTGCTTTTAATCGCTTGCCTGGCACCAATCGCCATACCAGCACCAGCAAGAACTAAGGCTGCCGTTCCTCCTGTAATTATAATACTTCCCGCAGCTAGAACTAGACCCGCGGTTGAGAGAATGCGATCCCACTTCTGTGCAGATTTTTGGTCAGCAATGGCCTCTTTAGAAATGTTACAAGTCATTCCCGCGTACTCGGGGTGATCTGCTAGAACTTGTCCCACGATTCCTGGATTATTCTTCATGGCCATTTTTAAGAAATCACCAGAATTTTCAGAAGTGTATTCTGAATCTAGTTTCTGCATGAGAGTTTCACTATCTTTAAAGTATTCAGAAAAGGCCTGCTTCATTTTAGCATCCATTTCTTCGTCACCTAGTTCAGATTCATTCAATCCTCTCCAGGTACTATTTCTAAGTTTCTTATCTTCGTGAATAAGAAAGTTTCCTCGCTCAAGTCTTGCTTGATGTTTATCTCTTTTAATCGCTGATTGTTTTCCTTCATCTCTTAGATAAGACGAGAGACCATTTTTAGTAATTCTTGGATCCACTCCTGAAAGGTTCTTACCCATATCGAGGTAGGCGTTGGAACCCGCTTTATTTACGAGATCTATGAGAGTTGGGGGAGTCTCATAAGGAGAACCTGATTTCTTTGTTTCAGCAGCTCCTAATTTTACAATCGCCGGGTGATTCTTATGGACTTTAATTCCATTGTCACCAGTGTTAGCAACTTTATTAACACCACCATAAGTCTTCATATAGAGTTTAAGATTCTTATCCATATTCTTATCAAACTTATTTAACCAATCTTCTGCGAGTTTTTCTGTTACACCAAATTTTCCAATTTCTGCATCATCACTTGTAACACTACTCATGTCCTGAATGATTCTCTTTCTATATTTAGCTAACTCTCTTCTCTTATTTTTTGAAATGGGATTAACTTCTAATTCTTCTTCATTGTCTCTATAAGGAAGACCGGACTTGCTAGTTCTTTTTATTGAAACACCATGCTTTAGCGCCATGTAGTTATTAATATTATTGTGGAGGCTAATATCTCTCTCTGCGATCATGAATTGTTTCTTATCGTCATCGTCATAGTCATTTCTAGGGCTAGGCATGGCCGAGTGAAAAGTAGCGTCGTTAAGTGGACTCTCTTTTGATCTCTCAATCGCTAGATCATCATCTAATTTATGATAGGGATTATTTGAATTCTTCTTTGGTATAAGTCCGTAGTATTCCATGGCGTTATTGACAACCACAGTGTCATAATCAGAAACCTGTGAACTTGATCCTATTTCTGGAAAGTCTAAGGTACTGCTAGGAGTTCTCTTGCCTAAAGTTTCGTTAAATCTAGCGTCAAACCCCAAGCTACTTGGAGCATATTTTGAATTTCTTTGTTGGTAACTAGGCGTCTTGTTGTGTTCCATATAAGTCGCCACCTTCATGGCCACCTTACTAGCGGTTTCATTTGCTGTTTCAGTTTTCTTTGCACCTAGGATAGGCATGTCATAGGCATTAGTCTTTGGTTTTACCAGAGCGCTTTGTTCGATAATCATTAGAGCACTACCTCCAAAGTCATCATCAAAATTTACGGGTTTAGAGTTCGCAGCTCTCTGTCTCGTTTCCACTTGATGTTTGGCCCAAGCATAGGCCTGCTTTTCTTCTTTGGTGACTTTTGGGCGGTTGGGTTCAAGCCAGGTTCCAAGGTGTGGATTAAACTTCTTATCAAGAATCTTCGTCATGCTTTCCATGTTGAAACTTCTATCGTAGTGCTTAGCTAATCCTCTATAGTCATCCTTGGTTTTTTGAAAATACTTATTCTTATTGGCTTCTCTATCTTTTTTGGAGAAGCCCTTTGTTCGCTCTTGTATGAGAGCGAGTCTTTTTAAAAGTTCCTTATCCAGGTTCCCTCGAAATTTACCAGCGCTGACTTCTTGTGTTCCACTTGTGTAACCCATACCCATGCCTGTAGAGGCAGAACCTATAGTTTTTGTCCCATGGGCATCTACAATTGCTTTCTGTAAGTCTTCAGGCATCTCGCCCTGAAACATTGCTTTATTTTCCCAGTACTTTGAAATAACACTATTTCTCATTTTAGAATAAACAAGATCAGCAAAGTTCTTTCTATCTTTCGCAGTCGATTTATTTCCCTTAGCTTCATCTAATATTTTATCCATTCCTGAAATAAAACTATCTACATCAATACTAGTGTAGATCTCTCCTTCACAGGCCTTAATACCTTTAAAGCTAGAGAGACCAATACCGCCAGAGAGTCCTTCAAGGTTACAACCCTTGAGTGATGCCTTCGCCTTAATCATTCCCGCCATAGGACGCAGGATTTTATCTTCTAATTCCTTGGCCTTCTTTGGATATTTAGATTTAATTTTCTTGGCGAGAGCAGCAGTTCTACTTCTTATATTTTCAAAGTGTCTTTTGGAAGCGTGATTAGCGGCCGCTGTTTGCAAGGCCATGACATGGTTTTGAATTTCTTGATCCACGTTTAAGTTTTGTTTGGCGATAGCTTCATAGGGCCAGAGAACTTGAGTAAAAATCAATGACCAAGTTAATAGATTAATATTTATTAATTTTCTCACGTTTAGACAGTCCTTAAATATTTGAATTTACTCAATACTTTTCGGTTAATTCTTGAGAAAGTTTATTGAGTTCTATACTAACTTAAGATTATAGAACGTAAGAATATTCTTACTGAATTCAGACTGTTAGTTCACTTTATAGCTCCAAATCGGCACTTTGATAGACCACAAGCTGTGGCAATATGAAGTATATATGCATTTGTATGCAAATATGTCTTGCAATCAATTGCATATTCATGCAAGTATAGATGTATGAAGAAATGTTGCTCTAAACCAAATTTAAATATTCTCGGAAAAGTTTTTAAAGCTTTGGGGGATCGAAATCGCTTGGCCATTTTCCAACACCTTTGTGATTGTTGTCATTCCGGAAGACAAGAATCCAATGTGAAGGAAATCTCAACATGTTGTGATGTAGATCTCTCAGTTGTATCCCGTCATTTAACTCATTTAAAGAAAGCGGAGATTCTTTCTTCCACTAAGAAGGGCAAGGAAGTCTTGTACTCGATTAATGGAAAGAAAGTCGCTGAAGAATTGAGGAAATTGGCAGACTACATTGAACACTTAGATTCACCCAAGGAGTAAATCATGAGTAAGGAAAAAGAAACTAGTAAATGTGATTGTAACTGTTGTTGTGATTGTTCACCTACGAAAGTAGCAGGACTACTACGTCACGTTGCTGAATTCTTCGACAAACAAAAATAGCTATTTGGGACAGGGGGAGTTTCTCCTCCTGTCTTTTTTCACTTTAAAAGTTAAAGTTCAAGCCATAGTTTCTTATTATGAATGGGAGTTTTCACTGGTAAGAGTGGATTTTTTAAATCAAAAACTCTTCTGCTTCTAGACTTATAATTTTTAAGATGTTGACCGTGGTGCTTGTGAAAAAGTTTCTCAAAGTCTCCGTCTTCAATGGCCGTTAAGAGACCTTTTTCAATTCTCTTGGCGAGTTTCGTATTCTTTTTAGAGACAAAGAAATACATGGGGGATTTGTACCGAAATAATAGGTAAGGATCAATCTGCATTGAATATTGTTTGAATGTTTTTATTTCAATGAGAGCTTCAGTAACCCCCCGTGAATAACAATCAAAACGGTCACGTATGAGCATTTTAAATAAACTCTTGTGACTAGGACCAGTAACGACTTTTAATCCATTTGCTCGCAGAATTTCAGTGTCTGGCCAATCGTAACCTTGTCCTATGGAGAAGTTCATCTTTTTAAATTGATTAAGAGTTTGTATTTCAGCAAATATATGTTCCTTAGCGTTTCTCAAAAGACAGACTCTTACTCCTAAAAGCCCTTTTAATAACGGAACTCGTATTGGTAGTGTCTGTGCTTCTCTTTCTTTACTCGTCATTGTGAAAAAAATATCCACAATTCCTTTTTTAATGAGATCAAGGACTCTGTTTTGTTTTATACCGTAGACCTTCTTTATTTTATAATCACCATAATCTGAAATAGTTTTAGTAAGGGCCATATGTAGTAGTTTATGAAAATAGACATTCACTTCTTCAGTATCTAGCTCTTGCGCGATAATGATCTCTTCAACTTTTGAGTTTGAATAACTTGTAAAGGATATGAGAAAAATTAGAATAATCTTTTGAATCATTATTATGAGCCTAATGTTTCCATGGAAGAAATAACTAATCTCTAGTGTAACATTGGGCTCATTGTCATTTATTTAATTTAATCTTTGAAAGAAGACTGTCTTAGTCTCTTTTATATGAGGCCATGATTGTTGTTGAACTCACAGCATTTTCAAAGAACTTCTTTTTAATTTCTAGGTAATGAGTATCACCAAAGAAGCTATCCATGACTTCTTCACTTGGAAAGAAGATGGTGAAGACTCTATTTATATTCTTATCACTTTCATTTTTTAGAACTTCAGAAATTTTAAAGTCATAGCCAAATCCTCCACCAATTTTAGTTAGAATTGGTGTCATTTCCTCTCGGTAATTTGTATAGTTTTTGTCATCAGTGACTTCAAGTCCTACGAGCATTTCAATCATGTATTTTCCTCTTTTATTTTAGGTGTGTTTTGAAAAGAGTTTATCTTTTAAAGGAAAGAGAGTCGAGTAGGGATAGAGAACTTCTATCATTCCGGTGTTTCCTCCATATTCGACTTCGTATTTTACGTTGATAATTCTAGAGTCTGGAGAAACAATCCCTACAAATTGAGGATTTTCTTCGATTTTCAAAAAATTGGCCTTAATTTCCTGAACCGATGTACGGGATGTGTTGAGATCTTCTATAAACTTACAACCTAGATCTTTTAAGAGGGAGAGCTCTAGTGTTGTCATTTCTTTATCACTGCCTGCTCTGTAGTCTCTTCCTGTTCCCCCGGTCAAAATATCGATAACTCCATATGAAAAGTTACGGTCAAATTTAAGTAGTATGGGAGCGTTTACAGATTGAAGGGTAATAATAAACATGCAGTTCGTTTGTGTGTTCTCAGTGAGCCAGTCTTTAAATTGATACTTCTCTTGGGTGAAAGTTAAATTAGTTGAAACTCTTAAATGAGTAGATAGGGAGAGTTGAAAACTTCTGCGAATTCTCTCGTTGAGAATTTCCAGCACGGGCATATCACTATCTTTGCCACTATAATTATAGATATCAATTGGTTTTTCTATAGTTGGTTTCAATTTATCTTTTCGTGCGCCCATGACTCTTTCCTAAATAGAGAATTGTTTTTTATAGAGCTTTTCTAAATAAGTGTACTTGTCTTATTATAAGTATATTACACTACTTAACTGTATATCTTAGGCAAAAAAATAGCCTTTAACTATGTAAAATCTGGTTTGTGATGCTCAATAACTTAAATTTTCCTGCATTACTCGCCTTCGCAAAAACGAGTTACAAGAAACAACTCGCTTACCGAATTGCCAATTGGTCGGGACTCTTTACCAACTTCGTCTTCCTATTTATTAGGGCCGGTGTCTTCATTGCTTGTTATGAAAATAGAGATGTGGTGGCGGGTTTGGCCATTATAGATACCCTGACTTATTTAACTCTCACTCAGTCATTTTTTACTCTCATGCCTCACCTTGGAAGTATGGGACTAAGTGAGCATATTATTTCAGGGCAAATTGCTATTGAGCTGAATCGTCCTCTAAACTTCTATCTTATTTATATGGCCAAGCGAGTTGGGATTTTCTTCTATTACTTTATGTTTAGATTCTTTCCCATTCTTATTATTGGTTCTCTTTTTGGTTTACTACGACTGCCTACGAGTTTTCTCAGCATGCCACTTTTCTTTCTAAGTATCTTCTTAGGATTCTGGATTGCTGTCTCGATTATGTTTCTCATCGAATCTACCGCCTTTTGGTTTGATAGTGATCGAGGTTTGAAAGTTTGCATGTATGGTTTCTTTACTTTTTTCTCAGGACTATTAATCCCTCTCAATTACTTTCCCGCTTGGATATTGAAAATTACTAAAATTCTGCCTTTCGCGTACACATTTAATGCTCCCTCACAGATTTATCTTGGAATTCAAACCAATCAGGAGCTTTTGCATAACTTCATAGGGCAAATTCTCTGGGCTGTAGTTTTAACAGCGAGTTGTTTGAAAATACTTTCTATTGGTGACAAGAAGGTGGTGTTACATGGAGGATAAGTTGTGAGAGAGAATATCTCTATTTATTTCACACTACTTAAGGCCTACACCTTAGGACAAATGTCTTATCGCTCGTCGTACCTCTACGAAATGTTAGGCATGGCGATACTGACCCTTGTGAATATCTGTGGAATATATATTATATTTGAAACCTTTGAGAGTGTGGGAGGATGGTCCTTTTGGGAAGTTGTCTATCTATATGGATTAACAACTATCGCTATGGGAATCGCACAACTTTTAGCTTCTGGTTTAAATCATATTCCTGAATTTGTACGCACGGGAGATTTTGATAGGTATCTAATAAGACCCATATCTCCTTTGGTACATATTCTTCCTTATTCATTTGCGTTGCATAGAGTAGGTAGACTGATTCAAGGAGTGATTGCCCTAGTTGTTTCACTCTATATGCGAGGAATTGATCCAGGTGGATTTGAATTGTGGATTATTTGCTCAACTCTTTTTTCTCTCATGATTGTCTACTTTGCACTATTTCTCATAGGGGCCACATTTACTTTTTGGACAATTCAATCTGCTGAACTCTTTAACGCCTTTACTTACGGCGGAATGGAGATGAGTAAGTATCCTGTTTCTATTTATCAGCCTTGGCTTAGAAATATTTTTCTCTTTATTATTCCTGTGGGATTTGTCAGTTATTATCCAACAGTTATTCTCTTCAATAAACATGAACCCTTAAATTCTCCTGAGTTCTTTCAATATATAACTCCTCTGGTGGCCCTGTGTTTTCTAGCGGCGGCCTTGAAGTTTTGGAAGTTTGGAATTAAACATTATCAAAGTACAGGTAGTTAAATGATTAAAGTAAGTGGCTTAGAAAAAGAATTTAAAATCATGACACATAAGTCTGGAATGGTGGGGGCGACTAAGAATCTCTTTTCGAGAAAGCACACCACTGTGAAGGCGGTAGCTGATGTGAACTTTGAAATTCAGCGTGGAGAGTGTGTGGGTTACTTAGGACCAAATGGTGCCGGTAAATCTACAACAATTAAAATGTTAACGGGGATTCTAGTTCCAACCAGGGGAAGTATCTCTGTGAATGGAATTACGCCTTTTGAAAATAGAAAGGAAAACGCTAAACAGATTGGTGTGGTCTTTGGTCAGAGAACTCAGTTGTGGTGGGATCTTCCACCTATTGAATCCTTTGATCTTCTTGGGAAAATCTACAAAGTTCCCTCTTCTAAGCTCAAGAAAAATATCGATAACTTTATTGATATCCTTGATTTAGAAAAGTTTCTACATACGCCTGTTAGAAAACTTAGTCTTGGACAGAAGATGCGCTGTGAACTCGCCGCTGCTCTTTTACATGATCCAGAAATTCTCTATCTCGATGAACCTACTATTGGTTTAGATGTGATGGCGAAGGATAGTATTCGACAATTCTTAAAAAAAATTAATGAAGAAGATAAAGTAACTATTCTCTTAACTACTCACGACCTAGATGATGTGGAATCGTTATGTAAAAGAGTGATGGTTATTGATAATGGAAAACTTATTCACGATGACTCCATTGCCTCTTTAAAGGGACGTTTTGGAAATTATAAGAACCTAGAACTCGATCTTGAAAATGACGAAGAGGTTCATCTGCCTGTTGGCTGTGAATTAGTTAGAAGAGATGGGAAGAAGATTATGGTGGAGTTTAATACGGATATTATTAAAGCTCCTGAATTAATCACTAATCTTGCGGGGAAACACTCTCTCATTGATCTCTCTGTTCATGAGCGACCTATTGAGGAAGTGATCAAGAGAATCTATCAAACTGAAGTTTAGAATCCATGAATAAACTTATTTAAATCTTTCTTATCCTTCTTTGTCAGCTCATATGGCCAGGGAGGCATTGCCTTATTCTTCACTAAGAATTTCATAGTTTCTGTATTTGCTTTAGTTAGAACTGCTCTTGGTCCTCCTTGGTAGTGGCACTTAGAGCAAGAATTCACCGCTAGTTCTTTTTTAAAACTTTTAATATCTGTAATGAGCTCTATCTTTCTTTTTATGGAATTATTACCTTTAATTTGAACTTCACCGTAACTTTTAATCAAAAGATTCCATTTAAGAATGGTTAATTGTTTTTCTAAAGAGAGTTTCGCCATTTTTGAATCGTAGTTAGGGCGCACTAAACGAGGACCGCCACTATGACAGCGAAAGCAGCTCACTTTATAGTCGATCTCTTTACCATTACTGAGTTGATGATAACTGGCTTTATATGGTTTCTCTTCTTTATGTACAATGATTTTAATTTGATCCCAAACTTTGGAATGCACTCCGTGATGGGATTGTTTCATGGTCCAGACGTCTTTAGTTGATCCAACCTTAAGTTGGATTACGTTGTAGACTTCCTTTCCTATTTCCGTCTTTGATTCAAGTGATTCAAAGAGTACGGCTTCTGAAAGAGTACTCCCGCCTAAGAAACTTAGGAGGGAGTAGAGAATATTAAATACATTTATAATATTCATCCTCTCCATCTTCTGTTGTAAGTTTTCCTTTTTGGATCACTTCTTCAGTCTCAAATGGAGTGTGACATACTCTTGTGCGACATCCATGAAAAATCGGTGTGTTCTTTTTTAGTAAGAAGCTAAACTTCTCACCATTTTGATTGAAGAGAGTGTAATTCTCTTCAAGAAAAGTTGAACTCATTGTACCTACAAATAGGTTTAGAGTTGCTTTGACAAAAGTTTGACCTTTAACTTTATCTCCTTGAGCCTTCTCAATGATTAGGTGTTTTTCAGCATTGTCTTCTGATGTACACGTTAGAGCAAAACTCTGCGCGCTTAATAGTAATGTTATTCCCAGAATGATTGTTTTCATTTTTTCTCTCCTTGTTGCCGGGGTGAACGTTGAAATAGTTATAGGGCCACAAGATATATTTGAAAAATTAATAAAATTGATGTATCTATTAAATTAACTTATGGAACTAAAATACGACGAATTAAAAACATTCTTAGAAGTCCACAAAGCAGGTACCTTTACTAAGGCCTCTGCTCATTTGGGTCTTTCTCAATCAGCTCTTAGTCAGAAGATCGCTAGAATTGAAGAAGTCATGCAAGCAGCTGTTTTTGTAAGACATCCTCGCTCACTTTCTCTCACTGCAACCGGTGAGAAGCTCTTGTCCTATGCCAAGGAAGCCGTGCAGATGCAGGAAGATTTCCTGGGAAGTTTTGATCAATATCAGAATGAACTTAGTGGAACAATTAGAGTGGCGGCGTTCTCTTCCATTATGAGATCAATTCTCATTCCTAAACTAGCAAGCCTGCAGAGAAAGTATCCCGGTGTGAGTATTGAATATACATCATATGAAATGTTTGAACTCGAGAGTATTTTAAAGTCTAATCGAGCTGATTTCATTATTACAGACTATGAACCTAAACTTTCTCAAACTGAACAAGTGATCATTGGGGAAGAAGAGTACGTAATTATAGAGGCCAAGAAATATAAGACTATCCCCAATACTTTCCTTGATCATACTTCCATGGATAATGCCACGGAGTCATATTTCCAAGTTATTGGAAGAGACAAAGATTACAATAGAATGTTCATGGGAGACGTCTATTCCATTATTGATGGTGTGGCACTTGGACTTGGTCGTGCTGTTATGTCTAAACATCTGGTTGTTTCTGATAAGCGGTTTATTATTACGACACATAAGAAAAAATATATTAGACCACTGGTTCTTAGTTACTCAAAGCAAAACTATTATAGCCCTCTTCAAAAACAAGTTTTAGAACTCTTGTCTTAATTTAAAAGTTTATTTAATTCTCTTTTTAGATATTGATTTGCTAAAAGTGCTAACGCAGTAGGCGTATAGTTGCCTCCTTGGGTTTCAGTAGAGTCAGCGATCGTAATGATTCTAGGAAGAGATCCTCTCGCTTTGAGTTTTTTGATCATAGTCAAAATTTTCTTTAAGCGATTCTTAAAAGCTTTGAATTCAACAACACTAACTTCTCCATTTCTATCTCTATGAGTTGATATAGGTCTCGCGTGATCTCCATGAACTCCATTGGTACTTAGAATATCAAGATCTAAGCTGAGTATGTAATCTCCTTTAAGATTTGGCAGCTCATCAGTGAAACAACGAAAGAAAGTCATTTCAGCTTTTGTATTAGAGAGGTATTTATCTGAATGAATAAATGGGGAGCTCGTAAATGTGTTGACGATTTTTGTTACCGGAAGAAGTCTATTCATCTTCGCCCCCACGAAGTTCGCTCTATTGAACTCATAGAGGTGAAAGGGGATTTCTTTATTAAAGAGATCAGTACGGCTATACCAAGGCGGCATACACATATGAAATTCGTTTGTAAGTTTGCTCGCCATGGCCGGAATAAGTACTTGGGAAATGTCGGTGAGACTAGAGTGAAAACTCTCAATACTTTCGGGAGTTAAGTTATTAAGAATTTCACTTACCTTATAGTACTTGTCTTTAACTTTATAGTGACTAGGGGAGAAGCCCATATCTGTGTGGGAATCCAGATGCAAAATAGGTAGGCCTCTTAGGTTTTGATTCTTCAATTGAGCACGCAACCAATATCTCACAGAGTGATGATGAGGATTTGTTGAAATAATTGGAAGTGAGTGAGAGAGCTCACGTTCATTTTGTTCATTGTGTAGGCCTTGCGCCTTTTGGTAGGCACTTGTAAGTTGGGCCACATGCTCGAGTGAAAGACTCTTAAGTTCTAAGAACTCTAGAGGACTAGAGTAACTAGCTGAAATTAAGAGAATGTAGGTTAGAAAGATTCTTTTCATGGATGATTTATAGGAAATATTTCAAGATATGAGTATTGCAAAAAATGCATGTTATACTTCATTTATTGCACTGGAAACAATTCTCGTTCTAGGCCATAAATGCTCTCAAGCAAGACTTATTAAAGCCAATTAATGGCAGTCTTTATTAGGAGTATTAAATGAATAAGAAAATAGTTACAGGACTACTTTTAAGTATGGCCTTCGCTGCAAATGCTTATGAGGCCCATGAGTGGGGAACGTTTACCAGTGTGGTGGGAACAAATGGAAAAATCATTCAAGGTCTACACCATGAAGAAGAAGCACTTCCAAACTTTGTCTACGATCTTTCAAGAGTTGAAAAGACAAATCTCTCTAATCGTGGAACTAGACAAGATCCTCCCTTCAATGGTGGCGGACCAGTTACTCGTGGATTCACTCCGCAGTCAATGGACCTTATGCCTATCCCCACTTTCACAGAGAGAATCACTCAGAAAATGGAAACACCAGTGATCTACTTCTATAGTGATAAAGAAATTGATGTAAACGTTAGAGTCGATTTTCCAAATGGAGTTATCTCACAGTGGTATCCTAAAACTTCAAAACAAAATCCAAGTGTAGAAGCAAAAAATGGTTACGCTGTTTGGGATGTTCAAGTGACAACAGAGAAAGAAGGGACACTACCTAATACCTCTGGAAATAGTATTTGGAATCCTTCAAGGAAAGTGAATTCAAATATCATTAAAGCGGGTACAGACGCTGAAAAGTTAATCTTCTATAGAGGACTGGCCGATTTTGATGTTCCCCTTACAGTATTTAGTAAGAATGGTTTTGTAGTTATTGAAAATAAATCTAATCAAGACATTAATGGACTGACTCTTTTAAATAATAGAGCAGGTAAGAAGGAATTAATTACAATTGCAAGTCTTGCTGCCAACTCTAAAGTTTCTGTAGCACTGACAAAGAATCAAAAAGGGTATGAGTCATTCGATTCTTTTGAAACTTTTCTTAAAGCTTCTAAGAAAGTGATTGTAAGTGACTTAGTTGCTAGTGGACTTTACTTAGATGAATCTAAGGCCATGGTGGGAACTTGGGAAAATGGATACTTTCAAACAGAAGGGTTAAGACTTCTCTATGTATTGCCAAGAGTTTGGACGGATGAAATTCTTCCTCTAGCAATGACTCCTGCTCCAAAAAATCTAGTAAGAACTTTAGTGGGAAGAGTTGAGATACTTACAGATCTTGATGAAGAAGAAGTTCTTAAATTTGTTAACTCAGATGTTGCTAACGACAAAGTCTCCATCTTTGATATCAATGGAAGACAGATGCAAGGTCTTGGACACTTTCCAGAGCCAAAGTTAAGAAGAGCATTGGAATTAAATATTTCAAAAGAAGTTAAAAGAAAAGTTAACGATTTAATAACAAGTATGAATAGAGGATTATTTAATTAATTCACTCTAGTAAAAAAGGAATCACAATGAACTCATTTGCCCTTAGTACAGAAGACGCCCTCTTGCTCTTGGAATATGAACGTTGTGATTCTATTGCTGAAGTTTCAGAGATTTTTAAAAGAGATCCTTCTGTTATTTCTAGAAACCTCAAAAGGCTTTCAGAAAAACTACCTGTCATTGAAAAGGCACAGGGGAAGTGGGTACTGACAGAGCTTGGTAGAAAGTTTAACACCTGGACTCTAGAAGCAGTTTCCACTCAACAAAGTATTCTCGATCAGAAAATAGAAATAAAAATTGCTTCCACTAGAGAGTTTGCTCATCGCTATTTAATAGAGGCGGTAACAACTCTCTTTCCAAAAGATAAGTACCATATTCATCTCATTACTTTTGATAGTGATAGCGAAAAACTTCTCTTGAATGGACAAGTGGACATGGTGTTTGATTGCGGTAAACCCTATGATCCTCAGATTGCCTTTAAGCGCTCTACTAGTGAGGAGATGTCTATTGTAATCTCTAAAGAATTTAAAAGTCGTCACGGGGTTAAATCCTCAAAGGATCTGAGTGAGTTAGATCATATTCACTACTCAAGAAATAATCTCGCAAAGATTTATCAAATGACGAGGGACAAGTTAAAAATTGGCTTAACTGTGAATGATATTGCGCTGGTGAGACAAGCCTGTATCAATGCTCAAGGGTGGGCGATGATTCCAACTTATACTATTAAAAAAGAACTCATTACTGGTGAGTTGATTGAAGTTAAGCTTGATAGAAATTGGAAACTGGCTTCCTATAAGTTTGGCGTGTGGTGGAATAGGGATAAGTCTTACCTTGCTCCTCATATCGACAAAGCGGTGGAGTGGTTGGCAAAGCAAGACTTAAATTAAGGACTTAACGACCTAAGATATCGGCCCTTGTTGTTTCTGCAATATTCGCCACTTCTTGAATAAGTTCTGCTGGCACATTGAGCTCAGTAAGAGTCGCCGCCAGGTTTTCAACCACAGCATTAAAGTGCTCATCATTGAGACCTTGTGCCACAAACTTAGCGTGACCATCACGCATATTTTGACCACTGTAGTTATTTGGGCCTCCAAAGGCGTAAGTGAGAAAGAGGATCTGCTTCTTTCTCTGTGATTTCATATCGATATCTTTAAAAAATCCATTAATTCGCTCATCTGCGAGCACTCTTGTGTAGAAATTTTCAACAGCTGCGTTTACGGCGTCTCTTCCACCAATCTTCTCAAACAATGTTTTCATTCTTATCTCCTTAATATGTATTTCAAATACATATTAAGGAGAATAAGATACAATGCTATATAAGTAAATAGGAAAATTTAGGGATAAGAGTATGCGCTTAACAAATTTTACTGATTACAGTCTTAGGGTCTTGATTTATCTAGCGGTAAAGGGAGATGAGCTATCTACTGTTTCTGAAATTTCAGGTAAGTACGACATTTCTAATAACCACCTAGTGAAGGTTGTTCATAACCTCTCGAAAATGGGAATAATAAATACCTACAAAGGAAAGAGTGGTGGAATCAATCTAGCGCTTGAACCTAGTAAACTCAATATCGGAAAATTAATTAGAGAGCTCGAAGAGGATTCACCTCTGGTTGAGTGTTTTAGCGATAAGGGAAATTGTAAATTGAATCCAGCTTGTAAGTTAAAGGCGGCTTTGTCTTTAGCGAAGAAGAGTTTCTATGAGACTTTGGAGACTTTTACACTGGCCGATATGGTGAAGAATAAGGCGAACTTAAAGAGTAGTTTATCTCTCTAATTCGCCTCTTTGAATTGTTTAAAATTTTCTTATTAACCCTGTCATAAATCCAAGAACTTGGTCTTCTTCTACAATTGGACTATCTACAATTTTTGAATCAAGTAATTGATACGAAAAGTTATTTAATAGCATCCACTGTCTCTCTGCTCCAAAGATATAAACTGTATTAAATTTGGCAACGGGACTTAGTGTTTGACCAACATTGTAAGCAGATCTTCCAAGAGCAATATTTACTTCACTTGTCTTTACGCCGTAAACATAGAGAGCTCTAGTGGAGTCCATGTAGTCTACACCCAGAGAGTATTTTAAAGAGAGCATTCCCCCTAGGAAAGTCGGATAGAATTGATTGTAGTTAGCTTCAAGAGTTGCTTGTAGACCTTGTTCACTTTGTCCTAGAACACGTCCAATACTTGACTCTACTCCATAGCTCTTAAATTTGTACTTTGTCGTGAGATAGGCCAAGGCACCGTTCTTCTTTTCTTCCATACCTTGAAGGATAGTAGAGTCTTTTCTCTTATAAGGTTTTGCTTGGTAACCAAGATTTGTAGCGAAAGTGAAATTCCCTAATTTTAAAAATTTATATACAAATTTATCACCTTCAAAAGAGAAGTTACCTTTTTTAATAGTGATTAAAGGAATCGCCATAGATTTAGCTTTGGCACCTTGATAGATTTTACTATTAGTTATCGCTGCAACTCCAATTGATGAGCTCCAAGATGATTTCTCTTTTGGTGTCGAAACGATTTGATTTGTCTTTGTTGAGTCTGCAAAAGAGTTCAAAGATATGAGTGATACGAGAATGATTAAGTTAAGTTTTGTCATATTTTCTCCAATAATTCAGATCAGTTAGACATATTTATGTCTAATTTTCTAAGCTTGGGAAATCATACTTAAAAAGCTGTGTGGTCACAAGTTTTAGGGGGTAGCCCTGTATATCTTTCGTGATTGTGGTGATTTTGGACAAAAAAAAGCCTCCAACGGGTTGTGAAGGAGGCCTAATATGAATCACTCCGAAGAGATTATCACTTTCGTGAATGTTAAGAAAAAAATGGGGTGGCCGATGGGGCTCGAACCCACGACAACCAGAATCACAATCTGGCGCTCTACCAACTGAACTACGACCACCACAGTTTTCTTATGAAGAATTTATAAAGGTTTTCTTCCACGGAGTCAATAAGCTGGGAATATTTATATATATGCTTCGAGTCAATTTTGACTCAAATGACTTTATAGAGTTACAATAGTGCTTAACAAAACAATTAAAATCATTATTCTCAAGGATGGAGAGACATGAAGAAAATAAAGTTTATTTCCCTTATAACAATTACTCTATTAAGTTCAAATGCTTGGTCACTTGGTACCGGTATTTCTTCTTACCCCCTAATGACTGGAAAGAAGTTAGTTACTTCTGAATTATTTGGAATAACTTCAACTGGTGGTGGACTAGGACTTCAAGTTCGTTACACTCAGAAGTTGAGTAAGAAAGCGACTCTTGACGGTGGTATTGCTATTTCTGGTGGAGATAGAACAAGTAACTTCTTTGCTGGTGTTGATTATGAAATCTACCCAGACTACTTAAGACAACCAAAAATTTCTATTAAATCTACGATTGAGATGGGTAAAGAGAATGAAGTTTCTCGTACGAAATTATCTTTAGCTCCAACTATCTCTAAAGGATTTAGTTTTTGGGGTAAGGAAGCTTTTCCTTTCTTCTCAATGCCTGTGGGAATTTCACTTGATAGTGAATCAAAGACTTACGAGTCAACAATTAGTGCAAACTTAGGGATTAACGGAAATCTTCCAATTGATGGTTACAACCATCTTCAAGGAAGTGCTGAAGTTCAATTTGGAGTGAAAGATTCATACACTTCAGTGATGCTTGGTGTTTCGTACCCTCTATAATAATTTCTTAATGGGTCCTTCTTAGGACCCTTTATTTCTTATGACTCCTAAAATAGTTTTTTCAGATTTTGATGGCACTTTAACTCTTGGAACAGAGTTTACTCCTCGTTTTTTTGATATTCTAAACCTATGCAAATCTAAAAATGTTGATTTAGTTATTGTCACTGGAAGATCTCTTTCTTGGGGACACTTTCTCTTAACCCACTTCTCAGATTTAAAGTACGTTATTGCTGAAGGAGGAGGGGTTTTAATTAGAAGGGATAAGTTTGGAAACCCACTCGATATACCACTAATAGAAGAGAAAGAAATTAAACGTTTAGAATCTGTGACCAAGTCTTTATTAAAGAAATTTTCTTCTTTGAAATTAAGCTCAGATTCTTTTGGAAGGCTCACTGATAGGGCGATTGAATTATCTGACTTGCTTTTAAATGTCGACCTCTTAAAAGACGTTAAACAATTTTTAGAAAAAGAAGAGATCAACTTCTCAACTTCCAGCGTACATTTAAATTTTTGGAACGGTGACGTTTCTAAGTATAAAGCCGTTAAGGGATTTATAGCTGAGTACCAATCTGAAGTTTCTCTAGATCATTGTATTTACTTTGGTGATTCAATGAATGATCAATCAATGTTTAGATATTTTGAAAACTCAGTAGGTGTTTCAAGTATAAATAATATCTTAAGCAAGTTGGACTACACACCTAGGACTATTCTACACGGTGATGAAAATGATGGTCCAAATGGTGTTTATAATCACTTAGTTTCTTTAATGAAGTAATCACTAATATGCTTTTGCAAGCGCTCATCTAAGGTCTCAATTTCAATTGTTAAATTTTTCTTGATCCAATCTTGGAGATCATGGGGGATATGCGAAGAGAAAATTCTCTTCTCTCCATTATAGGGAATTTGTAGTGCCATGGCATGTAGAGCATGACGATTGAGATCCATTAAGTCGTGATCTTCTTTTGTCGCTATATTGTCCTTAAACCTTTGAAACATTTCAAAGTAACCAAGATAGAGTTTGTCTCCCAGCAGGGGGAGACCGTTGATCATGGCGTGAACTCTAATTTGATGTTGTCTCCCTGTTATGGGAAAAGCAAGACCAAGTACATAACCATTTTCTTCGTGCACTATTTGATAGAGGGTCCTGGCGTGTTTTCCTTCATCTGATTCTTCATCAAAGTGATTAATATAGATTCTTTTAAGGCCACCTTCTTTAGGGCCAAGTCTTCTCTTACATTCAAAAGACTTTTCACCATTCCAATCTTTATTAACTGAAATAAAGAAGTAACACTTTCTAACCAGATCTTTTTCAAAACAAGTAGTCATTGTTTGAGCGGACTTAGGGTTCTTGGCCAACATTAGCACCCCAGAAGTTTCTCGATCAATACGATGTATTGAGTGCGCCGTCTTCTTGTAGAGAGATTCAAAGTAAACTGTGGCACAATTGAAGAGGTGTTTCCCAGTGGGATGAGTTGCCATATAAGGGGGTTTAGAGATGATGACTAAGTCTTTATCCTCAAAGATAATCTCTGGAACCAGATCCAATTTTAAGAGTTCTCCATTCCAGTACTCATCTTCATGAATAGTCTTTCTTGTTATGAGTTTAATAATGTCTTTAAAGTAGATTTTTGAACTGGCACGGTGTTTTCCAGCTCTTCCTTTGATTTGAATATCACCAGCGGCAATTTTCTTCTTAACTTGTTCGCGGGACCAGCTCGCTAAATATTGTTGAAGATATTGATCTAACCGCATACCGTCATGTTCTTCATCAACAAGGTATACGGCAGTGTAGAGTTCACTTTCAAATGTTTTTTCAATAATGGACATTATGCAAAGCCCTACTTAGTTAGTAACGTTCCTTAATAATGTATTTTAATAGCGCAATTGCTCCATTTTGTGAATAGCCATATCTAGTCATAAGGTTTTCTAACACCATTTTAATTTGGTCTCTATGTTCTTCAGAGAGCGGAGAGTGATACTTTTCGTCATCTATAGAAATTAGCTCTTTTTCAAAGAAGACTAACTGCTTTGAAATCTCAACGATGACTTTCTTCTGCTCAACTCTAAATGACTCTTGTAGTTTTTCAACCACATCGGGAAAAACATCATTGTAGATAATTTCCTTATTTGGATTATCCAGATACCATGCTCCAAGCTTAGAAATAAGGTGAGACCTAAAAGATTCTGGTTTTTCAATCAAATCAATACTTTTTTCAAACTCTGAAATGAAGTAGTTATCAAAATCCTCATACTTACCAGTGATTGGATTTTTTATTCTTTCGCCTTTTATGGACGCATTTACATGTTCAATATATTTCTTTAGATAATCTTCATAAGATCTATCGTCTACTAGCCCTAGACTGTCTCTAAGTTCACGGTCAAAGCGGTTTAAGCATTCTTCTTTTATGAGAACAATGAACCTCGCTGGATGATGAAAATCACCTTGTGGAGTCATATTTAAGAAGTCGTAGTTATTTTTCTTTTGAATGAGTTTGTAGAGATAATCAATCACTTCTACAAAAGTTATAGTCGAATGTTTTGAAGTAATTTTATAGAGGCTATTCTTCATATCTCTGGGAGAGACACCAAATTTTCCTTCATAGAGATTTTCAAATTCAAATTCACTATGCAAGTCTGAAATTCCCACCTTTAGAATCTGCTTTTCTTCTGAATCGAGTTTGCTAGGAAGCTCTCCCGTAGCATAGAGTTTTGCTTTTTCTAATGGATTTAGAGCGGTCACTATTTTAGCTAGTTTAGAGTCTTCAAAGTGTTTCGTTTGACTGGCACGTAATCTAGTCATTATGGCAAATAGGCAAAAGGCTTCAAGAGCATGAGGCTCAAGTAGTGAATCTGTTTTAAGACCTTCCACTTGCTCTTCATAAATTTTCATTTCATCTTTAAAGTTTAAAAGATAGGGAACTCTAACGAAGTTAATTCTTCCTTTAAAAGAATTAAAATCAGGGTGTTGCTTAAATCCCGCAAGATGCACTTCATTACTAGTTCCAATAAAGAAAATATCTAACTCAGTAAGAATTCCTTGAAGATTGATACTTCCCGTCTCCATGGTCATTAGCAGATATTTATAAGTATCAAGAGGTCTCTTTAATAAATCTGAATATTCTAAAATCCCTCTATTCGCTAGAACAACTTCTCCTTGCATGGAGAAGAGATTTAAACTCTGTAGAGAAGGAGGTAGACTGGCGAGTCTTTTATCCATGGTGATTTGTTGCAGTTTTGCATCAACATGAAGTTGTGGCTCAATAGTCACAGCACTAGTGGAGTACCTTTTTGAGATAAGAATTCTTTCTACTCTTACATGTTTTAAAACTTCAGAATGTTTGCCTTTGTAGCTTTTTAGAAGAGCATCATAAATCATGCGATTTCTTTTAGAGAGATCACTCTTATAGAGGTAAGACCTTTTTATAAGTTCTGCGTGTTCTGGTTTATCTTTCAATTTTTCATTTATAATTTCTTGTCTATATTCTTTTGGAATAAGAAGAAGAGGGTGATCTTTTAGTTCACTACCAAGAATTGCAGAAACATCTTTATCTTCTAAGTATGCGAATGAATTTAGATCCTTGCTCGTATCTTGCGCGGCAAATCCTAAATTTCCTTTAATCTTTTGATCAATTGGAAAAATCCAACTAAATGAATAAAGAAGACCTTCATCAGACTTGGAGTATGTTTCAGCACCCTTCATGAATTGTCTTACAATACTTGATTTAGAAGATCCGTTGGGACCTACGAATAAAATGAATTTATTGTTAAAGCCTTCTTTTTCAAAATTTTCTAAATTTTGAACCATGGCCTGTTGCGTTTTCTTTTGTCCGTAAACCGGAGGTGAATCAGGATAGGCAAATTGAAAAACTTTGTAATTTCCTTCTTCATCCATGCCATAGGATCTAACCATATCTAAGAGGTACTTATATGTTGGACGTAATTCACGAACTGGATTATTTTCAAAAATATCCATGTAATCCCTAAAAGAATGCACTTCGCTATGGGAATCTTTCTTATCCGCTTCTTCTAACCAATCCATTGATACTCCTACTTATTGAAAACGGGGCTTTCTTATCTATAAAAGCCCTTATATAATTGTAATCGCATATGGAATTAAAGTCTTAAAAAAAAGAAAGTATGAAAAAAGTAAAGACCGTTTTATTCACTCTTCTACTCACTCTCACCGTTTTTGGTGTCATTGTGGCATCGTTTAAATGGACTAATTGGAAGAAATTGAACAAACTTGATAAAGACGTTCAAGTTATCTCTAAAATTAATGTCTTTTCAGAAACTCTAATTAAAAAATGGGAACAAGGTGCCAGCGCAAAAGAATGGCCATCGATTAAAAATTCTTGTCCTGAATTAGGAATAAAAGGAAATGTGGATCCCTCTTATTCAAAATGTAATTCTACATATCTAAATTGTGTTTTAAAAAAACAGAAAGAATTTAATATTTTGCAGAGTAAAGAGGGTCTTTTATATAGTGTTGTTTCTAGAGCGAGTTCTTTAGAAGAAGATATTCCCCATTACTTTTTAAGAATTTTACTTGAAGTTGATGGAGATCTTTTTAATATTGATTTAGAGGATATCTGCCGTGATGTTTATCTCCCACAAAAGATCTATGGTTATAAAGTAAAAAAAGACACTAAGAGAAAGTTTTCTTGGGTGTGGGATAACTTTAACAGAAACATTTTCATTGATAAGTTTTTGGTAACGAACCGCGAAGTGAACGAGTGGATAACAACCACTAATCAAAATCTAGAAAAACATTCTCCTAATGAGAGACCTGCAGTATTCCTAAAAAAAGATAAGATGCATCAATATTGTGCCTTTAAGGGGAAAATCTTGGCAAGTGCTCAGGTTCTTGAAGCTGCAAGCTTCTATCCTTCATTATCTTCTGTAAAACCTGGCAGCACTCTTATTCGTTATGATTACCCATGGGTCAGAAGAAATAAAAAATCTTTTCTCTATAACCTTTTAATGAATAAGGACATCACTCTATCAAAAGAGAATTGTAAGAGAGCTTACGTTCAAGATTGTTTTGAAATCACTCCTTTTTTCAATCATATGACTAAGTCTTCAAGTTGGTCAGGGATTTTTGAAATCCTTGGTGGACCCTTTGAAACTTTTGAAAATAATTTAGAAACAGACCGTAATCTTAGGGCCTCTAGTTTTTATTTCCCAGGAAATCATTCTGTTCACAAAATTGGAGAAAAGCTTTCTTGGGATGGAGTGGCCCACTTAGATAAAAATATTGAGTGGGGGAGTGAGAAGCCTGTAGGCGTGGGTGGAAGAAGTTTAGAAATAGGGTTTAGGTGTATGAAATATGCTCAGAACTAAGTTAGCTCTTATATTTATTTTGATATTTACTACTTCCTGTAAGCAGTTATTTACTGATGATGAGCTGGGTCTTGTTTTTGAAAAGACATTGATTTCATCACTCTCTTACGAATCGACTTTTAAAATCAATGCAGCATTTCCTCTCGGGAAAACTATTTCAAGACCCGTAGGAGTTTGGCAAAGATTACTTGAAACTGATAATTATTGCATGGATTACAGAATTCCCTCTAAGAAGAAAACTGGGATTATTACTCTTGTAAAAAAAGAAGCGAATTCTATTTGCCCAGCTCTTCCTATTTATGAACCTTTTCTCTCTCTTGATAATATAAGTGATTTTAATTTCAAGCTTCTTAATAACTTTATAAGTGGAAAGAAGATTAGAAAAGCAACCTATGGAATGAGTCTTACTTTTCTTTATAAAAATGAAAAAAGAAAAATTGAAATAACTTTAGTGAATATGAACAGAAAAATATTCAAAGAGAATCATGACTTTTTAAAGTACCAATCATTTGGAACCAAGTACTGGAAAAAAGGGCTTAGGATCTCCAGAGTAAAAAATCGTAAAATAAGAACAAATCCTTGGTTAGTTCAAAGTCTTAAGAAGGATTCTTCGGGAGAGCTAAATTTCTGCGAAAGAGTAGATCGCACCTGTAAAGTGATTGGAAAGAATTCTTGTTACGAATGTCTTGCTGGCTGGATTCCTGTCGTTGATTTCAACTGTCCAAATGGGGGTTCTAAAGTCTGTGCTCCCATTGACTGTGGTAAGAAGGGAATGCCTGCTTGTCCAAGGGGGACTAAGTGGAAGGGAGTAGAGATGCTTGAATTATGTTTTGATAATAGTCCCGCCGGATTTTGCGAGGGAGAGTTAAAAACAATGTGCGATGATAATAAGGTTTTAATCTGTAACTAAATACTCATTCCTAAAAATCTAGCAGACTCTTTCTTATAGCTCTTATCTTTAATGAGTTCTATTTTCTTCGACTTATATTGATCATCGTCAATGTGACAATCGAGAGTCGCTGCGAAAAATTGAGAACAGAGTTTTGTTGGAGTATGAATAATTGAACGTTTGGACAAGACTTTCTTTGATTTGGTATCGTAGAAGAGCTCCACTCTACTAATGTATTTTGCTGAACCTGAGTTTTGAATCACAGGGATATTTAAAATTCTTTTATTAATCATTGCTGGGGCAGAGCTTACAATAGCGTGTATAGAATTGGGAGGAAGTCTTTTTATCGTATTTTCTAAATCATCAGCTTTATAGGTTTGCATTAGCAGAACAAAGACCTTGGCACCTTTTCTTAAGAGCTTTTTCCTTGCTTTTAGAATACTAAAAATTGGATCTTCGAAGAATAGTCCATCTAGATAACTCTCTTTTCTAGCATCTTTATTTTTAAAAGTTGTGATGGCCATAATTCCAACTTTTACACCATTTATCTTTTTAATTACATGTGGAGCGATTCTCTTAGAAGAGTATGGAGCCTGTTTTTTTAGATCAATAATATTGGTATTTAAAAAAGAGCTCTTAGACTTATTAAGATTGTCTGCTTTTATGAATCTCAATTCTCTTTCTGAAAAATGTATCGCGTCGTATCCTAAAGAATCATAATGATCTATTACGTCTTTAATGCCATCAGCAGATGTCTCTTTGGCTATAAAGTCTCCGGCATCTACTAGGAGAATCTGATCATCATAGCGTTCTCTTAAAATGTTTAGGTATTTTTTTAAGTAAGTTGTTCCACCAACTGAAATGATTCCAGCTTGGTGGTAGTTTTCAACTTTAGGACTAACAGAACTATTGAGAAAGTTCGTAGCTGTTAAGATGATTCTCTTAACATCATCATCATCGTCTATATTTTCCCAGTCTGGTTGGCTTAAAACTTTCGTAGGTACTGTAACAGTAGCACACGCAAGAGTGAGAAATAGAATACAGAAATAATGAATCTTTTTAATAGTTACCCTTACTAGAAACTTTTGATCTTTCCTAGCTTTTCATATGCTTTAGTTAAAGCATCGAGGATTTTGTCATAACTTTCAAGGGGGCTACAATGACCTAAACTAATTCTAACGACTCCACGACCAATTTCATCTGAAACTCCCATTGCCTTTAAGACCTTCGAAGTTACAGGTTCATTGTCAGAGCAGGCTGAAGAAGTAGTGACAAAGATATCTTCTGATTCGAGTTCGATTTGAACAGCTTGACCATGAATACCAGGAAAAGCCACATAAGTTGTACTGGGAACTCTCTCAGCTTCTTCTCCAAGAATAACAACCTGAGGAAAACGCTTTTTTATTTCAGCTTCAAACTCGAGTTTTTTAATTTTTAAGTCGAGATACTTTCCACCGTTCTTTTCAAAGCTAGCAAGGGCCACGGCTAAAGTTTCGTAACCGAGATAGTTTTGCGTCCCACCACGAATACCTTTTTCTTGACCACCACCAATAATGAGAGCATTTAATTTATTTGGATACTTTGCTAGTAGGATTCCTGTTCCAGTCAGAGCGCCAAACTTATGACCAGAAGTTACGGCGTAATCAATACCACTTTCTTTGAAACTGAATTCACTCTTTCCAATAAACTGAGTGGTATCACAAAGAAAAGGAATAGCATTGTCGTTACAGAGATCTGCTATAACCTTAAAGGGTTGAACTACACCTGTTTCATTATTCGCGGCCATGATGGAAATCATAGCAATTCTCTTCTTATTTTCTTTTACCCATTCTCTAAGGATGTTTAAATCAACAACTCCATTTCCAAGAGTAGGGAGAACTTTATAGACGTATCCCTTTGTTTCATAGAATTTTGCACAATTGATAATTGCTGAATGTTCAATTCCTGAAGTGATAATAATATCTCTTCCATCATCTAGCGCCTTATCAAGGACACTGTGAAAAACTTGAGTAATACCTTCTGTGGCACCGGAGTTAAAGATAACTTGTGAGTATTTAGCACCGAGAGCTTTGGCACATACTGCGCGAGAGTTCTCCATGGCCGTAAGAACTTTAGTTCCTAGTCTATGAATAGCGTTGGGATTTGCAAATGGACCATCTTGAAGTCTTTTAATAAAATATTCTTTAACATCATCACAAATTGGAGCACTTCCGTTGTAATCAGCGTAGATCATATCCCTTCCTTGAGTAGTAAATTTTACCGCGTGTGTAGCTTAGCTCAACTCGAGCATCTTATTCAGAGCTTTCAATGAATGCTCAGTTGTCTCTTTATCGACTTGAATAATATTAATGGGCCTATCTTCCTTTATCGCTCTGAAACTGGCAAGCAACCATCGGGGTCTAACGCGATACATTGTCGTACAGAGACATTGGTAAGGAGATAATGAGAAAATTTCTTTATCTGGATGTTGAGCGGCAAGTCTGTTGACGAGATTTATTTCCGTCCCCACTGCGAAGCTTGCACCTGCTGGCGCCTCTTTAATTTTATTAATGATGTAAGCGGTAGAGCCATTATCGTGCGAGGCTTTAACAACATCGTGACTACATTCTGGGTGAACAATAATTGTTGTTTCAGGACGGTCTTTCTTTAGGGAGTCTACTTGAGCTTTGGTGAAACCTTGGTGAACTGAACAGTAACCATACCAGAGAATGACTTTAGCTTTATCTATTTGCTCAGCCGTAAGGCCCCCGTTGTACATATTTGGATTATAGACAACCATCTCATCAAGGGAGATTCCCATCTCCGCACAAGTATTTCTTCCTAGGTGTTGATCAGGGAAGAAGAGTAATTTCTCACCTTGCGTGAAGGCCCACTCAATAATTGGTCTAGCATTAGAAGAAGTACAAATACTCCCTCCATTTTCTCCGACAAACGATTTAAGTGTCGCCGGACAATTAATGTATGTAATGGGGACTATTTTTTCTTTTGTAGATTTTTGAAGAAACTCCCAACAGTTATCCACTTGTTCTCTGTTGGCCATGTCTGCCATAGAGCAACCCGCACGAAGGTCAGGAAGAATAACTTTTTGATTATCCTTTATAAGCATATCTGTAGTCTCTGCCATAAAGTGCACGCCACAGAAAATGATATAAGGCTTTTCTAGGTTAGCAGCATCTTGTGCCAACTTTAAAGAGTCACCTGTGACATCAGCAAATTGGAAAACATCATCTTGTTGATAATGATGCCCAAGAACAACAACTTGGTCCTTGAGTTCTTCCTTAATTTTTCTAAGTTCAACTAGAACTTGCTCATCAGATAATTCTTCTTCAGAGATTAAAGGGAGGTGATCATTATTATCTTCTTCAAACAAGTTGAGCATAGTTATTCCAATTATTTTACAGTTTCATATCCGTTATTAATCCAACCCATAATTCCACCTTCTAGGTTTGTTAGGTTGTCGTAATCTTCATCGAGAAGAAGTTGGCAAGCGCTTAAGCTTCTCTTTCCACTTCTACACTGAATAATTATTTGAGCTTCTTTATTAGGAAGTTCATTTTCAAAGAGTTCCTGAAATTTACTTAGAGGAACAAATTTGGCATCAGCAATATGGGAATCATCCCATTCATCTTGCTCACGACAGTCAATTAGTATTAGCTCTTCACCGTTATCTAGCTTGGCCTTAAGTTCTTTTGCATCGATAGTCTTAATCATGATTTCACTTCCTTTTTATGGCCCAAATATTGTCCATTTTACTCATATTGTCCAGTCCTATGATGGGTGGCGTTAGACTTTTAAAAAAAACAGGATCTTTCTTTGACGAAGTGTGACTCATTTCTTACTATTTTAATATGTTAGGCTTTATAGTCTTTAAGCATAGATGCTTATTTAAGGAGTGATTCATGGAAGTTATCACAGTTGCCAATAATAAAGGTGGCGTTGGTAAAACAATGCAGTGTTACCAATTAGTATGCCACCTGGCCAATAAAGGTCATAAAGTTCTAGTTATTGATCTAGATTCTCAAGCAAACTTAAGTTCAACTTTAGGTGTTCAGATTCAAAGAACTCTTATTCCTGAATGGCTTATTGGAGATGTTGGAGCGGAAGACGTTATTGTTCCGGCTGAAGGTGATGCCGACTTCTACGAAAATATTACTTTAATTCCATCAAGTCGCCATCTGGCTAATCTTTCTAAACTATTGATTCTATCAGAAAGTGAAATCAGAAGAGATTCTGGTCGGAAAGAAAGATTGTTAAGATCAAGACTTCAAGAAGTTGCAGAAAATTACGACTACGTTGTTATTGATACTCCACCAATGCTTGGTGATGAATTAATTATGGCGCTAGTGGCTTCCAATAGAATTCTTATTCCAACTCAAGCACAAGACTACTCAATTGATGGACTTGAAGAGCTGATGGATACTTTTGAAATTATTAAAGAGACTGAAAATCCAACATTAGATTTCTCTATTATTCCTTCAATGGTTGATACAAGAAGAAAGATCGAGCAACAAAGAATTGTTGAATTAGCTCAGTCATTTAGTATTACTCCACCAATTAGAAACTTGGTTCAAATGCAAGAGTCAATCTCAATGCGTAAGCCAGTATTTATGATGGGGAAAAATAGTAGAGGGAAGGAAGATTACCAAAAACTTTGGGAAGCTTTAAGTCTTTAATCTGTAGAAAAATATATTTTAATCACAAGGATGTGGGGAAATAGTTATGGCAAAGTCGTTCGCGCCAAGAGTTTCAAAAAAACAAAGAAAAACAATAGATCTGTCAGAGAATCTTACTCGTGACCTTATAAAATTAGCCGACGAGCGTTTACTACGTGGAGCTAAGTTACATGAGATCTCACTTAAAGATATCATCGTTAAAGAGCAGGTTAGAACAAAGTTCAATGATTCTTCATTAAAAGAACTTGCCTCTAATATTCAAGTCAATGGTCTGATCCAACCACTTGTTCTTCATAAGTCGAAGAAAGGTTACACATTAATTTGTGGTGAAAGACGTTATAGGGCCATGTCTCTTATTAATTTAAAAGAGTGTCCTTGCTTTGTTTTAGATAATAAATCTGAAGAAGAGTTAATGGCGATTCAATTCTCTGAAAACTCTTCAAGAGAAGCGCTCCACTATATAGATAAGGCCGATGGGATTTTAAATTACCAAATAGCCACAAAAGCTTCTGAGAGAAAAATTTGTTCTGCTCTAGGTATTTCAAAATCTGAAGTTCACAGGTCGCTCTTAATTGCGAGAATGCCTAAGAAACTTAGAGAAGCCTCTAAACTTCACAATATTGAGAAGTACGTCTTACTTGAATTAGATGCCCTTGAGACATCTCCTCTTAAGAAGAAACTTGAGAAATTAGTTCACTCAGGTGAAATCACCAAAAGAGCTCAGCTTAAGAAAGCTATTTCTGGTGGTGTCGTTGCCGCTGGTAAGAAGAAAGTGACTAAGAAAACGACTAAAAAGACGACAAAGAAGACGACAAAGAAAGCCGTACTTCCCAAGGGATTGTCCGCCAGTGCCTTCTTAAAAGCTATGAATATGAAGTCTAAAGACCTGAAATTAGACAAGAAGACCCAGAGTATTCTCAAGGCCCTAGTCGAAGAGACTAAAGATATGGTCGATCAATAAACTATAATTCTTCAAATTAGGGGGTCTTTTTAGACCCCTTTCTTTTGCCCCCTTCTAACATGCTAGAATACTTACTGTGCTACCTCCTTTATAGGGAGCATTTCTGCGTTGCGTAGAAGTGGTATGCCAATTGCACTATTTTAAGTAGAGAAAGAGAAATCTACGAAAAAATAGGAACTTGTATGAAGCAAACGCTATACAACATTTTTACAGGCCGTCTAAATCTTAGTCACTTACTAGTTTTAGTCACTTTATGTACTCAGGTTCAGGCCGGTGAGAAATTGTCCAATCAAGAAAATTCAAAGCTTCTTGCTTCGTTAAATCCCTACGCAAAAACACAACAAAGAACTCCAAGTAACTATGTACCAGACGTTGAGACTAGTGATCTTCCTGGAAATGTAGTTCTTTGGTACGAAAATATCCTAGTGGAAGATACTTCAGGTGTTATGAAGTCCATGAGAAAGACTTATGAGTCTTGGAATGAAGAAGAAGAATACGTAAGAAACTGGGACGTAGAATCAACTGGTTTATATGACATTAAGGATCAGCAGGACCGAAAAGCACACTTTAATAAATACATTATTAAATACCTGGATAAGAGATTATCTGGAGAAATTAAACAAGCGGAAGAAGGTTCAACAATGCACAGAGTGGGAAGCGTTCAGAAGGCCTTAAAGCCTCAGACTTCAGTGGCCGTATCTAAGTTTGTGAAATTTAAATTCAAGGCCCGTGTTCTGCAGGGAAAAGCGCTTATGTATGTGGAGAACCCATGGGTTCAGAACACGACAACTGTTAAAGCGGATGGAACAGTTAACGTAAATATGAACAAAGATATCTCTGAACTTGGTTTAAAAACTAATTTAGACTACAACGTAAATGACGGGGACTATGTGGCCCGTGTTGATAGACCTTTAACTAAACAAATTACGGCGCGCATCACGTCATCACAGACTGTGAAAGAAGTAGCTTTCACTGATATAGATAATCAGACTTTCGAAGTTCTCTACAACTATTCATTCTAGAAGCCCCATCTATCGACTGGGGTAAATAGAGCAAAAAAATCTTGAAAAAAATTACTATTAAAGTTTCCTTTCTAGTAGTAGATTTAGTAAATATATATGCTAAATAATGAACTATTTAAGGAGCCTTTATGAGCTTATTTGATGCGCCACTTTTTAAAGATGCTTATAAGCAACTAGAAGATGCTGCAGATGTTATGGGTCTAGATAGAAATATTCTAGAGAGATTGAAATATCCAAAAAGAGCACTACAAGTTGCAGTGCCTATCCGTCTAGATGACGGTTCAGTTAAAACTTTTCAAGGTTTTAGAGTTCAACACAATATGACTCTCGGCCCTGGTAAAGGTGGGATTCGTTTTCACCCTAAAGTTGATCTTTCTGAAACAGCAGCTCTTGCTATGCTTATGACTTTTAAGTGTGCCCTTGTTGGACTTCCACTTGGTGGAGCGAAAGGTGGGATTGAAGTAGATCCTAATGAACTTTCAAGACAAGAGCTTCAATCACTGACAAGAAGATACGCCACAGAAATTAATATGATTGTTGGACCAAGCATTGATATCCCTGCTCCAGATATTGGAACTGATGGACAAACAATGGCCTGGTTCATGGATACGTATTCACAACTTAAAGGTTATACGGTTCCCGGTGTTGTAACTGGAAAACCAATCGCAATTGGTGGATCCCTTGGTCGTGCAGAAGCCACTGGTAAAGGTGTTGCTTTCTGTGTGAACTTTGCTTATCAGAAAAAAGGTTTAACAATTGGAAAAGATACTACTGTCGCCATTCACGGTTTTGGTAAAGTGGGCGTTCCTGCAGCTGTAGACCTTGCAGAACAGGGAGCTAAAATTGTAGCCATCTCTGATGTGTCAGGTGCTGTTTACAATGCCGATGGTTTAGATATAACTCATTGTACTGAATGGACAAAGAGTGGAAACTATTTAAAAGATCTTAAAAATGTCACTATCATTTCTAATGAAGAACTTTTAGAACTTGATGTAGACGTTCTCATTCCTGCTGCTATCGATGGTGTTGTAACTAAAGAAAATGCACCAAGAGTAAAAGCGAAATTCATTGCTGAAGGTGCCAACGGTCCACTTACAAAAGAGGCGATTGAAATTATCACGAAAAGAGGTGGTTTCATTATTCCTGATATTCTTTGTAATGCTGGTGGTGTTATTGTTTCTTACTTTGAGTGGGTTCAAGGTCTACAAAACTTCTTTTGGGATTTAGATCAAATCAACAGTAAGCTTCATGATATTTTAAAAGACTCTTTTGATAACGTTTATGAAACAGCTCAAAAGTATGAAACAGATATGAAGAAAGCTGCCTTTATTTCAGCTCTATCAAGACTTGAGAGAGCGATGAGATTAAGAGGACTTTTCCCTGCTTAATAAAGTTTTAATTCTATTGGTATTTTCTCTATGGCCTTGCTTTTCAAAAGTTCTTGAAAACAAGGCCATTAATTTATCCTTCAAAAGTTATAGTTTTAGACAAGTTTGTATCGCCATGGGAGTTAAGAATAATCTTCTTGAGTCGGCGAGCGGTATGACGGCCGTTGATTGCACTTCTAGGAAAGTTGAAATAATTGATTTTTGCTTAAAGCATGTATCAGAGAAGATGTCTTTTATTAGAGGTCGAGTTGATAGTCTTGGAAAAAATAAAGTTCTTTGTGAATTTGCTGATTCAGTTGTTTTAAAAATTACTTGTGATGATAAATCTGTTGATTGTAGTAAAGTGAAAAAGAGCTGCAAGAAATTACAAAATATTTTTGCTTTCTCGCTCGCGAGTCATCATGCAGGTTCTAAGAAAAATATATTAACGTGCATCTATTCCAGTGATCATGAATTAGAATTTTAAAAGATCGATATAATTTCCTTCGCCGAAGTGATCTCTCTTTCTAACTAGGCCTCCCCAGTCATTACACTTTTCTTCTTCTCTCTCTTCATAGTTAGCTCCGCTTCCACGAACTAGAATCCCTACAATTTCATTTGTCTCTGAGCTAAAAATAGCTGAGCCTGAATTCACTGAGAAGGTGTCTAGGTTGTGAGTGAAAGAGTCTACTCCTCCATGCATGGCCTCCTCGCCTGTGACGTAACCATTGTCTTGATACTTCATAGGCAGACCAAAAGGAAAACCTAAAATATAAAGGGGAGACCCATTTCTTATTCTCTTACTGGCAAGTTTTAATGGTTTTCTATTTTTTACACTTCTTTTCAATTTAAGAACGGCAACGTCTTTGTCACTTGGAAAGTTAAATACTCTTTGAATAGTTTCTTCTATTTCGTAAACCTGGTTCTTATCCAAAATAAATTCAGAATTATCTCTGTCAGTCACTTGATAATCAAAGACCACGTAGTAATCATTAATAGAGAAATTCATTTCGTCATCTATGCAATGTCCGGCAGTTCCAATTTTATTTTCATCAATTAAGAAAGCTGAACAATTAGCAATCAATCGTTGTTTTTGAACAAATCTCGCATCACTACAGAAATTTAATTTCTCTACGTAATTCAAACCCAATAACTTGAACTTTCCATCAGGTAGTTTCTCTACAACTTTCTTAGGGATAAGAGCTGCAATAGATTTTGAAAGCTCCTGAATATCTAGGGGAGCATCGAGTATTTCATGTCGATCATCAGATCCACTTATTGATGCATGAATATTAGAAATAAGTAGTAGGGAGGATAGAATTTTTATCATGAATTCTTTTAGCAGAAGTTGAAAGGGTCTTGGGGCAAAGGAGTAAAATTTACTAAGAGAAAGCTACATGAATTCAAATACTTAAGAATGTTTAATAGAAGTTAATCTTGTATCACCCTTATCTCTAAGGAGATTTACTTTGGAATTGATGATTAAAGGTCTAACTGTTTACAAGAATACCTATAAAACGACAAATGTCTTTGCCTACACCACAAATGGTATTCCCGGTCTCGAAATTAAAATTGGTTCTAAGAATTCGAAAATTTTAAGAGAGAAGATTATTTACCTCACTAGAAAATCTCAACTACCAATACCTCTAAAGAGATATGTCATCTGCGTTGAAGAAGAAGACAAAATTTTAAAAAAAGAAGAACTAAAGTGGTTGGAGTTACCCATACTTATTCTCTATTGGAATATGGCCAATGCTCTTTCAATTTCCAGTCTTGATAATTGTCTTTGTGGAGGTCAGGTCTCCATAGATGGAATAGTAAAACCACTTAGCATTAGTGGCAAGTATCTACATTTCTTTAATTCACACAATTGTGAAAAAGTTTGGAAAATAATTACGGGAAGAGGGCAGATAGAATGTTTAGGGTTGGTGCGATTACCAGTGGAAGAGATTTTACATCTACCACTGGTTGAAAAACAAATTAAAATTAAATCGATAGGGTCTTAACTAAGTTTATATACTGAGGAAGATAATCAGTTTTCTTCTCAAGACATTCTGAAAATGGAACTGTAACAACTTCTCCATGACGGTAAGCTGTAACAATGGCCTTTTCTCCTTTTATTAAATCTTTAACCGCTATGTAACCCATACCTGAGGCGATAAAACGATCTATTCCTGAAGGATTTCCCCCTCTTTGAATATGTCCTAAAATACAAACATGAGAATCAATACCGTGGTCATTCTTGAGCTCTTCTCGGATTCTATGACTTAGCCCTTCTTTTTCACCTTCAGCTACGATGATGATTGAAGAATTCTTTCCGCGGCTTATTCCTCGTTTAACATCTTTGGCAATTTCTTCGATATTAAGTGTGTCACTTGGAAGAACAACGTTCTCTGCACCAGTACAAACACCCACGTGAAGAGCAATGGCAGCAGACTTTCTTCCCATCACTTCAACGATGAAAGTTCTCTCATGTGAAGAGGCGGTATCTCTAATCTTATCAACTGCATCAATCGCCGTTTGAACAGCAGTATCAAAACCAATTGAATAGTCGGTACCGGAAATGTCGTTATCAATTGTTCCTGGAATCCCTGCTACTGGTATACCGTGCTCTGAGTGAAGAGCGTAGGTACCATTAAAAGATCCATTTCCTCCAATAACAACTAGAGCATCAATTTTCTTTCTCTTTAAAATATGTGCAGCTTCTTTTCTAATATCTGCTTCATGAAATTCAAGACATCTAGAAGTCTGTAGAATCGTTCCACCGTGTTGAATAATATTTCCTACACTCGAGACGTCTAACTTTTTAATATTTCCTTCAAGAAGTCCTGAGAAGCCTCGTTGGATTCCGTAGACATCAAGGCCTGCGTTTATGGCCGACCTTACAACTGCTCTAATCGCACAGTTCATTCCGGGGCTATCTCCACCACTACATAAAACACCAATAGATTTAATTTTACTCATGAGTATTCCTTATTCAAAAATATTTTTTCCAGTAAATAGGGGAGGATATTCCTTACCTAAAATATATAAAATTGTTGGAGAGACATCCATAAGTGAATGATCTCCGTCAGTAACTTTAAATTCACAATTCTTTAAATCTTTATGAAAAACACAAAGAGGGACTAATGATTTAGTGTGCGAAGTGTGAGGAGATCCATCTTCGTATGCCATTTGATCACTATTTCCATGATCAGCAGTTAAGATTAGGGCCACTCCTTCTTCTTCACATTTTTCTACAAGTTTAGCCACGCAGTGATCAAGTGTTTCAACCGCCTTTATAGCAGCTTGAAAGTTTCCTGTATGTCCAACCATGTCAGAGTTGGCAAAGTTTACTAGATAGAAGTTAATTTCTTTATCTTCTAACTTCTCAATAAGTTTCTCTAACACAGGAAGAGCACTCATCTCTGGCTTTTGATCATAAGTTTCGACATCTTTTGGAGAGTCTATAAGAAAGTGTTCTTCATTTTTAAAAGGTTTTTTACTCCCTCCATTAAAGAAGAAAGTTATATGTGCGTACTTTTCAGTTTCAGCAATCTTGAATTGTTTAAGACCTATGCTTGAAACATATTCAGACATAACACCTTCTAGCTTTTCTTTATTGAAGAGAATAGGAAGTTTTACTTCATCTGGAATATAGGGAGTCATACAAAGAAAGTGTGCTGGTAAGAAACTTCTTTCAAATTCACTAAACTTTGGATCATTGAAACAAAGAGATAATTGAATCGCTCTGTCTGGTCTAAAATTGATAAAGAAAACTGAGTCTCCATCTTTCATGGCACTGTCTTTAGAAAATAAAACAGGTGTCACAAATTCATCGTAGAGTTCTTTCTTGTACTCTGCTTCTAAATATTCACTTGGAGAGAGAGTCGTAGTTTCTCCAGCTCCTGTAAAAGTATCATAGGCATGTTTTACTTTTTCCCATCTGCGATCACGATCCATACCAATTGATCTTCCCTGCATAGAGGCAAAAGTAAAACCAGGCACAGTCAAAAGATCTGTAACATACTTATGGCCTACATTTCTTGCAGTATCCCTTCCATCCATAAAGGCGTGAAAGAAAATTTCGAGGTCGCCATCTTTACTTAGAGCACTGATGACTTCTTTAATATGGTCTATGTGCGAATGAACTCCTCCGTCTGAGAGTAGGCCCATAATGTGAATTCTCTTAGAATTCTTTCTCGCTACATTTTTAAGTTTGGTTAATTCTTCTAGAGATGAAAATTCACCTTTCTCAATTGATTCATTTATTCGCACAAGGTCTTGTCTCACTGGCCGCCCAGCTCCTAGATTCATGTGTCCAACTTCAGAGTTGCCGGCCAAACCTTTTGGGAGTCCAACTTTAACTCCACCGGCTTCAATTTTAGTGAAGGGGTAGTCTTTAAAGAGCTGGTCGATATTAGGTGTCTTGGCATGTTTTATGGCATTTTTGTGATCTGCTTCATCAAGACCGTAACCATCTAGAATTACTAGTAGCGCTCTATCACTTATATTACTTATTGATTTCAACTCTTACTCCAAATAAATTTTCACGAAATTAGCACATTAAAATGAATAGGTAAGGCCTAAAGAGGTTTCAAATTTCTTTGTTGTTTTACCTTCATCTGTGGTGGATAAGCTTTGACTCAACTCTGTATCCAGTGAGAGTCCTGAGAAGTATCGAATGTAATAAGTGAAGTAGAGACCTATGTCGTAATCTTTGTAGGCCAATTCTGGATCTGTATTACTGTTTTGAGAATAAGCTAAGTATGTAAAAACACTGAAGTTTTCGCTAATGCTAGAACTATTACTTAGGGAGAGATCATAGCGTAGAGAAGAAGCAATACCTTCTCCTTCATCAACCGATGTCATGTTAAATGAATATGAGGGGGAGAAGTGTTTAGTACTCCAGAATGGGCTATAGGTCAGACCAATTCCTTTATTAATACTGGCCTTCTGTGAGGATTCAGATTCAAGATAGCGAATGGGAACGCTATAGCTCAATGTTCCAGATTTAATGTTGTGTAAGTATTCTAAATCTAGACTTGTAGTGGCACTTGTTTTCTTTTGTCCACTCTCTGCACTAATGGGGCTGTATTCTTGCCCGTAGCCGAAGTCTACTGTGAAAATAGATTTTTCAAAGTTGTTGTACTTAATTGTTAGGTACCCACTGTAACTTCTTGAATCTAGAGTTACGAGTTCGCGGTTTTTATTTTCTTCATCACTAATACTGACACTTGTTCTATAGGTGAAATTTCCCTTCTGACCAGATGAAAATACAAGGCCAATTTTCTTAGTAACAGTGACCCCATCTTTTGTAATATAGTCAGCCTCCGTTTGGGTGGCCAGCTCGTCTTCATTTAGGGAGTTAATATTTGATTTGTAGGCATAATCGATTCCAAAGCTTAGCGCTGAGTAGCTTGAACGAATTCCACTTAAATAGAGTTCGGCGTACTTCTTTAGAGAAGCTTCTACATTCTTATCTGTTGTGATTGTTTTTAAATAGATAATTCCAGCATCTGTCTTACCTTCGCGAATGAGAGATTCGGCCAAGAGATAGTTTATTTTCTTTATTTCATTTGGATCAGCTTTTCCTGCGATAAGAAGTTCTTTGGCATCGTAGAAATTTCCAATGGCGTCCATGACATTTTTCGATTTAGAGTTCACGAGCCCTATGAAGAATTTACTTGTAGCAAGATCATATCTAAATCTCTCACAGACTTTAAAAAACTTCTTTGCATGTAAATAGAGTTGCATGCGAAATTCTTTTCTATGTTCAAAACTGTCTGCAATAGAGTAGAAGGTTTTTCCAACTTCCATATAAACTTCGAGAGCTTTATTGGTAGGGACGGTAATACTTTTTAGTAAATTAACCAGCCCACTTTCGGTTCGTTGTAAGATTATTTTCTTACCATCGATGGGATGAATTTTCTTTATGACATAGTAGTAAGCTCTCATGGCCTTAGAATACTTTCCGCGGTCCATATGTAGTCTTGCTAGAAGAAAATAAGTAGGGATATGTAATTCGCCAGAGTCTAGGTTGGTCTTTATTAGTCTTAGCGCTAGCTTGTATTCCTTGTCCTCAAGCGCCAGTTCGATCTTAGCGAGACGCACTTCATTCATCTCGCCAACGATAGTTGCGGCGCTAACTTGATGAAGCAAAAGAAATGTAAAAATACATCTAAAGATAATAGTCATAAGTTCTTAAGTTTTAAATAATCTTAATAAAAATAGTAACTTAGATTAAATTCTCATTCTACGCGGTATGAATTTCTAGCTTATGAATTTTCAATGACTTGGGAGTTGAGTGGCAATAAAAGATGGAGCTTTTTGCTCAAGTAATTCTCTAACTTTCCGATAATATGTAGGAATCGTAATTAAAGGTAAAATTACTACTAATTACTTTTGGAAAGAGCTTCGCTTTAGGAGAGCACCCATGAAACAAATCTTACTATCGATATTAGTTTTCTCGCTTAGTTTCCAAGTTCTTGCGATGGAGTCTATTGGGAGAGTTGTTCGAGTTCATGGTGATGTGCAGAAAGTGGTTGCTGGAACAAAGTACAAACTTAAAAAAGGAGATCATCTTTCAGTCGGTGATAAAATAGTAAGTGGTAAGAGTTCGGTCATAAAACTTCTTATGAAGGATGATACGATTTTTCAATTGGGTCCCAATTCAGTATTCGCACTAGATAAATTCGAATTTAAAACAAAATCTGACAGAACAGCTGTTTATAATCTTACTAAAGGTAAGCTTAGAAGTTTATTTACGGTTAAATCGAAAACTAGAAGTTTACATATTAATACTCCTTCGGCTTCGATGGGTATTAGGGGAACAGAAATCCTTTCAGATGTATTCAAGTACAAAGGTAAAATTACAACTAACATCGCACTCCTTTCTGGAAAGTTAGAAATTCAGTCTAAGGGTGAAAACAAGAAGGTGATGATTAATCCTGGTTTCGTTTATCAATCATCATTAGGTAAGATGTCACAAAAAATTGCACAGAAAGCTAGTATTAGAAGAATGAATAAAAGAGTTTTTGCTTTGGCAAAGAGATCTAGAAAGTCTGATGAAGTTTTCTTACATGATGTGAGAAAGAAAGTAGATAAAAAGTTAGTTAAAGGTGTTGAGTTTAATATAAAGGCACCAACGGTAGAACCTTCTAGAGTCCCTGCTTCAAAAGAAGAAGGTAATAAAGAAGAAGATACTAGGCCTGTAATGAAAGAACAGTCTCAGGTTGATAAGAAAATTAATGATAGTATTTTTCAAAATATGAGAGATAAGCTGATTATCCCTGAAGAAAAGAAAGGTAGTGAAGATAAGGTTGCTTCAACAGATAGAGATGAAAGACCTAAAAACTCAGAACCTGTAGAGGAAAAGCAACGTATTGATCCAGTAGTGCTTGTGAAAAAATCTCCAGGAAGAGATATAGCCTCTAATAACGACAAAGACAGGGAAAAAGAGAAAGCAAAAGAAAGTGAAAAAGAAAAAGAGAAAGAAAAAGAAAAAGAGAAGGAAAAAGAGAAAGAAAAAGAGAAAGAAAAAGAAAAAGAGAAAGAAAAAGAGAAAGAAAAAGAGAAAGAAAAAGAGAAAGAAAAAGAAAAAGAGAAGGAAAAAGAGAAGGAAAAAGAGAAAGAACGCGAGAAAGAAAAAGAGCGTGAAAAAGAGAAAGAGAAAGAGAAAGAGAAGGAACGCGAGAAAGAAAAAGAGCGTGAAAAAGAAAAGGAACGTGAAAAAGAAAAAGAACGTGAAAAAGAAAAAGAGCGTGAAAAAGAAAAAGAGCGTGAAAAAGAAAAAGAGCGTGAAAAAGAAAAAGAGCGTGAAAAAGAAAAAGAGCGCCAGCGTGAGAAAGAGAAAGAACGCGAAAAAGATAAAGATCGCGAGAAAGAAAAAGAAAAACAAAAAGAAAAAGATAAGAAGAAACATAAGAATAAGAAAGGATAATAATAAAGATATAGAGAGAAGTGATTATTTTATGAACAAGAAACTCCCCGAATGGGGAGTTTTTTTGTCTAAACTTTAGTCACTGTATAAGAAAGACTCAAAACCATTCTAGCTAAGTCCCTTAAAGAACATTCACATCTTTGGCACAATCCTTGCTTCTAATAACCATGAACAAACACTTTTTAGTTTAGAGTTTTTACGGAGGTAAGAGAGATGAAATTTAAAACAGGATTACATTTGCTAGTTGCAGCTATGATCGCCTTTGGGGTGACTTCATGTGGTGGAGATAAGAACTCTACCGACTCAGGAGCTGCAAATACACCCATCAATGGTGTCAATACATCGATTACAGCGAACCCAGGACAGGGAGCTAATACAAGAGATGAGTTCTATAATGAAGTGGCCAATAACCGCTTTGATGAAGCAAGTGATGCTGGATTATATTCATTTCCAAAGAATAACTCCTCAAGTTCGAATTTCAACTTCGATTTTTGCTGGGGCTATGACGACTGTATGGAACAACAACAAGAAAGATCACAGTCTCAGGTAAATAACTATTACTGGAGATTTTTAGATAGTGATAGAAATACTGTATACAGAAACTTCACGGCAAATGGAGCTACGTACTCTGCACCAGTAAGTGATTCTCAATTTGGATCAACTGTATCAAGCTTAAGAGAAGGTCTTTTAAATATTATTCGAAATGCCTCTAAAGTAGAGAAATATAGTCAGTACTATGGTTGGCAAGATATTTCGATGTCAATTAGTGCTTATAGTGGATCAATTGATTTAAGTAACTACTATAATAATAATAATAATAATAATTATAACCAACGCTCGAAAATATTTAGATTTAGATACAACTCTAGATATTACATTATCGATTTAACTAAAGCTTTAATGAAGAACCCAACAGCAGTTTACTAATTCTTAAAAAAAATAATATGCATACTAAAGGAGAGCGATTTGCTCTCCTTTATACATTTGGGCCACAAGAAAATAAATCCTTTTAAAATACCACTCCACACAAAAACCAAAATTGAATTATAATTACAGGGAATTATACTTTAAAAGGATTTTAAAATGGCCCAATTCAAAACAGATCTAGCTGACATCTACTTCAACTTATTTAAAATGAACAAGGTGCAGGATCACACGAATGATTACGGTGAAGACGAAATGAGAGATATTATCGATCAATTCAATAAGTTTACTGAAAATGAGATCTACCCAACAAGAATGGTAGGGGACGCGGAAGGTGTAAAACTTGTTGATGGAAATGTAAAAGTTCCTGCTTGTTTTCACGGACCACATAAACAATTCTATGAAAATGGTTGGTACGCACTAGGATATCCTGAAGATATTGGTGGAATGCCAGCTCCGCATGCTATCTCAATTGTTTGTAATTCAATTGCCATTGGAGCGAATGTTTCTTTCTCTATGTACTACGGACTTACTCGTGGGGCGATGAATGTCATTCATCAAATTGGATCACAAGAGCAAAAAGATCTCTATGTAACAAAAATGATGGAAGGAGCATGGGGTGGAACTATGTGTCTCACGGAACCGGGTGCTGGTTCTGATGTTGGTGCAGCAGGCTCTACAGCAGCACCACTTGATGGTGGAAAATATTCAATTAAAGGTGTGAAGATTTTTATTTCGTCTGGTGAAAGTGATCTCTACGAAAATAATATCCACCTTGTATTAGCTAGAACTCCTGGCGCTCCGAAAGGTTCAAAGGGCCTTTCTTTATTTATAGTTCCAAGATTTAATGTGGAAGATAATTCAAACAATAATGTTGTTTGTACAAAGCTTGAAGAGAAAATGGGTATTCACGCCTCAGCCACTTGTGAATTAACTTTTGGTCAAGGTGGTGAATGTATCGGCGAGATGATCGGCGAAGAAAATGCTGGAATGGCCAATATGTTTATCATGATGAATGAAGCTAGACTTCTCTGTGGTCTGCAAGGTGAATCCCAAGGGAATTTAGCTTTCATGTTAACTGAACAATACGCCAGAGAGAGAGTTCAGTTTGGAACTGAAATCTGTAATCTTCCCGACGTTAAGAGAACTCTACTTAAAATGAGAGCAGTCTCTAGAGGAATGCGAGCACTTACTTTATATACAGGAAATCTCTTTGATTTAGAGGCCAAGGGTGATGAGGTTGCAGCTAAAGAAATTGCTCTACTTACTCCCATTTGTAAGGCCTATTGTTCTGACGAAGGATTTAATGTTTCAGTTGACGCTGTTCAAGTTCATGGTGGATACGGTTTTTGTACAGAATATGGAATAGAACAATTCATTAGAGATACTAAAATTGCCAGTATATATGAAGGAACAAATGGAATTCAGGCAATTGATTTTGTATCAAGAAAAATTTTAAAGGATCAGGGAAAAACATTCTTTGCTCTTGGGAAGAAAATTCAAGCCATCATGAGTACCGATGAAGCTAAGGAATTTAGTCATGAAATAGCCATGATTGGAAAATCAATGGAGATGTCTCAAAAAGTTGTTGAGAAATTTGGAAAGATGGCCATGGAGAAAAATGAAATTGGAATCCTGGCCCATGCCACAGACTTCTTAAACTACTGCGGAAATTTAGTCGTTTCTTGGTTACTTTTAGAACACGCTTGTTTAGCTAAAAAGGAAATGGACAAGACAAGTTCGGAAGATGAGAAGAAATATTACAGGACTAAAATTGTCGACTTTAAGGTCTTTTGCCAATATCAGCTTGTTAAAAATATTGGAATAGGAAATAGTGTCCTAAATTTCGAAAACAACTTGGCTGAGCTAGAGCTTTAGACGTTTTAGTGATACTATGTACTTTGAATTACTAGACTTAGGACGATATGGATTCTGCTGCAATATTAAAAGTTATCGTTGAGTTTAACGAAACAACTCACGGTAGTACTGACTTATACAAAGATGATTTTTTCTTAAAAGGTGAGGACGGTTCAACGTTTACACCTTTTAGATATATTCAAAAGAAAATTGAAGGACTCGACAATATTGGTCAACTCATTAGAAGTGGATTTATATGTGATTCTCTCGATTTATTTGAGTTTGATCGTTTCTCAAAGTGGTATGAAATACAATTTTCTAGAAAACTAAAAAGAGGGCAGGCTAAGGTCATGTCTATTTTGGCGATGCCTGATAACAAATCAATTCTTGATGCAGTTGAAACTGTGAATAAATGCTACCAAGTCTTAAGTGAACAGCAAATCCTTGTGAATGGAAAAAAATTACCAGTTCAGCTTGGTGAGTGGTACGCGAAATGTGTCTTTGGTCTACATCAGAAAAAATCAACTTCTCAAAGAGGATTTGATTTCTTTTTAGACGGCAAGAGAGTTGAAGTAAAGGTTCACTGGGGAGATCACTCATCTCCAAAAGGTGTTAAATTAAGAAAAACTCTCGTAGATTTGAGTGATTACTGTGTCATTGTTTATGTGGCAAAGAACTTCATGATCAGAGAAGTTTGCTTCTTAGACTCTGAATTTATCGTCAGGAAATTTGCGGGAAAGGGTCACACCATCTTTTTGAAAGATAGTGATATAGGCCCTTACTTCTTTTCAAAATCAGAAAAGCATTCGGACAAAGTTGTAAACTCGAATGCTTTAATGAAATTTTCTACACCAAAAATGGCCATGAAATTGGTCGATAGATTTAGTACCGAATAGTTTCTTTATCGGATGTCGTACTTAAGAAAGCGACATTCGATTCCACCATTGAAAAATTGTTTTCTCATGGACGTTTGTAGTGAAATGGCTTTTCTAAGTTCTGGATCACTTGTGAGTATGTAACAACGAAACCCTTTATAGTTCTTCTTAAAATTTTCCCCAAGGTCATGGTAGAAAGAACGCAAATCTTCTTCTTGTCCAAGTCTCTCTCCGTAAGGAGGGTTTGAAACAACGATTCCGGGCGCTTCATCGTAAGGCTTAAGTTCAAGGGCGTCAGCAACTTCAAGCTCACAGAGATCAACTGGAAAGTTGGCTAGCTCAAGTGACTTTTCAAAAATACGAAGAGCTTTAGGAGAAAGATCACTTCCAAAGAATTGACCACCTGGAATATTACCTATGGCCGCATCACCTTTCTTTAAAAGGTCAGCTGCATAGTCCTTTATTTTTTGATCAAAATCTTCTTGTTTAAACCAATGGTGATTTTGGAAAGCAAAAACTTTATTTCCAAGAGTTAGGCCGTAAAGTTTTAACCAACTTCCTGGCAAATCAGCCGCAAGGTATAAGGCTTCTATTATAATTGTTCCTGAACCACACATAGGATCCATGAAGATATCTTTTTCTCTATCCCAATCTGTTGACTGAATGAGAGCAGAGGCTAAGTTTTCTCTAAGAGGAGCTTCGTGACCTCTTGGTCTATAACCTCTATGACTTAGAGGAGTTCCACAAAGATCAAGATAGATTCTATTGAACCATCCTTTTTGCCCTTCAATAGCTTCAATTCTTTGTAGTATAGATACATCAGGATTATCTTTTGAGATATTAGGACGTGAGCCCACGTGTTGTCTGAAGCTGTCCGCGATGGCATCTTTTAATCTCAGTGACATGATCATTGAGTTCTTAAAAAATCCACTTGCTTGCTTATCAAATAATGTCGTAATTTTAAAAGTCTGTTCAGTTGAAAAAATATGGTGCCACCACTTATCTTTTGCAAGTGAATGATGATCTTCATCTTTATAGAATTTATACTGATGTAGTTCTAGGTAAACTCTACTGGCCAGTCTTGTGTTGATAAGAAACTCTAAGGCGTTCCAAGTCTCGGCCTTAAAACGAATTCCACCAAAGAACTGTTGAAAATTTCCACAGTCAAATTTCTTTAGTTCTTCAAGGAGCATTTCTTCCATTCCAGAAGGACAAGAGGCGAAGTACCACTTTCCTTGGATGAGATCTTTTTTAGTTGTTTGTTCATTAGTCATTTGTATTTGTCCTATCATCCCAAAAGAGTTTGGCTTTATTTAGTAGTTCTTGATAGCTGTTCGCCATCAGTGGATTTAGATCACCTTCTTTAAAACGCTTAATTCGCCAAAGGGCAATTGAGAGCAAACCTACAATCGTTGCAGTGTCTAAGTGATCTTTTTCAATTTGTGGTAGAGGTCTAATCGCCTCGTAACCTTCTAGATATGATTTCACTAGAGAGCGATTAATTCTCCCTTTTTCAAGACAAGTTCCAGAGAGAGAAATTCCCAAGTCAAAGAGGTATTCTCCGAGACCAGACTGTTCAAAATCTAAAAGAACTGCCAAGTGGTTGTCATCAAAAAGGGTATTATCGTAATATAGGTCTCCGTGAATAAGACCTTTTTCAAAATTAATACTTATGTAAGCTTCTAAATTGTCAGGAAAAAAGTAAGCAACCATTTCCCTAAAGTCTTTAGGACACTTTTCATTTTGAATATACTTCGCAATATCTCTTGCTCCAAATCCAACTTGATCATGAGATCTTACTTTTGAAAAATCATTTTTGATTAGGTGAAGTTTCGCAAGACCCTGACCGATTTCAAAACAAGTCTGATCACAAGGTCCTGGAGCAATACCTTCAACAAAAGGAAAAACCACGCCAAAGAAATTGTTATAGGTGTAAACACTTTTTTTATCAGTTGTAAGATAGGGAGTTAGTGAGAATTCAAAATCAAGTTCACCCAGTAATGTTAAGATCTCTTGTTCCTGAATAAGATCGTCGTGTCCCTTATCATTTGAAACCTTAAGTAAATAAGAGGCTTCTGAAGTAGTCACTTTATAGTTGGAATTTGAGATTCCAAGCGATAGGGAACGCAGCTCAGTAAGAGTTCCGAGATCGTAAAGATTAAGAATGTCTTGAGCCTCATTTTGGCTCAGCTTTGTGTAATCACCCACAAAGAGTCCTTTTTGCTATGTGTCCTAAGGGAAATATGCTGATTTTTAGCTTTTTTAGGGCCTTCGGTCAATGATCTGGGTAAAGGTTTCTTGCCCCAACGGCCCTCTAAGTGTTATATTACACAAGATTTTTAATCTAAATTTGGAGGAATAAATGGAATTTACTGATTATAAAGTAAAAGATATCTCTTTAGCTGACTGGGGTCGTAAAGAAATACAAATCGCTGAAACTGAAATGCCAGGACTTATGTCTTTAAGAAAAGAGTTTGGAGCTTCTAAGCCTCTTAAAAATGCTAAGATTGCTGGTTGTCTTCACATGACAATTCAAACTGCTGTTCTTATCGAGACTCTTGTTGAGCTTGGTGCAGAAGTTAGATGGTCTTCATGTAATATCTTCTCAACTCAAGATCACGCTGCTGCTGCAATTGCTGCTGCTGGGATTCCTGTATTTGCATGGAAAGGTCTTAGTGACGAAGAGTTCGATTGGTGTATTGAGAAATCTCTTAAGTGGGCCGACGGTTCTTCACTTAACATGATTCTTGATGACGGTGGTGACCTTACAAATATGGTTCACGATAAATTCCCAGAAATGATCGAAGCAATTAAAGGTCTTTCTGAAGAAACTACTACTGGTGTTCACAGACTATACGAAAGAGTTGAAAAAGGTACTTTAAAAATGCCTGCTATCAACATTAACGATTCTGTAACTAAGTCTAAGTTTGATAACCTTTACGGTTGTAGAGAGTCACTTGTTGACGGTATCAAAAGAGCGACTGATGTTATGATCGCTGGTAAAGTTTGTGTTGTTGCTGGTTACGGTGATGTTGGTAAAGGTTCTGCTCAGTCTCTAAAAGGTCTTGGCGGTAGAGTTATCGTTACTGAAATTGATCCAATTTGTGCTCTTCAAGCTTCTATGGAAGGTTTTGAAGTAATGCCAATGAACGATGCTGCTAAACTTGGTGACATCTTCGTTACAACTACTGGTTGTTACGATGTTCTTAATTCTAATCACATTGATATGATGAAAGATAATGCAATTATCTCTAACATCGGTCACTTTGATAATGAAATTGATGTTGCTCACTTAAATAACAACTACGACAAAATTAATATCAAGCCTCAGGTTGATCAATACATCGGAAAAGATGGTAGAAGACTTATCCTTCTTGCTGAAGGTCGTCTTGTTAATCTTGGTTGTGCTACAGGTCACCCTTCATTTGTTATGTCTAACTCGTTTACTAACCAAGTTATGGCACAAATGGAACTTTGGGATAACTCTGATAAGTATGAAAACAAAGTTTACATGCTTCCAAAGCACCTCGATGAGAAAGTTGCAAGACTTCACCTTGAGAAAGTTGGAGTTAGACTTGATACTCTTTCTAAAGAGCAAGCTGACTACTTAAGTATTCCTGTTGAAGGGCCTTACAAAGCAAATCACTACAGATACTAAAAATAATGGCCCTACGAAAGTAGGGCTTATTTTTTTTAAGAGGTAATCCATGAAAATCTATATTGGTTGTGATCACGCCGCTTTTGAAGAAAAAGAAATTCTAAAACAACATTTGATAGATCTAGGTCACCTGGTTGAAGACGTAGGAACTCATAAAAATGAGAGATGCGACTATCCAGATTACGCTGCTGCCTTAGCAAAAGGTGTAGCTAAAGATGATGCTAAAGGGATTCTTCTTTGTGGTTCAGGAATTGGTGTATCCATGGTGGCCAATAGATTTAAAGGAATCAGGGCGGCACTTTGTCGAACTGAGCATGATGCGAAACTTTCAATTGAACATAATAATGCCAACGTTATGTGTGTTGGTGCTAGAACAAACTCAATTGATGAAATTAAAAGTATGATTGATTCTTGGCTCTTTGCTGAGTTTCAATTCGGTAGACATAGTGACAGAATCGAAAAGTTCACTGACCTTGGAGAAGATGTTTAATGTTCACCCTTGAAAGATTTATGTTTGCCTTTGTTTTAATTGCCTCTATTGCCGGTGCTGTAATTTCTCATCAGAATCTTGGCTGGTATGAAGGTGTCTATGTAAAAGAAGATGGCTTTATCGAGTGGATGACCGTTTTAGGTCTTCTAATTGGTGCGGTTGCTTGCTATTACAGAATTTCAATCTTAAAACCTTTTAGAGGTAAGCTCTTTCTCTTTTGTCTCTTTGTTTTAGGTTCCCTTTTTCTCTTTGGTCTTGGAGAAGAAATTTCATGGGGACAAAGAATTTTTGATATTAAATCTTCAGAATTCTTCATGAAGAATAACTCTCAGGCTGAAACAAACTTTCATAACTTAGTGGTTGGTGGAAAGAAAATTAATAAAATCATCTTTGGAACACTACTTGGAATTATGATTGGATTTTACTTTCTAATACTTCCTGTTCTTTATAGAAAAGTAGAGAAGGTAAAAAAGCTAGTGGACAGTATGGCCGTTCCACTTCCTAAGAACTTCCACATTGTAGCTTACTTAATCCTAGTAGGAATTACTGAGCTTATCGCTGGTGGAAAAAAAGGTGAGATTCTAGAGTTTGGTGGCGTATGGATTTTCGTCCTAATGACGTTTAGACCCTACAACAGAGAAATCTTTTCTCGCAAGTCTTTCCGATAGGTACGATAGGTACGCGGTTACCTATCGTGATTATAGCTAGTTAAAGTTATAATTTTCTAAGAACAAAACTATAAATATGCCAATGCTTCTCGCGACCCATGGCGGTTGGTCTATCTTCTTCTAATTCATCAAAAAAGAGAATATCAAAACCATTAAAGAGTTTTGAAATCTGCTTATGATTTTGAAAGCTCATTCTGTCTTTAAAAGACTTGGCCCAAGTATCGTTATGACCAAAGAGATTACCAGCTAAGATTCCACCCTTTTTTAAAGATGAGGACATATCATTCCAAAACTTATTAAAGTCCAATGGATGGCAAAATGGAAAGGAAGCCGAGCCAAAAATTAAATCAGACTTTGTTAATTTTAATTCTTCAAAACCTTTCGTCTTAACTTTTAAATTCTTATGACTGGGAATGAGTGCTTTTATATACTTGGCTGAAGATTTCTCTTTATCAATGGCTACAACCTTCCAATCATTCTCAATGAGATGCTTTGTATCAACGCCAGCTCCTGCTCCCAGGTCATAGGCCTTACCAATCTTAGTAGAATGTCCTAGTGCTATTTTAAGAATAGGGTGCGTGGATCTCTTGCTGACTTTATCGTAGTAGTCTTTCCAGGTTGAGGTCATATGTTTACTCCATTTCTTAGATTGATTTATTCAACTTATCAGAGATTGTAATATAAAAAAGCTTAATCATTCTTAATATCAAAACATGATTTTTAAAAATAGACCTTTTATAACTTTAAGGACGGAGGAAGTGATGAGTAATAAAGATATTTTAGAAGTAACAAATCAGATTTACATAATCAGAGATCAAAAAGTGATGTTTGATTTTGATCTTGCAGAGATTTACGGAATACCTGTGGGACGCTTAAATGAACAAGTGAAACGAAATATAGAAAGGTTTCCAGCAGATTTTCACTTTAAATTAGATTCCAGTGAGTTAGCGGATTTCAAATCGCAAAATGCGATTAGAAGTGGTGTAACTATGCGAAAAGGCGTCTCGCCAAGTGTGTTTACTGAGCAAGGAGCATATGCACTTTCCTTTATTCTTAGAACACCTAAGGCCATAAAGATGGGAATATTTATAGCGAGAGCATTTAGTCATTTGAGAAGGTTTATCCTTAAAAATGAAAACGTGATGAGTGAATTGAAGAATAATGATCACTTGAGTAAGACATTTTCAAACTTTGAAAAACAAATAGAACAGAGCTTAGTAGTTATTTATAAAAATAATTCTAATCATCAAAAGAAGATTCTAAGTATAGAGAAGAGACTGAAGGAACTAGAACGTAAGCTTTCTATTTCTGAAATTACCTGAGCAAAAGTGTAGTGATTGAAGGTGTCATGACACGGCTTTCCTCTAAGAGATACAATGGTAAAAATTTTTAAAAAGGAAAACTTATGAAATGGATTTCATTAATTTCTCTGTTACTTACGTCTCAGATAACTTTTGCCAATGTCATTAACGATAGTGATCTATCAACTCCAATAATGCTTCCGCTTGTGGCCTCTCCTGATTTAAAAGTGGATACCATTGATAGATATCCCATAAGAAGAAATGCTGTTGCTTTTAAGGCCGTAATTGTTCAAGACGATAAAGAAACTGAGATCAAAGGTTTAAGTTTTAATCTGACTCTTAATTCAAATGTTTCAGCGAATGGTGTTGAATCTATTCAAACGGCTTGTGAGACTGGAGATGAAACTTATATTGCTACGGCGAAATTAAAATTAGAGAAATTTCAAATTAATGGTCCAAGATCTAGAAGATATAATCTAAAGGTTGAAGGTAAGTGCGGTGAAGGTTTAAAGCTTATTTTTAAGTACAACTCTCTTGCAGGACAATTTTTTGGAATATGGAATCTTGCTAGTAAAATCACTCATAAATTTAAGGCCATTGGACGCAATGATTTTCTTAGAGGGAAAATGGGAATCATTTATCCAGCCAGTGGTGATTACTACAATGGAAGAGTTAACGTCACTCAAGGTTACCAGTGGGATGTTGTTGGTCATGAGATTGGTCACTCGATTTATTCAGAGTCAAGGATTGGAAGAAGCCAAGGTGGACGTCATAGAATTGATGAGTGTTATACAAAGACACTGGCCTTTAGTGAAGGGTGGGCGAGTTTCTTCTCTGCTTGGGTAAGTGTTGATTTAAATGATCCTGATGCGAAATTTAGATATATGGTGCAAAGAAGGGCCCCGCTTGAAATTGAACATGTGCCAGCTGATGTTTGTTACGGTCCAACTAATGAGTGGAGAGTTTATTCATTTCTTTGGGATTTAATTGATTTAAATAACGATAATGAAAATGTGAATATTTCCTTCCTAGATCTTTGGGATTTATCCATTGAAAAGAAATTTAGAAGTATCACAGAGTATAAAGATGAGCTTTTAGATTCTGGATTTGACCCTGTTCTTATTAATGTTGTTTGGGATCAGAATATTTTAGGTTTTTAGTAAACGGGTTAAGGTAGAAGCCATTTGGCTTTAGAATAGAACCCTTAATAGGGTTCTATTTATTAAGTATTCCAAGCATTTTGTGAAATCTTAAGCGAACAACAGAAAAGAGTGCTTCAAAAATAATTCCACCGGCCATTTTTGATTCCCCATCTCTTCTTTCATAGAAAGTAATAGGAACTTCTTTTACAGTTAATCCCTGAGCCCAAACCTTGTAGTTCAGTTCGAGTTGGAAGATATATCCTTTAGAAATAATATTATCTAAGTTTAGTGATGAGAGCGCTTTTCTTGTAAAACATTTGAATCCACCAGTTGTATCGAAAACAGGAATTCCTGTAACGAAACGAGTGTAGATTGAAGCCAAGTAAGAGAGAAGTAATCTTCTAAATGGCCAGTTGATGATTCTAATTCCACCGATATATCTAGATCCAATAACGAGATCACTAGATTGTGCAGCTTCTAATAAGTCTGGAACTTGATTAGGGTCGTGAGAAAAGTCACAATCCATTTCAAAAACAAATTGATAGTCTCTCTCTAGTGCCCACTTAAATCCTGTCACGTAAGCGGTTCCAAGTCCTAGTTTTCCAGTTCTTTCAATCATGTGAAGGTTGTCTGTGAATTTCTCTTGGTACTTCTTTACAACGGCAGCTGTTCCGTCTGGTGAGCCGTCTTCAATAATTAAAAGACTCACGCCTTTATGCAGATCAAAGAGAGTTGTAATCATTCTTTCAATATTATCAATCTCATTAAATGTAGGAATAATAATTAGGGTCTTATCAAAAGGTAGCAATGCGTACTCCAAAAGTTAAATAAGTTATTTATTCTTACATTTTGGACATCTGTTTAGCAACGTTTCACGGTAGATATTGGCTGATTTATAGAAGATATCTATAGCCTTTCTCCCTGCGTCAGACTCTACCAGCCAAGATATTTTCTTTATCATGGGATTGAGAGTCACGAGGTATTCGACGACTCTAGCTCCTCTTAGGACGCTTTGATCTTCAAGAATGAGGTGAACTTCTTTATCGCAGTCCTCAGCATTTAACATGGGAAAATTGGCGAAAATATCTTCATCGTGAAAAGAGTGAATATTTATGTGGGAAGTGGAATCAAATTTATGGATTGATTTTGCAAAGCGCTCACACATGGAGCATTCTCCATCGTAAACGAGTAGGGGTAATTCAAAACTTTTTTGCACGTCCATGTGCTACTTCCTTCGTTTGATTATTTTATATATTCTAATCTTCTCCAGCCAGATACTTGGTATCTTCTAGAGATGATATCAAAAATGACCTTTTCACTACTTCTTGAAATTTGAGCTCTTTGTTGTGCTCTATTAGCAAACTTTAAAACTTTACCACTAGCTTTCTTTCTTCTTTTCTTTTTAAGTCCAAAACGCTTTAAAAAATTATTTGATTTAGAGCCAGAAGACTTCTTTCTAATTTTGGAGCCAGATCCACCAGAGAAAGTGAGAACATTAGATCTCTTTTTTCTAGAACTTCTGCGTCTTGAATAACTTTTATTAGAAAAACCATTTTTAAAGTTCGCTATATTTTTCTTAGCTGCTGGAGTTAGTGGCATTTGAGCAAATTTCTTTGCTATGTTATCCGGAAATCCTGCACTTTTTAGAACATTAAACTCTTGTCTTTGTTTTTTTGAGAGAATGGAGTTGTTTGCTGGAAGCTTTTTATCCACTTCTCTTAACTTCGCTAAGGCATTGTTTAGAGAAGTTTGCGCGTTGCTTAGGGATTTAGATTTAAGTTCACCATTACTAAGAGATTTAAAGTCACCAAAGGAAGGTGAGGAAAGTGATCCAAGTCCTCCGAAACCTTTAATTGTAGTCATGACTTTCTTATCAATACAAGTTTCTCTGACTGCACACTGGCAGGCCGGATCTTCTTTCATATTCTCATCGATACAAGTCATTCTCTCTGAAGCGTAGGCAATTTTTCTAGTATGAAGGTGTGCTCTACAGTACTTATCATAGTCAGGTCTTTTCTTTGAAGTGGGTTCCGTACAAAAACAAAGTTTGTCCGTGATAGGATTACAATCACCCTTACCTGGTAGTTTATTAGCTATGTCCCTTGTTTTTTCGGCGTAATCTTCATGGGCTCCAATCTGTTTCATATAGAAACCAGTAAGAAGAGCAGAGGCTGCAACCTTTGCAATATTTCCAGCACTACTCCAGCTTGCTGCTGACATACTTATAGAAGCGACATAACAAACTGTTGAAGCTCCCCAACCTGTGGTTTGGATTTTTGCAGTTTTAGCTCTAGTCTCATGATTTTCTGCAGCTTTTAAAAGAGATTCCTTTTGAGCGGTAGCTTCACTTTTTGGAAGCATGCCAATAGTCTTTTGTTCTGTTGTTGTATTGAACATAGCGATGGCTTCAGTCGCTACAGGTATATATTTACAATAATCTTTTGTTTCGTCTTCTCCACCATCTTTTGCTTTGTCAGTACCTTCTGTTGCACTAGTATCTGCTGCTTTGGCTTCATCACCAAAGCTAGACTTTGTTGAAAGTTCTCCACCAGCACCAAATCCAATAATCATGGTGTAGGCTTTTGCCAGAGCCGAAATCATGGAACTCTTCATTCCTGCCACTTTTGGATCGGCCTTAGAGCCTAGGCAGGCATCTTCAGTTTTACTGTCTTTAGTACATTCTTCTTCATAAATTCTTTGAACTCTTTGATCGTGAACGAAGTTATTTGAAAGATCTTTGTCTTGATCAGTAAGATTTGTGGGATCGTTATTCCCATATTTGGTGTCACCAATCGCTTGAGCGTGTAACTCAAGAGATAAAAGTGAAATTAAGAGAACTAAAATAGTTTTAAAATTCATCGAATTATTCCTCATTTCAATACTTTACCATTCTAACATGGGCCCTAAGTTTGAGTGTATGGGAAAATCTAGCCATGAATAGAAAATCCATGATTTCAGGGGTTTAACTTCAATGCATAGTCGTGTTAGGCTAATGTCTAGTGCAAAGAAAAGTTGACGATTGACGCGACTTTGCAAATTTTGCTAGAAAGGTAGTTATGACAGAAAAAACACATAAAATTGAATTATCCCACTCTATGGCCCACTATCTTTTGACTATTCATAAGCTCAAAGAAGGTAGAGGATTTGCACGAGTTACTGATATCGCAAAAGACTTAAATCTTACTAAGGGGAGTGTTTCAACAGCACTTAATAACCTGAAGAAGAAAGGCCTTGTGACTGAAGAAGAGGACTGTAAGTTTCTTGTTCTGACAGAGAAGGGACACGATGAAGTTCATAGAATTCTCTCTTCTAGAACATTGCTCTTTTACTTCTTAAAAGATTTTGTAGGGGTTTCTGAAGAGACTGCTGATAGAGACTCTTGTTTAATGGAACATTTAATGAGTTCTGAAACAAGTTATAAATTCTTTGATTTTATGAAAAACCTTGCTTGTGCATGTGATAGAATTGAGAAGACTGGTGGTAAAGTTCCGAGTGAATTTAACTTTCACTCATCATTAAATTTCTGTGATTTTGATAATGCAGAAACATTTTTTGAGAGCCAGACTGGAGATTCTCACCTTAGTGAAAAAAAGTAATCTAATATTTTTAATTCTTATATTAACCTCGAGCGTTCATGCCATGGACCTTCGAGGTTTTTGTTTTAGTAGACGAGTTTCTCTTGATCAAGTTGAAAATTATCTAAAGCAAATCACAGCACCTAATGACATCATTTTAAAAAATACAAACAAACACTGTATTGAAATAGGAGTGGCCGGGAATCGTAGCGGATTATTCGATAAATTTATTTCAATGAATTACAACGTTACTTCTAGGTATGGTGGAGGCGCTCTTACAAGAGGCCGTGAGTGTAACTTTGAAATTGAAAATGTAAAAAATCTTGATAGAGAGAGTGATGAATACTCTATTGGTAAAAAAAATAGACTTAAAAAAACTCAAGAAACAAGTGTTTCTAAATCGACTTCGAACCTTAGGGTCATGGAGGGAAAACTTGCTCAGTTACATGTGGGATCTACTTTAATTTCACTAAGTTGTTCTGGAGCTGGCAGGGTTACGGAAGTGTCAGTCTCTCTTGGGTCGAAGAGAACAAATATTATAACTACTGTTCAAGTTTACAGGGGTCAGAGGGTCAACTTAGGTGGCATTGTAGATGACCTTTCAAATAAGGAACGAGAGCTTTCTATAAAGAAAGGAGCTTCTTTAACAAAATCTAAGGGAAAGAGAACCGAAGAGTTCTACCTTATTTTGAGATAGCTTTTCTTATCTTTTCTTCATTTCTACTTTTTATTGAAGTGATGTCATTAACTCTCGAAGAGAATACAAATCTAAATGAAATTATTTCTAATAAAGCTTCAATACTTGTGAATAGCATTGAATGTGAAGTTTTCAAAGTATGTTGAAATTGTCTTACTCTGTGGACAACGGGGGATTGGCTAAATCCATTTGAGGTTTTTGCTGCGAGTAGACTGATAAATATATTTGGAAAAAAGGTTGTCGGAGGTATTTCATTAATAATAATACTGAGAAGATCTCTCTTGATCAGTCTATAAGGAATATTGATATCTAAAACATATGTTCCAAACATCTTTGAAAGAATCTTTGAATTGAATTTTGAGAAGAGCGAACTAAATAATCCATCTGCCCTCTGTGCTCTATAGCCAATTTGAGTTTCATAAATGTGTCTGTTATCCCAGAATTTTAAAAATTCGAGAGGTCTAATTTGCCCATCACTATCACATTGAAAAACCCAATCAGCATCTGATTGGATGGCATCTCTATAGCCTTCCATCAACGCTTTCCCATGGCCATGGTCTTCAATATCTCTCAATAGCAGTTGTGGATATGTCTCTGTAAGAGTTCTAAGCACTCCGCGAGTATCATCTGTGGAACCACTATTAAGCGCTAAAATGGTGAAATTGATTTTATGAAAACTTAGAGTATTTATCCATTCCTGGAGTAAGGGCGCAACAGATTTAGCCTCATTATGAAAAGGGATAACTAAGCAAACTTTGTCATTTTCATTGTTGGGTTTCATGCTGACCGCCATTCATATATTATTATAGCTGAAGTTGAAAAAATTGATAGCGTAAGGAAGTGAATGAGTAATTCAAATTATTTTTCTGACTTAAAAAGTCAGGTTATGGATCTAAGTCGTGATAAAAAGGTTGGTTTAATCTTAGGCAGTTTGTCTTTGTTCTTCCTACTCTTTTCCTATCCTATGATTAGGAGTGCAGCCGAGGCGATTTTTCTAGACACTTTTGGGGCCAAGAAATCACCCAATGCCTGGCTCTATTCTATAGTTGTCTTAAGTATTACAATCTCAATTTTCAATAAATTCCAAATAAAGAAATCAATACACTCTATTTTCTGGGTTATCGGAATTTTAACATTTCTTATATTTGCAGTGAGTTTATTCTTTCTAAAACAAGGAAACTCTAACTTTGCGTATGTGTTCTTTATTTGGAAGGAAGTCTACATCGTTATGATGGTTCATATGGTGTTGGCCTTCATTAATTCCATTCTGTCCTTTAAGGTCGCAAAAACAATTTATGGGCCAATGGGAGCGCTAGGTTCCATGGGGGGCATTATTGGGGGTCAAATCACTTCAAATTATGCCTCTAGTTTGGGAGGGGCCGAAGGTATCGCACTCTTTGGATCAGTATTTATTTTAATTGCCTGTGTCTGTTTTCAATTTACAGGAAAGAAGTTTGATAATTTAGATAAGCTCGATAAGAGAACGAATGAATCACCACTGCATTCAATTCTAGAAGTTAAGAAATATGTCTTTCTAATTGCTCTCATTATTATTTGTTCCCAGTTTTGTATTAACCTTGCGAACTTTAAATTTAATATTCTCTTTGAACGTTTCGTACAAACTAAAGCGGAAAAGGTGAGTTATCTAGGGAATCTCTATTCTGCCATCAACGGAATTTCTCTCTTTATGCAGGTTTTAATTATTCCTTTTCTCTTTAATGTTGTGAAAAACCGCACAATTCACATATTTATACCTATTTTCTTTCTTCTGGTGTCTAGCCTCGGCTTCACATTGGGGAGTGCGTCACTACTTCCTGTCGCCCTGACTTTTATCTTATTTAAAGGAACTGATTATTCTTTATTTAGTGCGGCTAAGGAAATGCTTTATTTTCCACTAGTTGCGAGGCAAAAGTATGGTGCTAAGTATGTGGTGGATATGGTTATCTACCGTCTTTCAAAAGGTGTGATCTCAGTAGTGCTCGTTTTTTATCAAAGCGAAACTTTTGTAGATTATTGCTTAGGAATTTGTCTAATTGCGTGGTTTTTTGTATTAATTCCTTTATTTAAAGTTCAAGAAAAAGTTTTAAAGACAAATAAGGAGTATCTATGAATCCAATCCTAAATGAATACAAAACAGTATTTGGTACTGTTCCATTTGAAGAAATTAAAAATGAACACTACTTGCCTGCACTTGAGAGTGCCATCAAGGCAGCTAAAGAAAACATTGAAAAAATTAAGAGCAGTAGTGAAGCTCCAACATTTGAAAACACAGTTGTAGCACTAGAAAATTCTGGAGAACTAGTAGAGAAAACGGCAGAAGTTTTCTTTAACTTATTATCCGCTGAAACAAATGATGAAATGCAAGAAATTGCTAAAGAGTTTTCCCCAAAAATTACAGCTTACGGAAATGATATTCTCTTAGATGCTGAACTCTTCTCAAGAGTGAAAGAAATTTTTGATAAGAAAGAGTCTTTAGGACTTGATACGGAAGATCTTATGCTTCTGACAAAGAACTATAAGTCATTTGTAAGAAATGGTGCTCTTTTAAATGAAGAACAAAAGAATGAACTTAGACAAATTGATGAGGAACTTTCAACTTTAAAATTAAATTTTGGAGACAATAATTTAAAAGAAGTGAACTCTTATGAAATGATTCTTGAAAATGAGTCTGATCTTGCTGGTCTTCCTGAAGGCGTAGTTGAAGCGGCAGCAATGACTGCCAAAGAAAAGGGACACGAGGGGAAGTGGGTTATTACTCTTGATTACCCGAGCTTAATTCCTTTTATGACATATGCTGAGAAAAGAGAGCTTAGAGAGAAGCTCTTTAGGGCCAATGGAACAAAGTCTTGTAAAGGCGATGAGCTAGATAATAAAGAAGCTATAAAGAAAATCTCTGTTCTTAGACATCAGAGAGCGAAACTTCTCGGATATAACACTCACGCAGATTTTACATTAGAAGAGAGAATGGCGTCTAATCCTAAAACTGTTCAAGACTTTTTAGAGAACCTATTAAGCAAAGCTAAAACAGCTGCAGTAAGTGAAATTGATGAACTCAAAGCATATGCCGTTAAAAATGGTGGAGCAGAAGATTTTCAATCTTGGGATTATGCATTTTGGGCAGAGAAATTAAAGAAAGAAAAATTTAGTGTTGATGATGAAATGTTAAAACCATATTTTAAACTTGAAAATGTTATCGATGGTGTTTTTCAAGTAGCTTCAAAGTTATTTGGACTTTCTTTCACTGAGAAAAAAGACATTCAAAAATATCATAGTGACGTTATGACTTACGAAGTGACTAATGAATCTGGTGAGCACGTAGCAGTTTTCTACGCAGACTTTTTTCCAAGAACTGGTAAAAGAAATGGGGCATGGATGACAGCTTACCGCGGTCAATCCAATCTTAATGGTATAGTTCTAAGACCACATGTGTCAATAGTTTGTAACTTTACAAAACCAACAGAGACAAAACCTTCACTATTAACTTTCAATGAAGTGACAACTTTATTTCACGAATTTGGTCATGCTCTTCACGGAATGCTTGCAGATACCAAGTACGCTAGTCTTTCGGGAACAAATGTCTACTGGGATTTTGTAGAGCTTCCTTCTCAAATCCTTGAGAACTGGGCCTATGAGAAAGAGTGTTTAGACCTATTTGCCAAGCACTACAAAACAGGTGAAATTATTCCAACTGAACTCATTCAGAAAATCAAAGACAGCTCTAACTTCCACGAAGCGAGGGCCACTCTTAGACAAATCAGTTTTGCCAATTTAGATATGGCCTGGCACTCTAAGAATACAAGTGATGTGACAAATGCTGAAGTGTATGAAAAAGATGCCATGAGTTCTACTAGTCTTCTTCCACAAGTGGAAGGAACAATGATGTCGACTTCTTTTGGACATATCTTTTCTGGAGGATACTCTTCAGGTTACTACTCTTATAAGTGGGCAGAAGTACTCGATGCAGATGCCTTTGAATACTTTAAAGAAAATGGAATCTTTAATAGAGAGATTGCCAACAAATTTAAAGACAATGTTCTCTCTAAAGGGGGGACTGAACATCCAATGGAATTATATAAGAAATTCCGTGGATCTGAGCCAACTCCAGATGCGCTGTTAAGACGTGGTGGTTTAATTTAATTAGATTTTTAATTTCACCCCTGCGATTTGTAGGGGTGATTTTCTTATTTCAGGTTCTATAATTTTTCGTTAAAAATATTCAAGCTTGATTGCCAAACGAGATCACTCTCTCCGACACTTGCTAAATTCTCTAAATGACTAATGAGCTGATTTGAAAAATCAATTGAGCTCTCTCTCGGTAATATAGAGGGAAGATTATCTACGGCGAGAAGCTCTAGACCACAAGTTTCTAGAAAAGGTTTTTCCCAGTCTGTAATGTCATCATAAATAGGAATTGGGTTGAGATCACTTGTAGGGTCACAACTGACGTCGCCTATGATTGAAAGCTTCTTCTCTCCTGCTAACATTTCTCTTGAAACGAAAGGGGGAATCTTGCTAGTTAAAAGAACACAGTTAATAAAAATATCGTGCTCTTTTATTTCTTCAAAGGGACCACCATTCTTTGTTTCTTCATAGTCCCAAGGAGTTGCTTCCACATTGAAGTTATCAAAAACTTCATTAGCTCCACTTCCACATCTACCTTTAGCTCCAATAATTATTGCTTTCGGAGTTTCAGGACAGTTCTTCTTATGAGCTTCTATATGGGAATAAAGAGATTCTATATTTTCAAAAGACTTTAGAGGTAAGTAGGGTTCATTAGAATATTTTTGATAGAAACGATCTAGCGAGATCGCCGCTCCTACAAACCCTGCCCATTTTCCAAAGGCCGCTATTCTTCTTTTATTCTCATCTACTAAGTACTCAAGGTCGAAGAGTTTTCCAGAACCTTTTTGGTATCTATTTAGGACTTCTGTTGCACCTGCCTGACCTTTATAGATGTGGGCAAAGTAAATGTGTCTGTGAATAAGAGGAAAAGAATCTAGCGGCAATTCTTTTAATCCAAGGATAAAAGTGTCTTTGTCTTCAGTTTTCCACGATTCAATAGATACAAGCGTACAGCCTACGCTCTCATAATCTGCATCTTTAAAAATTCTATCAGGACAAGTCTCAACTTTTACAACATGACCAAGACTTATTAACTTCTTGGCGTTGTCAGGGGTTAGAGGCGTCCTTCTCTCAAATGCTTTAAATTCTTTTCGAAGTAAAAAAACTGAATTCATTAATTAAACCATTCTCTTTTGAAGTTCCTTTACGGCGGCTTCATATTGGGAAATCAATCTGTCGATAATCTCTTTTGTCGTTTCGATTTTATCAGTGAATTCTATAGAAGGTCCAGCACACCACACACTTTTATATGTGGCAGAGAAGGCGGCCTTCTCAACAAGCTTCATACCTTTATAATATGTCAGCATTTTGGCGTACTTTTTAAACTTCTTATTTTTATTTAGATAGGACTCAATAAAATTTTGTTCCGTTCCTATTTTTTGCACAAAGGGAGTGTTGATAACGGTACAAGGTGAACCTGAAACTTTTGTTGTCATGACAATATCTTTTGCGCCGTAATCAACTACTGCTTGTTTGTAACCTTCTGAGACTGGACTCTCTTTTGTAGCGATAAATGGAGAACCAATAGAAACTCCATCTGAACCTAGCGCAAGGGCCGAGAGAAGTGCAGTTCCTGTTCCTATTCCACCAGCACTAATCACTGGAAGCGAACAACCTTCTTTTAAAAGGGGAACGAGAATAGAGGCCGGTGTAGGGCCTGCGTGTCCACCTGCTCCTGAGTTTACTGCAATCACGGCATCTGCTCCGAGCTCTTGAACCTTTATGGCATATTTTAAGTCAACTACGTCACAGAATACTTTAGTACCATTTGGGGAGCACTTCTTGATAACTTCTTCTGGACTTCCAAGAGAAGTAATAATGAAGTCAGGTGCGTACTTGGCACATATCTCAATTTGTTTTTTGAGATGGATATTAGATTTATTTACGATTAGGTTTATCCCATAAGGACCAGGGCAATTTTCTTTGAGATCTTTAATTCCCGCTTCAAACTCTTCGGGAGATCTCCAATTGAGAGCAGGAATACAACCCATGATTCCATTTTTAGCGGCCTCTTTAAGCATTTCATTATTAGTCACAAGAAACATAGGTGCCATAATGATGGGATACTTGATTTTAAATGTTTCCGTTAGCCATGTATTGATCATAGGAATTCTCCAAATTGCTGGTCTTAAGTTGCTGGATTTATTTTTACACAGAACACTATTGCCTTAAAGTTTTATTTTGTAAGAACTTAATTGCAGCTATTAATTTGACAATGGCTTAGAATATTAAAAAAAGATAAAGATCAGGAAGATTTTTAAATAGGAGTAATAAATGAAGAACTCGTTGAAATGGATTTCACTCTCTCTACTGTTAAGTGCAAACATCTTTGCCGCACCAAGTAAAAAACTTATTACAATTGATAGTGATGCCGTAAATTTTTCCAATAAATTATTTGGACAAAAAATGAAGGCCGTTAAGAAAGTTGGGGGAATTTCTCTCATCGAAATTGATGAAGATGCACTACTGCAATTAAGTCACGAAATGCACGAAAAATTTAATCGTTGTGGTGGTTACATGCTTCACGACTCTCTAGAAGATGCACTTGCTTCGATTAATGCTGTAGAAAAGAGAAACTTTGCTAAGTCTGCACCGTTTGCCGATTACGCTCTAACGGCTGAAGATGAAGTTACACCTCTTATTGGACAGGTTAGTGAAAAGAACATCACCAATGTTATTAAGAAATTATCTAGTTATAGAAATAGATACTATAAATCTGAAACAGGACTTCAAGCAGCGAAGTGGATTTCTGAGAAATGGGCTTCACTCGTGACCAATAGGTCTGATGCTAGTGTTGAATTATATCAACATGCTCGTTGGAAACAGCCTTCTGTTATTTTAACTATAAAAGGTGAGTCAGAAGAAACAATCATTGTTGGTGGTCACCTTGATTCAATTGCTGGTTTTTGGGGAAGAGAAAGGGCCCATGCTCCAGGAGCTGATGATAACGCTTCAGGTATAGCGACTATAACGGAAATTATTAGAGTATTAGTTGAGACAGACTTTAAGCCGACTAAAACGCTAAAGTTTATGGGTTACGCAGCTGAGGAAGTAGGACTTTTAGGTTCTAAAGAAATTGCTGCTGAAATGAAAGCTGAAGGTGCCAACATCATCGGAGTTATGCAATTAGATATGACAAATTTCAAAGGTTCAGATTTAGATATCGTTATGATGACTGATTACACTAACCAACAACAAAATGAATTCATTGGAACTCTACTTGATAAGTACCTTCCAACTGTGAGTTGGGGATACGACAGATGTGGATACGGTTGTTCTGATCACGCATCATGGCATGGACAAGGTTACCCTGCATCAATGCCATTTGAAGCAAAGAAAAATGATATGAATAACAACATTCACACCTCTCGTGATACAATAGAACAATCAAGAGGTGGTTCAAATCACGCAGCAAAATTTGCTAAACTTGGTCTTTCATTCGTAGTAGAACTAGACCGTTAGACTGATTAGTTGTTGTAAGTTAAACATGGACCACTATACCAATATAATGGAGAACCAGTGGTCCAATCAGAAGTCCCTTCTTTAGTAGAATTTGATGACGTCAAAGATCAACTAGAGACAGAAAGAAAAACAATAATAAAAATTAATAATTTCAGTGATGATGATGAGTATGTTCGATCTCTCGAAGATGCTTCCATCATCCTAGATTTTGTCAGAGATATTCAAAAGTCTCTTCACGCCTTTTTTACAGAATTTCCCTCGCTCATTCCTCTATTTGGAAAAGAGTACATTCCTTTTTACGATTTCCTGCAAAGAGATAATGTCTTAGATTTAATCTTCTTAGATGATTGTTTATTTCCTGAGCAAGAAAGATACTTCTTTGGACAAGATGGGGGAATCAATTTAAATATCATGACTCTGCATCAGAAAGCTCTTCATGAGTGGAGTGTGCAAAAGAAAGATTTTCACTTAAAGACTCAGTCCACTATTTTAGAAAACTTTAATTTAGAGCTTAGACTTTCTGAACTTGATTGCCAGTGTATGAACTGCGTAGGAATTCATAGAACAAGACTTAGAGAGTATGTTTTAGAAAGTTGTATGGAATGCATTGATCTAGGTGAAAAGAAGATTGAAGAGAGTTTAAATAAGCCTCTAGAGGTTGTGAGTGATCTTTATAATGAATTACAAAAAGACCTAGATAAGACAATTTTTAAGATTAGAAATAAATTAAAACGATCGTCACTTAATCGACTTGAATCTCAGATTAAAAGCAGTTTAAACGAAAGATTTAATTACCCCAGTGAGCTGGCAAAAGACCATTCAAGAAATATTATTCCTCACTTGAGAGAATGGCTTAGTCATAATGAATTTTCTGAAGACTTAATCACTGACTCTGAATATGTAAAATTCTTTGGAACGCTTTCTACTAATTTTTGGAAAGGTAAGAGATACTTGCAAAGAGAATTTCGCAAGTTCGTACGTGCCATTGTTATCTTAAAGAAGAAAGATGTTTCTTCTAAGATTTTAAATGATTATCTTGGAGAGTTTTGGATTCACTCTGCTGCTAGAGAAACTAAGAGAACTATTATCTACCACATGGGTCCAACAAACTCAGGTAAGACTTATCACGCTGTAGAGGCGCTAAGTAAGGCCAAGAGTGGTTGTTACCTAGCTCCGCTTAGGCTATTGGCCGGTGAGCTCTACGATACACTAAATTCTAAAGGCGCCACCACTACACTGTTAACTGGTGAAGAGGTTATTGAAAAAGAAGGTTCAACACATTTTTCTTCAACAATTGAAATGGCGCGTTTTCAAGAAAAATTTGATTGTTGTGTCATTGACGAAATTCAAATGATTACGGATAAGCAAAGAGGCTGGGCCTGGACGAGAGCACTTGTTAATATGAATGCTCCCGAAATTCATGTCTGCGGAGATGCATCTGCCTATGACTTAGTAAAGAAAGTCGCAGATCTTTGTGGTGATGAATTAGTTGTAAATAATTACGAACGAATGACAGAATTAAAGGTTGAACCAAAGCCCATCGTTGTGGGACAGCTTGAAAAAAATGATGCACTCATTGTTTTCTCTAGAAGAAATGCCCTTAGATTTAAAAGGGACCTAGAGAAGATAGGTTTTGGCGTTTCCATTGTTTACGGAAGATTAAGTCCTGAAGTAAGACGTGAGCAGGCGAGAAAATTCGATGAAGGTGAAACAGATATCATTGTTAGTACAGATGCTATCTCAATGGGAATGAATCTTCCTATTAGAAGAATTGTATTCTCTACACTTACAAAATTCTTTGATGGAAAAGAGCATATGATCACACAAAGTGAGATCAAACAAATTGCTGGACGTGCCGGCCGATTTAAACGCTTCCCTACAGGTTACACCACAACTCTGACTAAAGTTGAAGGTGGACTTGGTGAAATCAATGAAGCCCTCGAAGCAAAATTAGATCAATCGACTCAATGTATGGTTGGTCCCGATTTAGAAATCTATAATCAGGTCAACGCTGCTCTAGAGGAAAGTAATCTTCCTGGGTTAAAACTCTCAGAGTTTCTCAGACTCTTTCACACAATGGATTTTAAGAAACCATTCTATTGTGTAGAATTGAAGGAAATGATTGAACTCGCAGAGATGGTGGAAGATGCCGATCCTGAAGGTAATCTCACTAGTTCCGAGATCTTTGGTTTTGCTTGCGCACCTGTGAATCAAGGTTTACTTGAGCATGTGCAATACTATATGTGGATCTTAACTCACTTTGTAAAATCCCAGGGCATATTAAATGAGCCGGTCGATTCAAATTCTAATGATATTGATTATCTAGAAACCGCCATTAAATGTGTGGAACTCTATCAATGGCTTGCCAGACATTTTGATAATAAGAACTTCATGTTTAATGAGAGTGATCTCTTAGAAAATAAAGGGCTAGCAGTTGATAAGTTAAATACTCTTCTATCAGCAAAAATTGTCCCCACATGTTCTAGTTGTGGAAAGAAGCTTGAAGATAATTCTAAGTTTGCTATTTGTGAAGATTGCTTTAGCCAGAGGAAATTTGCCCGGCGAGGTGGACCAAGAAAAGGTGGGCCAAAAAGAGGTGCAGGCGGCGGTGCAGCTGCAGCTTTCAAAAAATCCTATTCTAAAAAGTCTGGTGGAAAAGATGGATCGTTCGGCAAGAAGAAAACGAAGAAAAGAAAATTTACTGGAAAGAAAAAATAAATAAGTGAAAGAGAAATTATTTCATATTGATTATAACTATGAATTAGAATTAGCTGGCTCTAAAAAACAACTAAAAGGAGCCAGTTGGTTTGATCATATCTTTTTCTTCATCAATGAATTAGATGAAGCTATCTTAAAATCCGATTACACTTTTACACAAGACTATTTAAACTATATCTCTAGCTTAGGAGTTGTTTCAAATGGAATAACCTCTAAGGGAGCTTCAATTGCCTGGTGGGGAAATTATCAAGACTTAAAGTTAAGTAAGTTATTTAATTCTAAAATTGAAATGACTAAATTAGGTCTTAAAAATGATTGGATACCAATAGCTACGACTGTTGATCCTAAGAATATTTCCAATTTAGAATTCCCTATTATTGCTAGAGAAGAGTGGGGATTTTCTGGACGTGGTAGTTATACATTTAAGTCACGAGATGATTTTAAATTACCAAATGGTCGATTTGTACTTAGTTCAAAAATTGAAAAGAGCCATGATTACGGAATTACTTTTGATTTAGATAGTAAGACTCAATTTATTGTTGAAAATTATATAGATTCTAAAGGTCAGTTTAAAGGTGGAAGATTAGTTAGTGGCGATCATTTTTCTAAAACGATTGGAAGTGACAATGTTAAATTACTAAACGTTATTAGGAATGAACTCATTTCTCTTGGGGCCAAGGGGTCAATTCAAGTTGATACTTTCAGTTACGAAAAAGGTTTTCACCCTTTTGTAGAGGTCAATTATAGAAAGACTATGGGGCTCATGGTTAAGTCTTTGGAAAGGTACTTTAGCGGAGAGTATCTAGCCTGGATAATTGCATCGAATAAGTCCAAGACAAGTTTCGAGGAAATAAGAAGAGTTATCTCAAAACTAGAAAATGAAAAATTATCAGTAAAATTACTCTCTCCAGCAGATCGCTTTATATCTTTTGCAATCTCTAGTGAAACCTTAGAAGAGCTAGAAAGTACTAGAAGAGAGTTAGAGAAACTTTTTAGCTAAGTCTAGGATAAGTTTGCCACACTCATCTAGAGTCGTTGCATAGGCAATAACACCATCTTGATGACCCTTCATGACAATAGTTCCACTTTCTTTTTTAGCAATGAGCTCTTGCACACAAGTCGCCATTTCAAGTGTTCCATAAGGTACATCTTCGGGAGTAGCGTCATAGTTATTGTCGATCATTTCTTTCCAAATCTTAGTGCTATGAATGTGAAAAACTGCACTAATTGTGGAAACTGATTCATATACAGCTGCGTGAGTTAGCGCCTCACTAGAGGGTTCAAGCGGTCCTCTAGAGAAGAGTTTCATATGTTCTAGATCGTAACCTTCTACTTGTGAGTAATGATCACCTGTTAGATTCTTGAACTTACCTGTTTGTGTTCCAGTGATAACAAATTGAATTCCCTTTTCTCTAGTTAAGAGTTTTGAGAGATTTCCAAAACCGACCTTTTCAGGCAAGTACTCCCCAATGAGATTTAATTGGTAGAGCTTTTCTCTCCACTGCTCTAAATCACCCCAAGAATCTTTGTTTAAAGGTCCTGAGTGGGAAAAATTAGACCTATCGTATTTAATTACACCATCATCAATCACTTTCTCTCAACCTTTTTTATTAAAATTCGATAAGTTATATAACTATGAACATTATAAGTTATTGATTCCTCCAAAGGAAAGAAGAATGTTTGACGATCTAAAAGAGAAAATGGAAGGCCTTGTAAGTACGATAAGGTCAAAACTGCCGGGTGGAAATTCATCTGATGAAGAATTTGAAGACGACGATGAGTTTGAAGTCGAAGAAGGTGAGTTTGAAGATAGAACGGAAGAAATAAACGTTAAGGATAAACTGAAGCCAAAAGCTAAATCTGAATCAAATGATGAAGATGAGGAATTTGAAGACGAAGATGAAGAAGACGAAGAAGATGAAGACGACGATGAAGAAGCAGCAAAGAAAAAGAAAAAACAAAAAATAATAAGATTAGGCATCGTAGGCTTACTTGTAGTTCTTGGAGTTGATACCTTCTTGGGTGGAGATGAGGAACTTGTTCAACAAAAGCCTGTAACGAGAAAGAGAAAGGCAAGAAAGAAGAAAACACCTGCGCAGCTAGCAGCTTCAAAGAGAAGACGTTTAAAGAAATTAGCAGCTAAGAAAGCAGCAGCAGCTAATAAAGCTGCTGGTAAAGAAGATGTCGCTAAAGATGCTCCCAAGAAAATGGCAAAAGACATGCCTAAGGCAGTTGAAGTCAAAGAAGTGCCCCCTGTTGAACCAGTTCTAAAAGCTGTACAGGTGAAAGAACCTGAACCAGCTCCTAAAGAAATCATGATAGACAATGCTCTGAGTTTAAAAACTGATCCTGCTCCTGCTCCCGCTATGGACGCCGCAATGGGAGAAAGTCCTAGTGAAAAGATTGGGCAAGACAAGGATCTTTCACAGGCCTTAGATAATTTAGCAAAAGAGTCCGATGAAAGTAAGATGATTAAGAGTGTTGTAAAAGAAAAGTTAACTTATCAAGAACCTCCAAATTATAGAAATACAGGGAGAGGTCTTGCTTATAATTGTACAGGCAAACACTGGGCCTGCGTTGATCAAGAAAGTTATTTGAACTGCAAAAAGAATAATGATTGGAGTAAGCAAAACTCTAAATCTCCTGAATGTTACCCTTCGAATGTCTATCGAAGTTTCATTGATTGTCGTACTGTTCAAGTCGACAATATCAATACATTGGCCGAAACAAGATTCTGTAAATAGAGAACTCAAGTTGTTTGCAATGGCTTTATTGCTAACAACTTGAGGAAACTTTAATGTGCTTCATTTTTTTATTTCATTTAAAATAATTTCATTAACGAAACATAATTCCGTGTGAACTATTTGTATGAGAATAAAATGACTGATGTAAATGAAACAATTCTTCATGAATTTTTAATTGAATCCTTCGATAACCTTTCTGGAATCAGTGAGGAGATTACCAAATATGAAAATCAACATGAAAATACAGAACTATTAAATTCTATCTATAGAAAAGTTCATACATTAAAAGGGTCTGCAAGTTTTTTAGGGTTAAAGAAACTAGAGGGCGTTACTCATTGTTCTGAAAATATTTTAGATCTTATTCGTGAAGGTGAATTAGTAAGCAATTCAAAAATAATTGATGTTCTCCTTGAAAGCTTTGATGCGTGTTTGGAAATGTTGAAAAATATTGAGAATACAAAAGAAGAGGGGAGTAAAGATTATTCAGAACTTATTTCAAGGTTAGAAAAAGTTTCTGAACCTGATAGCCCCATTGAGAACCAAAAACTTATTGAGCCCAATGATTCAGTTTTAATTTGTGAAGCTATTGAAGATCTTTCACAAGTTGAAAACATCAAAAAAGATGAAATTAAAGATGAAATTAAAAATGAAATTAAAGATGAAATTAAAGATGTTGAAGTTCCTGTTTCAGAAGTCGTGAAACCAGTTAAAGAAGTTTTGGCAAAGGTGAAAAAGGTGGATGTTGTGAAAGCACAACCTGTAGTTGAAGAAGTAAATACTGAAGAAAAATTTGACTCTAAGAAAGTCATGAGTCTTACAGATAGTGTCGTAAGAGTTAATGTTCAACTTTTAGATAAAATCATGAATGTGGTTGGAGAGTTAGTTTTAAATCGAAATCAAATTCTACAATATGCTAACAATTATGACTCTTCAGAGCTCAATAGGTTAGCGCAACAATTGAACGTTATTACTACTGATTTGCAAAACGATATCATGACAACAAGAATGCAGCCTGTGGGAAGTGTTCTTACGAAATTCGAAAGGATCGTTAGAGACTTATCAAGAAATCAAGGAAAGAGCATAAAACTATCTATTTCTGGAAAAGAAACTGAGCTAGATAAAACACTCTTGGAGGCCATTCGTGATCCAATGACTCACTTAGTACGAAACTCAGTAGACCATGGAATAGAAACTCCAGAAAATAGAGTTGCGAATGGTAAAACGGAAGAGGGGAATATTTCTATTAAGTCTTATCACGAAGGTGGTCAGGTTACGATTGAAATAAGTGATGATGGTAATGGGATTGACCCTGAAAAAATATTGGCAAAAGCCGTAAGTAAAAATGTCATCTCCAAAGAAAAAGCTGAAACATTTTCGGAAAGACAAATCCTAAATCTTATTTTTACTCCAGGCTTTTCTACTGCTGAGCAAGTCACAAATATTTCTGGACGTGGAGTCGGAATGGATGTGGTGAAAAGTAATATTGAAAAAATTGGCGGATCTGTCGATGTTATTTCCGAAGTTGGCTATGGAACAAGTTTTAAATTAAAAATACCACTAACGCTTGCAATTGTTCCAGCTCTTGTCATTAGATCTGCTGAGGAAACATTTGCCATCCCACAGATTAATTTAGTGGAATTAGTACGTCTTGAGAAAGAATTAGAAGAGACTAGAATTGAAAAAGTTCATGATTCTGATTTTTATCGACTTAGAGGTGAACTCATTCCAGTCTTTAGATTAAATAGTAAATTACAACTTGTAGAGATCGAATCAGAGGATAACGGGAACATTAGTGACTCTTTAAATATTGTTATCTTAAATGCTGAAGGCCAGTGTTACGGATTGATTGTCGATAATGTTTTGGACACAGAAGAGATTGTAGTCAAGCCTTTGTCACGAAAACTCAAAGATTTAAATCTCTTTGGTGGAGCGACTATTATGGGTGATGGACGTGTTGCCCTCATTATTGATGCCCTAGGGTTTTTTAATTCTGTTGATAGCGGTAAAACTCAAAAAGCAGATATATCTTCCTCCGATGAAGAAGCAAATCTCATTTCTGATGGAGAGTCTCAAGAAATACTCCTCACTGAACTTGGAGATAAGAGGAATTACGGTATTCCTCTGTGTCTTGTAAATAGATTAGAAGAGTTTCCCTTTAGCAGCGTCGAGTGGACTGGTGAGCAACCTCTCGTTCGCTATAGAAATATGCCTATGATTTTAATGGATATTGAGAAAGCTTTGAATCTTTCTGGAGCATCTGAACTTAGAAGAGAGGATGCGGGTCAGGATGATTTTATTGCGTGTGTAGTTGTAAAAATACGGGGAACCTTTTTTGGATTAGTAGTGAAATCGATAAAAGATATAGCCTTTAGTCAGAGCGATGTGAATGTTGAGACTTCTGATCGTGACGGTATTATGGGTACACTTTTTGTAAATGAAAAAACTGTTTCTCTCTTAGATATTCATAGTCTCGTAGATATACAAAGTAGTAGCAAAGGCGAACCCATCATTCATGGATCAAAAATACTATTAGTGGATGATTCCCCTATGCATCGTCGTGTTCAAAAGGAAGTTATTAGTGAATTAGGTTTTGACGTTATCTTGGCATGCGATGGAATAGAGGCAAAGGATAGGATTAAGGAAAACGCCGATTTGAAATTGGTTATAACTGATCTTGATATGCCAAATTTAAATGGGTGGGAACTAGTAAAACATATTAGAGAAACGAATCCAGATATTCCTGTAGTTGCTATGGGAAGTAGAATTTCCAATATAGATGAAGAACGCAGTGAACGTAGTGGTTTTAATAAGTTTGTGGATAAGACAAATCAAGAGAAAGTGGCAGCGGCCATTCTCAGTTGTGTAGGATAGGAGAATATTATGGGAGAAGTTGCAGTTGAGCATTCTCAAGTTGCTCAAGTGGATTTAAATCAATTGTGTGGATTTAAAATTGGAAATGGTCACTATGCAGTTTCAGTTTTGGATGTTCAGGAAGTTATTAAGCCTCAACTTCTAACACCTGTACCTCTAGCACCAAACTATGTGAAAGGTTTAATCAACTTACGGGGACAAATTGTTACGGCCATTAGCTTAAGAACATTATTTGGTTTAGAGGAAATAGATAAAGAGGATTATATGAATATTATAGTTCGCTCTGGAGATTCTCTATATTCCTTAGTAGTGGATGAGATATTGGATGTTATTGATGTAGAGAAAGAAACTTATGAACCTACACCTGAAACTTTAGAAGACAAAATAAAAAAGTTTATAAGTGGCGTATATAAATTAGAAAAAAACCTTTTAATATTATTAGATTTAGAAAAAGTATTAAATTTTGAAAACTAGTGAGGAAAGAATGAGAAATCAAGCTGTAGAAATGTTTCCAGAGACAAAAGAAGAAGGGAAGAATAACTTTGGTAAAATGGTAGATCTATCTCCCATAAATACCTTGATGGCAACGCCTGAGGGGGTCATGACTTACATGAATGAAAATTCCAGAAAAACACTGGAAACTCTTGCCCAATACCTACCCGATAAGGTTGATAATCTTGTGGGTAATAGTATCGACTGGTTTCATAAAGTTCCAGAACATCAAAGAGGAATTATTAAAAATGCCTCGAATCTTCCTTACCAGGCAACGATTGATGTGGGACCTGAAAAGTTAGATCTATTGGTTTCCGCAATTACTAGTAATGATGGTGAATACTTAGGACCTATGGTGACATGGGAAGTTGTAACTCAAAAGCTAGAGACTGAAAGAGAGATGCAACGAACGCAAGAGATGGTTGATAAGTCTCCAGTAAATACTCTGATGGCAACCCC